>Ga0180435_10007034_pt1 | contig 10755 bp, 12 predicted proteins | sample SS_ome_3_FD_132467 | JGI IMG/M metagenome (GOLD analysis project Ga0180435, IMG submission 132467) | Hypersaline lake sediment archaeal communities from the Salton Sea, California, USA - SS_3_S_1 metaG | ecosystem: Environmental > Aquatic > Non-marine Saline and Alkaline > Hypersaline >... | reverse complement strand
GACGGGAATGATAGACTTTCCGTGGAGCATCTCAAAATTATTCATGCGGCTGCGCTGGCACATCAAAAAACCGGGCTGGTAATTGCTTCCCATACCGGTCCCGATGCTCCCGCATTCGAACAGATCTCAGTAATCCAGTCCCACGGTCTGGATCCATCCTGTTTCATATGGGTTCACGCGCAGGGCGGAAGCCAGGAGGGTAATATCAGGGCAGCACAAATGGGAAGCTGGGTTTCCCTGGACAATGTAAATCTTAACAGAGAAGTAGGGAGTAAATATGATGTAAACTGGTATGCGGAACGGATCCTGAAATTAAAAGAAGCCGGCTACCTGGACCGGGTATTGATCTCCCACGATGCGGGATGGTATAAACCGGGAGAAAAAAATGGTGGAACCTTCAGGGGCTATACCGGTATATTCACCTCTTTGATTCCTGCACTTAAACAGCGCGGATTCTCCGACCAGGATATTGAACAATTAATAGAGGTAAACCCTCGTAATGCATTTTCTTTAAAAATATAAGCCTACTCCGGACATTCATCCTTAGTTAGAGAAACACAGTAGATCACACTTTCTATTTCGTCGCTCAGGTTCACATTATTCACGATGATATTATCGGGGACTTTCAGGATTACCGGAGCAAAGTTTATGATCCCTTGAATTCCATAGTTCACCAATTGGTCACATACCCCCTGAGCTGCTAAATCCGGAACGGCAATGATGGCTGTTCGAACATTAAACCGCTCAATGATTTCCTTGATCCGTTCCATGGTATATACCGGAATTTCCGACCGGATGCGCTGTTTGGATGGATCAATGTCAAAAGTGGCCACAATATTGATCTGACGCTTTATGAACCGTTCGTAGTTGGCCAGTGAAGAACCGATATTTCCCCGGCCCACTACGATAATATTCTGCCTGCCATTCTTATGGAAAATATTTTCCATCTCCCCGATCAGCGCATCCACATTATATCCCCCGCGCTGGTTCCCTTTAATTTGATACTCCGAGAAGTCCTTCCTCACCTGCTCTGCAGAGATTCCCGTCTCTTTTCCCAGGGTATAGGAATAGACTTTTTGAACCCCAAGAGCCTGAAGATGTAGCAGGCTTCCCCGGTACAACAGGATCCTTCTCAGACTTTTTCTCAGGGGACATTTTGTGTTTTTTTTCACATTAAATATTTTTCCTCTTATTCGGTTCTCACAAGTTGCAAAAAATATTTTAATTTTCAAACCATCGTATATCTCTGTTTAGATGTGTTTTAGAATATTTTTTTGAGGTTTATTGAGGCTGATGTCGGGTGAATGCCTTGACTGATATTAGGTGTGACTCTATTTTTATAGTTATATTTTTCACATCAAATGAATAGGATAGCTATCCCTAAGCATGAATGGGATGAAAGGCTTTACCAACTCCTATCATCTCACGATCTATATGCCCCGGTGGATAATGGTTTTAGCATGGACTATGTCAAACTTGATGCAGAAACCATCCCTGAAATCAGCTACAACAAACCCAAACCGGTCACTCCTCTCAAAAAGTTTTTCCTGCCTGTGAAAGAGAATGTCACCAGCGAAAATAACGAAACAAAACGGGTAGTAATTATCGGGGCCCCAAATTGTGACGTGATGGCTCTTTCCCTGTTGGACCAGATATATCTGGACAAGGAGTATTATGATCTGTCCTATGGCGCACGACGGGAGCAGGCAACCGTCGTTTCATTCGATTGTCTGAGTGTCCAGAAACATTGCCATTGTACCAGTTATGGAATTGATCCCGTGGGAAACGAACACTCTGATGTCTCGGCTTCTCTCATAGAGGATCAGGTTATACTAACGGTCTTTACAGATAAGGGGGATGATTTTCTAAAACTACTGGGAGTCGTAGTCAGCATCACCCCGGAAGAGTCCCTTCTGAAGACCCTTCATGATTCACATTTGGAAGTCCAGAAGTTGTTGTCGGAACAAAACAAGGGCTTGCCGGACTACAATAAGACCGGGGAGCTAATTAGAGCTTCCGCGGATGGTCTCTGGGAAAAATATGCTACTGACTGCGTTTCCTGTGGAGCCTGCAGCGCTATATGCCCTACCTGTTCCTGTTTTCTGTTGATTGACCGGCCGGGATTTGAAAAAGTACGTCAGCTGGATACCTGTCAGTACCCTGGTTTTGAACGTGTGGCAGGTGGTGAAGATGCCCTTGGGCCCCTGCCTGACAGATTCAGGAACCGCTACATGTGCAAATATGTCTGGAAACCCTTGAAATATAAAGCAAAAGCCTGCACGGGTTGCGGGCGCTGTATTGAGGCCTGTATCGGCCGGATCAATAAAAATGAGCTATTCCTGGAGATGTCAAATTAATGCCATGGAAAAGAATGGAAATCTATACAAACCCCTGAAATGTAAGCTTATCAAGGTGATTGATGAATCGCCCCTGATAAAAACATTTGTACTGGTGCCAGAAAAAGCGTTTTCATTTGCTACGGGACAATTTATTGAGGTCACCCTGGATGGCCTTGGCGAGGCTCCTTTCACCCCCTCCTCCTCTCCCCTTCAGTCGGATCAGCTGGAAGTTACCGTAATGAAAACCGGATATGTCACCGATCATATGCATCGTTTGACACCCGGGGATGTTATGGGAATCAGGGGACCCTTCGGACGAGGATATCCCGTGGAGAAGTTCTATGACAAGGAGGTACTGATCCTGGGCGGGGGCTGTGGATTTGCTCCCATTCGCTCCTTGCTTTATAATCTGATTGCTATCTCAGATAAACTGAGGAAAGTAACGCTGTGTTACGGTTCCAAAACTCCTGAGGATTGCATCTACAAACCCTATATCCAGGAACTGCGCGACACTCCCAAATTTGAAGTGTTGCGGAGTGTGGACCAGGCCAATGGAAACTGGACCGAACGGGTAGGTGTGGTCACCGTACTGCTTGACGATGTGAACATGGATATTAAACATTCCGTGGCGGTGGTCTGTGGCCCACCGGTAATGATGAAATTCGGGACCCTGAAGCTTTTGGAGATGGGATATCCGGAACAGGACATATACCTCTCCATGGAAAAGAATATGTCCTGCGGGCTCGGTAAATGCGGACATTGCATGATGGGAGAGTTCCTGGTATGCAAAGACGGTCCAGTTTTTACCTACGATGAAATCAAAGATCAACCTCATATCTGGAATTGACATGGCACAAAAGATCCTGATCGATCTGGAAAAACTGAGAAGCCCCCTGGGTCATAGTTGTGATGAATCGCCTCCTGAAGGATTTTGCGGATTTTCATCAAATAGCCAGGGATTAAAGAGCATTCGTGAACTGGCCGTATTCCAATTTACCTGCAGGCGATGCTCAGAAGCTCCCTGCATAGAGGTATGTCCTGCCGATGCACTGGAAAAGGATGACCGGGGAATTATTTCCAGGTCTACCAACCTTTGCATCTCCTGCAAATCCTGTGTGGTAATCTGCCCTTTCGGCACCAAGATGACAGATTTTTTTGAATATCACAGGAATAAGGAGAACTACTATGACCTTTCAGATGAAAAGGAGCTGGAGCTGTGGATCAGGAACAGTCCCCAAGGAGCTGTTACAAGAGTTGATATGGAAGAGGATCCGGAACAGCACATCTATAAGCTGAGCGAACATATCCTGGTGCGGGAACGAATGTGGTTTACTGATAAATTGTAAAAATATCTTCATGGGAACAAACCTCTTCTATTTTCTTGTATACCCGGGGTTCCTGTTTATGGCTGTGACCGGGGGCCTGCTCTCCTGGTTTGACCGGAAAATCACCGCCAGGGTGCAGTTTCGCAAAGGGCCGCCTCTCTTACAACCCTTTTATGATTTTTTCAAGCTCCTGCTGGTAAAAGAAACCATTCTACCCGCCCGGGGTGCCAGGGGACTATTCCTCTCAGCTCCCGTGTTTTCCGTATTTGGAGCTACCATGTCCGGAATCTTGATTTTACTGCCACTATTTAACCTCACAAGTGGTTTTCAGGGAGATTTAATTGTCATTTTTTATCTCCTGACTATCCCCTCCTTGACCTATGTGCTGGGCGCCCTTGCATCGGGTAATCCCCTGGCCTCGGTGGGAGCATCACGTGAGATGAAGCTGATCCTGAGTTATGAGCTTACCTTTCTGCTGGTGTTGGTTGGAATCATTATTAAATCTGGTCAGAGCATCAATCTCTACGAGATCATCCATACACAACAGACGGGTGCTCCCTTCATTGGCAGCATTTCCGGTGTATTGCTATTTATTGTAGCCATTTTTTGCCTGCAGGCTAAGCTGGCCCTGGTACCTTTTGACATGCCCGAAGCAGAAACTGAGATTTCAGGTGGAATTTTTATTGAATACTCCGGCACTCCGTATGCCCTGATCAAATTATCAAAATACATACTTCTCTTTATTCTTCCCGCCTTTGTTTTGGCCATTCTATTGAATGGAGCAAGACTGGAAGGGATAAATATACTCTGGGCCGTACTGAAGCTCCTGGCTGTTGTGCTGCTGCTTACACTTATTAGAAACACCAATCCAAGGGTAAAGATCAAGCAGGCCATCCACTTCTTCTTCCTCTGGATGAATCTGCTGGCTATTATTGCTATTGTGCTGGCAATCTTTGGCTTATAAATAAACAGAACGTGGGATTCAAAAGCTATTGTTTCAAAAAATCACTGTGGTTGTTTCATTTTGGTGGAGCATCCTGTAATAACTGTGATATTGAGATCCTGGACTGCCTCACTCCCAGGTATGATCTGGAACGATTTGGAATGTTGCTGGTGGGGAGTGTCAGGCATGCGGATGTGCTGCTTGTGAATGGGTCCATCAACAAGAAGGACAAACCCCGCTTGATTGAAATATATGAACAGGCATCCAAGCCAGTACTGGTTGTGGCCATTGGAGCCTGTGGGTGCACCGGGGGGATCTTTGCAGAAGGTGACACTTTTGCCGGTCCGGTAGATAATATCATTCCGGTGGATGCCTATATTCCGGGATGCCCGCCAAAACCAGAAGCGATCCTGGCAGGAATTGTCAAACTTCTCGGTAAAAACTGATCCACATGGTCTTACAAGAACTCCAAACAAGCTTTACAAAAGAGATCCTGGATGCAACAGCACGAAGCGAACGACGGGTAACGCTACGCATCGATCCGGCCGCACTCCTTCCCCTATCGGAACATCTGTTCAAAGAGCTAGGATTCCGGTTTATTATCGCTTCGGCACTGCACACCAAGAGGGGTTTCGAGATCTATTACCATTTCAGCTATGACAAGACGGGCCTGGTACTGAACCTCCACGTGATCCTTGATCAGGACAAGCCCGAAATTGATTCCCTTTCCAATATGTTCGAAGCAACAAATTGGATTGAAAGAGAGATGCACGAACTTTTTGGAATAGATTTTATAAATCATCCCAATCTGGAACAGCTATTATCCGAGGGGAACTGGGCAACAGGAGAGTACCCTTACAGGAAAAAATTCAAATCTAACGGGGAGGGACAAGCATGAGCAAACAGACTTTGATACCGGTTGGACCTTACCATCCCTTACAGGAAGAACCTGAATTATTCAAACTCTACTGCGAAGGAGAAATTGTTAAAGATGTAAAATGGGAGACCGGGTACAACCACCGGGGAATTGAAAAACTGGCTGAAAAAAAGAGCTACGATGAGGTGTTTTTTCTGGTAGAGAGAATTTGCGGAATCTGCTCCACCTCCCATCCATTCGCCTTTGCCAACAGTGTGGAGGAGATTGCAGCTGTTGAAATCACTGATCGGGCCAAATATATCCGTTCCATCATCGGGGAGCTGGAGCGATTACACAGCCACCTGCTCTGGGTAGGCCTTGCCGGTCATTTTCTTGGCTACAATACGGTATTTATGTGGGCCTGGAAATACCGGGAGCCTGTGCTGGATCTGTTCGAAATGATCACCGGGAACCGAAACTCCTATGCCATGTTCAAAGTGGGGGGAGTGCGCAGAGATATAGAAAACTTGAAAATACCGGCTATTGAAAAGGTCTTAGCCCTGGTCAAGAAAAAAACCGATTTGCTGGTTGGTGCGGTGATGGACGATCCGGTCATACATGCCCGGACCAAAGGAGTGGGCATACTCAGCAGGCAGGATATCCTTGAATTTGCAGCGGTGGGGCCCACGGCCAGAGCATCAGGAGTCGACATTGATGTAAGGCGTGATGATCCCTATGCGGCCTATCCTCTGGTAAACTGGAAAGTGATCACCGCTGAAGCCGGAGACGTTTTTGCAAAGGCACAGGTAAGACTGCTGGAGATGTATGAGTCGATCTCCATCATAGAGCAGTGTCTGGAAGGCTTGAGAAAAGAGAAGGAAGGTGCGATAGAAGTAAAAGTCAAACATATACCCGAAGGGTATGGAACAGGACATGCGGAAGCACCCCGGGGCGAAGTCTTTCATTTTGTAGTATCCGATGGCTCCAATTCCCCGGCACGCCATAAAATCAGAGCCCCTAGCTATACCAATATTGCCACCTTTAAAAAATCCTGCGTGGGACAAAGCATTTCCGATGCCACCATTTCCCTGGCAGCGGTGGACCCCTGTTACTGCTGTACTGAAAGACTGGCGGTTGCTCTAGACCAGCAGTCGGGCCGTCGGATCATGAATGCAAAAGAGATTATCTCTCACTCTGCATCCCTCACAAATAAACTACTACAACTTGAATAAGCCATGCTCATGAACCAGGCCATACAACTTTTTATCTTCCCCATTTTGATTGGAATCCTGTTGTTTCTTTTGCCCTCAACGCTTAGGCTGGTCAAAGCGATCATTGCTATAGGAGTTACCCTGTTTACGGGATATCTGGCAATTTCCATTTTCGGCACCGAAGTGCAGGTGTTCACCCTGAATTATTGGCCCGGTGCTGAAAATTTTTGCTCCTTTTCCCTGGACAGCTTAAGCAAACTTATCGTATTATTTATGAGTTTGCTTTCTGTGTTGGTTGCCATATATTCCACCACTTATAAAACTGCAGCAAGCATGCGTAATTATTACGCCTGGTTCCTGATTACCCTGGGATTCTCTTTGGGTGCTGTTCTGGCAAACAACCTGCTTCTATTTCTGATTTGCTGGGGTATTCTCGGCATTTCACTCTACAGATTAACCCATGGCATGGACCAAAAAAGTAGTGAGGCGGCAAAAAAGACACTGATTCTTATAGGAGCATCAGACGGAATAATGATTCTAGGGATTGCCATCATCTGGAGGGTTACCGGAACGCTGAATATGGATGAAATTGCGCTACCCACCAGCGACGTAGTACGGTCAATTGCCTGTCTATCGCTGCTTGTTGGCAGTTTCACCAAAGCCGGAGCCTTCCCATTTCATACCTGGGTTCCCGATTATGCAGAAACAGCTCCAGCAAGCTCTTCGGCCTACCTTCCTGCCTCCCTGGATAAACTGCTGGGCATCTATTTCCTTGCCAGGATCACAACCCGGTTATTTTTGATGAGCGACTGGATCAGGTTTGTCCTGCTTACCGCCGGGGTTATCACCATTATTACGGCAGTAATGATGGCCCTGGTACAGCACAACTATAAACGTCTGCTTGGTTTCCATGCAGTCTCCCAGGTGGGATATATGATCGTTGGCTTTGGTCTGGGTTCCTTTTTGGGAATAGCCGCCGGCTTATTTCATATGATCAATAACACGCTCTATAAAGGAGGCCTCTTCCTAGCGGCTGGTGCTGTGGAACAACAGAGTGGTAAGGAGGAGTTGGAAGAGCTGGGAGGGCTGTCCCGGGCGATGCCCATCACTTTTTTTGCCACCCTCATTTTTGCCCTCTCCATATCAGGTGTTCCTCCATTTAATGGCTTTGCTTCCAAGTGGATGATCTATCAGGGTATCATTGATTTCGGTAGTGGGACCGGTCTTTCCAATCAGCTCTGGATGGTTTGGCTGGGTCTGGCCGTACTTGGCTCGGCTTTAACTCTGGCCAGTTTTATAAAATTCACCGGAGGAATATTCCTGGGACGGCAGCAAAAACAAAGCACGAAGATCCGGGAAGTATCCCCTGTCATGTGGATTCCCATGCTAATTCTGGCCCTGGTTTGTATTGGATTTGGGGTGTTTGCCACCAAACAGGTTGTCCCCCGTTTGTTTATGCCTGTTTCAGGATTCTTTGAATACTCGGGATATTGGGCATCATCTGCAGTGGGTTTGCTGGTACTGGTATCTATTGCCCTGGGCATATTGATATATTTCATTGGCAACCTGAAAAATTTCAGAACTTCTGACAGCTTTGTTGGGGGAGATAAGATCCAGGAGGAAACCTCCTTTTCAACCCTTGAGTTTTATAAAAGTTTTCAGGAATTCAGGTGGCTCGATACCCTGTTCCGGAGAGCCAAGGATCGCTGGTTCGATCTTTATGACCTTTCCGGGCGTTTTATTTCCTGGCTTGGAGGTATTTTCAGTCGCCTGCACACCGGAATTCTGCATGATTATTCCTTATGGGTCTTTGCCGGCCTTGTGATCCTTTTGCTGCTACTTATTACTTAATCTGAACAAACATGGAATTAACAATTTCCATCATACTTGGATTTATGATCATCGGAGCGATCTACGCCCTTCATGCAAAAGATCTTCTTTCCGCGGTTATCGCCATGGGCATCGTAGGCTATGGCCTGGTCATTTGTTTCCTCTTACTGAAAGCCCCCGATCTGGCTATTGTACAAATTGTTGTTGAGACCATAACACTGGTTATCATGGTCGCTGTAGTACTGGATAGTACGAGAAAAGAACTGGAGATCATTTTTGACCGTCGGGCCCTCCTGAACAGAATCGCAAGTTTTCTCATTTTTGCTGGTCTGTTCTACTTTTTCCTGATAGCCATTGAATCCCTGGATCCCCTGGGTGAACATACCCTGCGAATGGCCGAACCTTATGTGAATGGAGCTGTGGAGCACACCGGAAGTATCAATCTGGTAACCGGAGTACTTTTTGACTTCAGGGCCTATGACACACTTGGTGAAGCCGTCATCCTGTATACTGCAGCCCTGGGGGTGCTCACCCTGCTTAGAATGAAAGGTGAAAAATAACATGTCTATGGAAGGAATGTCCACAATTGTGAAAAAGGTTACTCAGCTGATGGCGGGTTTGATTTTTATGTATGGGTTCTATATCATCCTGCACGGACATCTGACACCCGGCGGAGGATTTGCCGGGGGAGCCATTATTGCCGGTGCATTTATTCTGCTCATTCTGGCATTTGGAAGTAGCGCCCTTAAACTAAAGAATGAGGTAGGTGGATCATCGAATACTGAAAGCCTGGCGATCCTGGTGGTTGTAATATTAGCCCTGCTGGCTTTGATGTTCGGCACTAAAATATTCTTCTTCAACTATCTTCCTAAAGGGGAGGCAGGAGAGCTGCTTAGTGCAGGAGTGATCCCGCTGTATAACATTTTCATAGGCATCGAAGTGGCCGGAGCGATCCTGACCATTTTCCTGGCTTTGATAATTTTTAAAGAGGAGAGTTCAAAATGATAGTATACATTTTATGCTTCGTTCTTTTCCTGGTAGGCCTGTATGGTATTATCACAAGGAGAAACCTGATAAAGATTGCCATCTCTCTGTCCATTATGGAGTTCAGCATATTTCTGATCCTCGTCCTGATTGGATATATCGAAAATGGTCTTGCTCCCATTGTGGATACCGAAATAAGCGGACAGCTCTATGTGGACCCCCTCCCACAGGCCATGGTACTAACTGCTATCGTAATTGGTCTGGCAACCACGGCCATGCTTATGGCCATTGCCATAAGGCTCTACCGCAAATATAAGACCTTTGATATTCGTGAAATAAAAAACCTAAGAGGATAGAAGATGGAAACATTGATCCCCCTGTTTGTTGCCATACCACTGATATCAGCTTTCCTGATTGTAGTGTTCGGAAAGATAATTAAAAGATTTCATCGGTACCTGGCTCCGCTGACCCTTCTGATTCTACTCAGTATGGCAGTCTTCGTATTTACCGGCCTGGGCAAAAACGCTATTATTTATGCCATGGGAGGATGGGCCGGTAAGGGCGGGCTGCCTCTTGGAATTTACCTGATCCTGGACGGATTCTCCGTTTTGATGCTTTGCCTTATCAACCTCATAGGATTGATCGCACTTTTCTATTCGCTTTCTTATATAGCCAAATATACATCCGAAAGCAACTATTATGCGCTGTTCTGCCTGATCATCGCCGGCATGAACGGGGTTGTGCTTAGTGGCGATCTTTTTAATCTTTTTGTGTTCATGGAAGTGTCGGTTATCTCCTCATACGCACTTGTTGCCTTTGGTATCGGCAAAACCGAACTGGAAGCCTCCTTTAAATACCAGGTGCTGGGAGGGCTAGCTTCTATGTTGATTCTGCTGGCCATCGGATTGATCTACTGGCATACCAAAACGCTTAATATCGCCGATATCCGAAAGGTATTTGAAAGCGGATACAGCAATACTTTTTACCTCTTTGTACAGGTACTGTTAATCGCAGGATTCGGTTTGAAGGCGGCCATTATCCCCTTCCATGCCTGGTTGCCGGACGCCCACTCCTCCGCCCCATCTCCCATTTCAGCCATGTTGTCCGGAGTCCTTATCAAAGCCGTAGGCATCTATGTTTTGATCAGGCTCTTCTTCAATATGTTTGTTTTTAGTCAGGAAATTGCCCTGGTCCTGACCACCCTGGGAGCCATCTCCATGGTCGTGGGATCGCTGCTGGCTATCGTTCAGTGGGACCTGAAAAGACT
>Ga0180435_10007032_pt1 | contig 10757 bp, 8 predicted proteins | sample SS_ome_3_FD_132467 | JGI IMG/M metagenome (GOLD analysis project Ga0180435, IMG submission 132467) | Hypersaline lake sediment archaeal communities from the Salton Sea, California, USA - SS_3_S_1 metaG | ecosystem: Environmental > Aquatic > Non-marine Saline and Alkaline > Hypersaline > Sediment... | reverse complement strand
GTGGGGCGGAGCGAAGCCGAGTTGCTCCGTGCGCGTTTTCCGAACAAGCTGGTGGTCCATCTGCCCAATGGTGTTGACGTGGCCCGTTTCAAGGTCAAAGACGGCCCTGGCTTCCGCGCAAGGCACGGCATTCTAAGCTCGACGTTTCTGCTGACTGTCGTAGGGCGCATAGACCCGCAGAAGAACCAATCTCTGGCCCTCGGCGTGCTTTCCCACCTGCGCGCGGCGGGTGTCGATGCCCATCTTGCACTGGTAGGAGCTACAACAAACAACGCATACATGGACTCTCTGGTAGCGGAGATCCGACAGATGGAACTCGGCCCACATGTCACCTTTACGGGCAATCTGGCCCGTGAAGAAGTGCCGTCCGCCTACCACGCGGCCGATCTCGTTTTGTTGCCTTCCATTCACGAGCCGTTCGGTATCGCCGTCCTCGAAGCCTGGGCCTCGGGTAAAGCCATCCTGGTTAGTAAGGTCGGGGGTGTCCCCGACCTTGTGGACCACAATAGAAACGGCCTGCTCTTCGAGAGCAACGATCTCTCACAGGCCGCAAATCTCGCACAGACCCTGCAACGAGACCCGGAGTTTCGGGCCAGGCTGGCCGCGGCAGGAAAGATGTCGGTCGCCGAGCACTCCTGGGCCCGCATCACCAAGCAACTCGTGGACCTCTATTGCGAAGTCATCACACGGGAAGCAGCGAACAGGAGGAAGGAATCATGCGCGTCGGCATAACGAGCTACGGAGGGGACGAGGGGCGCTCGGGCATCGGGCGCTACATCAGTTGCTTGCTCGAATCTATGGCACAATCCGCCGAAACGGACGAGGCAGAAGTCCTGGTACACCGTCAGGAGACGAGTGCCTTCTTCCCGAAAGACACCCCGGCATTCAGGCGCGTCACGACGCCGGGTCTAATGCGCGACCCGGTGCTCGATATCGCCTGGCACCAGCTCGGCCTTGGACCACTGTCCCTGGCGCGCGGCTACGATGTCCTCTTTTTGCCGGCAGCCAATCGTCGGCTTGCCGCCTTTGCACCTTGCCCCACAGTGGGCACCTACCACGACGGCGGCATCCTGCACGTCGTGGACAAGTACGATCCGGCTCGCCGCTTCTATCTCACGAAAGTACTGCCTCGCCTTGTCCGAAATCTGACCCACGTGCTCACAGTGAGTGAAGCAACCAAGCGAGATCTCGTGGAGATCCTCGGGGTGAGCGAAGAGCGAATAACTGTCACGCCACTCGCTGCCGACCGCCGGCGCTACTATCCGCGGGACCCGGAGGAGATGGCGAGACACATCGGAAAAAGTTTTGGATTAGCCACACCGTATCTACTCTATGTTTCGCGCCTGGAGCACCCGGGCAAGAACCATGTGCGCCTTATCGAGGCTTTCGCCAAAGCGCGAAAGGAACACGGGCTGAGACACGATCTCGTGCTCGCTGGCAGCGATTGGTCGGGCGCGGAATTTGTCCATGCTGCGGCCGAAACCTCATCGGCATCCGGTTCGATCCATATGCTTGGTTACGTTCCGAGCATGGAGTTACCGGCGCTGTACAACGCCGCCGCTGGAGTGGTTTTTCCTTCTCTTTTCGAGGGGTTCGGCCTGCCAATCCTCGAGGCGATGTCCAGCGGCGTTCCGGTGGCGTCGTCGAACACATCGTCCCTGCCGGAGGTCGCTGGTGACGCAGCGCTGCTGTTCGATCCTGTCAATGTGGATGAGATGGCTGCGGCCATTGCGCGTCTCGCTATGGATACCCCGCTGCGATCGATGCTCGTCGGGCGCGGATTGTCCCGCGCCGCCGCCTTCTCGTGGGAAAAGACCGCCGCCGCCACCTGGCGGGTGCTCAGATCGGTCGCGAACCACCAATAAACTAGATTGTCCCATGATGGGACAGCCCTGCGGGCCGCGACCTTTTTATTAGGAGGTGCTGCAATGATACACAAACCATGTTTTAGGCCAACCCGCGCTGCTCGATTGCGAGACGAGTCGCGCGAAGCGTATATGGAGTTGCTTGCAGAGCGAACTCTGCCCCGCCTCTGGCGTCGTTTGCGTGCCCGAATGCGCCGCCGCCTATTCGTAGTCGCCATAGGTGGTAGCAAGACTGCCAAGCGAATCCTCGATGTGTTGACCGCAGCATTCTTGCTGCTGCTTCTGGTGCCTCTGTTCATCGCGGTTGCATTGGCCATCAAACTCACGGATCGAGGCTCGGTACTGTTCTGGCAGACGCGCGTTGGTCGGCACGGCCGCGAGTTCAAGTTTCCGAAGTTTCGGTCCATGGTGGCCAATGCCGAGGCGCTCAAGCAGGAACTTCTCGCCTTCAATGACCACGGCGACGGGATCACGTTCAAGATGAAAAGGGATCCCCGCATCACCTGGATCGGCCGGATCATTCGCAGAACGAGCATCGATGAGCTGCCGCAGCTCTGGAATGTCCTCGTGGGGCAGATGAGTCTCGTAGGTCCACGGCCGCCGGTGCCCAAAGAGGTCTTGCTCTACTCTGTAGCAGATAGGCGACGTCTCGATGCGGTGCCCGGTCTCACCTGCATCTGGCAAGTCAGCGGACGGGGGGACATCCCTTTCCCTGAGCAGGTTCGGCTCGACGTGCAGTACATCGATAATCAGAGTTTTTGGCTGGATGTCGGCCTTCTGATTCAAACCGTGCCGGCGGTCCTGTCGGGAAAAGGGGCCTACTAGCATGAACGACGTAAACCGAAAAAACAAACGTACGGCTTCGACGAATTTTTGGGACGTCTCTTATGCTCCCGTAGCGGCCGGTGAGCTCGTTGCGCAAAGACGCCCCGACTTCGTTAACGATCTCTTTGCGCGGTATGGCAACCCTGGTCCTGGAGTAGCCTTCCACCGTTGGACTTCATTGCGGGGAAGTCGTCTCGCCCTTCGTCTGTCGTGTTCATCACGAAAATGGCTTAAAAGAGGCACCGACATCCTGATTGCGTCCATGGTACTGGCATCGATGGGGTGGCTGTTGGTCCCAGTTTACCTCTTCACCATGATGTCACGGCAAGCCAAGGTTGTTCTCGATAGAAAAATCGGTCGCTGGGGCGAAACCTTCTCGCTCCCCCGGCTCGTGTGGCGGGCGACGGGACATGGAATCAGTGGTCCCGCAAATGCTGCTCTGCGTCTGTGGCCGGTTTTTCTCGGTCATTCCACGCTAATCGGACCGCGGCCCCTCTCTCCACGCGATATGGCCGCTTTGCCACTACAGAACCGCCGCCGCGTCGAGATCAAACCAGGGCTTCTGGGTCTCCATAGCGCCCGCCAACTAGCCAACATGGCTTTCGAGGACGAAAACGCCATCGAGAATGAGTACGTTGATACGCTCAGCCCAGGGCGTGACCTTTCCATCGTCGCAACAGCAGTGCTCGGCAGACTGCTGCATCGGCGCAATGATGGGTTGAAAAAAACAGTAAGCCCTACGCTCGACATACTCGGCGTGCGGGTCGGCAATGTCAGCATGGCACAAGCCACGGCAAAGATTGTCGATTGGTTGGATGTTGACAAAACCCGCTTTGTCGCTTTCCTCAACGCGCACTGCGCGAACGTCGCTGCTACTGACAATGCTTACCGAAGCGCGATTGGTCAGGCCGATATCGTGCTCGCCGATGGCATCGGCATTCGCATCGCCAGCGCCATTCTCGGCGAACCGGTGCGGGAGAACGTCAACGGCACCGACCTGATTCCGCGCTTGTGTGAAGAACTCGATGGGCGTCGCCTGTTTCTGCTCGGGGCCGCTCCCGGTGTGGCCGAGGATGTTGCCAAACGTCTGCAGGAAAGATTCGATGGACTCGCCATCGTCGGAATTCACTCAGGTTTTTTTAGCCGAGAGCAGGAGCCTGCCCTCGTAGAAACTATCGCAAAATCCCAAGCGGATCTTCTGCTGGTAGCCATGGGGGTACCGGCTCAGGAACTCTTCATCGCCAGGAACCTTGACCGGCTGAACGCGACTGTCGTCATCGGCGTCGGTGGCCTGTTCGATTTTATTGCCGGTCGCATCCGACGCGCGCCCCTATGGATGCGCGAGCTCGGGCTGGAGTGGGTGTATCGCCTCATTCGTGAGCCCATGCGGATGTGGCGACGGTACTTGCTTGGCAATGGCCTGTTCGTCGCCAGGGTACTCAGTACGCGGTTAGGTAGATCCCGCCATCACCGAGGAGGTTGAACCCATGAGAGCTATAGTCTTTGCACACCGAAACACACATGCCATGGAGAGCTTGAACGATGGCTTGCCCACGCAGATGATTCCGCTGGTGGATCGGCCATTCATCCACCACGTCATTGACCTTCTCGTCCAGCAGGGCGTCCGCTCGATCGACCTTGTCCTCTCGGAAGAACCAAAGGTCATCGAGGACTACGTGGGCGATGGCGTCCGTTGGGGTATCGATCTTCGATGCCACCTGGTCCGCGACCCTGAGCGGCCGTACAATATCCTTCGCGTCCTCGTGGAGAAGGAAGTCGGCGCGCCCAGATTCCCGTCTCATTTTCTCGTAGCGCATGCGGATCGCCTTCCCGTGTTGGATACGACAGGGCTTCTTCCGATTGAATGCTTGCCTGTTTTCGTTTCTGCGAAGCGCCCCGAAGCGTGGAGCGGCTGGGCTTGGCTCAATGCAGCCGATGTGCGCGCCATTGAGCCGGGAAGCTCCTTCGAGCAGATCGAACAATACCTCGTTCGAGAGCGTGCCAAGCGCTGCACCGTCGTCCCCGGAATATTGTCAGTGCAAACTCCCGCCGACTACCTTGCAGCTCAAAAGTCTCTGCTCGATGGAACGGTTCCGGGATTGCTCAGGACAGGTCGAGAAATATCGCCTGGTATCTGGCTCTCGCGCAACGCAGTGGTCCATCGAAACGCACGTCTTACGGCGCCGGTATTCGTCGGGCCCGATACGCGCATCGGCAAGGGCGCTCTTGTCGGGCCCCATGTGGTAGTGGGGGAAGGTTCAATTGTTGGAGCCAGTTCGCAGATTCGCGAAGCTGCGGTGCTGCCGAACACTTACGTTGGCGAGGCCCTTGAGATTGTTCAAAGCATTGTGCAAGGAAACAAGCTTACAAATGTTTCAGTTGGCGCACAGGCAACCATTGTCGAGCCGTTCATTCTCAGCGTAGTCAAGAAAAACAGTTCCACCCGACCCCTTTCCCGACTTTTCGGTCGCATTGTCGCAGGGATACTCCTTTTCGTTACATCACCGATTCTCCTACTGGGGTATGCACATCGGCTGCTTACCGACAAAAAAAGGTGGGCGCGTCACAGAGTCATTTGTCCATCGCCTGCGGGTGAGGGCCAATCAAGTGTCATCACGGTCTTTGAGTCAACGGAGTCTTCCTCGACACGATCCCTGCAACGGCACTTCGTCGAGGCTGTTCTACCTCGCCTTCCACATGTTGTACTCGGGCACTTGGATCTGGTCGGGCTGCCGCCGAGAACAGAGCAGGAACTCCAGACCCTACCACCGCATTGGCGCAATCTTGGCATCACGTCGAGGGCCGGCGCTATCACAGAGGCACTTGTACAGTTCGGTGTCGCACCAACCAGAGAAGAGTTTCAGGCAGCCGACGCGTACTACTCCGCATTTTCCTATTGGCGCCACGACCTGCGCCTGGTCATTCGATATTTTTTGAGCCTTTTTCTGATTCACAGACGGAGGGCTTCGCGTGCCGGATGACGGAAAGGTACACCAATGACTCGGAGTGAACCACTCAACCACATCGTTTGGGTAAACGAGATCGCGGCGCCGGTTGGAGGCTGTGAGGCATATGTGCTGAAAACCGCTAAACATCTGTCTGCCAGAGGAGTCCGTTCGACTCTTCTCTATGATCCAGGGCGCCCGGTTAGTGCCGAGTTCGTTCGCGGATTTGACGCAGCTTTTCCGCTCGTTGAACCAGCCGTTCAACTGCTGTCGATTGCGCCGGATCTCGTGTATGTGCACCGCCTCGGAGGCGTGAAGGCAACCCGTGCAATTGCTCAAGGCGGCATTCCGGTTGTACGGTTTTTCCATGACCATCGCCTTTTTTGCTTGCGAGAGCACAAATACACAGCGATTGGGCATAAAACATGTGAGCGCCCGTTGGGGGCGCACTGTCTCGTCTGCCCAGGATTCATTCGACGCGCGGAGCGTTGGCCCCACGTGGCGTGGAGCAGTCTGCCCGGGCTGCAAAAGGAGCTCGCTGCCAATCGGATGTTCTCCGATTTTGTGGTTGGCTCATCATACATGGCAAATCATGTAGCCGAGCACGGGTTCGAGCCGCGCCGGATCCACACTCTGCCGCTTTATGCTGAACCTCCGGTTAATGACGGGGTAGTTGGACATGAGCCGGATCTCGTCGTCTTTCTTGGTCAACTGGTACGTGGCAAGGGCGTAGACGTGCTTCTCGATGCCTTCGCCCGCTTGCGAACGCCCGCGCGGTTGGCCATCCTCGGCACGGGTCGCCAGGAGCAGGAGCTGCGTCAACAATCCGCGCGTCTCGGCCTCCGAGCCCGGGTGAGTTTTCTGGGATCGGCGGACCAGGCTGCCAAATCCGAGTATTTGAGACGTGCAGCGGTTATCGCCGTGCCGAGTCGCGTCCCCGAGACCTTTGCGCTCGTCGGGCCTGAGGCGATGAGGTACGGCACGCCGGTGGTTGCGAGCCGGGTTGGCGGAATAGAGGAATGGCTCTGCGACGGCGTAACGGGTCTCGCTGTACCTCCTGGAGATCCTGGTGCCCTGGCCTCTGCCCTGGACCGATTGGTCGGCGACGTGACACTGGCGACCCGTCTGGGAAATGCCGGGTTGCGCGCGTACCAGGAGCGGTTCACGCCCGAGCACCACGTCTCCTCTCTTATTGCTCTGTTTCAAGAGATCACAAGGAAAACCCCATGAACAACGCACCTTACGGACGATTCACGCACTCCGGCGGCCCGGCTCTGGAGCAAACCATCACCAAAATCGTTGCGCAGGTCGGTGAGACGGCACGAAGAACCTTGTCCTCCGCCGAGATGACCGCGCTGCTCGTCCTTGGAGGTTATGGCAGGGGCGAAGGGGGCGTTGATCGTTCCAGCGGCGAAGAACGACTACACAATAATATCGACTTCCTCGTGGTATCACCAGACGATCGTTCTTCATCCGCTAGAGCGAAAGAACGTTTCAAGCACGCTCTAACGGACCTGGAAAAGGCATCGGGCGTGGGCTTCGATATCAGTTTCATTTCCATGCCGCGCCTCAAGCGTTCTGGGTCACTGGTTATTTGGTATGATGCTCGATTCGGGCACAAGCTCGTCATCGGCGAGCATGATCCATTCACTCCGATGACCCAATTCTCGCGTGAGCGCATACCTCCGTGGGATGTCCGAAACCTGATAACAAATAGGGGGACCCTCCTGCTTATCAATGATCACATTATATCGAATCAACAGGAACCCGATCAGCGTATGCTTATCCGACATGCGATGAAGGCGATCATCGGCTATGGCGACGCACTGCTGTTCTTTCTCGGCGACTACGATTGGAGCTATCGAGAGAAGAGGCGCCGTACGGCTGTGCGCAGGGATGTCAGTTCGCCATTCCGCGAGCTGTACGACACCGCAATGGGATTTCGTTTTGAACCAACGTATGATGATTTCCTCGATTTGGACCTTCCGAAATGGCTCGAAGAAGTGCGTGCAGCGATCGAGCCGGTACACCGATTGTGCGAATCCCGTCGCCTCGGCGTAGAGGAAATCAATTGGGATGACTACTTGGCGTTAGCCCTATCTCACGCGTTGCGAGATGACGCGCTGTCTCTTAGAGCATGGGCAAAAAAAGGCCTCCTCGCGGTTTCCAAACTACGAAAAGGTAACCATCATTTTGGACTCGGCCGGATGGCGTGGTTCTCGCCATGGTCAGCGACCATAGGCGGTCTGGTAAGCAAGGAAACAAACCTGTTGTCGCTCCTGTTTCCCCTCGTGGCTTATCCGAACCGATCTGAGCGTACCCGGGCTCTGGCCCAAAGGACGCTTGGCGCTGCCAGTAGCGAGCCGAACGACCTTCGCAGCGCATATCTACACACGTGGGCCCGCCACGGAGACATCAACTTCGGTGCGCTCCTGACAAAAGTCGAGGGCAGCGGCCTCCGTCTTTCCGGAGGGGAGCCATGATCGCCTTGACTTGTGATCTGCACCATCAATCCTTGGGCACCGGGAACCAGGCACATTGCCCAATGTCGGAAATCCAGGTTGCCCAGCGTTTTGTGAAACTCATCGAAGAAGCAAATGTAAAAGCAACCTTCTTCATCACCGGACGAGCGTTCGCCGAGCAGCCAGGCGAGCTGCGTCCCATCATTGAATCTCCACTCATCGAGATCGGGGGACACACCTACGACGCCTTCGAGCCGGCCATCTTCCACCGAATCTGGAAAAAGATCGGCGGCAGCTACAATGGCCCGGCCTTCTATCAAAAGCGGGACGCCAGGCGCACCATCGACATCATCGAGCAGCACACGGGAGCGCGAATCCGACTTTGGCGAAACCACATGTACATGCACGGGCCGCATACAGAGAAAGTACTGGCCAGTCTGGGCATCCGCCTCATTTCCGATGGCGTTTCCCGTTTGGCTCGCGGGCCATCCCTACATTCTTCCGGGATCTACAACTTCCCCATCAACATCATCCCGGATCACGAGCATCTCTACCACGCCGAGAGAACACCACAGTGGGTGGCCGCCTGGCAGAAGCGCTACCACTGGTCTGACGAGTACGGTCCGGATTCGTACTACGTGGAGGAATGGACCGATCTGGTGCTTGCAGGATTGAAAGAACGCGAGGCGGCCGGAGCAATTTCGAATATGATCATTCACCCTATTACCATGTACCTGTCTGACAGGTTTCACTCGTTCAAGCGTATTCTCGCGTATCTCAAAACACGCCAGACAATGCACCTCGGGGAGACCATCCCGAAACACAAGGCAGAGCATTCACAGGAGGTTCAGCAATGAATGACAGCACGACTCCATCTGTAACGATAATTATGCGGACAAAGGATTCGGAAGATACACTGACACAGGCGCTCACCAGCTTGTTCTCCCAGACCTTCCAGGACTTTGAACTGTTGGTGGTGGATTCGGGTTCGACTGACCGGACGGTATCCATGCTGTCCTCTTTTCCTCACCAATTGCAACGAATCGCCGCCGCTGACTACTTTCCTGGAAAAGTGCTCAACGCTGCTGCTGAAGAGGCCACTGGGGAGATTCTCGTTTTCTGGAACTCAGACGTTGTCGCGCTGCACTCAAGAAGTCTGGAAAACCTGCTGATCCCATTTAAGGATGAAAACGTGGTTGGCGCCTTTGCTCGACAGGTGCCGCGCCCTGAAGCCCACGCCTGGGTGCGCCGGGACTACGCGGCGAGCTTTCCTCCGACAAGTCCTGCCGCGCCGTGGATTACTCTGTCTTTGCCCCTGGCCGCCCTAAGGAAAAACGCGTGGATGGAACATCCCTTCTACACAGATGCCTGGGCTTCTGAAGACACTGAGTGGGGTCACTGGGCCCGGCAAAATGGGCTAGAGATCGTCTATGTTCCGTCGGCCGTCGTCATGCACTCTCACAACTACACTCTCCGCCAGCTCTATGGACGAAGATTTGTGGAAGGAGAGGCGGATGCCGTTATTTTCGACACCCCGGCATCTGCCTGGCAGCACATTCGTGGGATTGCGGCTTCGCTGGTTTTGGATTGGCGGCACGCGTTCCATTCGAGAGCGTTCGCCGAGCTTGCGATGGCATTTCCACGCCGAGCCGTATACCACTGGGCTCACTTCCGTGGTATGCGCCACGGTAAAAAGCGCCGCCAAAGCGGAGTGGGTGACGCTCGGCATGGTCAACGAGTCGTTCTCGAACGATACTCATAGTGAGGGACCATGGCGCGACCCTGGTAAGCGGGTTTACGAAGGTACTATGGGCAACGCCGGAAAACTGTCGCGACGCGTGATGCGTTTTCGCATCCGCATCACGGTTTCACCGGCATCCCCTGCCTCGAACGTGAGGTCATCGACACTCTCCTTTATGATGTGCAAACCGAACCCGTCGTCGCGGGAGCCGTCGAAGCTGGGTGCATGCACTGCATTGGGATCGAAACCGCTGCCCCGATGTCTGAGCTCCACAATCACATCTTCGGCGTGCAGCTCCAGCGCCAGAACAATGGGGTGTCCGATCTCCTGATGATACGCGTGCTTCACCAGGTTCGTGAATGCCTCGTTCGTCGCCAATTCGAGGAGATGAATATCATCTTCCCCGACAACGGGGGTCAGCTTCTGTTCGCATGTTTCTCGCACGAACGAACGAACGGTCTCCAAGTGCTCAAGCCCGCTCGTCAGGCGGCACTCGTAACGCCGGGCATCGGGCCGGATGGCAAACGCGAGACAGGTGAAGTCATCTGCGAAATCTTCGCGTCCCGAGAACGAAACAACGGCATGCTGAATGGCCTCGAGGAGTTCAGCCGGGGACGAAGAGCGATTCGCAACCACTGCCGCACCCAATCTTTCGACGCCAAACAAATCACCCTCGCTGTTCATCGCTTCGATCACTGCGTCGGAGTACACGATAAAGATATCTCCCTCCTCGAACGGGTGATCCTTCTGGTCATAGTGCTCGTCCGCTATAATCCCCAAGGGCAGGTTGTCGCCCTTTATGAAATCCACCCTGCCATCCGCGTGAAGATGAAGGATCGATGTGTGTCCGCAGTCCACGTGGGTGAATATACGCCGCGTCACATCGATTCGACCTACACTCATCGTCACGAAAGACTCG
>Ga0180435_10007030_pt1 | contig 10760 bp, 9 predicted proteins | sample SS_ome_3_FD_132467 | JGI IMG/M metagenome (GOLD analysis project Ga0180435, IMG submission 132467) | Hypersaline lake sediment archaeal communities from the Salton Sea, California, USA - SS_3_S_1 metaG | ecosystem: Environmental > Aquatic > Non-marine Saline and Alkaline > Hypersaline > Sediment... | reverse complement strand
GTAAGTATGCCGATGAAATCAATGCCGAGAACTGGATTGACATCCTGGCGCGCAAGGGGGTTGCCTGGGGGCACTCCGATCCCAACCTGGATCCCTGCGGCTACCGCAGCCTCATGGTGCTGCAGCTGGCTGAAAAATTCTACGACAAGCCCGGCCTGTACGACCGCCTGATTGCCAATCGCCCCAAGGCCAATGTGCGTCCCAAATCCGTGGAACTCGTCTCCCTGCTCAAAACCGGCAACATGGATTACGCCTGGGAATATCTTTCAGTAGCTGTTCAGCACGAACTTAATTTCGTCAAACTGGACGATCACATCAATCTGGGCAACTACAAATATGACGCATTTTACAAACAGGCCAAGGTGGAGGTCACCGGGAAAAAACCGGGCACAACCATGATACGCATTGGCAAATCCTGCACCTACGGTGTCACCCTGGTCAGCGATGCACCTAACAAAAAAGGGGCGGTAATGTTCATGAAATACCTGCTGTCTACTGACGGCGGACTCCAGGTGCTCAAGGATATGGGCCAGCCGCCCTTTGTTCCCTGCCGGGTGCCGGATGCCCAGATGAAGGAGAGCCTGCCCAAGGAACTGCAGACGCTGGTGGAAATAAGACAGTAAATCAGGAGTCGAGGGGTCGAGTAAATACAGCTCATAGCTTGTAGCTCTAAGCTGATAGCAGGCGATGAGCTTTCAGCGATGCCTTGCCCTTCCCCCCTCGACCCCTTGAAACCTTGAAGCCTTGACCCCTTCATTAGTTGTTTTCTGACGTTTTAAACCCATGAATATCAAACAGATTCTACAGAACATACAAGAAGGGAAATAGGATACAGCCATGCGTCTTTCCCGACCAGATCCCTTCATCGGTCTAGCCGCAGCCTGCAGCATACTGATCCTGGCCTTTATTCTGCTGCCCCTGGTTGAAATGATTACCCAGCCGACCATGGGGGAGATGACGGCCACCTTACAGGACAGTGATGTCCGTCGCGCCGTCGGTCTGAGCCTGGGTACAGCCGCCACCGCCGGTGTCATCGCTCTTCTTTTGGGAACCCCTTTTGCCTATCTCCTGGCCCGGCGCAACTTTCCCGGAAAAAAGCTGGTGGAAAGCGCTGTTGACCTGCCCATCATGATCCCCCATCCTGTTATCGGCATCGCCCTGTTGAGCCTGGCCGGGAAAAACCACTGGATCGGACGAGCCATGGGTGAAGCCGGTATCCGTTTGATGGGCACCTACACCGGCATCGTGGCTGTGATGCTTTTTGTGGGTCTGCCCTTTTTCATCAATGCAGCCAAGGCAGGCTTTGAAGCGGTTCCGGAACGCATGGAAAAAGTGGGCCGCAGTCTAGGGGCCTCCCCGGCCGGCGCATTTTTCCGGATCACCCTGCCCCTGACCTGGCGCAGCATGGTAGTGGGGGTGATCATGTGCATGGCCCGGGCCATCAGCGAGTTTGGCGCCATCGTCATCGTCGCCTACCACCCCATGGTGGCGCCGGTCATGATCTATGAACGCTTTACCGCCTTTGGACTGAAATATTCTCAACCCGTAGCCGTATGGCTGATCCTGGTCTGCCTGTTGCTTTTTGTACTGCTGCGCCTGTTTGCCCGGCCGGCCAAGGAAATACGATGATCCGCATCAGCAACCTGTCTGTCAATCTCCCCGGCTTCTCTCTGAAGGATATCGACCTGCATGTGGAACCCGGCCAGTTCTTCGTTCTCCTGGGCCCCACCGGTGCTGGTAAAACCCTGATCCTGGAATCCATTGCCGGACTGTTGCCTGTGGACAGCGGACAAATTCAGGTCCACGGCAGGGATGTCACCAACCTGCCGCCTGAAAAACGCGGTATCGGCATCGTTTACCAGAACAGCGCCTTGTTTCCCCACCTGAATGTCCGCGCCAATATTGAATTCGGCCTGCGCTATGGCAAGGGTGATTCCAAAGAAAGCCGCCAGCGCTTTGACATGCTGGTGGGAACCCTGGGCCTGAAAAGACTTCTTGCGCGTTCGCCACTTCATCTCAGCGGCGGGGAACAGCAGCGTGTAGCCCTGGCCCGGGCCCTGGTGGTTGACCCCAGGATTCTGTTGTTGGATGAACCCCTTTCGGCCCTTGATCCCAACTTCCGGGAAGAGATCCGCGATATCCTCAAACACCTGCACCAGGAAACAGGCATAGCAATCCTGATGGTCACCCATGACTTTGGGGAAGCCCGTTTCCTGGGCCAGCAAATTACCGTCATCCACCAGGGCCGTCTCCAACAAACCGGCACTGCCGACGAAATTTTCAGACGCCCGACAGCACCGTTTGTGGCCCGCTTTGTGGGGATGCACAACATATATGCAGCCGAATTTGTCGGTCCCATGGCGCGCCTGGGAGCAAACACACTCAGATTGGAATCACCGGTGAGTCCCGGCTCAGGGCATGTGGCCTTTCGACCGGAAGATGTGGCCCTATTTAATGGTTCAATGAATTCAGATTACAGGGAAGATGAAGAGGGAAACACCCTGTCCGGATCGGTTATTGCCCTACAGCACCAGGGTGTTTTCAGTGATGTGCGCATCCAATCGGAAGATCTCCAGATCAGAGCCATAACCCCCACCAGTCGGGTGGTTCAGATGAACCTCTCACCCGGCGAACCAATCCAATGCCGGATCACCCCCCAAAACCTGCATGTGATGGTTTGAAACCCGTAAATTTTATACAAAATCAGGTGATTTTGTAGCAGACAACAGGTCGCCTCTTGCCTTTGACATGCAGAGGAGGAACGGTCTCTACGCCCGCAGAGACCGTATCCGCTTCAGCAAGATGCTGAAAAGTGGCTTCGGAAAAAAGCACCTCACAGCCCACTTCTTTGGTCAGGGATTGCAGCCGGGAGGCCAGGTTTACCGTGTCGCCCACCAAAAGATAGGACAAGCGCTCCGGGCTTCCGATGTTGGCCACCACGGCCTCGCCCGTGTGGATGCCGATGCCGTGCCTGAGTTCCGGCCATGCCTGGTCCGCGAAATGACGGTTGAGTGCAACGAGCCGTTGTTTCATGTCCAGTGCAGCCTTGAAGGCCTTGACCGGGTGGTTCTCGATATGAACCGGTGCCCCGAATACGGCATAGATTTCATCCCCCAGATATTGCAGCACCAGGCCGGACTGGTCCGTGATCGCCTCGGCCATGGTACCAAAATAACTGTTCAGCATTTGAACAACAAGCTTGGGATCGTGGGATTCGGTCATGGGGGTGAAATCACGGATATCGGCAAACAGCACCGTAACATTGCGTATTTCACCATCAAGGGGTATGCGCCCGCTTAAAATTTCATCCCGCACCTCCGGCGCAACATACCTGCCAAAAGCATCCCGCAGAAGCTCCCTTTCGGAAAGGCCTTTAATCATGTCATTGGCGGCATCCCCCAGCACCCCCACCTCATCGCTGCTCACCACCGGTATGCGGGTGTTGAAATTTCCCGCCCTCACCTCGTTGATGGAGGCCAGAATCGTGTTGACCGGGTCGGCAATGGACCGGCTGATCAGCCGGTTGAGCACACCAGAGCCCAGGAAGAAAACAATAAACAGCGCGATCGAGAAAACCATAATGCCCTGGCCGTAATCCGCAGCAGTAATATCCATTCGATTTACCTGCCATTGCAGGGTAACCAGCGTGACCAGGAGAATTGCCAAAGGCGTCAGGCTTCCCAGACGGTAAAGCAGCCGAATACGCCTGGAGATGGAAATGGCGGCGATGCCGTCCGCCTCGGCAAGGCGACCTCGGGGAAAGAAAACCGGGATCAGATTCCTGCGATTGTAGTTTTCCAACCAAAAGGACATGATCGCAGATGAAATGAGCCCGACCATGGAAGACCGGATCCCGAGGGTCAAGGCTGCCAGTCCCTCGATTCTCCCGGTGGCAAATCCGGCATAAAAAAGACCTGCCGGAATGATGACCCACATGGCAATGTTGACCGGTATCATCATAAAGGGCAGATTGACCAGTCTCTGCCTGGCCTTGAGATGCAGCGGCCCGGCGTCCCCTGCATTCGGTTCCTGCGAAAGCCAGGCCGACAGGGGTTTCAATATCTGGCGCATGATGGCAACAACCATAATGCCGCTCAATAGGATCAGAAAAAGCAGGCCGAAGATACGCCGGACAATAATCTTCCCCAGCAGGAACCCCTCAACGGACGATCCTTCACTCAACTGATCGAGGATGTAGTCCAGGGGAGTAAACATGTTGAGAATTACGATGACGGTCAAGCCGATGGCTGTCGAGAGGATGCCGATGGCATATAACCCCTTGAGCGATGTTTTTTGCCCGGCTGCCGCCGCTTCGATATAAGACAAAATGATGCCCCTTTCTAGCCCTGCATCCGATTGCCGACCCTGTAGCAACTGGATCTTGTATGAAACGGGGTGAATAAAAAAGACATTTATCCTTTACGCTAATTGAAACGCTCCGAAAATACACGTGATCCGGCAAACCGTTCATCTACCAAGAGCGTCACATCCCTGATCATCTGACCGTTGCCGCAGAGATAAAAATCGTAATCCCCCGGCCTGAGTTGAGACTTTAGATAGTCGCTAACCCGACCCCGAAAGCAGCCCCTGCCCATGGGACACTCTCCGGAGATGCATGCGGCATATTGGGCTGCAGCGGCAGCCATCCGCTCGCGATAGTGCAGCTCGGCCGTTTCTCTGACACCGTGAAGCAAAACAAAGCCGGAGATGCCGGATGCCGCCATGGCGCGGAAAGGTGCAATGCCTGTACCGGTCCCCACAAATACGGCCTGCCGAGTCGATAACTGGTATACGAAATAGCCAGTGGCGCCGCTTATCTGCAGGCTGGTACCGATAGCGCAAGATGCTAGCAATACACTTAAGCGGCCATTTTCAACCCTGCGGATGCATAGACGAAGATCCGTTTCCTCGGGAGCCGAAACAATGCTGTATTCTCGCTCGATGCCGTCCATCCGGACAACCAGTCGCTGACCGGCGACATGTTCGAATCCCTCGGGCTTGGGCAGAAAGAGTTCAAAGGTCTTTGCCGACAGCCACCGCCGCCTTATGATGTTGCAGGTGTATCGCATGTATGGCCTTTCCCGGGCTGCGAGGCTTGGAACATCAGGAGGGTCTGGCCTGTTCCATAGGCCTCATAAAAATGGCCTGCTGGATCAAGGAGCCCATTCAATATCCTGGATACCCTGGATAAAATTGAAATAGCGCGCCAACACGAAAAAGTAATCCGATAAACGGTTCAAATAGCACAGGATCGTCTCATGGACACTGGCCCGGGATGCCTCCGGAAATCCCCTGTAGAGATGTACGGCCTGACGTTCCGTGCGCCGGCAGACAGACCTGGCAACATGCGCCCAGGCAGCTGTGGGGTGCCCCCCTGGAAGTATGAAATGGGTGAGCGCCGGCATGGCCGCCTGTAGGGTGTCGATATGCACTTCCAGGTCATCGATCCTGCTTTTATCAATCGTCTGCAATTGGTTTTCCAATGGTGAATCCATTGTGACCGACATCCATGCACCCAAAGTGAACAAGTCCGTCTGAACCCCCCTCAGCGCCTTGATCAGGTCATGCCTGTCCTGCGGCAGAATTGCGATCAGCGCACCGACAATTGAATTCAGTTCATCAACGGTGCCATATGCTTCAATTCTTATATCGTCTTTTGTAATCCGCTCTCCGCTAAGCAAACCGGTTTTGCCTCTGTCACCGGTGCGCGTGTAGATGGTCATCAGGCGTCTCCTTTTCTAACCTTTCGAAGGCTGAATCATGCCACGTGGCGATATCCTAATCAGGCGTGCCAACCGTTTTCCGTCTCAAGTATGGTCGTTTGCCAAATGCGATCCAATGGGTCATCAACTGCCTATCGCAATAGACAAGTTCCGTCAACATTGTCGACTGGCTGAGTGATCTGGCTGCATCAATCTGATCGGCACGACCGCCGGTCGAAGTCCGGCAACTGGATATATACCGGCTGGCATCGAATCGTCGAATGGTTGCTCAGAGGACATGTCCCTTGCCTTTTTTTTAATTTTTCTGTAGATCTTCATGCTCGACATTCCACAATACAGCAAGAAAAGGACAAGGACTCATACACTGGAGGGGTCGTTAAGGTAGGAAGCATGAAAATTACACATATCTGGTTTGACATCGGCTATACCCTGCTGCGCATGAAGCGGGAGATAACCTACCGCCAGGCCTTGAAGACATATGGCATAGATGTCTCTGTGGAAACACTGGAAAGGGAATTCCACTGGGTGGACAAGCTGTTCATGCGGGAGTACCCCGGTGTTTTTTTAAAGGGCCGAGGGGTATACATGCCCTGGTTTCTGGGGGTTTTGAACTACCGCCTGGACATCGCCCTGGACGTTGCTGAAATTGACAAGTGCTGGGAAAAAATTCAGCTGGCAACCGAAGACTATTGGATCCCTTTTGACAATGTACACGAGGTGCTCGCGGAGTTCAAAGAGAGTGCTCTACGCATGGGAGTCATATCCAACTGGGATCAAACTGCCCGGGGCCTGCTCGAGCGCCATGAACTGATCGGGTACTTTGACCACTGTATTATCTCATCGGAAGTCGGCATTGACAAACCAGACCCGGCTATTTTCAATCTTGCCATGCAAAAAGCAGATGCCAGACCACAGGAATGTATATACATCGGTGATAACTATTACGACGATGCCGTGGGCAGCCGCAAAGTAGGCATGCAGGCCCTTATCTTGAACCGTTTTGGCACATTGGGAGTTGAAGAGATTGACGATACCCCCATCATCCAGAACCTGGCTCAGATAAAAGATCATCTGTAAGGCCAAATCATAGGTCTGGTACAAGGATTGATTTTATGTCCGAAATGATCATTGGTATTGACCGGGGAGCCTCCTTCACTGACCTGGCCGTTGTCCAGGACAAATCCCTAGTGGATCACCTGAGCATCGAGGCGCGGGGCTGGCCTGAAATCGGCGCAGCCCTTGAAAAAATCCAGGGAAAGTATCCCACCCGCCGGATTGCCTTCAGCGGTGCTTCCACAGACATGCCCCTGGATTTAAAGGTGCAGGTCGTCAATGTTCCGGAAATAGAATCCATTGGCCTCGGTGGCGCAACCCTGGCTGGCTGTAAAACCTGCCTGGTCATCAGCATGGGTACGGGCAGCGCCATGGTGCACGTGGATCAAGGCACGGCCAGCCATATGGGCGGCACCGGAGTGGGCGGCGGTACCATCAAGGGCCTGGCCAAACTCATCTGCGGTATGGAGGATGTCCATCGTCTGGAAGAACTCGCCCTCAACGGCAATGCGGCCGGTATGAACATGACCATCGGGGATCTGGGGCTGGATGATCTCAGTTTCCTTTCAGCCGATGCCACGGTGAGTAATTTTGCCGGCATCAAATCCGACAGCCAGGAAGACAAGGCTGCCGGGATTCTGTCCCTGGTAGCGGAAACCATCGGCATTATCGCGTCTTTATGTGCCCTGCATGCCGGCTGCGGGAGCAGCATTGTCGGGGTTGGCAAGGTGGCCGCCAACCAACATATCCGCCATACGCTCGGCCGGGTGGGCGACCTGTATCAGACGAAATTTATTTTCCCGGAGCACGCCGGGTGTGCTACGGCATACGGTGCCGCAATAAAATACATGGATTTGCATGAAAGCTAATGAGAAGGAGACGATCATTAAACTAACCATCATCGGCTGGTGGGGGGCATACCCGGGAGCCGGGCAGGCCACTTCAGGATACCTCCTGCAAACCAGCCAACACAATATACTGCTGGACTGCGGTTCCGGTGTGCTGGGGCAGATTCAGACCTATCTGGATCTGGAACATATCGACGCCGTGGTCCTGTCCCACTACCATCACGATCATATCGCCGACCTTGGCTGTCTGCAGTATGCTGCCCGGGTACTGATGGACCTGGGCAAACGTGAAACACCCCTTGAGATTTACGGCCATGCTGAGGACCATCACTTTGCGGACTTGAGCTACCACGAATTCACCGTTGGCCGCGCCATCGACACGCAAACCGAGCTCCAGATTGGTGAAGCCGTGTTCAAATTCTGGCCCAATGTGCATCCAGATCCCTGTTACTCCATGCGTGTTCAGTCAGACAACAAGGTACTGGCCTACATATCCGATACCCAATGGGACGACGGGCTGGTGACAGCAGCCCGGGATGCGGATATACTGATTTGCGAATCCAGCCTTTACGATGAGTACAAAGGTGTAGTAGGGGGACATCTGACCGCCGGTGAAGCCGGCACCATCGCCCAAGAGGCAAACGCTAAAAGACTGGTGCTGTCACATCTGCCCCACTTCGGCAAGCATGTGGATCTTGTGGCTCAGGCGGCCACGGTTTTCAACGGCCCGGTGGAACTGGCGGAAACAGGAAAAAGCTGGGAACTATAAAAAAGAAATCTATCAAAGCATAGTTGAACAATCAGTCACGGATTCATATGTACCACTTATAGTTGTTGATTGCCATTAGCGCTACGCGCGCAATTAGGCCTTCGGCCGTCATTTGTGCTTCGCACGTAATTTATTGCCGCTATCGGCTTCAAGCTATCGGCAACAATAAATAACAGCGAAGCGTAATAACGCGCGTCAGCGCTAATATCGGGCGAAGCCCTACTGACGCGAGGCAAATGACAGCGTAGTTGCCAATATGAATACTATCGTGCCATGCGTGTCAAAAAAGTTCTGTTAAAGGAAATACGACTATTTTATTATTTGCACTGCGGCGTTTCGGGCGCCTGATTCTTACAGTCCTGATTATCTCGACCATCGTCTTCCTGGTCATCCGGGTCATTCCCGGAGACCCGGCCCTGACTATTGCGGGCGTGGATGCCGCCGAAAGCGATATCGAAGCCATACGCGCCAAACTGGGCACAGACAAACCCATGCTCAACCAGTATCTGCAATGGATTTGGGACGTCTTCAGGTTCGATTTCGGGACATCCATGACCTCGGGACGGGCGGTCAGCGACCTGATCATGGAACGCTTCCCCCTCACGCTGACCCTGGCTGTTCTGGGCATTCTCCTCTCGATCTTCATCGCCATCCCCCTGGGAGTCATTTCGGCTGTCCGGCGCTGGTCGTTCTGGGACTACCTGGGCATGTTTTTCTCACAGGCCGGCATGGCCATCCCCAGTTTCTGGCTGGGCATCCTGCTCCTGTTGTTGTTGTCCATCAAATACAGGGTGTTCCCCCTTTTTGGTTCCGGCACCATCAACCACCTGATTCTGCCCGCCATCTCCCTGGGAATTGCCCGGGCTGCCGTGCTTTTGAGGCTTACACGGGCGTCCATGGTGGAGGAACTCAGCAAGGAGTATGTGGTCACGGCCCGGGCCAAGGGGCTTACCGAACGAATGGTCAATTACAAGCATGCCCTTAAAAATGCGCTGCTGCCGGTCATCACCATCGCCGGCATTCAGCTCGGTTACATGCTGGGAGGGGCCATTATCATCGAGCAGGTGTTCTCCCTGCCGGGTCTGGGGAGGCTGTTTCTGTTTGCCGTTTACCAGCGGGATTTTCCCCTTATCCAGGGGGGCGTGGTTTTTGTGGCCTTTGTGTTTTCGTTTATCAATTTTGCGGTGGATATCCTTTACAGCGTGCTGAATCCCAAAATCCGCATCAGCTAATTTTACAGAGATCTTGAACCGCAAAGGCGCAAAGATCGCAAAGATTTTTATTATAGACAGGATGAATATGGCTACCCGCAGGGTCGAAGATTTTGTCGAATCGTAAACTGCCAGTTAATCCTTTTCACTGACAGTTACCCGATTCGACAAAAAGATCTTCTTAGCGCCCTTGGCGTCTTGAGCGAAGCGGGCGGTTAGGATAGAGAGCGAAGAACGTAATCTGTAACTCGCAACGTGCAACCAAATACAAAACACCAAACACGAAATACAAAACTAACGTGAATACAACCAATAACAAACTGCTGGAAATTAAAAACCTGGACATCAGCTTCATCCAGGCCAGGGGGACGGCACATGCGCTGCGCGGCATTGACCTGACCATATCAAAGGGTGAAATTCTCGCCCTGGTGGGTGAATCCGGATCCGGCAAGACCGTGACCTCCATGAGCATCATGGGGCTCGTCCCCTGTCCGCCGGCCCGGGTCAACACCGGCAGCCTGCTGTTCAAGGGCGATGAACTCATTGGCCGGCCGCATGCCGACATGCGAAAAATCCGGGGCAGAGAAATTGCCATGGTTTTCCAGGAACCCGCCAAATATCTCAACCCTTCCCTGAAAATCGGCGAACAGATTACAGAAATGCTGATCCTGCACCTGGGCATGTCCAAGCAGCAGGCCGAGGCAAAAGCACTGGAATTTCTGGATGTGGTGGGCCTGGGCAAAAGCCGCAGGGTACTGAACGCCTACCCGCACGAACTTTCAGGAGGGATGAAACAGCGGGCCATGATCGCCATGGCCATTTGCTGCAACCCGTCCCTTTTGATTGCCGACGAGCCGACCACCGCTCTGGACGTCACCCTGCAGCTGCAGATCCTCAAACTGATCCGTGACCTTAAGGCCACGTTTTCCATGGGCATCCTTTTCATTTCCCATAACCTGGGCGTTGTGCGTGAGATTGCCGACAGGGTCGCGGTCATCTATGCCGGTAAAATTGTTGAATCGGCCTCCAACGAGGCCCTTTTCGAAAACACCCTGCATCCCTATACCACTGCACTGCTGCAGTCGATCCCGGATGCGGAAAAACGGGGACAGCGCCTGCAGGCCATTCCAGGGAGTGTGCCGGATGCCGAAAACAT
>Ga0180435_10007029_pt1 | contig 10762 bp, 12 predicted proteins | sample SS_ome_3_FD_132467 | JGI IMG/M metagenome (GOLD analysis project Ga0180435, IMG submission 132467) | Hypersaline lake sediment archaeal communities from the Salton Sea, California, USA - SS_3_S_1 metaG | ecosystem: Environmental > Aquatic > Non-marine Saline and Alkaline > Hypersaline >... | reverse complement strand
TCGCTTAAGGCTATTGTTCTAAATTGACGACCCTGGGTTAAATGATTGGCGCAGAAGGAGCACTTTCGAGGGCAGCCTCTGCTGAGGCTTGTGGTCAGCCAAAGAACATTTTTATGCGATCTCCTGGCTGCAACGGCGACCCGGGGTTGGACGGAGCGTGACGCGGCTTCGCCGTTTGCAGGTCCATTGGTTTTGCCTGAAGATAGAAAATTTGCCAGCGTATATTCGGCCTGGCCCTCGATGACCGCATCAATGCAGGCTTGGCTTCGAAAATATTCCGGCAAGACACTGACACCCGCGCCCCCCACATAAACGGGTAGGCTTGAACGCAATTTCTTGATGTGTCTTGCCAAGGCCACGGTATCGCCTGCGTAGGCAAAGGCGAAACAGGATAAAAAAACGGCATCTGGATTTTGAGCACCAATCAGATCGGCACATTGACCCGGCGAAGGGCCGAAACGGTGAAATCCAGAGAAAAAGGCGGTGGGACCGTATTCATTGGAAAGTAGGCAGGGCTTTAAATGCGAAAAACTAGACGGCAACGCATGGGACTGTTTAGTGGTCAACGGGAACTGGGAAAGATGCGTTTCCCAGCCCCGATCCTGTAGCATTCTTTCAACAATAATCGACCCCAAGGCCGATAGCCTGTGGGGAGTGGCATAAAAATCGCAAAAGGAAGGAACTGCGATTGCAGCCTTGCGTTTCTTCATAATTCAAAAAAGTTTGGGCCACGCTTTGCGTGACCCAAACATTTTTTTACATTTTTACATTCTTCTTTCCGCCAAAATAGCGCATGAACTGGACGCGTTCATAAATAGACGGATCCGTGCTTTTATCCTGACTTAATTTTCCTCGGAATTGACTTAAGGTTTCAAAACGTTTTCTTTTCATCCATTCTTCCAGAGTGCCTAACATGGCCTGGATCTGGTTTAACCCATTCTGATATAAGGTGGATGCCACCTGAACTGCGGCTGCGCCGGCCAGCAGCTGTTTAATGAGGGCTTCGCCATCATGGACACCGGTAGATGCTGCCAGATCGCAGCTGACCTTTTCCGCCATAACGGCCACCCAGCGCAGAGAAATGGACAAATCGGCTGGGTTGCTGAACACAAAGGAGGGCTTAACTTCGAATTTTTCGATATCGAAATCCGGGCTAAAAAAGCGGTTGAAAAGTACCAGGCCCTTGATGCCCGTTTGCGAGAGTTTTTGAATCATGGCAGCCAGATCAGTGAAATAATAACTGATTTTCAATGCGATCGGAATTCCCACAGATGCGGTTACCTGCTCGACCATGTCAAAGTACATTTTAACTGTGTCATCCGCACTGCGGGTGAGATCAGTTGGGGGGAAAAACATGTTGAGTTCCAATGCATCCGCGCCGGCGTCCTGCAGATGTTTGGCATAAGAAAGCCACTCCACCGATTGCATAAAGCAATTTATACTGGCGATGATCGGGATGGAGACAGCCTTTTTACTGTCTGTGACCAAGGCGATGTTTTTCTTTAGATTTTCTTCACGCAGCACGTAATCGTAATAGGCGACTTGGCTCGTGGTTCCCTCATAATCAAAGTATTTTTGCTCAGCGCCGCTTTTGCGAATGGACTCCATGAAATCGGCGTATTCATAAGCGATTTCCTCTTCGAAGATGGATTTTAAAACCACTGCTCCAGCGCCGTTTTGGGCCAGCTTTTTGACTTTGTCGACCGTATTGGTCATGCCTGAACTGCTGGCGATAACCGGGCTTTCCAGTTTCAGGCCCAAGTATTCTGTGGATAAATCAACCATAGTTCGGTTCCTTTCTTTAAGTTATACATACCAAAAATTTGTGCGGGGCATCTTATAGCGATTTTTCAGTTAAATCAACGCCCAAGTAAAGAAATCAACTGAATCCGGCCAAAAGCAAAGCTTATGGCGAAAAGCGGCGATTTTCAAGAATCACATGCCCGGAAGATCCGGTAAATATCTTCGACTCAGGACGTTGGTACGGCAATTTCTTCACGAAAGCTACCATGACATAAAAAGTATGCAGTGTAAACCGCCGGATAGAAAAATCATGTCAGGGATTTTATCCTTGACAAGTAGGTACCACGATGTAGTATATAAAGCTTATAATTTAAAAATTTAGGTGAATCACTAATGCGAATTTAAAGGATGCGGATTCATGAATGACAAGCGATTTATGGGTAGAACAATCTGTAAACGAAATGTTATATTTCAGATCGGAGAATCGCGTTATCATGGTGCCATTGAAAACATGAGTAACTACGGCGCCAGCATTCAAACCGAGGCCCGGCATCATGTCGAAAAAGGAGCTACCATTCACATTGCCATATCATGCGATAATAATGAAGACTATCGCAAGGCGCAAGTTGTGTGGTCAGAAGGGGGCGCCTTCGGCGCTAAATTTCTTTAGGAGATTGTCGCTAAATCCAAATCGCAGAAAAAGGCAAAGACGGCAACGAGAAAATGAAAGGGGGTGACGTAATGATAATGAAACGATTCATGCTCAGAAGAGTCGCTCACTGTAGCAGCGGCTGCACGATCTTGCCCTGAGCAAGGCGAAAAAAGGCTCTGCAACAAATCATGTAATGAGGCTTGGATGTAACTGACTTGACATTGTGTAACAATGTGGTACATTACAGCAATGGTTAGCTATTTAGCTTCCATCCTAAGATCCTCCTTTCCTAGTGGCCCCTGCATGGCAGAGCAGGGGTCATTTTTTTTACTCTATAATTTCGAGTACATGACGCTTTTTAGTCTTGCCGGATGCGGCGCTCAGAAGGGTGCGTATGGCCCGAGCCGTGTTGCCCTTTTTACCAATGACTTTCCCGAGATCTGATTTATCAACATTGAGTTTTAGTACTGTTGTGTGTTCGCCCTGAACTTCATCCACTGACACCATCTCAGGGTGGTCGACCAGCGCCTCTGCAATTCTGATGATTAGGTCTTTCATCGTGCGATCCCCCTTATTGGTTAACTATCATGTGAGCGTTTCAGATTTTGTGAATCGGGCTTTTTGATATAGCCAGTATGTATAAGATCGGTTTTTCGTCATGAGGCTGTTTAATTATGGAACATTCATCGCCAATTAAGCAAGTAATTTAATAATATTATGATAACCAGAATGCAGGATTATGCAAGCCAAATGATGCGTTTTGCTTGACAGCTACAAATTTATATTTAATTTCTTGATTTATTTCCAAAACATGCAGAAACTGCACGGTAGAGATTTTCGGTTTTGGACCGGAACGAATGTCGCACACTAAACACTTTACTGAAAAAAACTGGAAACAGGTACTAGCGCGGTAAGAACCGGGTAGGCTACTCTAGGTGAGTTTGCGCTTATACCTCTAAAACAATAAGGAGAAAGGAAAATGAAAATTTTAGTCATCTATTATTCAACTTACGGCCATCTGCGCCAGATGGCAGAAGCCGTGGTGGCAGGGGCCAAATCAGTAGATAATGCCGAGGTTATGCTCAGGCGGGTGCCGGAAACACTTCCCCAGGAAGTGCTTGAGAACATGGGCGCATGGGAAGCACATCAGGCACAATTGGATATACCGGAAGCGACAGTGGCAGATTTGGCCAGCGCCGATGCCATCATTTTTGGCACGCCCACCCGTTTTGGCAATATGTCCGGCCAGATGCGCCAGTTTCTGGATGCAACCGGTCAATTATGGGCTGAGGGCAGTCTGGTGGGAAAAGTAGGCAGTGTTTTTACCGCTTCGGCAACCCAGCATGGTGGTCAGGAATCGACCATTTTGACCTTTCATGTGAGCCTGCTGCATCATGGTATGGTGATTGTAGGCCTGCCTTATGCATTTCAGGGCCAAATGCGGATTGATGAAATTACGGGTGGTTCTCCCTATGGTGCATCCACGATCGCCGGCGGCTCGGGGGAACGAATGCCCAGCGAAAACGAATTGGATGGTGCGCGATTTCAGGGCAAACACGTTGCCACGATTGCATCGAAATTAAGGTCCTGAAGCTGAGCCACTGTTCGAGTTCTTTTTACATAGTGGGGTTATCTGCAAAACGCCGGTTGAATAAAACCGATCTGTTGCAATAGATCTTGCGTGCGTGGATTGAGCCCCAAAGCATGTATTGCGGTTGGCGCGATCCAACGGGCGTCCAGGGCATCATCCTGAGGTTTAGGGTCGCCCGCCAGGTATGTGGCCATGAAATCGAAAATAACATAGTGGAACTGGATTTTTCCAGTCTGGTCGGGTTGAATGGTTTCAAAATAGTAGATCAATTCTCCCGCTTGAATGGAAATTCCGGTCTCCTCCAAAACTTCCCTGGCGGCGGCCGATTGCATGCTTTCCCCCAACTCAACACGCCCACCGGGTATGGCCCACTCGCCCATGGCCGGCTGCTTGCCGCGACGCACCAATAGGACGCGGTTTTGGTGTATCACAACGGCACCGACTGCCACGATGGGTTGCTGCGGATAAGCTCCGGATGTCATGGGAAAAACTCCTTAATTTTTGAATTTTCCGGTGCCGTTTGACTGCGGATCCTGCGTGAACGTCCGGTTCCGGTAAACTGGGTTGAATTGCCGAAGGCCTGGTCGAGATCCTGCGGCGCAGGAGGGACTCAAATTAGCAGCAATTTGGGCGTGTGGCAAGTCGCATAAGGTCCGGCCGTCATTGAAGGACCGCAAAAAATGAAATCTGAGTTGAAGCTTTATTTTTTTTTGCGTATGTTAGTATTTCCAACACCAAAGGGAAAAGGAGAAAGCGCATGAGTAAAAACATTTTGATCGCCTTCGATGATTCGGAAAATGCCCAGCGAGCGGTAGCGGTCGTGGCACAAACCTTCTCACGAAAATCGAAGGTCACGTTATTCAGCGTTGCTGTGGATACCGAAGCGCTGTGTAAGATGAACAGTCCTGAACTGACCCCCTATTTTAAATCCCAGCAAAGTGCATTCTGCACCATGGAAGACAAAAAGCGCGAATTGGTGGAGTCAGCCCTCGCAACGGCCAAGGAAACTTTAATAAAAAGCGGCTTTGGTGAGGACGCCATTCAGATTAAGCATAAAACCATGAATGAGGGGGTTGCCAGAGATATAATCCGGGAATCTCAAGATGGCTATGACATCGTCGTCATCGGCCGGCATGGAACTTCAGGGATCAAGGAATTCTTCTTTGGGAGTACATCGCAGAAAGTCTTAAACGGCGTCAAGGAGGCCTCGGTTTTTATCGTAAGTTAAATGACCTGCCCCTGCAATCTTTTGACACCAAAGCGCAGGGGCAATACCAGCGCTAAAATACAAATCACCAAACAGAGCAGAAGTGAACCGGTAATCCATACCCATTCCAGTAGCGACAAGGGGCGCTGATTAAGGTTGGCCATAAATAGGTTGTAGACCGGCCCGGCTTCCAACATGATGATGACGCCGATAAAGACAGCATCCAGCATCATAAAAAGCAACCCGCCGAAACTGGTTACGGATTGGGCTGGATTTTCAATCTTGAAATTTGGGTATGCAGCTCCGAATCCTACGCCAATGCTTACGATTCCGGGCACCATACAGAAAATCGTAATGCTCGAAAGTATCATCATAAAGCCGGTCACATTGAGGAATATATTGGTGGCAATAATAAGGAGCTCCGATAGAAATAGAAGTGGAACACAATATACACAGAATTTAATCCATAGAAAATGCTCTAGGGAGATGGGGGAAGATTTGACAATCCAGAAGGCCTCATTTTCATTGCTGACTGCCGGATAGGCAAAACGACCAGTGACGGCAATCAGGACAAAAGAAGCCAAACCCACATTCAGAAAAGACAGCAGATTCTGCAGATAGATGGTTTTGATGGGTGCTTTTTCCAAGGGCAGGGCCTTGAAGTTGAAGATATAGATCAATACCAGGCCACCAATCAGAAATATCTGGGACCACTGGGTCTGGTCTCGAAAAAATGATTTGATTTCTTTAACCACGAAAGACTTCAAATGCATGGGTAGCCAGCCGAAGATACGATCTCCCGAAAAGCGCTGCTTCATGAGCTTGCCCGCCGAGGTCTGAGATTTTGATACCCCGGACAGATACAAACGGTCAGCCAATACAATCATCAGGCTTCCCATGAGTCCGGCGCAGGACCACGAAATAGCCATATGAAAAAACATGTCGCCTTTGGTATGGCTGAGTGCGGACTTGATACTGTCAAATGCCCACGTGCTGGGAAGATAAGGTAAATCGGGTGTCTGCAGAGCGGAAAGGTATAACAGCACCGTCGAGAAAACCTCCGGATTGACCATGCGTTCCGGTCTCAGCAGACGGAATGCGATGAATAGGATAATAAACAGCAACAGTCCCAAAAAGATAAACAGATTGCGAATTCGGTTTGCCGGTATTACCACAACAACGCCAACAATCAGAATGGCGCTTAAACAAGAGGCAATCACCACCATCGATAGGATAGCCGACCCAACGGCGAAATAAAAAAACAGCCCCGCACGGAATACGACCCCGTAGGACAGGAATACCGGCAGCAAATATACAACGACCATCCAGGAACTATCCAGGGTACTTTCGATCCAGCGTGCAAGAAATATCCGGTATGTAGGGACCGGCATGGCATGGACCAGGTTCAAATCTTTGCTCAAAAACAGCTTGGATAGGGATGTCAGGATACTACTAAATATGAGGAGCGAGAAAAGGGTCAGCAGCACCATGGATAATAATTTGAATGCCAGAAGATCACCCAGTTCTTCAACGCTCTTGAAATAATACAGGACGCGCAAAGAGACCGCAAATATTCCCGCCCAGAACAGGATACCGACCCCCCCAAACAGCATCAATTTTATGAGGCTTTCGCGCTTGCTGCCTTGAAATAGAGATGCGTTCTTAAAACTCAGAAGCCTCGGTCTAAGTAAGGTGAGGATGTGGTTCATGGGATGATGATTTGTCTCCGTTTACGTCGTTACGGGTTAAGTGTATAAACACCTCTTCCAAATTTGCTGTATCGCTTGGCAAGTCCTGTTTCAATTCTTGGGGTGAGCCGCTAACGATCAACCGGCCTTTATCGATAATTCCCACCCGATGGCACATGTCCTCGGCAATCTGAAGGGTGTGCGTGGAGACGAATATCGTCTTGCCTTGTTTGGACAAACGTTGGAACAGGTCTTTGACCAGCTTAATGCCGAGCGGATCGAGCCCGACCATGGGTTCATCCACAATGATAACTTCCGGGTCGTGCAGCAGAGCCGCAGCCATGATCAAACGCTGCTTCATGCCATGGGAATAGGATTCGATCAGCTCATGCGACCAGTCCGACAAGCTGAACATGGCCAGGTTTTGCTGCGCTTTTTTTGTGAAGCTGTTGCTGTTGACCCGATAAAGATCGGCCATAAACTTTAAAAATTCAATCCCGGTCAGTTTTTCATACAGATAGGGCCGATCAGGTATAAACCCGATTTTTATCTTGGCTGCTTCGGGATTTTCTTTCATGGAGATATCGCAGATACGGATTTCGCCCTGGGTTGGGACCAGGATGCCGCCAATCATTTTGATCGTGGTCGTCTTGCCGGCCCCATTGGGTCCGATAAAACCAAATATCTCCCCCTTGGGAATATGAAGGCTCAGGTCATTTACAGCGGTGACGCTAGCATAGCGTTTGGTCAGGTTGCGGATATCAATCATGATGTCGGGATGGCCTCAAGTATTTGAATTTTAACGTTTCCGATCAGGCTTAGGATGTCTAACTGATCTTCCTGCATGCCGCTGGCAAGCCGTATATGGGTGACATCTGCGGGGATCTGGTCAAACAATGCATCCACCGTAATCCATTCACCAACAAAAATGCTATTCCAGGCATGATAGAAAAATCGTTGGCGCAAAAAGACCAGACCGGCTTCAATTTTTGTCGGGATGCCGGCAGCCCGCGCCAGTGCTGCAAATAGCACGGCATATTCATTGCAATCACCGGCCCGGTTGGTGAGTGTGGTTAGGGCGTCCGGCAAGGATATCACCGGACGCTTTTCGATATGGGCCTGCATCCATGTAATCAATTTGCGGGCTTTATCCAAAGGTGTATCGTCCGGCTGTACCAGTTCTTGTGCCAGTCGCTGAATGGCGACATGGTCGGATTGGATAAAGGGGCTGGGCTCCAGAAATCGGATCAACTCAGTCGGGAATGCCGCTCTGGCTTGATCGGTCCGAGATGGTGATATCGATTCCTTTGTGACGGTCAGAAAGGGTGCATCGAAATCCTGTCTGCCGCCGTGCAGTTCACCTGTATAGGTGCCGGTTCCTGTGATCTCAAGACGCAGCTGCTCAAGGTTTTTAGGATCGGTGATATCAATGTTGGCAGGAATCGAAGCAACTTCCGTAAGATCTTGACTAGACTGAATGGGGAGTCCGTTCGTGGCGTCCTGACGGGATGTTTTTTCCAGGATGATTCCCAAAATTCCTTGTTCACGCAGAATATTACCGTCAGCATCAATCCAAGCTAATTGCTCAGCACCTTTGTATGCCAGCGCGATTCGGAGGGCTTTTTGCCGTTCACCCATGATCGTGATTTCTTCAGGTTCCTGGACCTGAAGGTGAATGGGCTCCTGCCCCATGGCAATGGGGTCAAAAATCTTTAAACTTAGGCGATCACCCGGTTTTAAATTACCGGCACTGGCAGCTTGCACGATGCCGGATGTAAAATAAATATCATCGGTAAGATTGATACGGTAGGTCTGGGTCGAGCCGGCACTTCGGGTTTCCAGGTCGAGGATTTTTTCCGCAATGGCGCCCACTGCTGCAAAATTGAATCGGCCTGATTCAATTTTAAAATCAAAAGATTTCAGGGAGAAATCGGAATTGAGCATCCCCTGGGTCTTGAGGCCGATATCTTGAACCATTCCCATGGTATTGATGCGCATAAAAAGGGATTCACTGAATCGGAACCCGTTATCCGTTCGGGTGTAATTTGAATGGGAGAATCCGATTTTTTTATCATTCTGGAGAATATTTTTCCAGGTTTCCCTGCCCGCAAAATCGGCTGTCGGCTTGATACTGGTGACCTCCGGGACTGCCGGCGGCTGATTGAAGATCCCCATGCGGATGGAGAGCAGCGATAAGAACAGAATACCGAAGCTGATGGCGGCAACAATAGAAAGGCGTTTATTCATGATGCATTTATTGACTCAAATCATAAGTCTCCGACACGGTCGATGGTCGTTGACTCTAATCATAAGCCACCGACCTAGTCGGTGGTGAAGGAGGTCCACCGCATCAGCGAAGCAACCTTGTTGCTGAGCTGTATAAAAAAAGATATAATTCCAATTTCATACCACCGACAAGGTCGGTGGTCGTTGACTTTATCTGGTAAATATTAGTGATTGTAATCGCTTACTAAAGGATGTCAAGTCGACTTGACAGATCCTTCAATAAACCTTAGCATACTAATTCGAAGAATATTTATCCGATTTGGACATAACTCAACAGACACAGACCATGAAGAGGGCTCAATGAAAGAACTATTGATCATGCTGATTATTGTAGGCGTTTGGATTCTGCTGCAGACCTACATACTTCCTAAAATGGGAATCTCCACCTGAGCGCGCGAAGCTTGCCAGGTGGCAAGTAAACAGCCTAAAAACAGTGATGCAGATCAGGACACAAACTAGTCCGCCGATGAGGGGCCACCGGCGGATGCGTTGCTTGGTCATTATACCAATAAATGAAGTCAACGACCACCGACCTTGTCGGTGGCTTATAATTGGCGTAAAATGTTAAATTCGTGAAAAGCGCTACCTAGGGTATGCTTGGATCGAACAATCTGCGATCCTTAAATTCAGCCTGTTTGGCATCATTCCACTGCGCAACGGGACGTAGGTAGCCCACCACTCTACTGTACACCTCACAATCCTGATAATCCCTTAGAATTGGATCCTGCTGGAAGCACGCGTCGCATTTAATCATAAACTTGTTGTTGGCCGGTTCGTAAACACTGCCGCCTTGAATATGAATGCCGTCTTCCATTGGGGTCGCGGTTACTTGGGCTTCGCTTTTACAATCATGGCAGGCGCCGGTCCAGGCCAATACATCATTGTCTTTGTTGTTTTCAAGCAGCTCGTGAAGTCTTTCAATTGTCATTGTCGCCATAGATTTCCTCCATCAATTCAACTATAATATCAATATGTTATAATTATAACCCTTGAGAAATAGAGGGTGGTATTTTCCCGGTGAACCAGCATACACAAGTTATATGAATTTGATTAGATTTTTGTGAGCATTTCTAAAACCGGATACTAGGTTATGAATGCCCAGCCGCTCGCAGTTTGTAACCAAAAGAATATAACGTCTGATATGTTGTGTGTCAAGAACATCGTGGTACTAGATGTTGTGTTGCGAGTTACGGTTTACGGGTTGCGGGTTGCGGGTATCGAAATTTTGGCCCCTAAAAACGCAGCCGTTTTTGTTATCCCCTTGAAAAAGGGGATCCAGACCAAACCCTGAGCTGAGGGCTCTCTCTGGATAGCGCTAAAGCTTCACGCTGTGCCCCGCTTCCGGGGGAATGACGATGGGAGTTTGCGTGTTACGAGTTGCGTGTTTCGGGTTGGGGGGTGCGTGTTTCAGTTGATCGACACTTAAAATTTATCAATTTACAGGATTTTAGGATCCAAAGATATACATAGCCCTTATTTTAGCTTATGCCTGGAAGCTTCAAAAGATTATTACCACCTTACACTGGGATAGAAAGTTCTGGGGTTGAGACTGAATCGCTTTAAGGAGATTGGCAGCCTCCGAATCAATGGCTAAG
>Ga0180435_10007028_pt1 | contig 10763 bp, 6 predicted proteins | sample SS_ome_3_FD_132467 | JGI IMG/M metagenome (GOLD analysis project Ga0180435, IMG submission 132467) | Hypersaline lake sediment archaeal communities from the Salton Sea, California, USA - SS_3_S_1 metaG | ecosystem: Environmental > Aquatic > Non-marine Saline and Alkaline > Hypersaline > Sediment... | reverse complement strand
ATTCCCTGCTTATCCCTGCTATTCCCTGCTATTCCCTGCTTATCCCTGCTATTCCTTGCTTATCCCTGCTATTCCTTGCTCATCCCTGCTCTTCCTTGTTTAAATCCGGTACTGCCGGAAGTATTCTGGTCTCATCGCCGCTTCCCTCGGTATGCGTGGTCACACCCTTCTTTTTCTTTTCTTCCAACAGCGCCACCGCCTTGACCACCCCGTCGATGATCGCTTCAGGGCGAGGGGGGCAACCGGGGACGAAGAGGTCGACCGGGATTGCCTTCTCGACTCCGCCCAGGGTATTGTAGCACTCCCGGAATAGCCCCCCGCTCCCCCCGCAGGCGCCCAATGCCACCACCACCTTGGGGTCACCCATCTGCTCATAGATTATCCTGATAACCTCCCGGTTCTGATCATTGACCGAACCGGTGATCAGGAAGATATCGGAATGTTTGGGATTCCCCATATTGACCGCCCCGAACCGCTCGATATCGTACATCGGGGTCAGGCAGGCCAGGACCTCGATATCGCAGCCGTTGCAGGATGAGCCGTCGTAATGGATGATCCAGGGTGACCGTTGAATGAATGGCATGATTTATTTATTTCCTTAAATCTAATGATCTTCGATATTTGTTAGCTTTATTAACAAGGAGTGGTGGAATGTTGGAGTATTGGAGTGATGGGAAAAGACAGCCGGGGCAGGCCCCATCACTCCAATACTCCATCACTCCAACATTCCACTACTCCACTACTCCACTACTCCACTACTCCACTACTCCATTACTCCATTTTCCCCCTCTCGGTCAGATGACTTCATTTAATTAAGATTGTATCAGGTATAAGATTACCAGATTCCCCACTCCCAGCACTATGGTTACCAGCCACGATGCTTTCAGCATCAGTTCCCATTTAATCCGGGCGTTGACGTTGTCGATTAAGATCTCAATGAAATATATCAGCAGTGTGACCGCGATTCCGAATAGAGGCTCAAAGGAGAAGAAGAGGTAGATCAGTCCCAGAAGCAGGATGGTCTCGTACCAGTGGGCGATCTCGATGATTGCCAGTGACGGTCCGGCAAATTCGGTGGTGAGTCCCTTTACCAGTTCCTGATGGGCGTGATGGGAGGTGGAGAGATCGAAGGGCGATTTGCGGAACTTTATAGTCAGGACGAAGGTTAACGCTATAAATACACCCGGGAGGTAAAGAATAAGCGGCTGCCCGGCCGCGGGCCGGCAGATATCCGAAACGTGAAAAGAACCGGTGACCATATAAAAGCCGACCCCGGTCAGGAGCAGCATTGGCTCGGCAGAGAGCATCTGGAGTAGTTCCCGTTCCGCCCCGATCGAGCTGTAGGGTGAGTTGGTTGAATATCCGGCCAGGACCAGAAGGATATCAGCGACCGTGAAGGCGAAGATGACCAGAAGGAGATCGCTTCCGGCAAAGAACATTGTTCCGCTCATGAGCACGAAGACCAGGTAGCAGATCAGATAATAGCCGTGAAACCGGTTGACAGTCAGGTTCTGTTTTTCAAAGAGCTTGAAGACATCGTAGAACGGCTGGAGAATCGGCGGCCCGTATCGTCCCTGCATCCGGGCGGTCAATATCCGGTCCAGCCCGGAGATAAGACCACCGATTAGGGGGGAGAGAAGGAGATATCCAAATATCAATATAATTTTCATCAGGTATATTTAATCCACTAAAATCATGTTTCCCTCCCCCTGCCTCTGCCCCAATTAAAAAAGAATATCGAACACCGAACTCCGAATATCGAACTCCGAAGTTGGCTCGCCTTGGTTTCTTTCACTTCGACATTCGGAGTTCGATATTCTGCGGTTCGATATTCGCTTTTTTCATTTTAACTCCCAATAACCAACTTCCAACTGCCAATTTACAAATAGCCTTTCGTGCCTGACTTATCGGGTCCTTCCCGTCAACTGACAACCGTAAGCCGTCAACTGTCTTTTCTCGGTCTCTTTTTTTACCGCAAAAAAGCGCAAATGGTTTTTTGTCTGGCGGATCGGTCGGATCAGACTGATCGGACGAGTCGGACAGGTCAGACAAGTCGAACGGTTGAGCCGCCCGGTGCTTCCTTACTTCTTGCTCCCCTTCCGTGCTATTCCCTGCTCCTCCTTGCTATTCCCTGCTCCTCCCTCAATAAATAAACATTAAAATCAAAAACAAAATCGCCAAAAGGTTGGTCACAAGCGTAATCTTCTTCTCATTTAAATATTGTTTAAGATAATAATTTTTAAACCACCAGTACCTTTCTTTCCCCAATGATCCCATGAACATGTGAGGGTCGGTAACATTGGCTCCGCTTAAGTATGGATCAACGTGGACCAGATGTCTCCACCGGATCAGGAAACCAAGCGGGAGGAGCAGCATGGTCCCGAGCATGATCGAGACCATCCGGATATCGACTCTTCCCAGAATGGGATCAGTGCCGAAAATCGGCTGGACCAGGTAGATTCCGACTGCCCAGTAAAAGGCACAGATCATCACCGTGAGGATCGCCAATCCGATCAGCCCCACCCATTCGATTCCGATTCCCTTCTCTTTATGCGGCTCCGGCCTGGTCACGGCTATCAACTGTCCCATCCATTTCGTCCAGAAGAAGAGCATAAGCGATCCTCCGAAGATAACGATCACCGGGAAAACCGGGCTCTTCCGCGCCAGTGCTTCCAGTACCGCCCATTTGCTTATCAGCATTCCGAAGGGGGCCAGGAACATTCCGGCGATCCCGATCAGCATGAGGATGGTTATCAGCGGCATCTTTGAGATCAGCCCGTGCATATCCTCGATATCCCGGTTCCCGATCTGCTGTTCCACCGTACCCACGCAAAGGAAGAGGAGCGCTTTGGCCAGCCCGTGGAAGATGATCAGCATGACCGCGGCCCAGAGGGCGAGCGGTGTGCCAATCCCGGCGCAGAGAATGATCAGGCCGAGGTTGCCGATAGTTGAGTAGGCCAGGACTTTCTTTCCGTCGCGCTGGGAGACGCCGAGTGCCGAAGCCGCAAGAAAACTGATTCCTCCCAGCAGCGCCACGATCATCCCGGCCGGGGTTTCCCGGAGAACCGGGGCGCAGCGGATACAGATATAAACCCCGGCCTTGACCATAGTGCTGGAGTGGAGAAGGGCTGAGGAGGGAGTGGGGGCGACCATCGCTCCCAGGAGCCATTTCGAAAATGGGAACTGAGCTCCCTTGTTCATTCCAGCAAAACAGATCAGAAGGACCGGAATCAATACCACGGTCTTATCCATCTTTAATAGAGTAGTGAGTTCGATCGTATTATAGTGATTTGAAGCGTAAAGGATAGCTCCGGCGAAGGCAGCTCCTCCCAGAAGTAACATCCAGAGAGCCCGGAATGAGTTGTCTGTTGCCTCCTCCGTCCGGGGAAAACCGATCATTACAAAAGAGCAGAATGTGGTGATCTCCCAGAAGAAGTATATCCAGGTGATCGAGTTGGAGAAGATGATCCCGTACATGGCGAAGAAGAAGAGAAAAATCGCGGCCAGAAACCGGTTGGTCCGGTCCGGGATCTGGGGGTGTTCTTCGTGGTAGTGGCGCATGTAACCGGTCGTAAAGATCGCAATCATAGAACCGACAATCCCGATCAGCAGAGCCAGTACTATTGTTAGATTGTCGACAAAAAAATGCCGGGCTATTACGGGAACCCGGCCGCTCAGGTCATAATAACCAACGGCCCCGTACTGGAGAATCACCAGTAGGGGGATCCAGTATCGTTTGAACGGCAGACGCCGGCAGACAAAGAGAAACGCCAGGGCGAGGATGATATCGCCGGCAATGATAAGTTGATTCCAGACCTGGGAAGTGAGCGGGAAATAATGGGTGCCTTCAGGCCCAGGCTGATCCTGAATCATGCTCGCCGCCATCCCGACTGAGGCAACGCATATTATAATTGCGGAGACAATGGTGATCCCGTTCATCAGGCGGCGTGATTTTACGGTTAAAAGAAGTCCCGCCGGGATCAGTGGAAACAAGATCAAAAAGGCTATCCATATCATAATTTTCGCCGGTAAAAATCAAATTTTTCCGTCTCTGACAAGAAATATGAATTGCTATATCTATATTTGACTATATCATAACGGTAAGAATAATGAACTTAAAAAGTGATATATATTTGTTTTTATACTGGAATGTGCTAATTTACTTTCTTCATAGAACTTAGCGCTTCGCGCTAACTTTTGGTAGCCGCACCCTTTAGGGTGCGCATTAAAACGCAGGCTAAAGCCTGCGGCTGCCTTTTTAGCTACATTTATTGAAATTCCGATACAGGAACTTAGCGCTTCGCGCTAACTTTTGGTAGCCGCACCCTTTAGGGTGCGCAATAAACGCAGGCTGAAGCCTGCGGCTACCTTTTTAGCTACATTTATTGAAATTTCGAAACAGCTAGTTACGATTAAATTTAGAGGCCAAGAAAGATGAATAAAATTATTGGATTTATAGCAATTATCTTTTGTGCCGGATTGATTATAGTTTTCGGAGGATGTCGGATGGTCGATCCACCGGCTGACCCGACTGTGGCCTGGACGCCTCCCGAGTGGGCTCAGGAAGAGCAGTCCGAAGAGCCAGTCTGGGACTCGATTAAAGAGAAACAGGCCAATCTGTCCGGCCCTCTGTCGATGGCGGACTGTATCGATCTGGCGTTAAAGAATAGTCCGGTTACCCGTCAGTCCTGGACCGCCGCTCGGGCATCGGCAGCTGAAGTGGGCCAGGCTGAGAGTTATCTTTATCCCCAGGTTTCTGTTTCCGCGGACGGGACATATTTGAAGCAGGATTATTCCCAGAAAGAAGGCCTTGCCCCCACCATCAATTCTCCCGATTCGGATGAATTTAATTACGGACCTGGTCTTAAACTCAACTGGCTCCTCTTCGACTTTGGCGGTGTCAGCGGTGGAATCGAGGAAGCCCGGCAGATGCTGCTGGCGGCTAATTATTCCTTCAACCAGTCGATCCAGGATCTGATTTTAGATGTAGAGAAGGCCTATTATGAACTTTACAGCGCCCGGTCGGAGGTAAAAGCGGCCGAAGCGGATGTTGAAGATACCGGTAAATCCCTGGAAGCCGCCCGGCAGAAGTTCGAGGTGGGGTTGGTCTCTAAACTTGATGAACTACAGGCTCAATCCACCTATCAGGATTCACTCTACCAGTTGGAATCGGCCAAGGGGGATGTTAAATCAGCTCGGGCTGGACTGGCCGAGGCGCTCGGTCTGGCCGCAGATGCCGATTTCGATATCGCTGAGCCGAGCAAGGAATTACCGACTGATGTCTCCGCTGAAGACGTGAGCGGATTGATCGAGGATGGCTTGAAGAATCGTCCGGATATCGCGGCGTTAAGGGCTCAACTCAGGGCCAAGGAAGCAGCGATAGAAGTGGCCGGTTCCGCTTACTATCCATCTTTAAATCTCGGAGGTTCCGCCAACAAACTCTGGTATTCTTACCGGGAAGATCCGGAACTATATGACGACAGCTATATGTACACCGGATACCTGAGCATTAACTGGGATATCTTCACCGGTTTCAGCGACCGGGAGAAGAAACTGGCAGCTGAAGCTGACGCGGCCCAGGCCCGGGAGATCTTGGCTGCAGCGGAGATATCCGCTTCAGCCGATGTCTGGACCAAGTACTACGCGTTCAATACCGCTGTGGGAAAATATAAATTTTCGACCGCTTTCTTCGAGACTTCGCAGGAGTCATATAATCTGGCGCTGGAGAGTTATAACGCGGGCTTGAAGAGTATTCTGGATCTCCTCCAGTCGCAGAGTTCGCTCTCGTCCGCCCGGAGCCAGCTGATCGGAGCGAAAAAGGATCTCTTTACCACCCTGGCCGATCTGGCTCACGCCACCGGAACGCTGGGTGTTACAAGCAGAAAAGCGAATAACGAACCGCAGAATATCGAATAACGAATGTCGAAGAAAAAGAACCAAGCTCGGCGAAACTTCGTAATTCGATATTCGGAGTTCGATATTCGATATTCTCTTTTTTTAAGGGGCTTAGGTAATCATATTGCTAGAAAATAAATTATAGGAGACCGATAAGAGATGAGGGTATATAACAAGAAAATAAAGAAACATCGAAATCAGATTTTTTCCATAGTCTTTCTGGGTTCATTCATCCCGGTTCTCTTTCTAACTACGGGATGCTCGAAAAAGCAGGAGGCTCAGGAGATTCCGCCCCGTCCGGTCAAGGTTGCTACGGCTGTAGCCAAGGACGTGCCGGTATATATTGATACATTCGGGACTCTCGCGACTCCCAATAACGTTGACATCATCGCCCAGGTCACGGGAAAAATCAAGTCGGTCCATTTTACCGAGGGGGATGATGTAAAAAAGGGCGCGCTCCTATTTACGATAGATCCAAAAGAATATGAGGCTGATCTGGAGAAGAGTCAGGCCGCGCTGGCGGCTGATCAGGTGGATTTAAAGTTAAAGACCGAGACCTTTGATCGTAATAAAAAACTGATCTCCAATAATCTCATCTCCCAGCAGGACTACGATACGTATGAGACCGATGCTGCCGCTGCCCGGGCCCAGGTGGCACTGGACCAGGCAAATCTGAAACTGGCCCGGATCAACCTGGAGTATTGCTCAATAACCTCCCCGATTGACGGGTTTGCCGGTAAACGGCTAGTTGATCCCGGCAATATTGTTACTGCTAACAGCGGTAATCCACTGGTGAATATTAAGTCAATTGATCCTCTTTATCTGGATTTCACCATTCCCGAACGAAAACTCCCCGGGGTAAAGGCGGCCATGGCGTCGGCAACACTGAAAGTGGAGTTATCTCCCGCCGGTGATTCAGATGGCCCCTATTCAGGTGAACTACAGATGGTCGATAACATGGTCGATGATACAACCGGGACCATATCTCTCCGGGCCATTATCCCCAACCCGGACCGTGTTCTCTGGCCGGGTCAGTACGCGACTGTAAAGCTTATAGTATCTACCATTAAAGACGCGATCCTGGTGCCGGTGGACGCCGTCCAGTTAGGGCAGAAGGGAATGTATCTCTATGTGATAACCGGTGATAATAAAGCCGAACTGCGGGATGAAATCACGGTGGGACAGTCCGAAGGTGACAACCTGGTGATCGAGAAGGGACTAAAAGTAGGAGAGAATGTGGTCACTACAGGGCAACTGGGACTCTCCCCCGGAGCCACAGTCCGGATCGTCACCGGAGATGAGGAAAAGGGAAGTGCCAGCGCCGAGGGAACCAAAGCGGAAAGCAAAATACAATAATAAAAGTGACCCTTATTAACGAGAACCAAAGTTGTTATATGAACTAAAAGTATATAAATTAGTGCCGCAGGCACTGATTTAAACTATTTTTTCGGAGAAAAAAATAATGGCATTTTCAGAACAATTTATCCGCCGGCCGATCATGACCATCCTTATCATGGTGACGCTCCTCCTGGGCGGTCTGGTTGCCTATACCCAGCTCCCGGTCAGCGATCTCCCCTCGGTTGACTATCCGGTGATGACAATTACAGTCACCTACCCGGGTGCCAGTCCCCAGATGATGGCTTCCTCCTGCGCTTCTCCCCTGGAGAATGAGTGCATGGAAATACCCGGGCTGGATACCATAATCTCGGATAATACTTCCGGGGTTACTTCCATAACCCTCAGTTTCGAGCTGGACAAGAATGTCGATCTGGCCGCCCCGGATGTCCAGGCGGCTATCACCCGGGCTCAGGCGAATCTTCCCGGCGATCTCCCCTCGCCGCCGACTTACGACAAGAGTAACCCCGCCGACCAGCCGATCATATATATCATGCTCAACTCCGCGACCATGACCGGGGGAGAGCTTTACGATTACGCCCATAAATCGATCGGTCAGCGGATCAACATGATCCAGGGAATATCCAAGGTCGATATCTATGGAGCGAAACGGGCGATCCGGGTGCTGGTCGATCCCGATAAACTGGCCTCTCTTGATATCGGGTTTGATGAAGTCGCCCAGGCCCTCGGCACCGGAACCGTGACTATTCCGGGCGGGGATCTGAACGGGAAGTTCCGGACCTTTTCGATTGAGCCGCAGGGACAGTTGATAACGTCCGATGAATATGAAGAGTTGATCATTGCTTATCGTAATGACGCTCCGGTTAGGATACGGGATGTCGGCAGAGCGATTGACAGCCTGGAGAGTGATGTGATCAACGTCAACTACGGGGATAAGGAAAACGGGATGAAGTCCGGCTCGATCGTGGTTGCAGCCACCCGATCCTCCGGCGCCAATACCGTAGCGCTTTCAGGGAAGGTTCGCGAGCTTCTGGAAGAGATTGGTCCGACCCTGCCCGGATCACTTAATGTCCAGATATTCTACGACAAAGCGATTCAGATCGAAGAGTCGATCAATGACGTTGAGACAACTATTGTTATCGCCCTGATTCTGGTGATCCTGATTATCTTCCTCTTCCTGGGCCGGCTCTCCGATACCATGGTCCCTGCCGCGGTCCTCCCGGTGACGCTCTTCGGTACCTTCCTGGTGATGATGTTTGCCGGGTTCAGTCTCAATAACCTCTCTCTGATGAGCCTCACCCTCTCCATCGGTTTTCTGGTAGATGACGCGATCGTGGTTCTGGAGAATACCGTCCGTCATATCCAGGATGGGAAGAAACCCCTGGCCGCGGCGATCAGGAGTATGGAAGAGATCACCGGAACGGTTATCTCGACCAGTGTCGCCCTGATAGTGGTCTTTATCCCGCTGGTCTTCATGGCCGGGGTGGTGGGGCGCAACTTCAAGGAGTTCGCTCTGACCGTGATCTTTGCTGTCGCTGTCTCCACCGTAATGGCTCTGACCCTCTCCCCGATGATGTGCGCGCGGGTGCTGAAAGGAGGGAAGGCGACCAAGACCCGGCTGGAGAAGTTCTCCGACGCGTTTATCAAGCTGCTGGTTGATAATTATGCCATGGTCTTGAGATGGGTTTTGAAGCGGAAGTTTCTGACCGTTCTGGGATGGTTGGGCTGCCTGGCCGGGATCGGATATTTCTTCATGGTTATTCCCAAGACCTTTATGCCGATCGGGGACAGCGGTCTTTTTTATGGACAGTTTATGGCGCTCCAGGGGACCAGCACCACGCAGATCCGAAATTTTCAGGACCGGATAGACGACATTGTTCTTGAAAATCCGGCTATTCAGAATCTACTTACCGTGACCGGAAAAACCACCGGCGCCGATCAGAGCACCGGGATGATTATTGCCACCCTGAAGCCGGTCAAGGAGAGGGGGCCGATCGAGGCGGTGGTAAATAATCTCAATAATTCTCTCTACTCACTCTCCGATCTGGGGATGGTCTTCATTATGCCTCTCCCCTCCCTGATCCTGAGCGCCGGCGCGGAGAGCACCGCGACGGGAAGCCAGTATTCCTATGTCCTCTCCGGCCAGGACCGGGATGAGGTCTATAAGGCCGCCGCGGAGATGGAAGCGAAGATGCGGGCTCTTCCCTATTTCAGCGGAATCCAGAGCAGCGTGAAGATCGATCTACCGCAGTTGAACGTTGATATCGATCGGGATCGGGCCTCGGCTCTGGGGATTACGGCCTCGGATATCGAGAATGCCCTCTTGTATTCTTTCGCCAAGGGAAGAACGGCAACCTACCTGACCGATGTCGATCAGTACTGGGTGATCCTATCCGCCGAGGATAAAGACCGGAAATCACCCAAGGATCTATCCAAGATATATGTTCGTTCACCCATAACCGGGAAGCTGGTACCGCTTGATTCGGTCTGCCAATTGATCCAGGGCGTCGCGCCCCAAAATGTCCCTCACCATAATCAGCTTAACGCCGCGACACTTTCCTACAACCTGGCCCCGGGAGTCCCCTTAGGTGACGCGACCAAGGCCCTCAATAAGATCGCCGCGGAAATCCTCCCGCCTTCGGTGGGTGGATTGATGCAGGGACAGGCCCAGGAGTTCGAAGAGGCGGTTAAGAGCCTGATGGTTCTCATGCTCGTCTCTGTCTTTATCATGTACGTTATCCTGGGAATCCTCTACGAGAGTTATATCCATCCCTTCACGGTCCTGACCACGCTTCCTCCCGCCGCTTTCGGGGGACTGCTCACCCTGTATATCTTCGGATCCGAACTATCGCTCTATGCATATATCGGCATCTTCATGCTCCTGGGCATTGTCTCCAAGAACGGGATCATGATGGTGGACTTCGCCAAGATGTATATGGAGGAAGACGGATTAAACGGCTTTGACGCCATGTATAAAGCCTGCCTGACCCGCTTCCGTCCGATCCTGATGACCGGTGCCTCGACCATCATGGGGACGATGCCGATCGCGATCGGTCTGGGGGCTGACGCCGCCGCCCGGCGCCCGCTCGGTCTCCTGGTCGTGGGAGGACTCGCCTTCGCCCAGGTGATCACCCTCTTCATCACCCCGGGGATATTCCTCTATATGCAGGCTTTCCAGGAGAAGGTCCTGGACAAGTTCGAGCTGACCCGCTCCGACGCCTGTCGTCTCAATATGCAGAAGGAAGAAGACGCTCAAGCCAGAACTGTCCCCGGTGGAGATGCTCCGCCGCAATAATATAAATTAGCTCACTTCGTTCGCAACTTTATGTAGGATCACTTCCCGACTCTGTCGGGAAGGTTTGTGGTATCGGCTTCGCCTTGTGGGAAACGTAGTATCGCCCCCCGGATTCATCCGGGGGGCTTGTAAACCTGTCTTCACCTTCTTTAGCGCTTGAAAGCCGGATATTCAAGCGCAGCGATACCACAACTCCTACAAAGAATGCCGAAGGCAT
>Ga0180435_10007027_pt1 | contig 10764 bp, 8 predicted proteins | sample SS_ome_3_FD_132467 | JGI IMG/M metagenome (GOLD analysis project Ga0180435, IMG submission 132467) | Hypersaline lake sediment archaeal communities from the Salton Sea, California, USA - SS_3_S_1 metaG | ecosystem: Environmental > Aquatic > Non-marine Saline and Alkaline > Hypersaline > Sediment... | reverse complement strand
CGAATGGATTGATTTTTTTTAGTAGAAGATGAGCTGCCAATATCGATTTGGAAATAAGTTTCACCTCCGACATCAACAATAGAATACGTGCCGGTGGCATTAGGTTTGCTCGAACCCGTATCCACCCCTGCCGATTTAAGATCATTGATGATGATAACATCTGGTTCCGATGGTTCGCATATATGACCAGACTGATCAGAAATAGCATATACTATTTCCATGGGTAGTCCCAGGTGGTCCTTTTCTAAAGTCTCAGGAAGCCTTTTTGCGCCCTCATCGAGCATGGATGCAGTAATGGCCAGCGCCAAGGCATCCAGAATGTCGTCCTTAGCAACTTCCTTTCGCAAGTATCGACCCAGTGCGGCCTTGTATATGGCGCTGGATCGTGGGAAATACGATTTCAGGATATCCAGTCGTTCCGCCAGGCCCTCTTTTGATTTTTTATAATATTCCATTGGATTGAAGCCGGCCAATGCCCAAAAACATATCTCGGGGTGGGACTCGCGGATTACTTTTCGGGCCTTGAAATTATTTTCGAGCAGTCTGTCCACTTCCAGTATTTTCTGGCCGATATAATAGGCTTGCCGGCTGATTTTACGGCCGGTTACCCGTTGATTGATGTGACAGGCTGCCCGGTAGGTTTTTGCTGTTAATGCGTTTCGGCAAGGCGGTGGAAAGATGCTGTGATGCCTTTGGGGGCTCAGTACCGTGCGCGCCTGTTTGTCACAGGTTCGAATGGGGATATCGGGTTGTGGCAAACCAATGGGAATATCAATCAACATCCATTTGGACACTGCATACGCAGCGAACAGCTTCCGGATGTTTTCGAAAACACCAAATTCAGACTCACCCTCCGGACCGATGGATACGAAAAACCAGCCGGCCTTACAGCCATCAATTCCCAGATACCTGTCTCTGCGCATTGATTAATATCCTGTGACGAGAAATTTATCGAAACTTTAACAAAAATCTATTGAGCCGTCCTTACGTCTGGGCGGCTCATCTTTTGATATAATTTCAAATTCTTGACCAATTTTCAAGTCCCAGTGCCCATAATTTCTCCGTATTTATCACGTGCTGAATCCGTCTTGACGGATTGATGCGCCTCTGCAAGATTATGACGAGCCTGAACGATCCGGTCTATCAATCCAGTCTGCAACGATGATCAATCAACCCGGGCCATCAATGCCATCGGAGGTGCGATCCGTGCTCGAGCGTCAACTCAAAAACTATTTTGGTTTCGAGTCTTTTCTGAAAGGACAGAAAAGTGTGATCCAGAAGATCGTTGACCGCCAGTCCGCAGCCGCCATCTTTCCCACTGGTGCCGGCAAATCACTGTGTTATCAGCTGCCGGCGATGCTTCTACCCGGCATGACCCTGGTGGTGTCACCCCTGTTATCGTTGATGAAAGACCAGCTGGATTTCCTGAGATCCAAAGGTATTGCGGCCGCCCGCCTTGATTCAAGCCTGGAGAAAAATGAATATCATGCCGTACTGGAGGATGCACGCAGGGGTGAGTTGAAAATATTGATGATTTCAGTGGAACGATTCAAGAATGAAACTTTTCGTTTTCATCTGCAAAAAATGCGGGTTTCCCTGTTGGTGATCGATGAGGCCCATTGTATTTCGGAATGGGGGCACAATTTCAGGCCCGAATACATCAACCTGCCGGTCTATCGGCAAGAATTCGGCATCAATCAAGTCCTCTTGCTGACGGCCACGGCCACCCAGCGCGTCATCGACGACATGAGTGCCAAATTCCATCTCGATAAAGAAAATGTTTTCATCACCGGATTCTACAGAAACAATCTTTATCTGCAAGTTACACCGACAACTGCAGCTGATAAAGAAAAGCGTCTCTTAAAGCGGATCCGCGAAGCACCGCAAGCCCCGACGATTGTGTATGTGACGCTGCAGAAAACAGCAGAAACATTGGCCCAGAGGCTCTGCGAGAACGATATTGATGCCCGGGCCTATCATGCCGGGATGAAAAGCGAGAAACGGGAGCAGATTCAAAACGCATTCATGCAGGGTTCCCTTAGCTGCGTCGTCGCCACCATCGCATTTGGGATGGGGATTGACAAAAAGGACATCCGCCGGGTGATTCACTATGACTTGCCCAAATCGATCGAAAACTACAGCCAGGAGATCGGCCGCTCCGGTCGTGACGGGGAAGCATCGTGGTGCGAAGTGCTGGCCAATCGCGACAACATTCATGTTTTGGAAAATTTTATCTACGGAGACACACCCGCAAAGGCCGCCATCCAACACGTGCTTGAGCTTATTAAGGCGAACAGCGGATTCATATGGGAGACAAAGATTGTACGCTTGTCCAGCGAGAGCAATATCCGCTTGCTTCCCCTGAAAACACTGCTGGTCTATCTGACGATGGAGAAACTCATTCGGCCCCGGCTGACCTATTTCGAAGAATATTCATTTAAATTCATTCAAGAGCCGCATGAGATAGTGGACCGCTTCCAGGGGGAGCGACGGCAGTTTGTAGAGGCCGTCCTGGCTCATTGCCACACCAAGAAAGTTTGGACCACGGCAGATATTCCGGGTATTATAAACAGCTACGCTAGCGATCGTCAGCGAATCGTAATGGCGCTGGAATATTTTGATGATCAGGAATGGATCGAATTGCAACCGCGCCAATCCGTAGAAGTTTTCGACATTCTGGACCAATCATTTGAAACCGATGACATAAGCCAAAAAATGTTCCGCCTGTTCAAAAACAAGGAAAAGATTGAAATCGAGCGTATACATCAGATGGTGGATTTTTTTGAAGCCAATGGCTGTTTGAGCAAAAAATTAGCCGCTTATTTTGGCGAAAAGTTAGACATCCAACGCTGCGGGCACTGTTCACACTGCAAAAGCGGTCAGGTCAAACTCGAACAGACGACCGCTTTGGAGCCCCTTTCGGGATATGATTTCAATTCGATTTCAGAGGGTTACCTGGCGGCTGTTGGGAATTTATCTAACACCGCAGATGTGACAAAGTTCCTATGTGGTCTTCACACACCGCTTTTTACAAGACTCAAACTCAAACAGCTGCCGACTTTTGGCCTTTTCAGCAATCACCCATTTTTAACGGTAAAACAATGGGTTGATACCATGTCTGCCAACATCGCGGGATGAAAAGTTCGGAATGGCCGCCCGTGACAGATTTTCACAAAAAACGACCCTGGTACAAATGCTTGTTGCCGGACGGGGAGGGCAGATAATTAATTATACCTCCCTCAGTAACGATATCGGCGTATCTGCCCCTACCGTTACAATGGTGATGAAGCGTTTAAGATAAAGGGAACACACGTTTTGAATCCGATTAAAACACCAATGAAGCCCCCAGAACAAGATCAGCCCCGGCGATCATATCGGGTAGCGAATCAAACTGGGCATCTATTTCCGCCCTTACAAACTTTACAAACCGGGCTGCGGCGCCAATGGAGTGGGCATTTTCCATACTGTCGATAAAAGACGTTACATCTTTTCCGAGCGCTTGGAATTTGCACCCCATTGCGCGGATCCAGGCAGCTTTTTCAGGCGGCCCGGCCAAAAGGACATCGTGACCGGCCGATTGCAAAGCCAGTGTGAGCGCAATCATCGGCTGCACATCACCGCGCGAGCCGAATGTGCATAGCACTATTTTCATAAAATAGCAGCTTTCAGCTGTCAGCGCCTGCAGTCTATCAGCCTTCAGCCTAACAGCCTTAATGCCTCAAGGCGGATAGCTCAAAGCCTCACTCGAATCCTTGACCCCTTGGACCCTCGAATCCACTGGCCTATTTGATCCCAACGGTGTAAAAGTCTGAGGGCTTCAGAGTCAAGGCCTCAAGGGTGAAGTCGTAGTAATTTACTTCGAGCCATTGATAACACAGAATCTGAAGTTCTCAGGCTTTCCCGTAGGGTAAACAACATGGCAATACAAGCGTCATCCTTTTTACCCCGGCATAGCTTAAAAATTGAAGTCGAAAGAATTTTCCCATAGGCTTACTATAGAAAAGTTGAACGTTAAATATTCGATATTATTACAAGAAATTATTTTTTATATGCCATGCTGTTTATACAACTTGGGATTAGTGGATGGTTGGCTTATCATCATCCTTCTTATTCTTGTGCCCATCGATAACCGTAAATTTAGATTTCTTGCGGTTGAACTGCCATTCATAATGTTTGGCCACTATCCTTTTCGGATCGAATAGATTGTTGGGCCCCTTAAAATAGATAAAGCCCAAAAGAATGCCGCCCAGATGATAGGCCCCGTGGGGATTGGCTTTGGCCAGAAAAGTCAGCAGGGTGATCACGATGGTTCCGTAGCTAAGATACTTGGCCTTAACAGGTAGGATAAACATAAGCAGGATGGTGGCTTCGGGATTCAGTAGTCCGAAAATAACGATAAGGGCCAACAGGCTGGGCAACATGCCCATAAATGGTGCCCTGAAACCCGAAACACTGCTGAATACAAGGCCGCATACGGCGCCGCCGGCCGCAGCCACATAAAACAGGGTCAAAAACCGGCGGGTGCCCAAGATATATTCCACCGGCGCCGCAAAAAAATAGAATACCAGGCAGTTTATCAGAAAGCCGATGGGTGCCGTTGGGTTGTGAATAAAGGGGTGGGTTGCGATCTGCCAGATTCGAAATCCATCAGATGAAAACGGGTAGATCATGAGCTGGTAGACGATGGGGAACTTCAACCAGTGTTCAAACAACAGCTCGATAACATAGATGACGGCATATATGATTAGCATGCGCTTGCCGAGCTGCGTAAAATTGGAACCGAATCGAAAGGATGGTTCAGATCTAGAAGGTTTCATATTACCTGTCATTCCAGTAATGTTGTGAATGGTATCGCGGTACGTCCTTACTATAGATTGTTTTACAATTTTTTCAATGATGATTGGATTATTTAAGCCATGTGCTCTGAGATCCGCCTATCAGCTTAAAAGGCTACAACTCTTGGTTGGCCCCAAGAAATGTTATTTGCGCATGCAATGCTGGATGCTTATGTTGATAAAATTATGCAAATAAACCGTCAAGGAAGCAAAAGAACCACGCCAAACGAGGGTCCTCAAACCAATAGATCCGGCAAAAAGCTATTGAAATACCGCGAAGGTCAAAAAGTGACCCTGGTTATTTCCGCGCGTATCGAAACGGGTTTCGTCGCCGTAATCAATGGGGAACACAAAGGGCTCTTATACAAAAACGAAATTTTTCAGCCGCTGAACATCGGCCAGGAAATCGATGGATTCATCAAAAAAATTCGGCCCGATAATAAGATCGACCTCTCGCTTTACAAAAGCGGCTACCGATCCATCGATAATTTATCCAAGAAGATTCTGGCGACCTTGCAGAAACAGGGCGGTTTTATGGCGATCACCGACAAAACCCGGCCCAAAATTATCACCGACCTATTTGGTGTCAGTAAAAAATCGTACAAAAAGGCCATCGGTAATCTATACAAAAAAAGAAGGATCACCTTAGAAAAAGACGGGATTCGGCTGCAAGATGACAAGAGAACCGATACCGGATCAAAACGCCACCCCAGACGGAAATCCCGTTCGGTCCGAAAATCACGCAAACACTAGGTTAAGGAGCCTTATTCAATGATCAATGCATCCATCACCGGTTGGGGCAAATGCATGCCCCCGGCCGTTTTAACCAACGATGATCTGACCACATTTTTGGAAACCAACGACGAATGGATCACCAGCCGCACCGGCATCACCGAACGCCGGGTGACCCATGTGCAGCCGAGTGAAATGGCTCATGTGGCCGGGGCCCGGGCCTTGGCCTGTGCCGGCCTGACTGCGGACAAGTTGGATTTGATCGTTTACGGCAGCTGCACCAATGATGAACAGGTGCCCAATTCAGCCTCCGGGGTCCAGTACCGGCTGGGGGCGATCAATGCCGCCTCCATGGATGTGGACACAGCCTGTACAAGCTTCTTATACGGCCTTTCCACCGCTACGGCCATGATTCGCACCGGCGTCGTAGCCAATGCCCTGGTCATCGGTGTCGAGGCCATATCCCCCTACATGGACTGGCACAACAGAAACGTTGCCGTACTGTTTGGCGACGGGGCTGCCGCCGTGGTCCTGCAGCAAAGCCAGGACGCAGAAGGGGTGATCGGCGAGACCCTGGGATGCATTGCCGAAGCCCGCCATACCTTGCGCGTACGTGGCATCGGCGGTGCCTATGTTAATGCCGGTGTGCTGATGGGCGATACCTCATGGGACTTTGACGGTCAGGAAATTTTTAAACGCGCCGTCAAGGGCATGGTCAACGCTTCAAAAGATGTCATGGCAAAATGCAACGTGAGTTCGGCTGATATTGATTTGGTTGTGCCCCATCAGGCCAACCTGCGGATCATTTCAGCCCTGTCCCAGCGTCTGGGGGTGCCGGACGAAAAAGTAATGCTCACGGTCCAGCGTTACGGCAACATGTCGGCTGCCACGGTTCCCGTTGCCCTGGTTGAGGCCCTGGAACAAGGCCGGGTCAAGCCCGGGGCCCTGATCCTCATGCCGGCCTTTGGCGGGGGCCTGACCCTATGTTCCCACCTGGTGCGCTGGGGACAACGCGTCACACCTCTGGGCACATCGGACGTGGACCTTCCCCCCTGCTCCCAATCGGGCTTGGAGCTGGTCAACCATATCCGGGCCATAAAAACCCCGGCAGACCGGTCCATGGCCGGCCTGATGGCACCGAAGTTTCCGGAAAATAATAACAATACAAAGGAGCGTTAGCTATCATAACCAGGTTGCCGTACAACTCAGGCAATGCATTTATTTGTTTGATTCCCACCACCCCTAAAGCCATTAGCTATAAGCCATAGGCCATCAGCCAATTAAAGCACACAGCTTATTGTTCATGGCTTGAAGACCGCCTAACAGCCCAATAGCCTTCAGTCTAATTACCTGAAGGAACCGCCTGCGGTTCCCTTCGGAAAAATTGACACACGATGACCTAATGCCTACCTTTGCCGGATGGAAATAGACAATAAACTCATCACCAAACCGATCCCGGGATTGATAGCCCAATTGGCCGTTCCCGCCAGCATCGGTATGTTTTTCAATACCATGTTCAACGTGGTGGACACCTACTTCAGCGGCCTTATATCCACCGAAGCCATTGCAGCGCTGTCCTTATCGTTTCCGGTGTTCTTTGTCATACTGGCTATCGGATTCGGCATCAGCACGGGCACCACCGCACTGATTGCCAATGCTCTGGGTGCGGGCGATGAAAGCAAGGCGCAACTATATGCCATTCAAGCTGTGTCCTTCACCATAATTTTGTCCATCATGCTGAGCCTGCTGGGTCTTTATTCGGCGCCTTACATGTTCGAATTTCTGGGCGCCAAAGGATCCTATCTGGCAATCGCCTTGGCATATATCAACATCATATTCTACGGTCTGATTTTCTTTTCCCTGACCTTTGTTCTGAATTCAATCCTGACCGCCCAGGGGGATACAAAATCATTTCGCAATGTTTTGATTATCGGTTTTTTCCTCAATTTAATCTTCGATCCCTGGTTTATCTACGGCGGATTCGGACTGCCGGCCATGGGACTTCCCGGAGTGGCCTGGGCTACGATTTTAATTCAGCTATTCAGCACCCTGTTTATGAGCATGCGCGTGATCCAATCCGGTTTGATCTGCAAAGACTGTTGGGGCATGTTCAGGCCCCGCTATACCTATTTTGTGGATATTGCCAAGCAGGGATTTCCGGCCAGTCTGAATACCATGAGCATCGCCGTCGGTATCTTCATCATCACCTGGTTCATCAGTAAATACGGTCAAGCCGCTGTGGCCGCCTATGGCATCGCCACCCGGGTAGACCAGATCGCCCTGCTGCCCATCATGGGGCTGACCACCGCCACCTTAACCCTGATTGGTCAGAACAACGGGGCCGCACGCTACCAGCGCTGCCGGGAGGTGTATCAGAAAGCACTCGTTTACGGCATCTTCATTACCACCATTAGCGCCGTCATTGTTTTCTTTTTCCCCAGACCCATCATGCAGATATTCACAGAAGATACAGCGGTGTTGGATATCGGCGCCTTCTATTTGAGAATTTCAGCCTTTATATACTGGGCCTACATTATCTTGTTCGTGGCCGTTTCCGCACTGCAGGGCTTGAAACGTCCCATTTACGCCATTTGGATCGGTCTCTATCGCCAGATTATTGCACCGGCAATTGTTTTTTATGCCTTGGCCAATCTGCTGGGGATGGGTCTTACGGGAATCTGGTGGGGGATTTTCCTGGTGACCTGGTCGGCCACAATCTACACAATGTTTTACGTCCGCTCAACCATGAACACCATGTTCGCAAGGGTGGAGACCTAAGCCTAAGGCCAATTATCTGCCAATTCGCCCATGGTAATCTCAAGCCAATATAAAAGACGATCCATCTGCGGTTCCTCAATTTGAAGTGCTTTGATACGTAGTTTAAGACTAGTTGCGTCGATCATGTTCTCCATGAGAAGCAAGCGCACGAATTCCCTATCCTTTTCTCTGTAGGCTGCCAATTTACTGGCAGCCAAATCATGGGCTTCGACGCACCAACCAGTATTGTTTTGTGTCGAGAGCGGATCCCTGACCGATACAGTTCGGTCTTCCCAGCCATTAGGAAGCTTTGCCGATTCAATCGATATGCCGTGGACATAAAAACCATGAGTTTGGTTGAATAGCGACAATTCTCCCAATGAACCATCAATAGCATCGGTTCTTTCCGGTAGATTCTTGGGTTGAACGTCCACCTCGATGGACGCTCGTAGACTTTCGGGCGCATTCGGAAATTGCCCGAGAATCGCCTGAGATCCAAACACCCACAACTCGGTGTCCCCTGACACATCGCACGCTGCGCGAATAGCGTGTTCAAGCTGACTGCGCGTCATAGCCCCTCCCGATTATGTATCAGCCGCGCCCTTTCATCTGCATTTAACACCGCATAAAACGGATTACTCTGGCGTAGGCGCTTTGCCCGTTCTGTTTCGGAAGTAAGAAAACGGGATAAACGCCTTGGTGAGTATAACGCCAGGATATCCCGCCACTCCCTTAAATCTCTGGTAGCATTCCCTGGGTTGTGCTTCAACAAACGGTCGATATGTGCCTTTGCCCGTAATCGTAGGGAGGAATCAAGTTCCACAGCCTTTGCCAGTTTAAGCGAAATCAAAGCCAGGTACTGGTCCTTTTCCCTGTGTGTCCGGGGCACCTTGTGCTTTGATGAAGCGCTGCTTTGTGGTGCTGGCAGAACGCCGTAGAGAACCATAGCGTCTTCCATTTTATGATCGAACAGGTCGGCCTTGGTATAACCCTCGAGTTCAATCGTCAGGTCGAATTCACTTTCCGTTTGGTTGAGTCTATCCCTCAAATCCTGAACACAATCCGTCAAATGCCGGGTTTCGTGAAGTAAGCCCAACACGAGCACATCACCCACATATTTTGGGTATACTTGCACCCAGACGGCATGGGGATGGGGTACAAGCAGGCGGATTGCTTTTTTTAAAGAATCAAACAATCGTTCATAGCGATCCGACTCTGACTTAAAGAGTACCAAAACTGCCTGCACGAGCCGATCAGGGAACCGGAGTTGATATTGGTGCCTGCTTCCGCCACCAACAAGGGTGATGAACCCGGTCTGCAAAAGCTTTTCTAATGCCTTCTTTGCTCCCGGCAGTGTCAGTCCGGACAGTCTGGCTGCATCAGAAACAGTTAGGGGGCCGTCCACTTCATTCGCCATGACGCGCAGCAATCTCACATGTGCCCGGGTTCCCAGTAACTCGTTCAAAGGATAGCGCAAAAAATCCTGTTCTGAAACAATCGGCCTCACGACAGCCCCCTTATCTTCATTTTTATTGCTTCACAACAATACAGCTATAGTTTCAAAATGTCAACTATAATTAATTTTAGAAAATTATAGTTCTGAATACTGTCCTGGTATTACTTAATGTGCTAGCCCTTTTGCTTGGAATTGGTATCCTCGAAACTTGGTGGGGAATCTTCCTGGTGACCTGGTCGGCCACAATTTTCACAACGCTATATGTCCGATCGACCATGAACACCATGTTTGCAAAGGCCTATAAGCTATCAGCTCTAAGTCATAAGCATTTAGCAGCTTGAAGCTTACACCTTATTGCCTATTGTTTTCCAGATAGCCTGCAGCCTGTCGTTTTATGCCGCCAGTTTTCTGGCCAGGGACTTCACCCGGGCATGAATGTTGAGCAGGTAGGCCGGCTCCGGCTGCTTCGGATCCGGTTGGGAATCATACTCTTCGGACTTGATACGGGCTACCACCTTGTCCACCTGGCTGTTCTCTTCGTTTAAAAGCTGTTCCACCCGCTTTTTGAACGCCAGAGCGGCCGGAATGGAACGCTGAATAACCATCCGGGCGTCTTTCCCGGTAAAGACCTGGTGGTGGCTCTGACACATAATATCCACATCCAGTTTAGCCAGGCGTTCGATGGATTGAATATAAACATCGAAGTCCACCAGAAATTCCGTGGAAAGAACACCGGTGGGAGACATGCAGCCCGCTGCTTCGCCGGCCAGCAGCAACTTTTTTTCAGGTATATAAAAGCTGAGGGAGTCCCAGGTGTGCCCCGGCGTTTCCAGAACCTCCACGGTCAACCCGCCCGGCAGTTCGATACGATCACCATCCGCAAGAATCATGTCCACGCTGAACGGTTGAAAAGGAACCTTTTCGGCAAGCCCGGGGGCGGCCCTCTCTACCCATTCCACCGCCGCAGCATTGAGGCCCGAGATG
>Ga0180435_10007026_pt1 | contig 10766 bp, 10 predicted proteins | sample SS_ome_3_FD_132467 | JGI IMG/M metagenome (GOLD analysis project Ga0180435, IMG submission 132467) | Hypersaline lake sediment archaeal communities from the Salton Sea, California, USA - SS_3_S_1 metaG | ecosystem: Environmental > Aquatic > Non-marine Saline and Alkaline > Hypersaline >... | reverse complement strand
TTCGCGTTTGGCGACACGGTTCGCGATTCGAGTGCTTTGGTCGCTGAAACCTTGAGGCGTAAAGGCATGAACCTGGCGATCGTTTCCGGTGACGGCCAGCAGGCCACGCGCGCCATCGGTGCCATGGTCGGCATTGACGCATGCCATGGCGGCCTGTCGCCTGATGACAAATCCGCGTATGTGCAAAAATTGAAGCGCCAGGGTCAATCGGTTGCCATGGTCGGCGATGGTGTCAACGACGTGCCGGCCCTGGCTGCTGCGGACCTGGGTGTGGCGGTGCACAACGGTCCCCAAATCGGTGTGGAAGCGTCAGGCATTACCCTGATGGGCAACGATCCCAAACAACTCCTGGCATTTGAGCGACTGGCCCACCAGGTGGTGCGAACGATCCGCCAGAATCTGGTTTTTACCTTTGTTTACAATATCGTCAGTATTCCCATTGCCATGAGCGGCCTTTTAAACCCCCTGATTGCCGTAACGGCCATGTTGCTGAGCAGTTTCAGCGTCACCGGCAATACCCTGTTGCTCGGCCGGCGCATAAAGCGCTTATCTTGATTGGACTTAATCAATTTTCAGCGTCAACGAAAGGGTCCCATTGGAGCATTTCAATTTTGGAAATAGCTTGACAATTATCATACTTAGATTAGTATGTTTGCCTTTTGAAAGCATAACGAAAGCTCACAACGGTGCCAAGATAATTGCCCATGACCAAGCCCTCTGAATCTGGAAAAGAAATCCTTTTGATGATCGCCGGCCTAAAAGGGGCCATTGGTTCAACCCTGGCGGTTGCCGTTCAAGCCTTGCATGACGATCCCGACCTGATCCTGCCCTATCTCATGACGGCCGACAAACTGCCCTTGTTGGGAAATTCGCCCAGGTTTCAAATAGCCGGTTGGGATTGCAGCGCTGGCTCCATCCAGGAGGCCTTGACATATCACCAAGTCCTCGACCAACGCCTGTGGGCGTCCTATGCCAAGGCCCTCACTGAAATTCCTGTCCGTATTGCACCGGATGACACAACGGCCTTACAAGACCAAACACGCCTGCTGGCAGGCCATATCCAGGAATTCAAAGCGGCTTATCCCCAGGCCTTACCGGTTTTTGTCAACCTTCTCCCGGCCGGCCGCTGTTGCGACCTGGCATCATTTACCAACATAGAGGCCCTGTACGCCCATCGCGAGCCCATCGATATGCCCGATCTGGCCTACGTCATTGCGGCCATTGAAGCCGGGGTGCCGGTTGTAAACTTCACCCCCAACGAAGTCGAGATACCAGCCGTGCTGCATGCCGCCCAAGCCAAGGGGCTCCCGCTGGCGGGCCGCGACGGCAAAACCGGCCAAACCTATCTGAAGGTTGTACTCGCCTCGGCCCTGCGCGCACGCAAGCTGTTGGTAAACGGCTGGTACAGTTTGAACATTCTGGGCAACGCCGACGGCGAAAATCTCATGGCACCGGAAAACGCCGCCTGTAAACTCACCAACAAAACCAGTGTGCTTGAAAATACGCTCGGATATCAACCCGGGCTGAAGCGCTATGCCCAACCATCGCATACCGTGCGCATCGATTATTATGCCCCGCGCGGTGACGCCAAGGAAGCCTGGGACGTCATCGATTTCGAAGGTCTTTTCGGTTTGGATATGAGCCTCCGGCTCAACCTGCAGGGGCGCGACTCCATTCTGGCCGCACCGCTGGTTCTTGATCTGGCCCGTTGGATGGCGGCCATGCAGATGACCGGGCGTTCGGGGCCCATTGCAGAGCTGGCGTTCTATTTTAAAACGGGCATCGGCGCGCACACCGCTGAAACCTTTGAAGACCAGTTGGCGGTTCTCAAAGCCCTCGAAAAATCCTGTAACACCATGACCGCGACATGAGAATTGCGAGATCGTGCCTGTCTGTGCAAATGAATCGGCAACCCTTTTTCAATCCACTGAAGGATAGAAAGGAAACGAGGTGATACTCGGCTACAGTACCAATGCGTTTACCCACTATTCCCTGATGGAAGCCTTGGAGCGCATCGTTGCAATCGGCTATAAAGGGGTTGAAATTATGTGCGACCAACCCCACCTGTACCCACCGGAATACGACGAAACCAAATTGAACCAGGTTCAAAAGGCCCTTGAGCGCCTCGGCCTGCAAGTCACCAACCTGAACAGCTTCACGCTTTTCGCGGTGGGGGATACCTACCTGCCATCCTGGATCGAAGCCGATCCGGGCCGCCGGCAAATCCGTATCGACCATACCCTGGCATGTCTCAACATCGCCCGCAAGCTGGGTTGCAAATGCATTTCCATTCCGCCGGGCGGCCCCTTGAACGGCGCCTCGCGTCCCCAAGCCATGGCGCTGTTTTACAAGGGGCTCGATCAAGTCGTCGCCACAGCTGAAGCGCTCGGCGTTCGTTTGCTGGTGGAACCCGAACCGGACCTGATGATCGAGCGCACTTCTGAATTCAAAGCGTTTATCAAAAATGTCCAGTCCCCGGCCGTGGGGATCAATTTCGATATCGGCCATTTTTTCTGCGCCGGCGAGAACCCGGCCCATGCTTTTGAAACCCTTTTCGAGTGGGTCGGTCATGTGCACCTTGAAGATATCGGGCGCAGCCGGATTCACCAACATTTGGTGCCGGGTGACGGCGCCATCGACCTGGGAGAGGTTTTCCGGACAATGAAAAAACTCGATTACCAGGGTGATATGACGCTCGAACTTTATACCTATGCCAACGGACCTGAAGTCGCGGGCGTTAAAAGCCTTGAACACCTAAATCCGCTTTTCAACGAAACCGGACTCGCTGTTGTCTAATGGACGGGGTGAACAATAACATCGACCCACGCGAATTAGACCGCTTTGATCAACAGGCCGACGATTGGTGGGATCGCAAGGGCCCCCTAAAAGCTTTGCACGACATCAACTCGATCCGGATCCGTTATATTCAGGAGCGTTCCGGCATTGAAGGCAAGACCTTTTTAGATGTGGGCTGCGGCGGTGGCATCCTTTCTGAAGCACTGGCGGCCGCCGGGGCACAGGTAACCGGAATCGACATGACCGAATCGGCCTTGCAGGCAGCGCGCCGTCACGTGCAGGACAGCCACCTGAAGATCGAATACCGCCATGCAACGGCCGAAGCCTTGTCTGAGGAAATGCCAAATTGTTTCGATGTTGCCACCTGTATGGAACTACTCGAACATGTCCCCCGGCCGGCGTCAGTGTTAAGCGCATGTGCCAAACTCGTCAGGCCCGGAGGGGACATCTTCCTGGCCACCGTAAACCGCACCTGGACAGCTTATGCCTTGGTGGTGTTTATGGCCGAAAATATTTTAAAGATCGTTCGTAAAGGCACGCATACCTATAAAAAACTCGTTCGCCCACAAGAACTGGCCGCCTGGTCAGCCCAAACCGGACTGCTGAACAAAAACCTGGTCGGCTACATCTATATCCCTTTTATCGGTACCGCTTATTTTTCGCGGTTTACGAAGATGAATTATCTGATGCATCTTCAAAAACCCTGACACCGCAAGGAAGAATTGCTCGATGACCTGGAAACTCCCCGCATGGTTCAATCGCAACGATCGCCAGAAGATGTTCGATTCCTACGTGGATCGGGCCGGCACCGCCTATTTCGGTTTCCGGAAATTTCAGGCCTCGGATAAGGTCAAGGCCGTCCTGGCCCATTTCAATCGCGTCGCCCCCAAATATGATTTCATGAATTCCGTGCTCAGTTTCGGCATTCACTACGCCTGGAAACGTAAGGCCATTCGCATGCTTGACTTAAAACCGGGCGATCGGATTCTAGATGTATGTGGCGGCACCGGCGACCTGGCGGTCTATTGCACCAACCATACCGGTAAAGCGGGCAGGGTATTTTTGTACGACATCAATCGCGCCATGATGGAAGCAGGGCGTGTACGCCCCCAGAACAGGGCGCGCAAAGATCAGATCCATTATGTTCAAGGTGATGCGGAGCACATTGCCTGTGCTGACGGACGGTTTGACGTGGCCATGGTGGGCTTCGGCATCCGCAACCTCACCCACCTGGAAAAAGGATTTCAGGAAATGTACCGGGTGTTGAAACCCGGGGGCAAGCTTGTGTGCCTGGAGTTTTCCAAACCGGTGAATCCCGTGTTCCGCTGGCTGTATGACTTTTACTCTTTCAACATCATGCCGGCGGCAGGTGCCCTGCTGGCCGGATCGAGCCAGTCGTATGCGTGCCTGTCTGAGACGATCCGCATGTTTGCTTCTCCAGAAGAGTTGAAGACGATCCTGGAGACCATCGGGTTTGAATCAGTCGCTTACCACCATTTAACCAACGGTATTGCGGCCATTCATATCGGCCGCAAACCGATCCGCTGATTTAATGCCGCATAAAACCTGCACACGAACGCATCGTCTCAGTCACCATGATACTTTTGATCAAGCCTTCAATGATTTCATATAGAAATCTTCCATCCGAAGGCTGGTCCGCTATTTAAGTATTCATGCCGGAATGGTCACTTTTTCAACTACCTACCGACCACAACCCCTTGTGTTCGAGCCTGTTTCCTCGATTTCCTTTTATGCAAATAATAAAAGACTCAGCGCCATGATGAACATTCCGACGATCAACCCGCCGATGGCAAGGTGATGTTCTCCATATTCCTCTGCCGTGGGCAATAGTTCGTCCAGGGAAATATAGACCATGATCCCGGCGACAGAAGCGAATATGACCCCGAAGGTTGCCTCATTGAAAATCGACCTCAAAACAAAATAGCCGACTAGGGCACCAATCGGTTCCGCCAAACCGGATAGAAACGACCACACAAAGGCTTTTTTACGGCTTTTGGTTGCATAAAAAATGGGTGCCGAAACAGCCAACCCTTCCGGAATGTTATGGATGGCGACAGCGACGGCAATACTGACACCCAGGGTCGGGTTAGTCAGTCCGCTCATGAAGGTTGCGAGGCCTTCGGGAAAGTTGTGAATACCGATAGCCAGCGCTGAAAATATCCCCATGCGCATGAGCTTTTTTTTCTGTTCATCCGTACTGTCTTTGATTTTCTGTTCAACATTCATTTCGTGAGGGTTTTCATACGATGGAATTAATTTGTCGATCAGGGCAATCACCGCGATACCGACGAAAAATGACACCACCGTTAACACATAGCCCTGCTTGTCACCAAAGCTGACCGACAAGGAGTTTCTGGCCTTGACGAAAATTTCGATCATGGATACGTAGATCATCACTCCCGCGGAAAATCCCAAGGCAATGGTCAGGAATCGCGGGTTGAACTGCTTTGACATGAATCCGATAAGGCTGCCAATACCTGTGGACAGACCGGCGAAAAGCGTTAACCCGAGAGCGAATAAGACGCTGCCTTCCATGCACCACCTCCAAACATTATACGTCTATTAATGCCTGCGCTTAAAATTATTGATACCATCTCTTGGGGTCTATGAAAATTACATGAAACTGAAGACCTCGCTAATCCATCAATCAATTCTGCTAACGAATATATATGCTGATTGAGACAACGAATCATTAAAAAATGATGACCAGAATCAACACCAACCCCAGTAAAGCCAAAGGGAAGTGGCTCGCTCGATCAAACAACGCCATGGCCGCCCTTTTGGATTTGGCGTAGTAAAGCCTTAATCCCGGCATCAGGAGCAAGGCAATGCCGACAACCGCTGCGAGCAGGGGGGCAAGTCTCTGGGATGTTGGAAAGCTCAGGTAGAAGAGTACGACAAGCAAACCAGTTGCCAGCATGAGCGCGATCAATGCCAACCTGGCCGCCAGATTCGCCCCCAGGTGAACCGGGATGGTCTTGGCTCGCAATCGGCTGTCAGCTTCCAGGTCGGCCCAATCATTGGGGATGTTCTGGCCGCCGATTTCCCAGAAAAAGAGGCCTAAAAAAAGGAGGATCGTAAAGAGCGCAGATGGATGCGGGTCAACTGCAAAAAGGGCGGCCAACGGCCCTGAGTTTTTGACGAAACCGCTGACCACCGCCCGCCAGGGACTCACCCGCCACAACAGGCAGTAAACGGTTTCCAAAGCAGCGCCAGCCAAAAATATGACAACACACACGGGGTTCAGCAGGTAGGCGCCCATAAAAGCCACCAGCCCCCAGCCAAGCGCCCACGCAAGACCCTGGTTGAAGGTCAGGAGGCCTGCGGCCATGGGGTGCCGCACCATCATGGCATCCAGGTATTTCCCGGATGCGGCAACTGTCGCGATGCCTCTTTTTTTGTCCGTGCGATAATCAACGACATCGTTCAGGGCATAGACGGCCGTATACCCGGCAAAAGCGGTCACCAAACCGATCAGCACCACACGGATGGACGGAAAACCGCCCAGGTACAGAAGTGCGCTAAAACCCGGTGTTGCCATGTCCAGCAGACCGTGGGGGGTACGTGATAAGGCGAAATAAAGTTTGAGCCGTGCGAAGCGATCGGTTGGTCTTGACAAAGACGTATCATTCATCATGGTGCATTCGGATCTCGCGTGCTGTGGATGCCAGTAAAATAATGTAGCAGACGGTATATCTGTATATCAATTTTGCGCCTTGAGCAAGTATGTGCCTTTTCTTTTGACACAATCGGTCGATTGCGCCATATTGTTTCAAATGCACATTGCCCTCGCGTTTCAACCATTCGCTTCGCGCGGTTTACCTTCGCGGTGTACACAGAAAGGAGGCCCCTGTGAAAAACGGTAAATGTCCCAAATGCGGTTCCGATGCAGTGTATTGCGGCGATGAGATCCCCCTGAAAGCCGGCCCCTTCGGAAGCAACTCCATCCCTGTGAGCCTCGTCTCCATTGCTTCGCTGGACAATTATGTTTGCGCCGATTGTGGTTATCTGGAAAGGTATCTCGCTGAAAAAGACAAGCTCGAAGAGATCTCCGCCAAATGGCGTCTTGTTTGCGAAGATCAGGCAAACGAAGAAGCATCCGACGAATCGCTTTAAGAGATAGGAAACCAAAACCATGAAATTTGCCCACGGCGTGAGCCGTATCCGCGGGATGCGGCGATTGGGTCATATCTCCCGGATCCTGGTGAAGCACGGTTTCGGGAATTTTTTCGATCGCCTTTTCAAGCCCCGGGGATCGACCGATTCTATTGAAGCCGATCTCGCTCCGTCATTGCGGCCCGGCTTTCCCTCGCCGACGCGCATCCGCCTGGTGTTGGAGGAGTTGGGCCCCAGCTTCATCAAGCTAGGGCAGCTCATGAGCACGCGCGCCGATGTTTTTCCACCGGAATACATCGAAGAATTCCGAAAACTTCAGGATAGCGTCCCGCCGGTTGCCTTGGCTGAAATTCAGGAGGTGATCGAAGGCGAGTTCGGTCGTAAGCTGACCGAAATATTCAAGTCCTTTGAACCCGAATCCATGGCCGCCGCTTCGGTCGCCCAAGTTCATATCGCTGAACTGCAGACAGGCGAGAAGGTGGCGGTAAAAGTCATCCGGCCCGGGATCGAAAAAAAGATCCGGGAAGATATCCAGCTCATCTACTACTTTGCCGAAAAGCTGGAGACCCGCTTCGAAATGGGGCGTAAAGTCGGATTCATCAACCTGGCCCGGGAATTCGAACGAACGATCTTCAAAGAACTCGACATGCTGACCGAGGCCGGTCATATGGAGCGTTTTTCCGGCTATTTCAAGAACAGCCGGGAGCTGTACATCCCCAAGGTTCATTGGGAGTACACGACCAAATCGGTTCTGGTAATGGAACATATCGATGGCATCAAGATGGATGAGGTCGACACCATCATCGCCCACGGCATCGATCCCAAGGAGATCGCTTTGATTGGGCTGCGCTCATTTTCAAGCCAGTTGATGGATTTTGGGCTGTTCCATGCCGATCCGCACCCCGGAAACACCATCGTGATGTATGACGGCCGGGTCAGTCTCGTAGACTTCGGCATCATGGGCTATCTGGACGAAGAAACAATGCTGCAAATCGCCGGCATATTTCTGGGTTATGCCGAGCACGATTACGACATGGTCATCGATGCCTTCACGCAAGCCGGCCTCATCGATCCGGACCTTATCGAAATGGATGCCTTTCGCATTGATCTCAAAGATATAAGCGAGCCCTTTTACGGCCGCTCGCTGAAAACGATCTCCGCTAAGGACGTCTATGACCAGGTAATGCAGCTGGTATTAAAACATCAGATCCGCCTGCCGCGCAACTATCTTTTGTTATTAAAAACATTTATTCAAACCGAAGCGCTTGGGAAAATTCTGGACAGCGATGCCAGTCTGCTGGAAGTTACCAGGCCCTATGCCAAGGATCTGCTCAAACGGGGATACAATTCACAGAAAGTTCTGAAGAATATCGGAAGGGACACCCGCCTGTTCAGTGGCTATCTGCGCCTGATGCCCAAGTTTCTGTACGACATCGTAAAAGCCACCGCCCTGGGCAAACATCGTCTGGAAATCCGGCACACCGCCCCGCAAGGGTTGGACACCAAACTGGAGAAAGGCATCAACCGCATCACCGTGGGAATGGTGATCTCCGCCTCCCTGATCGCTGCTGCCCTGGTACTCAACGCAGCCGGCAATTTTTTGGAATTCAATATCACCCTGTGGGGCCAGACCATTTCCATGACCGCCCTGTTCGGGATCACCGGCTATAGCATGGCCACGCTTCTCGGGTTGTGGCTGGTGATATCCATATTGAAATCAGGAAAGTTGTAACCTTAAAGCTTCATCAGCCATCGGGCGGCAACGGCCAACAGAAACATGGCTGCCAGTCCGCCACACCATAAGGCGACGAACCATAACCACTGTTTCTTTTTCTGACCTGCCTTGCTTGAGTCAAATTTGAAGGGGATCAATATTCGAATTTCGGATTTTGTTATGGCCGAATCAGGTATCGTCACACGCGCAGCAAAAGTTGGTCATGGATATGCGTTACCGGACACTAGAAGCTATCTCAAAAATGCCTTTGAACCCAATCTCTACGTTGGGCCCTCGTTTCAAGTCCTCGAAATACCTGAGTATGTCTGCGGATTGAAACTTGGCCCCGCCTTGATCTTGGGCCCAAATCCTTTTTTTGAGATGGCTTCTAGTCCTCATTCCTAATCACTCAGTCCTAAGTCAGCCTTAAGTCCTCGCTCCTTAATACTCAGCCCGTTTCTTTTATTCCCACGCAAAAATATTGTCATGCAATAGTGACTTGCAAGCCTTAGCAGTCTTGATTGTTTCGGAATGAAAAACATTTAAAAGGCACATGTCCAGGCCGGCGGCGGCGAGCATCGGCAGGTAGGTTTGCTCGACCAGCCGCTTTTTTTGCGTCTCGCCTTTGCCGGTGGTCAGGTTTGAAAGTCCGGCAATGGTCCGAACGTTGAACCCTAGCAGGTCCGGTAGTTGGCGGATGGTATCCAGGACTTCCCTGGCCTGCAAGGTGCCGTTGTCCCACAACAGGGGTGCGATAATTGGGTCGATGATTAGCTTTTCTGGCTGGAGTCCGGACTGTAGGACCGCACGATACAGGTCAATGGCAATTTCAAGACGTTCAGAAGCATTGGCCGGCACCCGGCTGTCGGGGTATAACAGGTAACCGATAATATCGACGCCAAATTCGGATGCCAAGGGCAGGATATGTTCAATTTTGGCTGGTTCCAAGGAGAACCCGTTGATGATGACGCGTGATCGGCTGGTCCGTAGACCGGCGGCCATGGCTCGCGGATTGACCGTGTCGATCAGAATCGGCAGGTCTGTAACAGATTGCACCGCTTTGACCAGAAAGGTCATTTTTTTCTCAGGTTCGCGTGTGAGCGGACCGGAATTGACATCGATGGCCTCGGCGCCGGCCTTTTGGCATTGTTTCACCAACGACTGAATCGGCTCCGGATCCCTCTCTTCGATCGCCTGCTGAATCATGGGATTGGTAATTTGTACATTATCGGCGACTAATATCATATTTGGACTAAGCCCATAAGGGTCCTCAAAAGTGGACGTGTGCAGATCCAGTTTCCATGCAGGAGGTCATTAATCGTTATTTGCCCTGCGGGCGTCATTTGCTGTCTTTGACAGCGTCATTATTTGCATAGCGCCGGGCGCAAAGCGTCATTACTAACAGCTGATAAGCCCTTGAGCTGTTAAGCTGTTGAGCCGGCTGACCAGTTGGTCGGCTTGCCTGTTAACCAAACGGCGTTGGTTGTCCGTTGAGCCAATTCGAAATCCGCAATTCCTTAATACGCAATTCGGTTTTAATTATTTTTCTATGCCTTTGCGCGCCTTCACCCCTTTTTGATAATAGTGTTTGATTTCCTTCATTTCGGTCACCAGATCGGCCAGTTCGATCACTTTTGCGCTGGCACCGCGGCCGGTAATCACCAACTCGACACCTTGCGGCTTGTTTTGGATGATATCGATCAGGTTTTCAATCGGGAACAGGCCTATTGCAGCGGCGACATTGGCCTCTTCCATGATAACGATCTGGTGTTTGCCAGCCGCCAAAACGGTTTTGACTTTTTCAAGACCCTGTCGTGCGGCTTCGACATCCTGATTCGAGGGCTTGCCCTTGATGAAGTGTCCCAGACCAAACTGTTCGATCGTGATTTGGCCGGCAAATTTTTCCAGGGCCTTGATTTCACTGTAGTCGCCCATTTTGAGAAACTGGGCAATATAAACCTTGAATCCAGCGCCTGCCGCCCGCAGGGACAACCCCAGGGCAGCGGTCGTTTTGCCTTTGCCGTTGCCGGTGTAAACCTGGACGTAGCCTTTCATACGATTTTCCTAATTTGATTATAGTTTTGATCAGTTACATTGTTATAATTATCTCTCGCCCGCT
>Ga0180435_10007025_pt1 | contig 10766 bp, 11 predicted proteins | sample SS_ome_3_FD_132467 | JGI IMG/M metagenome (GOLD analysis project Ga0180435, IMG submission 132467) | Hypersaline lake sediment archaeal communities from the Salton Sea, California, USA - SS_3_S_1 metaG | ecosystem: Environmental > Aquatic > Non-marine Saline and Alkaline > Hypersaline >... | reverse complement strand
GTTGCAACCGTTAGATGGAAGTGTCCAGTAATGAATAACGTGTTATGAACAACTTGGTTTAATTGGTTACTAGCGTTAATCATTCCACCAGCTCCACCTGGAATAAAGACGAGCATTCCCATAAATGGAGCGAAAAATCGCACATCTCCCCATGGTAGCTTTTTCAACCAACCAAACAATCCTTTCGCTCCTTTTTCTCTACCTGTTAGCTCGAACGTAGCAAAAAGAGCAAAGGCCGTCATCAAAGATGGAATGATAACCATAAAGGTGAGGACGATTTGAACGAACTTCCATACCGAATCAATCCCAGACTCTAAAATTTGGTGGTGAAACCCTACTGGCATAGAGAATAATATAAATAATACAAATGCTAATCGTGCCAATGAGTCACTAAAAATTTTCCCACCAATCACTTTTGGTACGACAACATACCAACACATATACGCTGGGAGTAGCCAAAAATAAACGAGTGGATGTCCGAAATACCAGAATAACGTGCGACTCAATAATATGTTGATTTCCTCAACCCAACCGAACGACCATGGAATGAATTGAAATAATACCGTCACAGCCACCCCGATTGTCGCAATGATCCATAAAATCATCGTCGAAACAGCCATAAAACTAATGAGAGGAGATGTTTTTCCTTTATTCATTTTTTTCCATGAAGTATATTGATGAAACATTCCTCCGCCACATAACCAACTCCCCACGACGACTAGTGCTAAACCGAGATAAAACCATGGTGAGGCCTGTAAAGGAGCATAAAACGTATAAAGCACCGTCGCTTTATTGAGTAAAATCATGACCGTCGCCATGAATGTTCCGATAAACATCAGCCAAAAGCCTGCCCATCCAAGGCGATATGAGACAGACGTCAATCGCCCCGTTGTCCGACTAATGGATGCATATAAAAAACCGATGATAAAAAACGTTGTAAATACGAGACCTAAAAGAACGCCGTGAGCCGTCAGCAATTGATAGTATCCAATACCAGCTGGAAGCTCCAGTTGACCGCTTCTGACAAACGTTTGTAAAAGGCCTGCAACGGCCCCTAAAAATAATGCGACAAACGAAACCCCAATATTCGCTAACGCAATCTTCCCATCTTTTTTATTGATGACAACCTCACTCATTCGTCTACCACCTCAATATTCGCACTCATTACTTGATGACCGACTCCACAATATTCGTTACATAAGATTAAATAGTCCCCTGTTTCCTTAAATGTATATGTGAGAGAGTTCACATGTCCAGGCGTCACCATCATGTTGACATTCGTCCCTACCACTTCTAAACCATGAACGACATCCTTACTTGTAACCTTTATGTGAACCGTTGCCCCTTTTGGAATTTCGATTTCATTCGGTGAAAACGAAAAGGCTTGTGACACTAGAATTAATTCATACTCTTTTTCACCAATTTGCTTGAGACCAGGCTCATTAAAGGGGGGAGTTTCATCAACTTTCGCTGGATCAATTGTCGTCAAATCACTTGGCGGTTCATTCCCGTGTGCAAAAGCACCAACCCCAACAATTCCTAAAAATAAGATGAGCGTAGCCACACCAATGGTTAACCATGCCTTCTCAAGTTTATGCATATGCATATTTTCATCCCCTTTCTTATCGAGTTAAAAACAAATAATAAGCACCAAACCACGCCATACAAATAAAAGCACCGACCATTAAAACCGAAATAAACGTTCCGTATAGATTAGGCTCGTGATTTACTTTCTTTAGCTCTACATGCTTTTTAGTAGCTAACGGATGCTGCACCTACCTCACCCACCTTTCCCAATCTCTAGTTTCATTCTAGTTAAATCAACACCCGGGCTCTGTGAGATTTGTCACACCTTTTTCAGTCATTGTGTCATCTTCGTGAACATTTAATGTGCAAGTATTTCCAAGTTTGGTATAATACTTAAAACTTCATGGGGGGATGACGTATGTTGAAGCCACCAAGGCTAAAAAAAGGAGATACCATCGGAATCGTGTCGACATCATCACCAGTTGCGGCCCTTTGTCCAAACCGATTTCATCGAGGAATCAAAGCACTGGAGGAGATGGGCTATCGAGTTAAAATTGGCAAACACGCAACAAAGAAGAAAGGACATTTGGCTGGAACAATTGAAGAAAGATTAGAAGATTTTCATGAAATGATAATAGACAAGGATGTAAAGGTTGTCCTTAACACGATTGGAGGACATAATTCCAATCAACTGCTAGACGCTCTCGACTATGAACTCATTCAACAAAATCCGAAGATTATCATCGGCTACAGCGACTTTACCGCTGTATTGCACGCCATTCATCAACGAAGCAACCTCGTAACATTTTTAGGTCCTGCCCTTTTACCACAGTTTGGGGAATATGGCGGGCTATTACCATACACGAAAAACTATTTTACTAATCTTGTGGAAGAACCGTCAGATCAACTAGAACTAAAGGCTAGTGACCACTGGGTTTTTGAACGTCTCATGTGGGACAAAGAAGACGTGAGACCACGAAAACAAACTCGAAACGAAGGTCCAACCGTCATTCGTGAAGGACAAGCAACGGGTCGAATTTTAGCAGGAAATTTAGGAACGATGCTTTTAGCGGCCGGTACCCCTTACCTCCCTAGCTTTAAAGGACGTATCCTTTTCTTAGAAGAGGATGAAACCGAACAAGCCGCTACGTTCGATCGTTACTTAACGCAGTTGAGAAACATGGGAGCCTTTGAGGAAATAAGCGGGTTGGTCATCGGACGCTTTCATCCAGACGTTCCTTTTCACGATGACTATCCACTTTCCGAAATTTTGAAGGTAACAACAAGGGGCTACGACTTCCCTATCATTGCGAATGTAGATTTCGGTCATACAGACCCGATGCTTACCCTGCCTAACGGAATTCTCGCTGAAATAAGTGCAACAAGCAATGACGCTGCGATAACACTATTAGAGAATGCAGTAGAATAACTGTTTCTTCTCGGGTGCTCTTTTCATAGGAGCATCCTTTTTTCATGAGACCCACCTCAAGTTAACAGCTGTATTTATGTTTTAAAATTTATATTATTTTCAAAAACTGTTTTCGGATTCGAAAGTCTTTTAGAAAAGGGCCTTCTCAAAATACCCCAATACAATACCGATATAATAATAGGATTAGAATTTAGAAAAAAAGAAGGGGTTTTCAATGACAAATACGATACGAAAAAAATTGTTTTTATCTATCCTTGCACTATCACTTATTCCAATTTTAATCATTTCTTCAATCCTCATCTATCAATCCAATTCTAGCTTGGAGACGATGATTGAGGAGGACGTTCAGCAAACACGAACCTCCATTGATGAATACTTTCATTTATTAAAGCAAGATGCGCTTAGTCTCGCCAATAGCTTCTCTCAAGCGAGCGAACTAACTGATGCTATCAAGTCTAAAGATAAGGCACAGCTTGATTCTTTAATGAACAATACATATACCTTACTAAATAAAGAAAAAGGCATTTCCGTTTTTGAATTTGGTGACGAAAGTGGGGTTGTTATCACACGCTTACACAACCAAGAAAAGTTTGGAGATGATAAAGGAGATAACCCAGGTATTCAAGCGGCTCTGAAAGGAAACGAAGTAGCTGGCTTGGAATTCGGTAGTAGCGGGTTAGCGGTAAGAGCATTCGTACCGATAAAAGATGGACAAAATGTAGTAGGAACGTTACAGCTCGGGTTTAACATCAATGAAGACATGCTCCAACAAGTCGAAAGCCTAACTGGGGCTCAACTTGCTTTTTACGAGCAAAACCAATTAATTCAAACTAACATCCAGTCCTTACAACAACAGCTGGATGAAAAACTTTACCAAAGCATCCTCCAATCCGAAGAAATTAGTCAGACACAGGATCACCAACTTATGCTGTATTCACCTTTATACAATCTGTCGGGTGATGAAGTGTACGGGGTTATCCAAATTGCAAAAGACTTATCAATTATAAATGAAACGAAACGCTCCATGGTTTCTGATGTTATCGTAACAGGCATCCTAACGTTAGCGGGGGTCATTATCATTACGTTTTTCACAAGTCGCTACTTACTCCAACCAATTCATACTCTTACAGGTAAGCTACAAGAGCTTGCCAATGGAACAGGTGATCTGACCTTCCGACTACATACAAAAGGAAGCGATGAGATTTCGAAGCTATCGAACGAGTTTAATAAAATGATGGAAAACATGCAATCCATTATGAAAGACGTTCAGTCGTCTACGAATGTTACGTTACAATCCTCTCAGAAATTTGCTCATCTGACGAATGACATGGTCCAACAGAGTCAGCAGTTTGAACAAAATTTAGTCGAAATTGCAGAGAGATCATCGATGCAGCTTGAACAATTAAATCAAGGTGCATTCGCTTTAAATGAGTTAGCTTCTGGCATCCAACAAGTCGCAGAGCACTCTTTCCTTGTTTCAGACACTTCGCAAAACACGGCTCAAAAAGCGGATCATGGATTATTGAGTATGAAAAATGCTATGAATCAGCTACATCATATGGCCAATAATGTAAATGATACGAGCGACACAATGAAAAAATTAAAAGAAGAGTCAAAGCAAATTACGAAAGTCATCTCTGTCATTCAAGACATTGCTGACCAAACAAATTTACTTGCTTTAAATGCTTCCATTGAAGCGGCGCGGGTGGGAGAGCATGGAAAAGGCTTCGCAGTCGTTGCCGATGAAGTTCGTAAATTAGCAGAGGAAACGACGAAATCCACCTCAGAGATCTCGTCCATTATCGACAGTATACATCTTTACGTTGATGAATCCATCGACTCGGTCCAAAAAGCGGTGGAAGAAGTGCGAAGCGGAGTTCAATTATTTGAACAAGTACAAAGCTCATTCACAGAAATTTTACAATCTACAAAAGACGTTGCATCACACATTGAAGAAGTTTCCGCTACAGGACAACATATGTCGGCTAGTACAGAAGAAGTGACGGCATCCATTAATGACGTAAAAGAGGCCATCGCCAAAACAGATGAATTACTACAAAAAGCTGTTCAGATGTCCGCAGAACATATGGAAGCTGCTAAAACCATTTCTTCCATTTCAGATTCACAGCGCGCGTCCTCTGAAGCACTAACAAAAAGCGTTTCTCAATTTAAAATTGAATAAGGTACGAAAAAAGGGGCTGCCAAAAAAGTACAGCCCCTTTTTTCATTACAAATACTTAAATACTGCAACCATTAATAAAATCCAAGCTACGATAAAAGAGACCCCGCCAAGTGGCGTAATCGCTCCTAATACTTTCACTTGCGTCAAACTTAAGACATACAAGCTACCAGAGAACAATAAAATCCCCACAAACATGAGCCAGCCAGCCCACGTAACAAGGCTTGTTTGTGGCAGTTTGTCCATCACAAAAGCAATAACGAATAATCCGAGCGCATGAAACATTTGATACTGTACACCTGTCTGCCACGTCTCAATATATTTTTGAGGAATTTTTCCTTCCAACGCGTGAGCGCCAAACGCCCCTAATGCGACCGTCAGAAATGCGTTAATTGCACCTAATATAAGAAACAGTTTCACCATCATTCCCTGCCTTTAATGAATATTGTTCAATTCCCATACATCTTCCATCATACATGATTCATCTTTTGAATGAAATTGGACTTACGAAATTGACCGATTTTCGTCACAAAGAGCCGACGGTTAAAACGTCCAATCATCAAAAGTCAAATATAGAGTCGCCATTAGCTCCATCCTCTTCTACGACCCGAGTAGAAGTTAACGACGGTTTTTTCGGCTTTTGAATACCCATCATTTTTTCCAGCTCTAACGAAGAAAAATCTTCTGTTTTAGTTGTATCTTGAATCTCGGTAAAGTCATTCTGTTCTTCCTTCGTTTCCAAAACTACATCACATAAGGAACGTATAACTAAAAGTCTCGCTTCTACTTCATCTCGAGACAGACTACCTTTCGCTTTTATCGCTTCTTGTTCGATCTTCGACAAAATATTTTTAATCGGGATATTCAACCGAGTTCCCTCCTATCCTTCGAAAGAATTTACTTCATTTAGGTTAAACTAGTCCTATTCTATTCTTACATGCATACAATCTATTTTCCACAATACTGTAACTATTCACAACCCCTTTCTTGTTTTGTAAAATAGGGAACGTATGTCAGTTTGAAATTGGAAGAGGAGGTACACATGGAAACAACACAATACTTTCAAAAGACCGGTAACGATATGTGGCTAACGGAGGATGAAAGGGACAATTTAAAAATTAGTTACCGGATTAAAGAGGTACTTTATTCAGAAAAGTCTCCTTTCCAACATGTTATGGTGTTGGACTCATACGACTTCGGACGCATGCTTGTATTAGATGGCGTTGTTCAAACAACTTCATCTGATGGACATATATATAACGAGATGATTTCACACATTCCACTTAGTATTCACCCAAATCCTGAAAAAGTTCTCATCATCGGTGGCGGTGATTGTGGGGTTGCTCGTGAAGTTTGTAAATATCCAAATGTAAAAGAAATCGATATGGTCGAAATTGATGAACTCGTCGTAAAAGCTTGTAAAGAGTATTTACCTGAAGTATCAGGTAATTTAAACGACCCACGTGTCAATTTCTTATATATTGACGGGGTTCAATATGCAGCTGAAAAAGAAAATGAGTATGACATCATTATTGTCGATTCTTCTGACCCTATCGGACCAGCTGAACAATTATTTTCTAAATCATTCTACAGCCATCTAAAGAAAGCGCTAAAAGAAGATGGCTTAATGGTTTGTCAAAGTCAATCACCCGTTTTTCATTTGGACGTTTTCAAACAATCTCATGCCCACCTATCTTCGTTATTCCCGATTGTCAAGCCGTATACAGCGGTTGTTCCAACATACCCAGGAGGACTTTGGAGCTTTACAATCGGTTCTAAAAAGTACGAAAACATCCATGTTCAAAACTTTGACAAAGAGACGAAATATGTGAGTCAAGATCTTCTAGAAGGATGCTTTAAGCTCCCTCAGTTTATCGAAGATGCGATTAAGTAAAAACAAGCCTCCAAGAATGTGCATTCTTGGAGGCTTTATTACTCCGCTTGATCCTCGTCGGTTATTCTCCAATCAATTTCTGTTTCATTTAACTCTTTTAATATGGCGTTTGTTTTGGAAAAAGGGCGGCTTCCAAAAAAGCCACGATTAGCTGAAAATGGTGATGGATGGGGCGATTCGATAATAAAATGACGGGTTGAATCAATCATTTCTTTTTTCGCTTGGGCATGTCTTCCCCATAAAATAAAGACAATCGGTTTTGGACGTGCATTTAACTTCCGAATGACTTCATCTGTGAACAATTCCCATCCTTTCCCTTTGTGTGAATTGGCTTCGCCTCTTCTCACTGTTAACACCGTATTCAATAAAAGGACTCCTTGTTTCGCCCATTTCACTAAATACCCGTGGTTGGGTGGTTCATATCCTAAATCTTGTTGCAACTCAAGAAAAATATTTCGTAATGATGGGGGATGTGATACACCCGGTTTGACCGAAAAGCTTAGACCGTGCGCTTGATTTGGTCCATGATATGGATCTTGGCCTAAAATGACTACTTTCACATCTTCAAAAGGGGTAAAATGGAGCGCATTAAAAATATCATACATATTCGGATACACCGTATGTTCCTCATATTCTCTCTTCAAGAATTCGCGCAAAGATTGATAATAGGGTTGTTCAAATTGATCTTTTAGTTGCTCCCACCAACTATCCTTCAACACTTGCTTCATCGCTGAAACTCCTTCCACATTTCTACACTATGAACATCATACGGCTCGCCCTATCCTTTGTCAAAACGACATCAATAACCACTGTTCGACAATGTTTCACATGAAACAATTTTTCTCAAAATAACAGGTATTTGTTGAAAACAAGTCGAATATGTATGGGGTAAGTGTGTCTATACAGTTGACCACTGCAACAAGACCTCTTGGAAATTCAGCCTTTACTATGGATAAGAAATGTATGCTCTTCTTTACCCACACAACAATACCATTCATTCGAACAAACCTTCGTTTTTTCCTTCATTTGCTTCCAGCTTTACGTAACGAGTAATACAAAAAAGGAGTGATGATGTAAAATGTTAAATAAGGATGTCATGACGAACCGTTGGGGGAACAAAGAAATTGTGACAAGCCCTTCTTACGGTAGGATTAAAGCCATTCTACTACCAGCCGAATCGCGCATTTACGAGTGGGAACCATTCTTATTATTACAGACTGAAGATGGACAAGAGATACAACTCCGTGTAGGCGTAAGTGGCATCATTAACGGCTATGCTGTAAGGGAAGGAGATACTGTCGTCCCAGGAGCTGTCATCGCCTACATAGAAGAAGACATAATGGCTTCTGGTAGTGATTAATTTAAGACATTTTTAACAAAGATTTAAAGCTTACGAGAAGTTTGATTCGCCCCTGTTTTTCTGGGGCTATTTGTATTTAGATTCAGTTTTAATACATGCTAGAGACGGAGGATTATTTCAATTGAGTAAAACTGTATTCATTACAGGTGCGTCAAGTGGATTTGGATTGCTAACGGCTATTGAATTAGCGAAAGCAAACTTTCATGTATACGCATCGATGAGAAATTTAGACAAGAAAGACAACCTTTTAAAACAGGCGCATGAAGCGAATGTGAAGGATCGAATCACCATTCTACCATTAGACGTCACGTCCCCAGCAGATCTTGCAACATTAAAAGAGTGGCTCAAATCAGTAGATGGCATTGATATTTTAATTAATAACGCCGGATTCGCAGAAGGTGGCTTTGTCGAAGAACTAACCGTAGAACAATTTGAGCAACAATGGAGCACGAATGTTTTTGGTTTAATTGCGGTAACGAAATTAGTCATCCCCTATATGAGAAAACGTCAGTCAGGAAAAATCATTAATATGAGTAGCATCTCTGGAAGGGTGGGTTTTCCTGCCTTATCTCCATACGTTACATCGAAATACGCCGTTGAAGGCTTTTCCGAAAGCTTACGGCTTGAACTAAAACCTTTCGGAATTGATGTCGCCTTAATTGAGCCTGGCTCATACGATACAAGCATTTGGGATGTCGTCGATACCATTGCTGAAAAGAGCCCTGCCGACTCACCATATCGTTTTTATTTACAACAGTTACTAAACCAACTTAAAAACGAAGAAAAAACATTTGGAGACCCAAAAGATGTCGCTAGCCTCATCGTCACTCTTTGTCAAAAAAGAGCATTACATAAGCTTCGTTATCCGATTGGAAGAGGTGTCAAAGCAGCCCTCATCTTAAAAACGATTTTACCATGGAGGGTATGGGAAAAAATCGTCTTTTCAAAGCTAAAGCAACGGTAAGAAGATTAATAGAAAAAAGTGGAGAGCGTTCCTCCACTTTTTTAATAATGATATAGCTGTTTTTTATCAAGAATCATTTGTCGAACTTTTTTATTTAACGACTTAATCATCCAGTCACGGAACAATTCTTTTTTCTCTTCGTGTGTTAAGTAGTAGGCGGATCCTACTTCTTTTTTCGCACGCTCTGTCAACTCTCTCATCGCAAGCGCCGCTGCAACAGATATGTTCAGGCTTTGTACAAACCCTCTCATTGGAATGATAAAGGTACCATCCGCTAGATCAATTGCTTCTTTTGAAACGCCTTGATGTTCATTTCCGAAAATAAGAACGGTCGGCTTGGATATATCGAGGTTTTCAATCGGTACAGCTGTTTCCGATAAATGACTAGCAAAGACTTGATATCCTTGCTGGCGCAAATCACCGATGGCCGTCTCAATTGTCGGCTTATGATGGATGGTTAACCATTTATCTGCACTTCTCGTTACAAGGTCGTTTGGTGCAAATGCCGCTCGACCCGTTACAACGGTTGTATCTTGAATACCAAACGCATCTGCAGAGCGAAGCACGGCTGCTTGATTATGGCCATCGTCCACTGCCTCTGTTAGGACAGAAATGTACCTTGTCCGCTCATTTAACACATCGTATAGACGCTTTAATCGATCGGGTAAGATGAGTTCGACAATATCACGATCCTCTTCGTCCACCAGTCCTTCCTCAAATAATTGAGAGACAAAGTGTAAATACTCACTTTGGGCATAAATCCTATTCACCATTCTCCCTCCTTCACCTTCCAAATAACATCTATAAAAACGTAATCCTTCCATCGTTGTGGATAAGTTTTCTATCATAAAAGCCCTTCACATTAGCAAAAGATAAACCATCTTACATTATACTTCTTTCTACGTAAATGTCTATTGTTCAACAAAATGTGACAAAACTCACCAACTTATTCATAAGAAATCAACAACATACAAACAGTTTATCCACAGAAGTTATCCACATACCCACAGAAACTACCCACATTTTGTGTGGGTACAAACGTTCCCTACAAAATATATTTATCACTAATTTATAGTTTTCCACATAATATCCACAGATTCACATGTTATACACATGCCTACTCCTAAAAAATGAAAGATAAAGTAGACTTCCAAATATTTTGTGACTTTTCATGATACGGACACTTCTCAAAAATGATACGAAAAGAATAAAAGCAGTCTTCAAACGAAGACTGCTTCTATCATTTTAGTGCATATTTGTCATAACCCAATAAGAGCCGTATGCAATAACAATAGCAATGAAGGCTGCTGATGCCATTTTTAAGACTTGCCATGAGCCATCGCCTTCTTTGATGTGCATGAACATAAATAACTGCACAGCTGCTTGTAAGAAAGCAAATAAGAAGATAATAAT
>Ga0180435_10007024_pt1 | contig 10767 bp, 10 predicted proteins | sample SS_ome_3_FD_132467 | JGI IMG/M metagenome (GOLD analysis project Ga0180435, IMG submission 132467) | Hypersaline lake sediment archaeal communities from the Salton Sea, California, USA - SS_3_S_1 metaG | ecosystem: Environmental > Aquatic > Non-marine Saline and Alkaline > Hypersaline >... | reverse complement strand
CCAGCTTATCTTCTCCCTCTCGCACATCCCGCAGCGGATCTACAACGGCTACTCACCGCTTAATCTGCTGCCTCAATCTCTTGCTAGTATGGGGGTATGGTATCCTGTTCGCCGTGCTCTACCTGCGCATCGAGAACATCTTTGTCGTCGTGGGTGTGCACGCCCTCGCGAATGCGCCGGTGACGGTCGTGGCCTTGCCATCGAAGACCTTGGCAGGTCTCTTACCGCTTATCCTGGGGCTTGCTCTCATCGTCGCCTGGGAGCCATTGACGTGCTGGAATAAGCGTCTGGGTGTGGTGTCATACAATCAGAATGTTTAAGCCCCTGTGTCCACTCGGACGTGGAGGATTACATTCGAGCGAAGGGTCCCTGAAAAGAGGATAAACTATGACCAACAAGGTGGCAAAGGGGAAAGAGAGGGGGAAAGAGGTCATAGGTTGGACCGTGCTGCTTTTAACCATCACTGCCCTGCTTGCCGCTGGCTGCGTGGCACCAACGAGTGGGCTGCAAACCCCAACCCGGGAGGAACGCGAGCGCTTTTCCGCCCGCCGAGAGAGCGAAGATGGGGCCATCGTAGCCTGGAGCGGCTACACCGAAGGATACAAACCCGGAGCGGAGGCGGAGTTCGATATCACCATCAAAAACGAAACCGACCAGACCTGGCTGGGACGATACTGCCTGCAACTGCTGGATCGCCAGTGGCCCAAGGTAATCGTCACCTTGGAGCAGCGAACGTTCACCCTGGAGCCAGGCGTGGGCTTTTCCGACACCATAACCGTCCGCTTCCCAGAGGGCTTGAGCGAGGGGGCTTACGGCCTGTCCCTGCCGGTGCGCAGACCTGGTGGCTCGATGGTGGACTTGGTTCCCATTCAGATCGGCGAGACCGACCAAGTGCGCCGTCCAACGACTCAGCAGGACATGGATGCTTCATTGGAAGCCTGTCCGCCGGTGGAGGGAGCCAACGACGGTCGCATCACCATCGAGGGCGTAGAGGTAACCGCTGCGCAGGTTGTCGTCCGCGGCAAGAGTACCCTACCTGATGGAATATGCGTGAGCACCGAACTCTGGGCCGACGGCACGTTGCAGACCTGGTGGCCTGCCGACGTCTGCGTCCCCATCCGGCAGGGCGCGTGGGAGTTCCTGGTCCCGCTGGAGGCAGAACAGGCGCTGCAACCGGGCGTGCAGTACATGGTGTGCGTCTATCAGCCCGGCGGTCCCAACCTTGTCGCCACCTTCCCGTTCGACCTCGACGGGCCGCCGACACCGTCGAGCCAAGCCTCTGGGGATGATCCCGCGCTGCTCTTACCTGAAGCAGCCGAGGTACTTAGCCAGGCATCGGCCGACCTGGACGGCTGTGGCGTAGCAGAGCTTATCTTTTTGACTGGCTTCGGCGGCACGCCTGAGCGTCTGGGCTACGACTTCCTGAAGATGTTCGTCATCACGTCCGTTGAGCCAGGCGAGCTACGGCCCGACGGCCGAGCTGACCGATGGTTCGCACACCGGCCGGTACCACACCGACACTGCAGATGCTGACCTGCCGGGTAGGCAGGTGGCGCGTGCGGATGTGGCTGACTTCGTACTGCAACAACTGCAGGATGATGGCCACCTACGACAGGCCGTGTCTATCGCCTGATGTTGCATTAGAAACGAACGAGAGGAGGAGCCATATGCTTAGGTTTTTGTTCGGAATCTTTATCGTGCTGCACGGCTTGGTCCACCTTTGGTACGTCACCTTGAGCCTGGGGCTCGTCGAGTTTCAGGCTGAAATGGGCTGGACCGGCAAGTCGTGCCTCTTTTCGCCCCTGCTTGGCGATGGGGCGGCCCGCTCGTTGGCCACCGTGCTCTACGGTTTGGCCACCCTCGGCTTTTTGATCGGTAGCATCGGGATATTTGCTCAGCAGGAGTGGTGGCGCCCGGTGGTCATCGGTTCAGCCGCGTTTTCTGCCGCGATCATCCTCCTGTTCTGGGATGGCGGCCTACAACTTTTGGTCGAAAAGGGCTTGATCGGGTTTCTGATCAACGTGGCGTTCCTGGTCGCCCTGCTTGTCTTTGGTTGGCCTTCTGCAGAATTCTAGCCGGTCAATCTTAAAGGGAGGATTTCAAAATGAGGATCAGAGACATCGTTCGACTGATCTTTGCGCTCATCTTTTTGTTAGGTGCAATTGCGAACACCTACATGGGCCTATTCACCCCATCGGTGTACGAGACCTTTGCCGATGGTTCCATTCTGCCCCTCTATCGGAATCTGTGGAATACACTTGTGTACCCGTGGATCCGCCTGTTCCTGATCCCCGTGGTGCTGGTCGAGCTATCGCTCGCCTGGCTCCTGCTCAAATCGGGAACCTACGTGAAGGTGGGCTTGGGGATTGCCCTGGCCTTTACCTTGTTTTTGGTCCCTTTCTGGTGGCAGGGAGGCGCCGTCGCCAACCTGCTCCTGGCCCTACCCCTGCTCTGGTTGCTGCGCCATGACTATCCCAGATCGATATTCGAGATACTCAAGGGAGAACGGTCTGGGCAGCAGACCAAAAGCACAACGAAGATTTAGACGATAATTAAACACTTGAGAATCAGTAGAAAATTTTGAAAAGATATAAAGGATGCAAAATGAGCAAAGTTGACGATCTGTTGGCCCAAGAGTTCTCCTGTCCCCGCTGTGAGCACAAAGGCGCCCGCGTCGAGCGACTGTCCATGTCTGGGACGGGATTGTCCCGCCTGTTTGAGGTTCAGCCCTATCGCTACGCCTTTGTCTCCTGCAACAACTGTGGCTACACCGAGGTGTACAACCTGCGAACCCTGGAGGGCAAGGACGATCTCGGCACCTTTTTGGAGATCCTGTTTGCCGACTGACAGATCTCTCGATCATTATATTAGGAGGCTGAAAATGACAGAAAAGCACAGCGTTGTCCAAGTTGAAGACTATGAACAGTTCGTTGGAGCGGAAGTGGTTGAGCGCGTCAAAGAGAAGGCCAGGCCACTGCAGGACCTCCACGTAGCTCACGTGAACTCTACCTACTACGGCGGTGGCGTGGCCGAGTTGTTGGGATCGTTGACCCTCTTGATGAACAGCCTGGGCATCAAGACGGGATGGCGGGTGATTCAGGGATCCCCAGATTTCTTCAGCATTACCAAAAAGATGCACAACGCCCTGCAGGGTGGGGAGATCAATCTTAGCGAATTGAAGATGCAGATCTACGAGGACGTGGTCTACGAGAATGCGGTCAGAAATCACCTGGATCACGACCGGGTCATTGTTCACGATCCACAGCCCCTTCCCATGATCAATCACTACCAGAAGAAGGGACCCTGGATTTGGCGATGCCACATTGACCTGACAAATCCGAATAGAGAGCTTTGGAACTATCTGGCTCCGTTCGTTGAAAAGTACAATGCGCTGATTCTCACCCTCGAGGAATATGGGCGGAAGCTTGAGACACCGCAGGTGTTTTTTATGCCAGCCATTGACCCTTTCTCCATCAAGAACAAAGAACTGAGTGAGGATGAAATACAGGAACGCCTGGACCATTACGATATTCCAACGGATCTTCCGCTGGTGACTCAGGTCTCTCGTTTCGACCGCTGGAAAGATCCGGAAGGCGTCATCCAGGCCTTCAAGTTGGCCAGAGAAGAAGTAGATGCCACCCTGGTGTTGCTGGGCAACATTGCCACAGATGATCCGGAAGGCGAAAAGGTGTATCAATCGTTGCTGGACTATCAAGAGGAACGGATCATTATCCTGGCCCGAGAGGATACGGCCTTGGTGAACGCCCTGCAGAGTCGCTCGGCCGTCATCGTGCAAAAGTCCATTCGAGAAGGTTTCGGACTGACAGTGACCGAGGCGATGTGGAAAGGGACGCCGGTCATCGGTGGGAACGTGGGTGGAATCCGATACCAGATTGAGGACGGAGTCAACGGGTTCCTGGTCTCGTCAATCGAGGAAGCAGCGCAGAGGATCGTCCAGTTGATGAAAGATGAGGAACTCCGGGAGCGGATGGGCCAAAGGGCAAGGGAAACCGTAAGGAAGCGGTTTCTAATGATCCGCCTCCTGGAACAGTACCTGGATTTACTTGGCTCTTTTGAGACAGTCTATCAGTTAAAAGACGGAGCTGAATAAGGAGGATCTTATGTCAGATGAAAAGACTCGTGATCCGGACGAGCAGAGCAACGACAACGATGTCCCATTAGCCTCTGAGGAGCGGCTTGAAAGAATCGAGGCAGACGATGTAGATGTGGAGCGTGAGCTCGCCACCGAAGAGTTCTTCGATACGCAACACGGCGAGGGACACACTTGCAATCCGCAGCAGGCCCAGGATCAGGGACTGACCTACACGCCGCCCACCGATCCGCCCGTGATCCCCAGCAAAGACGACCCCCAAGGGGTGGAGATCGCTGCGGGCTTTGCACCGAGCATGGAAGAGAGCAGCCCTCATGCCGAGGATCTGCCGCGCAGGATACACAGCAGTGATCTCGACCTGCAGGAGGATATCTACCAGGCATTACGTTACAATAGCGAGACAGCTCATCTGGACAACATTGAAGCTCGGGTGAATAACGGCGTCGTCAGCCTCTTGGGGACTGTCCCTAGTGAAGATGACTTTGGGCGTGTGTATGACATCGTCATGGATTTGGAGGGTGTCGTTGAGGTTCGAAATCACCTTCAGGTTGGAGAATAGATGAAACGATCGGATCAGAGAAGCATGATTCCCTTACACACCCCCTACCAAGGAGGCCGATGTTGAATATCCTATCCCTCATCCTGCGTGGGACCAGGGAACTCGGTCTTGTGACCTTGTGGCATAGCATCACCTATCTGATCCGCAAGAGATGGTATCGGGTCCGATTTGGTAAGAACAGGCGAAGCCGCGCATCTGCTTCGTCGGACTATCTGCGGCCGGGTCCCGTCACAAATCACGCACACCAGGGACAGACTGTGACCATCACCTGTGCCCGTGGCTCCTACGCCCTCACCGTCTTGGCCCCCGATCTGATCCGGGTCCGCTTCCAGCCAGCCAATCAGCCATCTGCTCCTCTCTTCTCCTACTCCATCGCCAAGTCCGACGAAGAATGGCCTCCCTGTGACTTTCATATCACTGAGACAGGAACTGCCATTGAGATCAGAACCTCACGTCTCCTCTGTCGGCTGGCCAAGGCTTCGGGCAAAATAGCGTTCCTCGATTGGGAAGGCAATGTGGTCAACGAGGATGAGGCTGGCGCGGGCTGGCATCCCTTAGGTGATGTCATCTGCCAGAAGCGCATTCAGCCCGACGAGCACTTCTATGGGCTGGGGGAGCGCACCTTTGCCCTTGACCTCCGTGGGCGCAGGTATGGGATGTGGAACACCGACCCCCGCACCTACCGACTGGGCCAAGATCCTATCCACCTGTGCATGCCCGTGCTGTTGGGACTGCACAGCCAAGGCCGCCAGGGCTACGGAATCTTCTCTGACAATACTTTCCGTGGCTGGTTCGACCTGGGTGCTCAAGATCCCCATACTGCCTCCTTTGGAGCCGAAGGGGGCGAACTCTGCTATTATTTCATCTATGGTCCGGCGCTGACTACTGTGGTGGAGCGCTATACAGAGTTGACCGGCCGGATGATGCTGCCGCCGCTGTGGATGCTGGGCTATCAACAGAGCCGTTGGTCCTACCATCCTGAGGCTCGTGTGCGCAAACTGGCTGCTGACTTTCGCCAGGTCTATCACGTCCCTTGCGATTGCATCCACCTCGACATTCACTACATGGACGGCTATCGTTGCTTCACCTGGGACCCGAAGCGCTTTCCCGCCCCGGCCAAAAAGATCGCTGACCTCCACGAGCAAGGCTTCAAGATCATTGTGATCCTTGACCCTGGCATCAAAGCCGACCCTCACTACGGGGTCTGCCAGAACGGTCTGGAGCAGGACGTATTTTGCAAGTACCCCGATGGCAAGACCCTTTTCAAGGGACCTGTCTGGCCGGGCGATTGCTACTTCCCCGATTTCACCAACCCCCGCGTGCGGGCCTGGTGGGGGGATCTGTGCCAAGGGCTGACCGAGGTCGGTGTAGATGGGATATGGAACGATATGAACGAGCCGGCCATCTTTGGGCTGCGGAGCACAACTTTGCCCGACTTTGTGCAGCACGACCTGGAGGGGCAGGGTGGGGACCACGCCGAGGTCCACAACGTCTACGGGATGCAGATGGCGCGAGCGACGGCTGAGGGGCTGATGAAGCTGCGCCCCGACGAGCGCCCTGTCTGCATCACCCGCTCCGGCTGGGCTGGCGTACAACGGTATGCCATGAGTTGGACCGGCGACAACAGGTCCAACTGGAGCCACCTGTGGCTCTCGATGCCGATGCTGATGAACCTGGGATTGTGTGGTCTGGCCCACACCGGTCCTGACATCGGCGGCTTTTCCCGCTTCGCTACGGGGGAACTCTTCACCCGCTGGCTGCAGATGGGCGTCTTTCTCCCCTTCCTCCGCTCTCATACGTTTGTCCACAGTCCCGATCAGGAGCCCTGGAGTTGGGGAGAGCCCTACCTCAGCATCAACCGCAGCTATATCGAACTGCGCTACCGGCTGTTACCCTACCTCTACACCGCTTTCTGGCAGTGTGCTCAGGCTGGCCTGCCCATCGTGCGCCCGCTGCTGTTGGCTTTCCAGGACGACACAGTCACCCACGCTCTAGATGACCAATTCATGTGCGGTGACGCCTTCCTGGTGGCGCCTGTGATCGAGGTGGGGGCCACCCGTCGCTCTGTCTACCTGCCCGCTGGCGTCTGGTACGACTTTTGGACGGATGAACGGCTCAGCGGCCCGGCTCGCGTCGAGGTGGAGGCACCACTGGAGCGATTGCCGCTCTTTGTGCGGACCGGCTCCGTCGTGCCGATGGCTCCCCCGATGCAGTACGTCGGCGAGCGGCCGGTGGACAGCCTGACGCTGCACGTCTATCCCGGCGAGGGCGAAAGCCGGCTGTACGAGGACGACGGTCGTACCTGGGCCTTCCGAGATGGCGAGTATCGTCTCACCCATTTCGCTCTCTCTACAAATGGATCTCCGCTGTCGCGGCTCGACCTACGCCGCCAGGTCGAAGGCCGTTACAAGCCCCAATATCAGGACTTTGAGGTCGTCATCCACGGCGTGGATCGGCTGCCTCGCACCGCCCTGGCTGACGGTCAACCTATTGACCACTATGAGCTAGACGTGGGCGGTTCCGCTATTCACCTACACACAGGTCTGTTCAAGCGCCTGACGGTCGAGTGGACGTAGAGTACAGAGAGCACGCCGGATGTCTGATATACTGAACTCCCCCTTACCCTCTGTCAGCCACTATTCTCCCCCAAGGAACGGACAAATTTCAATACTTGCACTGCCGAACAAAAAATTGTATAATGATGGAGACCTTGGTCGCCGGACTCTTACTAAGCCTGTCACACCAAGGTCTGCCTGGCAGGCACTGGAGAGGTTCCGTTGCCCTGACGACCGCGTGCTATCGGTCGTCAGGCATGTAGAGGGGGAGAGGATATGATTCGGGTGCTCCTTGTCAACGAGATGCATCTTGTGAGCAATGTCATCGCCTCCGTGTTGGAGGATGAACCAGACATCGAGGTCGTTGGACGTGCGACATCTCTCGATGAGGCGCTGGCTCTAGGGGCAGAAGCTGACGTGGTCTTGGTGAGCACACGGCTGCCTGATGACGACGCTCTGAAGCTTACCAGCGCCATGGCTGAAGCAGATCCCTCAGTCAAGGTCCTGGTGCTGGGTTTGGGCGAATCGAAAGAGCGGGTTCTCCGATATGTGGAAGCCGGTGCAGATGGATACGTGCTCAAGGACAATTCGGTAGATGAACTACTGACTCGCATTCGTGCCGCACAAAAGGGAAGAGCGCTGGTCTCTCCCAAGATTGCTGCTGCCCTGATGACGCGTGTGACCGAATTGGCCCAGTTGTTCGCAGAGATCGAGTCTGGGATCAATGAAGCCATTGATCTGACCCCGCGCGAGCGCGAGATACTGGAATTGGTTGGACAGGGCCTTACCAATCAAGAGATCGCAGACCGTCTGGTCATCGAGGTGGGGACGGTGAAGAACCACGTTCACAGCATTTTGCAAAAGCTGGATGTGAGCAGTCGGGAGGATGCTGCTTCGTATTTGGCCCTCATCAAAGAAAACGCCTAAGCGAGCGACCCTTTGAACCCGGATCACTTCTTCGTGCTGGTTGTGTTTCCACCTCTGTACCTCTTTCCTTAGCTCCCCTTAGATCTGCACCCCTTTCTTCATACCAGATACGCTTAGCCTATATTTCGCACCTTCTCGTTGGTGGATGCTCAAAGCCCCGTCTTGAAGCGTCTCTAACGATGCAGTCCTGGCCAAAGCCGCCCCGGGGATGGGGCTCTGAGCACATCATAACTGCACAAACATGGGCCAGTTGCAACTGCGGAAAATAGGCTTAGCCCCCCTGTTTCGGGCTATTGTGCCCTAATGTATACATTCTCCTTCTCTTTTGCCCCCAAATGTATCCCAATTTATATCCCTTTTCTATATCTAGATATATAGACACCAAGCTCACTTTGTGTTATGCTATTGTTAGAAAATAAGCGGAGGTGGATCCAATGCAACCGCGTCGAATCATCATGGTAAATGGATCTCGTTTTCTGCGGGAGATGTTGAAGCGCGTGATCGCAAAGACTCCCGGCCTGCAACTCGTTGACGAGATCACCGACTTGGGGACTTTGTCCTCAACCATCGAACGGACGGGCGCTCAGTGGATGGTTGTGTCCTATCCACCCAACGGCAAATTGCCAGAAGCAGTAGAGTCTTCGCTGGCTGCACATCCATCCGTTCGCGTTTTGGCTTTGGCAACCGATGGCAGTCAGGTCAAAATGAAATGGGTAGAGCCTCGCGAAAGCGCTGTGGCTGTAGCGGCTGACGCCAGTCAGGTCAAGATGAATTGGGTAGAGTCACGCGAAAAGATTTTGGACGATCTGTCCCTGGACGAGTTGATTGCAATCCTCCGTGAAGATGGCCCTGGGAGCAGTTAATACACAGAAGATATGCAAACGCCCGTACTTTGAGTTGTGAAAGATCTGCAGTGTGACCTTTGGAGGTGCGCGTAGGGAGCCCTTCCCAGTTTCTGGTTACGGTCTTGTGGAATTCAGATTAGATCTTGCTCCGGACCTGATTTGTGTCGAGACTCACCGTGCAGGTGGCGGCCAACCAGGTCTGTTTTGCTAGAAAGGGTACAGCGTAGCATGAAGGAAAAACAGATTGCTAAGCCAAAGCGGCCACTGGCGGCGCTGATAAAAGATGACTATGACTACTACCGCCCACAACGTGGAGAGGTCTATGAAGCTGACATTCTGGGCATCGGTGAGAACGAAGTGATCGTTGACCTGGGCACCAAGCGGGATGGCATCGTCCCACGCAAGGACCTGGAGTTGCTAGACGATGCGTATCGCACCAGCTTGGAGGTCGGGGATCGTGTGCCGGTCGTCGTCCTGAAGGAATCAGCCCGCAACGGGTGGCTCCTCGTCTCGCTGAAGCAGGGCCGGGATTGGCTGCGCGCCCAGGAACTGTTGGAGAGTGGGGAGGTTCTGAAGGCCCGGGTGACGGGTTTCAACCGTGGCGGTGTCCTGGTCTCATTTGGTCGTCTGGGCGGCTTTGTTCCAAATTCGCATCTGACCTCGATACCCTCCGGCTTGAGAGGGAAGCGTTTGCGCCAGGCCAAGTCCGAATTGGTGGGCCAAACCCTGTCACTGGTGGTGATTGAGGCGGATCAACAGCGCCAGCGTTTGGTGCTGTCGGAGCGTGCTGCAGGGCAACGTAGGCGCCAGCAATTGCTGGAGGAATTGACCGAGGGGGAGGTGCGAACCGGCATCGTGAGCAACCTGGTTGACTTTGGCGCTTTCGTGGATTTGGGCGGTGTGGATGGCCTGATCCATATTTCGGAGTTGGATTGGAAGCACATAAACCACCCCAGTGAGGTGCTCAGTGTGGGCGATGAGATAGAGGTGTACGTCCTGAGCGTGGACCGGGAGCGCAAGCGTATCGCGCTGAGCCGCAAGCGGCTGTTGCCCGATCCCTGGCAGCGCGTAACGGAAACTCTGGACGAGGGAGAAGTCGTCGAGGGAACCGTCACAGGTGTGGCACCATTTGGCGCTTTCGTTGAGATCGGCAAGGGTGTCGAGGGATTGGTCCACACTTCTGAAATGCCAGGGGGACAGGCTACCCGCTCCGACCTGGAGCCGGGTGCTCCGGTCACCGTACGCGTGCTGGACATAGATGAAGAAAAGCATCAAGTCGCGCTCAGGCTGCAGGACGCGGAGATATTGCAGCCGTGCCCGGCCGGGCAACCGGGTTAGTATGACTCAAGCCGGAGATGAAAGAAGGCAGACACGAGGTGACGAATGAGAGAAGCTGGGCTCACAGAGGCGCCTTTGCAGTTCGAACTCCACGAACTCGAACGGTACCTGGAAGAGCGCTCCGGTACGGCGGTTCAGATCGAGGGTGTGCGCCAATTGGGAGCTGCGGTCACAGGTGCCGACGCGCTCAAGCAATTCGGCTATGGCCGTCCGTTGCTGGTTGATTATCAGGCTGACGACCGGAAGGTGCAGGTGGTGTTCCACCGTATTCGCCGCAATGGCTTCGGGCGCGAGCGGGATGATGACCGCGTGGCGGCCGTCTGGCTCGACTTTAGCACCTTCAATCGCCTCCCTCGCCACGTTCCGGCTGTGGATATGGTCGTCCATACCCGAGAGGGAAACCTGCAATCCATCAGCTCGGCCGAGGAGGTT
>Ga0180435_10007023_pt1 | contig 10767 bp, 12 predicted proteins | sample SS_ome_3_FD_132467 | JGI IMG/M metagenome (GOLD analysis project Ga0180435, IMG submission 132467) | Hypersaline lake sediment archaeal communities from the Salton Sea, California, USA - SS_3_S_1 metaG | ecosystem: Environmental > Aquatic > Non-marine Saline and Alkaline > Hypersaline >... | reverse complement strand
ATGTGTGCGATGATGCCGAAGTTTCGGACTTTCTCTAGTGGATAATCTCTACTCATACTGAATGGATAAATATGCGAATAAAAAACGCGCTCCGCGCTAATTGGCCATACTATACATACAAACGTGCAAATAAACAAGCACCATGTATGTAGTATCGCTAAAGACGGTCTGCGCTGTTGGGCTGTTTCCTGTTGACAGGTAAAACAATCATTGTATGGTGGTCTGCAGGTATGATAGAACCAAAAGGAGGTTCTCATGTTGATATTCAATGCGGCAGGAGATAAGGTGTTCCCTTGTCCAAGTATGGATGCAGACCGAGATCAACCCTTACTTACCGATACTGGTTTGCCTTTGCTTGATAAATTCCTGGAGATTCCGTCCATGTTGGATCCACTTTCCGGGAATACACAACATCTCATTTATGTTGTGTTCTACCACGGAGGTACAGTACACGACCGAGAGCTCAAGAACCCGCACAACGAGTTTCAATTCGGGCTCTGTATGCGCAGTGGAACGACCGAGCAGCCTGCACGGTACACCTGTGCATGGTTTAGAGACGTGGCCCTGGACGGGACAAGTGAGGACCTCGACAAAGAAGTGCGTCGTATTGTCGACGGTTTCACCAAGTCTGCACTCAAGAAGCTTGAGCCTGAAGAAGAGCAGGCAGTGCGTGTCTATGCACTCGCACAGTGGTATGAACAACTGTTCCTAAATCCAGAACGCAACAATTGAAAAAGGCCCGCAATTGCGGGCCTTTCTTGTATCAATACTTTGTTCTTACCAAGCGAAGTGTGCGAATGCACGGTTTGCTTCTGCCATCTTGTGTGTGTCTTCCTTCTTCTTGATAGCACTTCCTTCGTTGTTTGCTGCTGCGAGAATTTCTTCTGCGTAGAACTTTGCTGCTGGTCCACCGCTCTTTGCGCGTGCTGCTGCGATAATCCAACGCATTGCAAGTGCTTGGCGGCGCTCTGGGCGTACTTCACGAGGGACCTGGTAGTTTGCACCACCAACACGACGTGAACGTACCTCTACCGATGGGCCGACATTACGAATTGCTTCTTCAAATACTTCAATGGGGTCTTTCTCCTCTACCTGCTTCTTGATTTCATCAAGTGCACCATAGACAACCTTTCGCGCGGTCTCTTTTCGACCATCAAGCATGACATTGTTGATGAACTTCTCGAGGCGCTCGCTCTTGTAGCGAATGTCTGGTGAAATTGTGTGCTTTTTCTTTATTGGTCGACGCATAGCTTTAGCTCTTTGGCTTCTTAGTTCCGTACTTCGAGCGACCCTTCGTTCGGTTCTCAACACCAGTAGCATCGAGTTTACCGCGGACGATAGTGTAGCGAATGTTTACATCCTTCACACGACCACCACGTACAAGTACGACTGAGTGCTCCTGAAGGTTGTGACCAACTCCTGGGATGTATGCTGACACCTCTTCACCATTGGTGAGACGTACACGAGCATACTTTCGAATAGCTGAGTTTGGCTTACGTGGGGTCTTGGTTGTTACCTTTGTACAAACACCACGCTTAAACGGAGCCGGGTAGAATGTCGGTTTGTTCTTGAGTGTATTAAAGCCTTTGCCGAGGGCCGGAACCTTCGACTTCTTTACTTTGTCCTTTCGTGGCTTTTTTACTAGTTGATTTATCGTTGGCATAGCAACATAAAACTACGCGCGGCGTAGTGGGAGTACTGTACTACGTTGCGCAAATTTGTGCAAGGGGTTGTGTTACTTCTCCTTTTTCTCCTCTTTGTTTCCTTCAAGAAGGCTGAAAACCATCTCGTTTACCATCTGTGTACCAACATAGGTACGCACCGCATTGTCTTCCGCGTCTGGGTAGTGCTCCTTAATATGCTTCACCTCTCGCTCAAGCTTCTCTGTATCAGGAACTACCTTCTCTGCCTTCGCTATTTCGTTGAAAATAAGCTGTAGCTTGGCACGTTTTTCAGCATCAGCTCGCCATTCCTTACGTAGGTCTTCCATCGACTTCTCTGCTTGTTTGAGGTATGCATCCATTTCCATACCGGCACGCTTGACCCTATCCTCAAATGAAGCAGCCATTTGGTCGAGCTCTCCTTCGACGAACACACCTGGTACCTCAACCTTGGTCTTGGCAATGATGGCATCAGCAATAGCAAGGCGTCGCTTGTCGACAGACTTCTGTTTCTTTTCGATAAGCATTCCTTCTTTAATCTTTTCCTTGAGCTCTGTGAGGTTCTTAAACTCACCAAGGCTCTGTGCAAACTCATCATTAATCTCTGGCACTTCTGGTTCTCCCTCTTTACCGTCTTCACCCTTCTCTCCAGGCTTGGTGAGCATGGACTGAAGTCGCTTTAGTTCTTCATCGAGGTCCTTGTCAGCAATCTCAAGCTTTTCTGGGTCGTCCTGCTTCTTCATCTCTGCTGCTGCAAGTTTCGTGTAGTCAGGAAGCGTCACCTCTGGGAAAATGGCGCTTTTTATCTTGAAACCAATTGGATTCCCTGCGGCCAATTTGGTGATGGAAACTGCTGGGCGCCCAACAACGTCGAGATTGTTGTCCATAACAATATCCGCATACACCTTACCGATGGCATCTTCTGCTATCTGCTGCATCAGTGCCTGCTCACCGACATGTTTTATAGCCATATCTTCTGGAACATGACCCTTGCGAAATCCTGGAAGCTCAAGGTCTTGAGTAAGACGCTTCACCGCTGCCCCCCGGTATGATTCCATGACTGCAACAGGAACCTCGCCTGTGATTTCGATCTCCGAACCTGGTAGGTTTTCAATCTTTACATTCTCGTAAGTTTTGTTTGTTTCGTTGTTGTTATCTGACATATGTGCCCGAGCATACCGTGTATCCATACAATACGCAAACGACCCGCGTGCGGGTCGTTTGGTGAAATATGTCAATTTTGTGACTACTCCAACTCTTCGAGAACAGCATCGAGCTCTGCTTCCATCTCTTCGAGTCCTGCATCTAGATCCTCAAGGTCTGTTGCCTCAAGATCTGCCTCAATAGCTTCAACCTCGTCTGAGTCTGATACCTCTTTGAGTGCTTCTGTCTGCTCATCAACAACTGGTGCGGCTGGCTGCTCTGGCATTATTTCAGGTTCAGCAGCCATGCGTGAGCCCCAAATGTACATAAGAGCAAGGACAACCACTATCACTGCCAACACTGCGACAATGACCATATTCTTCGACGCCTTTGGTTCTTCTTCAACCTGCTCAGGAGCCATATCTGCAGGCTCGGCTGCAGCAGGTTCTTCCGGAACCTGTCCTTCTGGTGCTGCTCCTTCTGGTTGTGGGTTTTGTTCTTGTTCTGGGTCCATAGTGTGTGTTCGTTAGTTAGGTACTAATTACTCAGTTACTTCCTCTTCGGTCTCTTCTTCCTCACCTTCGGCCTCTGTCTCCTCTTCCATTTCTTCCTCTTCGCCCTCTTCTTCGGCTTCCTCCTCTTCTTCCTCTCCATCACCCATGCTCATGAGGCGAACAGTGTCGCGAAGTGCCTGATGAATGGCTACGATTGACTCCTTGGCCAGTTTCGCTGCTTCGCGGATCTCTTGCTTGAGTGATGTTGGGTCTTCTGCTGTTACTAGATCTTCGGCAACATCTTGTAGGAGTTGTACTGCATCACGAGCATCGTCTACAAGCACGTACACGTCCTCAAGTTCTGCTTCTGCCTCGCCAGTGTCTGCACCTGCCTCTTCAAGGGCTGCAAGCCGTGAGACAACTCGCTCAGTGATTTGCTCCAGCCTATCAATAGCTGCCTCCATGCGAGAGGCGATACGGTTAGCATACTCACCAACACGTGCTTGTGATTGTGCGCTTAGCTTGGCCCTCTTTTCCTCCATCGCCATCTTTCGCTCTTCCATCTTTTCCTTGAGGTGCTCCTTCTTGTCCTCAAGCGCGTTCCTGAGCTCCTCTCGGTTCTCATTGCGCATCTCTACACGCTCAGCCTTGTGTTCTTCGTGCATCTCATGAGCTTCCTCACGATTCTCGGCTCGAACTTGTTGCGGGTCTCCTTCGCCACTACCATCCTGGAGCATGGCCTGCACCTCTTCCCTGTTCTGCTCCATAAGTGCGTCGCGCTCTTCCTTTTGGCCCTCAAGAAGCTCTTTACGCTCCTTGGTGTTCTCCATAATCTGCTCCTTGACCGGCTCTACGGTCACTGAGGTGTCCTCCTCTGCTTCTGCAGTAATCGCGAGCAGTCCGAGAACTACCAAAAGAACAGCTCCGAGCACGAGTGATGACATACGTGCTGAGTGTGAAGCTGAATGTTGATTCATAGTAAAAATTACTTATTCAATAATTGACGAACCCTCCTTGGCTCGTATAGGAAGTATAGCAAAACACACCCCAGTATCGAGGTGTGTTTTGTTGATAGTGATACGGGCGCTTTATTTAGCGAACTTATCTTGGTAGAGCTTCACTGCTTTGTTCACCACCTCCAGTGTCTCCTTGCGACCCATGTATCCCTTTGTCTCAACTGGAGCAGGTTTACCTTTCAGAGTCTTGTAGGTCTGGAAGAAATGCTCGTACTCCTTAAGGTTGTGCTTGTTGAGGTCTTCGAGTTCTTTGATGTCCTCCCAACGCTTATCGTCTGCGGGTACAGCAATCACCTTCATGTCTGAATCTCCGTCGTCAATCATATCAAGACATGCAATGGGACGAACTGGTACTAGTATCCCTGGATTGAGTGGGAACGTGGTCAACACAATAACGTCGAGTGGGTCATTGTCCTCCCAGTAGGTCTGAGGGACGAAACCATAATCAAACGGGTATGGTGCTGCTGTGTAGTTCGCACGGTCGAGCGCAATAAGTCCTGTGTCCTTGTCTATCTCGTACTTGTTGTATGAGCCTTTTGGTATTTCAATGATGGCGTTAATCAGCTCTGGTGCATTATCTCCTAATGGTACTTCATGCCACAAGTTCATATGTTCTTGTTTGCTTAGTTACTAACTGACGAATATGACTAGAATACTACTTCTTTTCGTCTGTGTCTGTCTCCGCTTCTGCCTCCTCTGTTGATTCCTCTTCAGTCTCCTCTGACTCCTCTGTGGATGTTTCTTCCTTCTCTTCTGGTGCTTCAGGAGTAGTTGTATCCTCCTTTGGCTCTTCCTCTGGTGCTGCTTCTACTTCTTCTGACGCTTCCTCTGTTGGGGCTTCTTCCTCGTCAGATTCGTTTATGGTGACCGCGCCACGGTCATCTGTCTCAGCGACGCTGTCACCCTCAACAGAGTGAATGTCGATGCGCCAACTGGTGAGTTTAGCTGCTAGACGGACATTCTGACCACCACGACCAATAGCGAGTGACTGTTGGTCTTCAGCTACTTCAACGGTTGCTTTGTGCTCTTCCTCGTCCATTTCAACATCGAGCACCTTTGCTGGTGAAAGTGCGTCTTCGATGAAGTGCGCTGGCTCTTCTGACCACTCAATAATGTCAATCTTCTCACCACCAAGCTCACTCATCACGGTTGATACACGCACACCTCGCTGACCAACAAGTGCACCAACTGGGTCGATGTGCTCGTCATGTGCCACAACAGCCACCTTTGAGCGACTTCCTGGCTCACGTGCTATTGCTTTTATCTCAATGGCTCCGTTGGTTAGCTCTGGTGTCTCTTGCTCAAAAAGCTTCATAAGGAATCGTGGATGACTTCGTGATACACGAATGACAACACCCCGTGGTCCCTCCTCTACTGAGTAGAGGTATGCACGAATGCGTTCACCTTGTCGGAAACGCTCGCCTGGTATCTGTTCATCGTACGGCATAATCGCCTGTGCGCGGCCGAGGTCTAGGAAAATGTTCCCGCGCTCGACGCGCTGAATGGCGCCGGTGACTACTTCACCTTCACGGCCTTCAAACTCGCCAAGAATTGAGACCTTCTCTGCCTCACGTATCTTCTGAATGATGACCTGCTTTGCAGTCTGTGCAGCAATGCGGCCAAAATCTTCATGTGCCTCAAGTGGGAATATCATTTCGTCATCAACATCTACGTCCTTTTTGATACGTCGGGCATCCTCAACCAAAATGTGCTTTTCAGGGTCATAGCGAACACGTTCATCTTCTTCGTCTGTTGGGGCATTTGGGTCTACTACTGGGCCATCCTCCCCTGCTTCTGCTTCAAGCTCTTCTGGGTCGGTTGGGAACCAAACACGTGATTCATCCACAACGAACTTCACCTGGTAGAACTCTGTTATACCGGTGCTGATATCAAACTTTGCGCGCACCACCTGGCCACGCTTTCCGTACTCTTTCTTATACGCGGTTGCCAGCGCTGTACCGATAGCCTCGATGACGCTCTCCTTTGGAATTCCACGCTCTTCTTCGAGCTCTCCGAGTACACTGTTTATTACCTTTAGATCAAACATACAATAAATAGGATTTGTGCTAGTAATTTGTAATTGATTGCCTTTTAAAGAAAAGTGCCCCCAGTAGGGGACATTCCAGACGAACACAGTGTACCACGCAGTCCTCATGTGTCAAATAACACTGTGGGTATCATCTGACTCTATTTTGTTGAAAACATATGCACCATAAGCAGGTGTGTATTGGTACACTATATGTACTGAGGGCTCCACCCCCTCACGCTGGTCTTTGTGAAAACATCTGGTTCACAGCTGAAGAATTTTGTTATTGATTCGGGTCTTGTGTCCCGAGCTGTCTATACTGAGGCCGAGAAAGAGGCCAAAAAGAAAAAGACCACCGCTGAGGATATTTTAGTATCAAACGGTCATCTGTCCGAGGATGACCTCAGACGCATGCAAGCATATGTGCTGGGTGTGCCGTTCATAAGCCTTGAAAAGGAGAAAATTCCCTATGAGGTGCTTTCTCTCATACCGGAACCGATTGCTCGTACACACAATGTTGTTGCGTTTAAGAAGACTGACCGAGAACTTGAGGTTGCCATGCTCGACGTTGAGGACATGCGCTCCATCGAGTTCATCAAAAAGAAGGTTGGCTTAAAGATACTTCCCCGACTCACAGATGCTGAAAGCATCAAGCATGCCATACTGCAGTACCAAAAGACTCTTAGGGATGAGTTCGGTGACCTCATTCAGCGAGAAAGCGCGGCCATCAATATCATCGAGGAGGGTGAGGAAGGTGTCTCTGAGGATGATCTCAAAAAACTAGCCGAGGACGTACCAGTTGTACGTGTTGTGAATGCACTCTTAAAGCATGCCATCATTCAGAACGCATCTGATATACACATTGAACCAATGGAAAATGAGGTGCTCGTACGATACCGCATCGACGGCATTTTGCATGACGCCATGACCTTGCCGAAGAATGCCGCTGCCTCCATAACGGCACGCATCAAAGTTCTTTCGAACTTAAAACTTGATGAAAAACGCTTGCCACAAGATGGCCGTTTTAAGATGTCGGTAGATAATGAAAAAGTGTCGTTCCGTGTCTCTCTACTCCCCACGTACTACGGTGAAAAGACTGTGATGCGTCTTTTGCGCGAGGGTGGTGGTGGCTTCACCTTGGAGGGTCTTGGTTTTCACGGAGAGCCACTCGAGCGAGTGCACAAAGCAATGAAGCAAACGACAGGACTAATACTCACCACCGGACCAACTGGTTCTGGTAAGACCACGACGCTCTACACCATTCTCGATATTCTCAATACTCCAGACGTGAACATCTCTACCGTCGAAGACCCTATCGAGTACCAGATGTCACGTATCAACCAAACACAGGTTCGACCAGATATTGGGTTTACCTTCGCTCGTGGACTCCGTGCACTCGTTCGACAAGACCCCGACGTCATCATGGTTGGTGAGATACGAGACACCGAAACCGCTGCACTTGCAGTGAACGCTGCGCTTACCGGCCACTTGGTACTCTCCACGCTTCACACCAACAGCGCCGCTGGTGCCATTCCACGATTGATGGAGATGGATGTAGAGCCATTCCTCCTCTCAAGCACGGTACGTGTCGCGATTGCACAACGCCTTGTTCGACGACTCTTTGGTGTTGGAGAGGAATACACCATCAACAAAGAGGAGGCTGATTCAATACGAGACCTCGTCAATGTCGACAAGGTGCTTGAAGCCCTTGTTGCCGAAGGTGTCGTGAAGAAAGATACAAAGCTAGAAGACATCAAGTTCAAACGTGCAGTTCCGAGCGATGATGCCCCTGACGGATACAAGGGTCGCGTTGTTATCAATGAAGTACTTGCTGTCTCTCCTGCGATTAACGAACTTATTTTGCAGAAGGCGTCGAGCGATAAGGTGGAAGAGCAGGCACGAGCTGAAGGAATGCTTACCATGGCAGAAGATGGTCTCTTCAAAGCCGCGCAGGGTGTAACAACCGTTGAAGAGGTACTTCGCGTCATCAATGAATAATTTGTATGCCAAAGTTTAAGTACAAAGCACTCAAGAAGGGGGAAACGGAATCGTACGAATCGACAGTCGAAGCCAAAGACCGGTTCGAGGTGTACGGCATTGTTCGAAAAGAAGATGCTCAGGTACTTTCTGTTGAAGAAGTAACAAAGAATAAGGCCGCTATGAAAGACCTGGGTTCATTGTTTGGACGAGTGAATCAATCTGACAAGATTGTGCTAATGCGCAATTTGGGTGCAATGATAAATGCAGGTCTTTCGCTTTCACGTGCGCTTGATGTGATGGAGCGCCAAACGAAAAAAGTGAAGTTGAAAGATGTGTTGAATGCTGTCAACAAAGATATCCAACAAGGTAGTGACTTTAACGGTGCAATTGCTAAGCATGAGAAGGTGTTTTCACCGCTCATGGTAGCTATGGTAAAAGCTGGCGAGGAATCTGGTGGACTTGCTGATGCTTGCGGCATCATCGCAGACCAAGAAGAACGTTCTTATGAACTGAAGAAAAAGGTACGCGGCGCAATGATATACCCATCGGTCATTCTCACGGTCTTGCTTGGAGTCGGAGTACTGATGATGGTCTTTATTGTGCCATCTCTTGCGGCAACGTTTGAAGATATTGGCTCAGAGCTACCCGCCTCTACTCAGCTCGTACTCACAATCAGTGACATCTTGGTGAACTACTCGTTTCTCGCACTCGGCATCTTTGCCGCACTCATTGCACTTTTTGTTGCATTTGTACGCACCGAACAAGGAAAGCATGCTGTAGAAAAGGTAGTGCTACATATTCCAGTTATTGGTGGGCTTGTAAAGGAAACCAACAGTGCCCGAACCGGACGAACTCTGTCTTCTCTACTCTCTAGTGGTGTAAGTGTACTGCGAGCGTTTGAGATAACTGAGGAGGTTATCCAAAACACACACTATAAGGCTGTCATCAACAGGGCTGGTGAACGTGTAAAAACCGGTTCGCCAATACATGAGGTCTTCATTGAAGAAGAGAAACTGTACCCTCCGCTTGTCGGCGAGCTTATAGCTGTAGGAGAAGAGACTGGTAATCTTCCAGACATGCTCAAAGAGGTTGCAATCTTCTATGAGAAAGAGGTTGACCAGAAAACTAAGAATATGTCTACCATTATCGAGCCAATGCTTATGCTGGTGGTCGGTATTGCGGTTGGCTACTTTGCCCTTGCTATGATTAGTCCGATTTACAGTGTGATGGAGACCTTCTAGCGTATGCCTGTCTGTTCACAACGAGGTTATACGCTTATTGAGTTACTCATTGTAATAGCCATTATTCTTGTACTTGTCGTCGTCTCAGTACAAGGCTTTATTGCCTACACTCGCAGCACGGGGCCACAAGCAGCGGCACGTACCGTCCTTGGTTCACTAGAAGAGGCACATGCACGTACTCTCGCTTCGGAGAACGATACTGAATACGGAGTGCATATCGACAGCGACGCGGTAACAGTATTCTCGGGTACCTCCTACACCGCCGGTCATGCAGACAATGACGTACGCACACTACCAGCAAGAACCGAGGTCAGTGCGTATAGCCTTACCGGAGGAGTGGATGACATTGTGTTTGAACGACTGACTGGCGAGACGCAAGTGACAGGAACAATTACTGTCTCGCGCATAGGCGGTACTGAATCACGAACGATAACAGTGCACGCAAGCGGACTCAGCGAGATAACAAACTAGCAATGAGCTACCGAGTAACACAGACAACGAAGGGGGTTGGTTTGATAGAGGCGATTATTGTCATTTCTGTGGTGTCTGTTGCCTTCGCCGCCATCCTTAGTGCCTCGGTCATCTTCTTGCGAAGCGGACTGTTCGCCGCTGATAAGGTGCAAGCACTGTACCTCCTTGAGGAGGGGGTTGAGGCTGTTCGTCATCTCCGAAATGAAGGATATACGACAAACATTATGACCAATATTGGATCCGGCGTCTTCTACTTGGACCCAAGCGCAGGAGGGTGGACCATCACCACCACCAATACGCCCATCTTTGGTACGTTCACACGAACACTCGAGTTGGAGGATGTGTATCGCAGAAATACAGACGACGATATTGTTCCTCTAACATCAGGAGACCCGAAGTATCTTGATTCGGAAACAGCGAGATTACATGTATCGGTATCTTGGAGCGGCGGGTCTGTAGAACTAGATACATACGTTGCTAATATTTATGAGAATTAACCTACACAAAAGAAAAAAGCAGGAAGGGGGCTTCACCTTGGTAGAGACGCTTATTTATATTGTGTTGCTCGTCATACTTGTAACCGCGATGGTCTCTGTTGCTGTTTCTGTACTACGCGCCTTTGCGCAGGTGAGTGCTTCTGAACGTCTTGCTGAGTCAGCGGTAGTGAGCATGGAGCGCATGACACGCGAAATACAACGAGCACAGGCAGTTGACCTTATTGGTAGTACACTCGGT
>Ga0180435_10007022_pt1 | contig 10768 bp, 8 predicted proteins | sample SS_ome_3_FD_132467 | JGI IMG/M metagenome (GOLD analysis project Ga0180435, IMG submission 132467) | Hypersaline lake sediment archaeal communities from the Salton Sea, California, USA - SS_3_S_1 metaG | ecosystem: Environmental > Aquatic > Non-marine Saline and Alkaline > Hypersaline > Sediment... | reverse complement strand
GCCACCCCGGTCGGCGCGGCGAGGTTAAGTCCAGCAAACATCACAACCGCCAGCGCTACAAACACAACCGCGACCGGCACCAGGACATATGGAGACTGAAGGAACGAAGACGCCGCGCTGCCGAGTCGCGCAACCAGCACGCCCAGCAGGGCGTAGACAATCGCGAGGCCGAGCACGTAGACGACAGAGGCGGTGAGCGCGCTCATCACGCCCTTTTCCTTGCGGGCGCCGATGATTGCGGCCGTGACCGGAATCATCGGATAGACGCAGGGCGTGAGACTGAGCAGGACGCCCCACCCGAACGCTCCAAGTATGCGCCAGAGCAAGCTGGCGTGTTCCGCGCCCGCCTGTGGCTCGGCTGGCGGCGTTCTCATTTCCTTCGTCTGTGCGCCGGGCAGTGATTCGGTCACGATCAGTTGGAAAGCGAATCCTTCCTTAGCCGGCGGAAAGCAAATCTGGTCGGTACAGGACTGGTGGGCCAAGTTGCCTTCAACCAGAACAACATCGCCGGGCTTTCCAGTCGCCACCAGCCGGGCGGTGACGGTGACCGAGCCGCTGTAGATTCTGACCTTGGCCCCGGGGGTGGTGGCCAACGAATCGACAACCTCCTCCGGCTCGGGAAAGACGATATCCCTGACGCTCGCGCCTTCAAGCTTTGTCCACTCGAACGCCAGCTTGTCGCGATACAAATGGACCTTCTCGTCGAGCGTGAAATCCGCGATGACGTCAAACTCCGAGCCCGCCGGGACAGACTCTGCCGAGATCGTGATCTCCGGTTTCGGCTCCTCGGGCGCGGCGCCAAAACCCAGGTCCGACTCGGCGGCGCCACAGGGCAGTCCGGCGCACGCGCAGACCGCGAACAAAACCAGACACCGTCGCCACTCGAACGTCAACATGACTTTCACGCCACTTCTCCCTATTGAACAGGTTCCCGGCGCACGACCCGACCCTGCCAGTCATCCACCCCGCCATATTCGTAGTACACGATCTCATCCCCAGGTTCGTAAACGAGCTGAACCGTCGAGCGACCGCCCTCTTGCCGCTTGATCCCGTACTTGACTGTCTGCGCCTTGGCACAGCGCCCCTGCTCGTCGGTATCAAGAAGAATGAATCCGTCCCTGTTGAAGGTCGTGTTGCGGCCGCCATCCACGCGCGTCCATCCCAGCAGATTCCCGTCAGCGTCGTATTGATAGATGTCGCGCCACGACTTCTGGAAGGCGAGTTTTTGATCGACGTAGTTCGCACCGTACGCGCCGGAGAGAATACCCGGAAACATCAGTTGCGTCAGGATCGTCAGGTTCAGCCGTGAAATCAAGACCTGTTCGTACCGGCTCAGGCGTTCCATGGCGGGTGCCAGTCCATGGCGAAGTGGATTCAGTTCCAGTGAGTCGCCCTTCTGCAGAAGCAGGCCGCCCCTCGTCAAATCCCGGAGCGCGCGGTCGAACGCGTCCTTGCCAGCTTTGTCGGCGGCTTCATACAGCTTGTCGATGCTGTTTCTATTGGCGACATACATCCGCGCGTTGTGCATCAACCGGCTCAGTGCGGCAGACACGCAGGCCCGCGTGGAACGCCGGACCCCCGAAAGGTTGCGATCGAGCAGCGTGCTCGCTATCTGCTTAGCTCTGGCCAGAGCCTGGCTAGCGGCCCTTTTTTCTTTGGGACCGGCCTGGGACAGCGCCCTCTGAGCCGCCGCGACCGCCGCATTGGCCTTTTCATATGCGGCGCCGGCCCTGCGCACGGCGGCCAGTTCCTTGTTGTCGAACTGACTGGCAAGGGCACGCGCCGGCCCGGCGTTCGTATCCAGCAATCGGAAGAGCGCGGGCCAGTCCTTTACGACAATGGACGTTGAACTCGCGCCGTACTTGATCTCGAGGACGCGGCCTTCCGCGTCGTATGTTCGGATCTCGTTGTCGAGGAAACAATAGGTGACGAACGCCGGCGCGGAACAGTATGCACCATTGTCGGCGAAGACGCCGATATCGACGCGATTGGAGTCGAGCCGCGCGCCCTCGGCGACGGGCCGGCGCTCGTGATACGGTACGTCAATTTCGGCCACCGTCCCCGCGTCGTTCAGTTTCGTGATGGTGATCCGGTCGGCATCTCCACGCAGAACGACCCAATGAAACGTGAGTGGCCGCTTGTTGAGGTCGAACGTCTCTTCGGCGCTCACGACCATCTTTCGCCGATACTGCCGGCCGCGGAAGACCCGGGCTATGGCGGACGGTGTGTCGGCAAGCTTTTCGGATCTGCCGAGCTCGAAGTAATCCACGCCGTCCTTTGGCTCTTCCTGCTTTTGCACCTTGAGCCGGACGACCGGCGGGATGTTTGTCAGTTGGATCTCGTGGGCGAGTTCCACCATCTTCAACCGGTCGAGGTTCTCCCGGTCAAACGCGGTCGGGTGCGCCTTGCCCGTGAGGTATTCGGGCGACCTGTCCAGTGTCTTGTTCGTTCGGCGCAGGATCATCTGGACCGTGGGCATAAGGAGACCGTTCTCGATGAGCGCCTTCTTGACTTCGGGCCGAAAGGCGGCAAGGGTGTAGGCGACGGCCTTTACGAAGGCGACGTCCGAACCCGATGATCCCTGGGACACGATCACATACGGCGTGTTCGTCGGGAACAGGTCGCCGTAGCCCGAGGAGCCGGTGTGCCTGGGGTCGTGATCCAGATGCTCGGGATAGACGTATAGGTTGCCGCCCACATATTGCCGATACAGGTTATCCACGCCGTGGGCGCTCGAATAGCACTGCCGGGCGTTGCTTCCGCCCCTGAGCGGATGATGTGACGTGGACGAATTTCCTATGACGACCGGTGGCAGGACCAGCGTCCGCAACCCGTAGTTGCCGCCCGGTGCGGGGTGGTCGAGCGTGTCGGCGAAGTTCCGGACCTGCGGCAGGTCCGACCAATTCGGCTTGGTGTGCCCGCGGTCGCGGTTTTCATAGAAGTCTCCGGCGTTGCCGGCCGCCGTCCCCTCGGCGTACCACTTACGCAGTAGTCGGCCTTCCTTATCCTTCGAAGTGCAGATTGGTGGTTGCGCGGCGTCATCGGCCGCGTGGGCCGAGGCGGCGCATGCCCACGCAAGCCAAAGAACCAATACCCACGCCGGCGCCACGCGCCTGTCAGTCACCCTTGTCCTCCTTCCCGGCCCGCAACCCCTCATTGTGCCTCCCCATACAATGATAAGCGAATGTGCGGCACGATGCCAGAACGAAGTCCTGCCACGGGGGTATTTCTGCTTGCAAGCGCCGGGACGATTTGCTAATGTGTCCGCCGATGGCGAACCCCACAAAAATCCTGGATGCGGAATCGATGAAGCGCGCGATCAGCCGCATCGCACAGCAGGTACTCGAGTCGAACGGCGGGGCCGAAAGTCTCGTCGTCGTCGGCCTGCACACGCACGGGGTCTTCATCGCACGGCGAATCGCGGCCGCCATCCGGCACCTCGAGGGGGCCGATGTGCCCGTCGGCACGATGGACATCACCTTCTACCGCGACGACGTCGGGATGCGCGAGGCGGGCCCCCGCCTGCCGACCCGTGAAGGAACAGACATCCCGTTCGACATCACCGACCGGATCGTCGTACTGGTGGACGACGTGCTTCACACCGGCCGGTCCATTCGGGCCGCTCTGGATCAGCTTATGGACCTCGGCCGGCCGAGAAAGATTCAGCTTGCCGGGCTCATCGACCGCGGCGGTCGTGAACTGCCGATACGGGCGGACTTCATCGGGCGCGAGATTTCCATCCGTGACGACGAAAACGTCAGCGTCCGCATGTCTGACATCGACGGAACCGACGAGGTTCTTCTTGTCGACAAGGAGAGGCCGTGTTGAACTGGACGCGCAAACACCTGCTCGGGCTGGAAGACCTTTCGGCCGACGAGATCAACACCATCCTCGACACGGCGGAATCCTTCCGCGAGGTCTCGATGCGGAAGAAGAAAAAAGTTCCAACGATGACCGGCAAGGTCGTCGTTATGATGTTCATCGAGCCCAGCACGCGGACACTCACGTCTTTTTCGCTTGCCGCCCGCCGCCTCAGCGCCGATGTGGTCAGCTTCTCCAAGGCCAGTAGCAGCATCACCAAGGGCGAAACACTCGTCGACACAGCCAAAAACATACAGGCGCTCGGAGTCGACGTGATCGTCCTGCGGCATCCGGCCCCCGGCGCGCCCAACCTGCTCGCCCGGACACTCAGCACAAGCATCGTCAACGCGGGCGACGGCCCCCACGAGCACCCGACACAGGGCCTGCTGGATATCTTTACCATCCGGGACCGCAAAAAGCGGATCGAGGGCCTGACGGTCGCGATTGTCGGCGACATCAAGTACAGCCGCGTCGCCCGGTCCAACATCTGGGGCCTCAAGAAGCTCGGGGCGCACGTGATCGTCGTAGGGCCGGCAACGCTCATCCCGGCGGGCATCGAGAAGCTCGGCGTCGAGGTCTGCCACGATCTCGACAAGGCCATCCCAGAGTGCGACGTCATCAACATCCTCCGCATACAGCTCGAGCGTCAGCAAAGCGGGCTTTTCCCGTCCATCCGTGAGTACGCGCGCGTGTTCGGATTGAACTCCGAACGGCTCGCGCGTGCGAAAGACAACCTGCTCATAATGCACCCCGGGCCGATGAACCGCGTCATCGAAATAACGCCCGAGGTGGCTGACGGCCCGCACTCGGTGGTGCTCGACCAGGTGACCAACGGCCTCGCCGTCCGGATGGCCGTCCTCTACCTTGTGGCAGAAAAAAGGACTGACATGGGAACGACACTCATCACCGGCGGCCGAGTCATATGCCCGGACCAGGGCATCGACCAGAACCTCAATCTCCTGCTCGTCGACGGCAAGGTGAGAGAACTGACGGAGTCGCGGCCGCACGCGGATGAGGTCATCGACGCGTCCGGCATGATCGTCTCGCCGGGGCTCATCGACATGCACGTCCACCTGCGTGAGCCGGGCAAGGAGGACGAGGAGACAATAGCGTCCGGGTCCGCGGCCGCGGTCGCCGGCGGGTTCGCCTCCGTCGCGTGCATGCCGAACACCGACCCGACAGTCGACAACGAGGCCTCGTCCGAGTTTGTCTTCCTTCAGGCGGAGCGCGCCGGCCTTGCCAACATATATCCCATCGGGGCCGTGACCAAAGGCCGGAAGGGCGAGGAACTCGCCGAGATAGGCCAGCTCAGCCGGGGCGGGTCGGTCGCCTTCTCCGACGACGGTAGCCCGGTGGCGAACGCCGACATAATGCGCCGCGGGCTCGAGTACGTGAAGATGTTCGGCAAGGCGATCATCGAGCACTGCGAGGACATGAACCTGTCCCGCGACGGCGTAATGAACGAGGGGCTCGTCTCGACCATCCTCGGCCTGCCCGGAATCCCGGCCGCGTCCGAGGAGGTGGCCATCGCCCGCAACGTCATCCTGGCGGACCTGACGCGCGCCAAGCTCCACATCGCGCACGTCAGCACGGGCGGCGGCGTCGAGCTGATCCGCATGGCCAAGCGCCGCGGCATCAACGTCACCGCCGAGGTCACGCCTCACCACTTCACACTCACCGACGACTGCGTCCGGGCGTATGACCCCGTCTACAAAATGAACCCGCCCCTCCGCACTCAGGAAGACGTGAACGAACTCCGCGCGGGCCTGCGGGACGGCGCCATCGACGTTATCGCGTCCGACCACGCGCCCCACTCCACCGAGGAGAAGGAACTGGAGTTCAGTCTCGCGCCGTTCGGCATCATCGGGATGGAATCGCTCCTGCCCGTGGCCATTACGGAATTGATCGACAAGGTCCTCGACTGGCCCGGCCTGATATCCAAACTCACCTGGAACCCCGCCCGCATCCTGGGGATCGGCAAGGGCTCGCTCCGTCCGGGAACGGACGCTGACGTCACGCTCATCGACCCCGACGCAAGCTGGACCATCGACGTGAAACAGTTCAAGTCCAAGAGCCGAAATTGCCCCTTCCACGGCAAGAACGTGCGCGGCCGCGCCGTACGCACCATCGTGGGCGGGGCGACGAAATACGTCGCACCGTAGGGTCGGCCTCGACTCCCCAGTCGAAAGGTTTCCGGCGTGCTCTTCGTGGACGGACATAACCTTGCCTTCGCCGACGCCGCCGCCCGTCGAATGCTTCTCGACGGCAGGCCCGACGCCGCCCACATCCGCGTCACCGAGATCGTCTCCGTCTACTCGCATTCGACCAGGCACAAGGCCGAGATAGTCTTTGACGGGACCGGCGGACATTCGGACCCGGGCAAGAAGACCGGACGCGTGCGATACCGGTTCTCCGGAGCCGCCCGCGCCGCCGACGCCGAACTTCTACGCCTCATCGAAAAAAGCACCGGGCGGCGCGAAATCATCCTCGTCACGAGCGACCGCCACCTCGCGCTCACGGCGAAAAAGCTCGGCGTCCGCACCATCGGCTCGAAGGAGTTTCTGAACGAGACACGCCGGCTTGAAGACGAACGAAAAGCCACCCACCCGCACGAGCCGGCCGCAAAGCGCGCCGGCCCCTCGCAGGCTGATGTCGAGTATTGGCTCGGCGTCTTCTCGGACGATGACGTCGATACGAACAAACAGGAGCGCGATCCTGGCCACAAGAAGTGAAAACACCAAGAACCGCCGCGCCCGGACGCTGGGCATGCTGGGCCGGTGGCCAGCCACGGTCGCCGTCGCGACCGCAATCGTCGCGCTAAGCCATGTGCCGCCCGGCGACCTGCCTGCGGTGTTCATATTCCCCCACCAGGACAAGGCCGAGCATCTCGTCGAGTACCTCGTTCTCGGGGCTCTGCTTTTTCGTTCTTTGCTCCACGAACTTGATGACAAAGCCCGCGCGGCCGCTATAATAACCGTGAGCGCCGGGGTGGCGTTCGGCGCCGCGGACGAATGGCACCAGGGCCTCGTCGGGCGCTCAGCCGAGGCGTTGGACGTGCTTACGGACGCCGCCGGCCTTGTGTGCGGAACGCTTCTGATTGCGCTCGTGAGAAGACGGAGACGCCTCGATGCCGAATGAACTCGCATACGCACTCATAACGCCTTACAGTCTCCTCAAGAGCCGGACCGGCGGCATCATCAGCCGCTTGCTCGCGTTGTCCGGTCTCGACCTCGTCGCCGCGCGTCTTTATGCGCCTAGCGACGAATTCGTGGGCGAATACCGGGCTCTCCTCGCCCGCCCGGATATCGAGCCCGACATGAAAAAGGGGTTGCTCAGCTACCTCGACGACTACTTCCGCAAGGACAACAAGTTCGGCATCACCAACCGCACGCTGCTTCTCCTATTCTATGGCGAGGACGCGATTGCGCGGATCCGGCGCAGCGTCGGCTCGCTCAGCCGGCCCGACGCTCAGGGCAACACGGTCCGCGGCACCTACGGCGATTTCATCGGCTATGCGACGGGCGAGATGCGTCACTTCGAGCCGGCCGTCTTCGTCGGAACCGACAAGGCCGCCATAGCCGATGAGCTGAAACTTTTCGCCCGGTACGCGGACAACGACGGCGGCGTACTCGAACGCGTCGTCACCTTTCCGGAGGGCGAAAACCCCGAGACGACGCTCGTCATCCTCAAGCCCGACAACTTCAAGCTCGGCAGTTCGCGCCCCGGCAACATCATCGACATGTTCTCCCGCACCGGCCTCTGCATCGTCGGGGCCAGGATGCTCCGCCTCAGCGTCGCACAGGCCGAGCAGTTTTACGGCCCACTGCTTCCGATCTTCGTCCGCAAGCTCAAGAAGGGCGTGGCCGAGCGGGTCGGGGAGGTCCTGCGCGACTCCTTCGACTTCCCCATCTCGGACGAGACGGTCGACGCGGTCGCCGACCTCCTCAAAGAAGCCAACGCCCAGCACGAGTTCTACCGCATCGTCGAGTACATGTCCGGCCAGAACCCCTACGCGGTGACCTCCGAGGAACACAAGAAGGCGCCGGGGACCGGGAAGTGCCTCGCCCTGCTCTATCGCGGCCCGGGCGCGATCGCGAAGATCCGCGAGTGCCTCGGCTCGACCAACCCACAGGAAGCGGCCCCGGGGACCGTCCGCAGTGTCTACGGCGACGACCTGATGAAGAACGGCGCGCACGCGTCCGACTCGGTCGAGAGCGCGGAACGCGAGCGGCACATCATCGGCCTATGGGAAAACACGTCGCCCTGCGACGTCGAAGTTCTCATCAACGAATATCTTTCAGAACAGAAGGAGTAGAACAATGCCCAAGGTTCTTATCACCTATCATTCCGCGACCGGCAACACCGAGAAGATGGCAAAGCTCGTCGCCGAAGGCGCGACCAAGGCCGGCGGCGACGTGACGCTGAAGCCCATCGCCGAAATCGAGGCGAGGCACCTGCTCGACTACGACGCGATCATCATCGGCTCCCCGACGTACTACGGCGCGCCCGCGGCCTCCCTGCGCAAGCTCTTCGATGACAGCGTCAAGCACCACGGCCAGCTCGAAGGCAAGGTCGGCGCGGCGTTCTCATCGTCCGCCAACATCGGCGGCGGCAACGAAACCACCATCCTGTCGATCATCCACTCGATGCTCATCCACGGGATGATCGTCCGCGGGAACTCCAAGGGCGACCACTACGGCCCCGTCTCCGTCAACGCGCCCGACTCGCGTGTCGAGAAGCAGTGCCGGGAACTCGGGCGGCGGGTCGCCGAGCTCGCCGCGCGCCTGACCTGAGCCGGCGGTTTCATGTAACTCTACGTCGAGCCCGACAAACTCGAGCGCCTGAGCCCGGAGGAGACCACGGAGGAAAAGCAACCGGCCACATGTCTCAAAGCATTGTGGGAAGATGCGCGATGACAAGGAAGAAAACCCCTCTGCTCTCTGCGCTGACCCTTTGCGTGATGTTTTCGTCCGCCCACGCGTGGGCGGACGGGGGCATGTTTCCTGCACCGGGGTTTCCCAGTGTTGTCGAAATTCCGGCGCAGCGGGCATTCATTTCGTTCCGAGACGGAATGGAGACGCTGATCGTCGAGTCCGGTTTGTCAAGCGAATCACCCAACGTCGCCTGGGTTCTGCCAGTGCCGTCCGTGCCCGACACTATCGAGAAGGCATCGCCGGGCGGGCTCAAGACGTTGTCGTTCTGTCTGCAACCGCGTATCATTCACGACTTGGTTACGTTCGCCGCAATTTCGTCCGCGCTGCTCTTCCTTGTGCTTTTCTACTTGGCTATCCGCTTGGAATCACCAGCGCTCACAGCGGCCCAAGCCATCACGGCGATACTTTTCGTAGTGCTTCTCGCCGGCCTGCTTTTGCCGGCACTCGGCAGCGCACGCCAAGCGTCGTTCTCACATACTGCGACGGGTGTGGCCGTGGAGCAGGAAGGGGTAGTCGGGTCATATGCCGTGTCCGTGTTGCGGGCCGATGCACCGGGCGATCTGGACAAGTGGCTTCGGGATAACAGATTCGCGCCGCTGCCCAAGGGTGCCGAACCGATTGTCGCCGACTACATCGAGCGCGGCTGGTGTTTCTGCGTCGCCAAGCTGCTGCGTACGGAAGGGGGCACCAGCACGCCACATCCCCTCAAAGTCACGTTCTCGACGGACCGGGCCGTGTATCCGATGCGTCTCACCGCGCTTGCAGCCTCGACGCCTCGCTTCGAAATCTTCGTCGCCGGGAAATACGAGGCGCGCTGCGATCGACTCGACACCGAGTTTGTTGATCTTTACAATGATGAACGTGCGGCGAAGAACGATGGCTCCTCACACTTCTCTGGCACAACGTTCGGGCAAGACATCGGGCACGAAAGCATCTGTCCACTGCTGTGGGACGGCTGCGTACTGACAAAACTTTCGGGCAAGGTCAGCCCAGCCCGGATGACTGATGACATCGTTCTGGACTGGCAGGAACCAAGGCCGGTCCGCAGAACGTTTTTCACACACAAAGGAGCTTTTTTGGCCGCCCTCGGAGCATTTTCCTCCGGACTATTCCTCCTCACTGTCACCACGCTCATGCTGCACCACCGGCGCGTTGAAGCGCCCAGCGGGATGCGATTCTATGCCACACATGCGTTCCCACGCATTACGCTGGCCATACTTGCCTTAAGCGCGATGTTCTATTTTCTGTGCCCGAAACTCCCGGTGCAGACACGGAGCATGTATGCCGTTATCAAGCACCGTCACAATGTCCACGCGGTGCTTTCTGCTGTGATACCAGGTGGAGTTGATGCTTCCAACGCAGAGCCGGACCTACGGCCAGCCGCCGTGGAGCAGGCGCTCTCCCAAATCGCCAACCCATTCTGGGGCGGCCGTCTGATAAACGATTCTTCCCCTGGAAACTACACGCTGTCCGTCAAAGACGGTCAGCGTGTAGTTTATGTATACGACCGCATAGGCCGGAAGGTGGAAGTATGGCCGCCCGTCAACAAACCGGCCCGCTGAATTCTGCGCGGACGGCTGTTGCCACGGGGAACTCAGACAGATAATATTATGCCTTGTTCCACTGCGGGTCGGCTGCCGAAACCACTACACCGGAGTGCTTATGCTGAAGCATCTGGCGACCTGGGCGTGCGTTGTCGGCGCACTCATCATCCTTGCCGCCTCGGGATGGTGGTATCTGCATCGCGGCGAACTGATCGCCGAGGTGGAACTAATGGGTTCCACCAGCATCCCGACGGAAAACGGCGGCGTCGGGAACATTGCCATCGAACTGGCCGGTCCGCTCCGGCTCACGCCTGCCGACAACCCGGTCCGGCTGATTCTGACGGTGGACGCGATGAATCTGAAGCCGGGGACTTCCTTCCCGCCGTGCCACGCACACGCACGAATGCAGGACTCCGCAGGGGACGTCAT
>Ga0180435_10007021_pt1 | contig 10769 bp, 10 predicted proteins | sample SS_ome_3_FD_132467 | JGI IMG/M metagenome (GOLD analysis project Ga0180435, IMG submission 132467) | Hypersaline lake sediment archaeal communities from the Salton Sea, California, USA - SS_3_S_1 metaG | ecosystem: Environmental > Aquatic > Non-marine Saline and Alkaline > Hypersaline >... | reverse complement strand
GCCCTGCTCGTGCCGGCCCCCGGTGCCGGGAAAGAGCGGCATCTGGTGCGACGAGGCAAAATGCACGCGGCTTTCGTTCCAAAGCACGTCCTGCGTGCCGTTGCCGTGGTGCACGTCGAAATCCAGCACGGCGACCCGTTCCAATCCATGGGTGTCCAACGCGTGCAACGCGGCAATGGCGATGTTCGAGAACAGGCAGAACCCCATGGCGGTTGCGCGCTCGGCGTGGTGGCCGGGCGGGCGGACACCGACGAAGGCATTTGTCACCTCTCCCGCAAGTACGGCGTCGACCGCTGCCGTCACGCCCCCGACCGCCCGCAGCGCGGCCTCCCACGACCCGGGCGACATCGTGGTGTCGGCATCGATCCGGGCCCAGCCGTCATCGGGCACACCCTCGTGCAGCGCGTCGATATAGGCTTTCGGATGCGCCCGGCGGATCATCTCTTCGGTGCCGCGCGGCGCTTCGCGCCGGTCGAGCCCGTCGAAGATCGGGTTGGCCAGCGCCGACGCGATCGCCTTCAGCCGGGCGACCTGCTCCGGGTGGCCCGGTGGGTTCACGTGATTGAGACAGTCGGGGTGGGAAAAATGCGCGGTGGTCATGGCCAGACCATGCGCCCTCTGCACGACGGTGCCAAGGGGCGATCAGTCGCCCACAAGCATATAACCGGCCCCACGCACCGTCTGGAGATGCTTCGGCGCTTTCGGATCGGCCTCGAGCTTGCGCCGCAGCCGGGTGATCTGCACGTCTACCGCCCGCGCCTTGGCCTGCAACCCTTCGCGGCCCAGTCGGGCTACCAGTTCGCCCCGGCTTACCGGCGCGCCCAGGTCCGCGGCCAGGGCGCGCAGAAGCTGCACCTCCGTGCCGGTGAGCCGGACCGGTTCGCCCGACCGCTCCAGCAGGCCGCTCTCGATGTCGAACCGCATGTCGCCCATCAGCACCATCTTCGGCGCGAGCACGGCCGGCGGTGGCCGCCGGTCGAGGATCGCGTTGATCTTCTCGCACAGCGCGGTGGGCTCGAATGGCTTGGCGATCCACTCCCCCCGCGGCGCCACATCGTCCTTTGGCACCGTGCGCAGCACCAGCGCCGAAATCCCGTCACTCAGGGTCTCGGCGCCCGGCATTGCCGCATCGAGCAGCACGAGATCGAAGTCGAGCCCGGCGAGCAGCCGCGCCGCATGAGTCGCGTCCCGCGCCAAGCTGACGAGGAACCCTTGGGTCTTGAGATACTGCCGCAAGAGATCGCGCAGCCGTTCGTCGGCATCCACGACCAGAAGGTGGGCGGGGGCCTGGTCTGTCATCCTTCGCCGTCCTTCATCTTGTTGAAATGCCGGCGCATGCGCGGGTCCATCATGGCCTCCAGAACCATGCGAAAGCCGCGCACGGCATCGGGCCCGGCTTCGCGGTAGGCGGCTCGCATCCGTTCGCGCTGCACCTCGGAGAGTTTGCGTTCAAGGTCTTCACCCGCCTCGGTGAGATGCAGGTTGCGCTCGCGCTTGTCGCGGGTGCCGACCCGCGCCTCCACCAGCCCTTCCTCGATCAGCGTACGCAATACGCGGTTGAGCGATTGCTTGGTGACACCGAGGATCGACAAAAGGTTGTTCACCGTGGTGCCGGGGCTGCGATGGATGAAATGGATCGCGCGGTGATGGGCGCGGCCATAGCCGTGTTCGTCGAGAATCCGGTCCGGGTCCGCGGTGAAGCCCTTGTAGGCGAAGTACATCGCCTCGATGCCCTGCCGAAGCTGCTCATCGGTCAGGAACAGCAGCGACGGCCCCCCGGCCCCGATGCGATCTGCCATGCCTCTTCCCCCTCCCGCGACACGAATGCGCGCTTCCCTCTCTTTTATGTCAGCCTTGTTGACATTCCAAGCCCCAACTGGTAGCGAATCGCGATTTTGGCGTAACTTTGTGTCCGCTTCGGACCTAACTTGCGCAACATATGAAAAGCCGCAGGGCCTGAGAAGGAGCAAAACGATGGCTGGTGGATACGACGATCGCGACGGAAAGATCTGGATGGACGGCCAGATGGTCGAGTGGCGCGATGCCAACGTGCACATTCTGACCCATGCCATGCACTACGCCTCCTCGGTCTTCGAAGGCGAGCGCGCCTATGGCGGCAAGATCTTCCTGTCGCGCAAGCACTCCGAGCGGCTGCTGAAGTCGGGCGAGATGATCGACATGCCGATCCCGTGGACGGTCGACCAGATCGAAGAGGCGAAATACGCGGTGCTCGAGGCCAACGGGCTCACCGACGCCTACGTGCGCGCCGTCGCGTTCCGGGGAGCCGGCGAAGACATGGGGGTCAGCTCCGCGAGGAACCCGATCCGCCTCGCCGTCGCCGCTTGGGAATGGGGCAGCTACTACGGCGATGCCAAGATGAAGGGCGCCAAGCTCGACATCTCGAAGTGGAAGCGCCCGAGCCCGGAGACAATCCCGACTGCCGCCAAGGCCGCTGGGCTCTACATGATCTGCACGATCTCGAAACATGCCGCCGAGGCCAAGGGCTGCTCCGACGCGCTGTTCTTCGACTATCGCGGCTATGTCGCCGAGGCGACCGGCGCCAACGTCTTCTTCGTGAAGGATGGAGAGGTTCACACCCCGATCCCCGACGCGATCCTCAACGGCCTCACCCGCCAGACCGTGATCGCCATGCTCAAGGACCGCGGCATCACCGTGCACGAGCGCCACATCATGCCCGAGGAGATGGACGGCTTCGAACAGTGCTGGCTCACCGGCTCCGCCGCCGAGGTCACGCCCGTCGGCCAGATCGGCGACTACACCTTCGAGGTCGGCGCGCTCACCCGCGAGATCGCCGAGGCCTACGAGGCGCTGGTGCGCGCCTAGTAGGCGAACGCCGGCCAGGCGATGTGCCAGATGGCGTAGAAGCCAAGGCGCATCGCCAGCGAGGCCAGAAGCCCGCCCCGCGCCAGCATGGCAAACAGCGCAAGCTCGATCACGAAAACCGCGCCGGCGATGATCATCGGCGCGGCGGCCACTTGCGGGTCGAGCGGCACGTTGGGGTTCTGGAACGCAGCCATCATCCCGACGGCGGCAAGCGCCGACGTGGCCACCGCGACGATCCAGAAGGCACCCCATGTCGGGCGTGCCCCAGTCAGGAAGGAACTCGCGATCCCGACGACAACGGCCACCGGCGCGAAATGGGTTATCACCTCTTGGCTGATCCCGCCCCACAGGTAGAACACCGGCGCAAGCGGCAGGCCCACGTTGATGTCGCCGATCCTGAGCCAGGCATCGAGACCGGCGAGCAGAACGCCGAGCCCGAGGCCAAAGAGAACCGCCTGGCCCACGACGCGCATGGCATCGCCGCGTGGAGGCAGGACCTCCACCACCGAGGTGCGCGCGGCCATCACCGCCCCGAGCGCCCCCGCGGCCGCCACGATCAACAACTCGATCCACGGAAAGGCCGCAACGCGGCCGGGATAGACGTGTTCGGGCTGCACGAACACGTCAAACAGCTTGATGACGACCATGACGGCCAGCAGTGCCACCACGGTCAGAAGGTTGCGTTGAATCGCCGGTTGCATCGGTCTGTCTCCACCAACGAATGTGTATTCTACACCCGCCGCCGCCCGGCTTCGTTGCGCTCGATCAGCCGGTTTCATCTTTCGTCAATGCGATCCCGATAGCATCGTGCCGGACAACCGGGATCTCCAATGCCACAGCGCCGCAGCATCGCCTATCTCACGCTGATCATCATCGCCGTTGTCCTGCCCACGGCGGTGGCGCTGGTCTGGTATCACATCTCGCGCGATCCCAACCTGCGCCCGCTCGGCATCACCGAGCAGGCCCTGCGCGCCTACGAGGGGCGCGGCGAGGGGCTCGAGATCGTCGCCATTGTCGACTGGGTGCCGCCGCGCACCGGCAACTTCACCCGTGCCCACCTGACAACCACCCTGCGCCGGGCCTTCGGTGCGAAGGGGGCGGATGTCCGGATCGTGTTTCGCGATGGGCAGGGCGAAACGCGGGTGTCCTACGTGGTCGGAAAAACCGCGCTTGGCCCATATGCCACCGCCGAGGCGTCGAAGGGTGTCGCAGCGGCGATCCAGGCGTTCAACATGCACTGATCGCATGCAAAGAACGGGCCGGCCCCGAGGCCGGCCCGTCCCACCGCCGTCGGTGAAGGGGTTCTACGGCAGCACTTCCGCGGTTGGGCGCGGGGTGCTTGCAGTTTCGGGCGGCAGGATCGGCACGGTCACCTCGGGCATCTCGCCGGTGAGGCTGTCGAGGAAAGCGACGATCTGGTCGGCCTCGGTCTCGGTCAGCTCTTCGCCGAGCTGGCTTTCGGCCATGATCTGCACCGCCACCTTGAGATCCCAGACCTTGCCGGAGTGGAAGTACGGCGCGGTGAGCGCGATGTTGCGCAGCGGCGAGGCGCGGAACACGTATTCGTCGTCGACCGTCTCGGTCACGGCGAAGCGGCCCTTGTCGCCTTCCGGCAGAACTTCGGCGCCCGGCTTCTCGATCAGGCCGAACGGGAAGTAGCCCTCGCCGCCGACGTTCACGCCGGCGTGGCAGGCGGTGCAGCCCTTGTCCAGGAACAGCTGGAGCCCGGCCTTCTGGTCATCGGAGAGCGCACCCGCGTCGCCGTTCAAATAGGCGTCGAACGGGGCCGGGGTGATCAGCGTGGCCTCGAACGCCTCGATGGCCTTGGCCATGTTGTCGAAGCTCACGCCGTCGCCGGTGAAGGCGGTCTCGAACATCGAGACGTATTGCGGCATCGAGTTCAGCGTCTCTACCACCTGCTCAGGCGTGTTCGCCATTTCCACGCCGGCCTGGATCGGACCCTTCGCCTGCGCGGCGAGGTCGGCGGCGCGGCCGTCCCAGAACTGGGCTTCGTTGAACACCGCGTTGAGCACGGTGGGCGCGTTGCGCGGGCCTTTCTGCCAGCCATGGCCGATCGAGGTCTCGAGGTTGTCGTCGCCGCCGGTCGTGAGGTTGTGGCAGGAATAGCAGGAAAACACCCCCGACGCCGAGAGCCGTGGGTCGAAGAACAGTGCCTTGCCGAGCTCGATCTTCTCGGGCGTCACCACGTTGTCGGCAAGCGCCGGCACGGTCGAGGGCAGCGGCCGGAAGATGTCTTGCGCCGCTTCCATCAACTCATCGGCCACTGCCGGGGTGGCGATGGCCGTGGTGGCGAGCAGCACAACAGTGAATCGGGTCATGGGGGAGCCTCCTTTCAGATAGCCCGGACCACACCAAAAGCGGGTGCGGAATTCTCTGACTTAGATCAAATCTAATTCAAAAACGGCCGCTATGATCGTCTTGATTCGGCTGATTCGAGCTTCAATCGAATCCACATAAGGCATTGACAAAATGAAATATTATAGCCGGGCCAGTGCCCAGGAAGCCGCGTCCGCCAGAACCGGGTCCGGGTCTGCGACGAGCGGTCGCACTGCACCTGATAGTTGTGGCATCCCGGAGTTTCCGATCGCGTAGGCCACGTTGCGCAGGAACCGCGCGCGGCCGATCCGCTTGATCGGCGAGCCCGAGAATTTCGCCCGGAACCCGGCGTCGTCGAGCGCGGCGAGCGCGGCGAGATCCGGTGCCGCGAGATCGTCCCGCGCCATGTAACGCGCCTCGGAAGCCGCCACGGCATACTTGTTCCACGGGCAGACCGCGAGGCAGTCGTCGCAGCCGTAGATCCGGTTGCCGAGCGCCGGGCGCAGCGCCCCGTCCACCGGCCCCTTGTGCTCGATGGTGAGGTAGGAAATGCAGCGCCGCGCATCGAGCTGGTAGGGCGCGGGGAAGGCGTTGGTCGGGCAGGCGTCAAGGCAGGCGGTGCAGGAGCCGCAATGCGCCTCGCCCGGGGCGTCCGGTTCCAACTCCAGCGTGGTGAAGATCGCGCCGAGGAAGAACCAGTTGCCGAGGTCGCGCGCGAGCAGGTTGGTGTGCTTGCCCTGCCAGCCCAGCCCGGCAGCGGCGGCGAGCGGTTTCTCCATCACCGGGGCGGTGTCGACGAAGACCTTGATTTCCGTTTCGGGGCCAGCCGCCTCGATCAGCCATCGGCCGAGCCGCTTGAGCCGCTTCTTGACGATGTCGTGGTAGTCGCGGCTCTGGGCATAGACGCTGATCGCGCCCTTGTCGGGGTGGCGCAGAACCTCCATCGGGTCGTGCTCCGGGGTATAGAGCTCCGCCAGCATGATCACCGAGCGGGCCTCGGCCCAGAGCGCCGCCGGGTTGCTGCGCCAGGGCATCCGCTCCGCCATCCAGCCCATATCGCCGTGCCAGCCCCGGTCGACGAACTGCGCCAGCCGCGTGGCGATCTGCGGCACCGCGTCGGGCCGGGTGATGCCGGCCTTGGCGAAGCCCTCCGCGCGGGCCCGGTCGAGGAGTTTCTGCCTGAGCCCCCCGGTCAAAAATCCAGGTCCGCGTAATGCGCGGGCTGCGGGAAGCCGGGGATCTGGTCGGCGAGGATCGAGCGGAACGCGGGGCGCGACTTGATCTTGGAATACCACTCGCGGACGTTGGCGTTGCGGTCCCAGTCGACGTCGGAGATGTAGTCCAGCGCCGAGAGGTGTGCGGCGGCGGCAAAGTCGGCGAGCGTCATGCTGTCGCCCGCAAGCCAGCGGCGCATGTCGAGCAACCAGCCCATGTAGTCGAGATGATACTTGATCGCCTTCGCCCCGGCTTTCACGTTGCCCGAATCCGGATAGCCCTCGCCGGTGATCTTCTTGTTCACCCGCTCGTAGAGCAGCTTCGAGGTCACCTCGTTGTGGAACTTGTCGTCAAACCACGTCACCAGCCGGCGCACCTCGTAGCGGCCTTCGGGGTCGGTCGGCATCAGCGCGGGGTTGGGATAGCGTTCCTCGATGAACTCGCAGATCGCCGCGCTTTCGGTGAGCGTCTTGCCGTCGAGCCGCAGGATCGGCACCTTGCCCGCCGGGTTGCGGCGCAGGAACTCGGACGTTTTCTCCCAGTAGCGTTCCTCGACCAGCTCGACCTCGATCTTCTTTTCCGCCAGCGAAAGGCGGACCTTGCGGCAGAACGGCGAGAGCGGGAAGTGGAACAGGCGGTTCATGGGCAATCGTCTCGTGGGTTTCCTGCGGTAATGGCCCGAAACGCGCGGGCGTTCAATCCTCGAAGCAGGCGGCCCGACCATCGCGCAGGATTGTTGCCGCCCCGTCCTGGATGCCGGTCGCGCGCCGGAGCACGAACTGGCGCGGGCTGGCGGCCGACCGGCTCTTGGGCGCGGGCAGCACGGCGGCGAGCCGGGCGGCCTCCTCGGCGCTGAGGCTGATGGCGGGGATGCCGAAATAGTGCTGCGCGGCGGCCTCGACGCCGAACACGCCCTCGTCGAACTCCACCATGTTGAGGTAGACCTCGAGGATCCGCCGCTTGGTCCAGACCAGTTCCACCACCGGGGTGATCATCGCCTCCAGCGCCTTGCGCGGCCAGGAGCGGGCGGGCCAGAGGTAGACGTTCTTCACCACCTGCTGGGTGATCGTCGAGGCGCCGCGGTCCTCGCCCTCCTCGATCACCTGCCGGATCGCGGCGATGTCGAACCCCCAATGATGGCAGAAATTCGCGTCCTCCGCCGCCACCACGGCGCGCGCCATCACCGGCGCGATCTCGTCGAGATCGACCCACTCGTGCTGCACCCCGTCGAGCCGCTTGGATTCGGAGGCCATGTAAAGCGTCGTCGGCGGGTTGATCAGCGCAAAGGCGATGACCCCGAGTGCTACGATCACGAAGAACACTTCGAGAAATCGCCGGATCCAGCGCGCGAAGAAGCCGCCGAACCGGGCCACCGTGCGCATGGCGAGCCGCCACAGGCCGCGCAGGATGCCCAGCGTGAGGGAAGCGTTCTTGGTGTCTTCGCGTTCGGCCATACGTCCTTGTCCACAGAGCAGCGGGATCGGTCAAGCACTGCCGCTATCGGCTGGAAATGGCCGAGTCATGACGGGATCAAGGCGCGCAGTCGCGACCGGCCTTATCATGCACCGCGTGAAAGGAGGACACGATGCCGTACGATTCTGTGCCCTTCACCGACATGACCGACACCGAGACCGGGTGCTGCCCGCGGTTCGACGCGACGTCGTGGGACGGGCTTGAACTGCATTTCGACAACAAGCTGTTCGTGCGCGCGGTGACGCATGCGGTGTTCCATGTGCCGATCGACATGGGCCGGGTGTTTCCACGGGTGCATTCCCACCTCGAGGCCGCAGGGGCCTTCGACCCGAACGGGTTCCTGGTCCTGTCGCGCGATCTTGGCGCCTGGACGTCCGAGCATCTCTTCGCGGCCAGCAAGGATGTGCCGGATGAAGACATGGTGCGTATGAGCGGGACATTCGCCACCCGGGTGTTCGACGGACCGTATTCGCAGGCGAAGCAGTGGTATGACGAGATGAAAGCGATCTCGGCTGCCCGCGGCAAACCCGATGGTGAAGTCTATTTCTATTACACGACCTGCCCGAAATGCGCCAAGCACTACGGCCATAACTACGTGGTCGGGTTCGCCGAGGTCTGACTGAAAAGGGCGGCCCGCAGGCCGCCCCGTTGTTCGCCCGATCCGGCCTCACTCGGCCGGGATCGCCCCCTCTTCCAGCGAGAGCGGCGCGGGAATGTGTGCGAGCATCTCCTTGGGGCAGATCTGCACGAAGTTGTGCTTCTCGTGCTCCCAATCCTGAAGGATATGGTGCGCCTGCACCGAGCCGGTCTCGTCGGCGTGGCGCAGCACCAGCGCTTTCAGCTGGTCTTCCCAATGCGCCACCGTCACCGGCACCGTCACCAGCGTCTCCATGTTCATGAAGTCGCGGGCGGTGTCGTCCGGGTCGTAGACATAGGCCATGCCGCCAGTCATGCCGGCGCCGAAGTTGGCGCCGATCTCGCCGAGGATTACCGCCACGCCGCCGGTCATGTATTCGCAGCCGTTCGAGCCGCACCCTTCCACCACAACCTTGGCGCCCGAGTTGCGCACGCAGAAGCGTTCGCCAGCCCGCCCCGCGGCAAAGAGGTAGCCGTCGGTCGCGCCGTAGAGCACGGTGTTGCCGATGATCGTGTTTTCGTCGGCCACCAGCGGCGAGTTCATCGGCGGGCGCACCACCACGGTGCCGCCCGAGAGCCCCTTGCCGACGTAGTCGTTGGCATCGCCCGACACTTCGAGCTTCAGCCCCGGCGCCGCGAAGGCCCCGAGCGACTGGCCGGCCGAGCCGGTGAGCTTCACCGTCAGGTGGTCGGGTTGCAGCTTGTTACGCATGCCGAAGTTGCGCACGATGTGGCTCGACACCCGGGTGCCGATGGTCCGGTCGGTGTTTCGCACCGCGTATTGCAGCTGCATCTTCTCGCCGTCGTTGAGGAAGCGCGCGGCATCCTTCACGATTTCGGCGTCGAGCGTGTCGGGCACGTCGTTGCGCGGCCGGTCGAGATCGTAGGTGATCCGGTCGGTGGTATCGACCTTCACCAAGAGCGGGTTCAGGTCGAGATCGTCGAGATGCGAGGCGCCGCGGCTCACCTGGGTGAGCAGATCGGCCCGGCCGATCACCTCGTCGAGGCTGCGTGCCCCGATACGGGCGAGAATCTCGCGCACTTCCTGGGCGTAGAAGGTGATCAGGTTGACCACCTTGTCGGCGTTCCCGGTGAACTTCGCCCGCAGGTCCTCGCGCTGGGTGCAGACGCCCACCGGGCAAGTGTTTGATTGGCACTGGCGCACCATGATGCAGCCCATCGCAATCAGCGCGGCGGTGCCGATGCCGTATTCCTCGGCCCCCATCATCGCCGCCATGACGATGTCGCGCCCGGTGCGCAGGCCGCCGTCGGTGCGCAGCGTCACGCGCGAACGCAGGTTGTTCATCGCCAGAACCTGGTGCGCCTCGGTGAGGCCCATCTCCCACGGCAGACCGGCGAACTTGATCGACGTCCCGGGCGAAGCGCCGGTGCCGCCATTGCCGCCCGAGATCAGGATCACGTCGGCCTTGGCCTTGGCCACGCCGGCGGCAATCGTGCCGACGCCGGAGGAGGCCACCAGCTTCACCGTGACCTTGGCACGCGGGTTGATCTGCTTGAGGTCGTAGATCAGCTGCGCGAGGTCTTCGATCGAGTAGATGTCGTGGTGCGGCGGCGGCGAGATCAGCGTGACCCCCTTGGTCGAGTGCCGCAGCCGCGCGATCAGGTCTGTCACCTTCACCCCCGGAAGCTGGCCGCCTTCGCCGGGCTTGGCGCCCTGGGCCACCTTGATCTCCAGCTCCTCGCACTGGTTGAGGTATTCCGCCGTCACGCCGAACCGGCCCGAGGCCACCTGCTTGATCTTGGCGGACGGGTTGTCGCCGTTCGGCTCCGGCACGAAATGGGCCGGGTCCTCCCCGCCTTCACCGCTGTCCGACTTCGCGCCGATCCGGTTCATCGCCACGTTCAGCGTCTTGTGTGCTTCCGGCGAGAGTGCGCCGAGCGACATGCCGGGGGTGACGAAGCGCTTGCGGATCGCGGTGATGCTTTCGACCTCGTCGATCGGCACCGGCTCGCCCATCGGCTTGATCTCGAGCATGTCGCGCAGGTGGATCGGCGGGTTCTTCTGCATCAGCGCTGAATACTTCTTCCAAAGCTCGTAGGAGGCACGGTCACAGGCCGATTGCATCAGGTGCATCGTCTGCGCCCCCCAGGCGTGGGTCTCACCCCCCTTGCGGGCCTTGTAGAAGCCGCCGATCGGCAGCACGTTGGTGCCCTGGCTGAGCCAGCCCTTGGCGTGGATCTCTTCCAGCTTGCCCTGGATGCCGCCCACGCCGATGCCCGAGATCCGGCTGGTCATGCCGGGG
>Ga0180435_10007020_pt1 | contig 10770 bp, 6 predicted proteins | sample SS_ome_3_FD_132467 | JGI IMG/M metagenome (GOLD analysis project Ga0180435, IMG submission 132467) | Hypersaline lake sediment archaeal communities from the Salton Sea, California, USA - SS_3_S_1 metaG | ecosystem: Environmental > Aquatic > Non-marine Saline and Alkaline > Hypersaline > Sediment... | reverse complement strand
TTACCCATCAGGCCATCCATAGCGTCAATTTCAGCCACCAGATGGCTTTTACCAATGCCGCCAATAGCCGGGTTACAGGACATCTGACCAATGGTTTCTATGTTCTGAGTCAGCAACAGGGTGCGGGCACCCATGCGCGCAGCAGCAGCGGCCGCTTCCGTTCCGGCATGGCCGCCGCCGACAACAATCACTTCAAAATGGTCTGGATACAGCATTAGGTGCCTGAATACCGGGGTAAATTCGGCCGCAAAGTATAGTGGCTGTTAGTCTGATTGGAAGCGCTGAAATAAGCCAGGCTCACAGATGCCGGTTTACTTGCCTATACAGAACTCACTGAATATCCGACCCAGCAGATCATCGGGTGTCACAGTGCCAACAATTTCGCCCAGAGCATTGTGCGCAAAGCGCATTTCTTCGGCGGCGATTTCCGTGGCTTCACCCAGGACTATCAGCTGTTTTGCCTCGATCAGATGCCCAAGCGCAAGATCCAGCGCCGCTACGTGACGGGCTCGGGCAATGAAACCACTCTCACTATTATCAAATCCCAGGCTGCTTTTTATCTCCCCTCGCAATTCTGCAAGTCCTGTACCCTGCAGCGCCGATACCGCCACAACATTGAACCGGCTGGCACAACGGCTGTTCAAACCTGGTAGCAGGTCAATCTTATTGAAGACCACAATGGCGGGTAGTTGATCCAGTTCTACGCCAACATCATCGAGTAAGTTGGATACAAAGGTATCCATATCTGTTGCCGCAACAGCTGTGGCGTCGACAACTATCAGCAACAGATCCGCCTGCTGGGCCTGGGCTTTAGCACGCGCGACGCCCATCTGCTCTACTTTGTCAGCGCTGTCGCGCAATCCGGCGGTATCAACCAGGCGCAGGGGCAGACCGTCAAGTAACAGATCGATCTTCAGAAGATCCCGCGTGGTGCCCGGTATATCTGTAACAATGGCGGCTTCCTCACCAGACAACACGTTCAGGAGGCTGGATTTTCCGGCATTTGGTGCACCCAGCAGGGCAACCGATGCGCCTTCATTAAGCAGCTGCCCCTGCACAGAATCCCTTCTGAGCTGCTGCAGTTGATCGATACCCTGTTGCAGGCGCTCTGTAACCTGACCCGTTTGCAGGAACTCAACATCTTCATCGGGAAAGTCGATACAGGCTTCCACCAGCACCCTGAGTTTGGCCAGGTGTTCAGCAACCCGGTGAACTTCGTTGGAAAAATCTCCCTGCAGGGAGCGTACGGCGGCTCGAGCTGCGGCAACAGAAGAACTGGAAATAAGATCCGCTACGGCTTCAGCCTGGGCTAAATCGAGTTTACCGTTCAAAAAAGCGCGTTCGCTGAACTCGCCAGGCCGGGCCAGACGAGCACCGTGGCGACAGACCAGATCAAGCAGCCTCTGCAGCACAACCGGCCCGCCATGTCCCTGCAGCTCAACCACTTCTTCGCCGGTATAAGATGCAGAACCAGCAAAAGCTATGGCAATGCCTTCGTCTAAAACTTCATCACCATCACTGAACTTGCAGTAGGTAGCGTGCCTGGGTACAAGGGTTTGATTACAGATGATTCTGGCGACGTCTGCCGCACCCTTGCCTGACAATCGAATCACGCCAATGCCACCCTGGCCTGGAGGAGTGGCAACGGCTGCTATCAGGTCATCATGCAGGGAAGTGGCCACTGCATTCCCTAGGACTTGGCAGCCTGTGCTTTTTCAACTTTTTTGTAGACATATTGCTGCTGCGCGATCGACAACACGTTGTTGACCAACCAGTACAGCACCAGACCCGCTGGGAAGAACAGGAACAGGACGGTGAACATGATGGGCATCATTTTCATCATTTTAATTTGCAGGGGGTCACCTACCTGGGGGTTGAGCGTCTGCATCCAGTACATGCTGGCACCCATCAACAAAGGCAGGATGAAAAAAGGATCCATCACAGCCAGGTCATCAATCCAGAGGAAAAATGGCGCCTGCCGCAGTTCTACCGATTCGAACAGGACCCAGTACAGGGCTATGAAAATAGGCATAGGCAGCAGCATAGGCAGACAGCCGCCAAGTGGGTTGGCACCTTCCTTTTTGTACAGGGCCATCATTTCTTTGGAAAGCTTTTCGCGGTCACTGCCATAACGTTCCTGCAGGCGCTTCATCAATGGCGCCACACGACGCATGTTAGCCATGGATCTGTAACCTGCTGCAGAGAGCGGATACAACACAACTTTAACCACTACCGTCAGCAGAATGATCGCAAGACCCCAGTTACCCACCAGACCGTGCAGGAAATCCAACAGGTAAAACAGCGGTACTGCAATCCACCACAAAAATCCGTAATCCACGGTGAGGTTCAGGTTCTCTGCAATCTCTTCCAGACGTTTCTGATTTTTAGGCCCCGCATAAAACTGGACATCCCAGGTACCTGTTGCGCCGGGTGCAATCTGCTGGAGAGGGCTGGTAAAGCCGAACAGGTAGGTGCCATCTGCACTGCGACGTGCGCTGAATCGGTTGGTTTGCTCGGCTGGTGCAACCCATGCAGACAGGAAATAGTGCTGCAGAAATGCAATCCAGCCACCAGTCAATGTTTCATCCAGAGGACCGTCATCGTCGATGTCTTCAAAATCGACCTTTTTGTACCGTTCATCCAGGGTGGTCAACGCCGCACCAAGATAAGGCCTGGGCGCTAAGGCAAATGTGTCCTGATTAGGTGGCGGTCGGGTATCGCGCTTAATCTGCGCAAACATAGCCGCCTGTTTAGTTTCTGTGCTCAGGTTCTGCAGCTCAAAGCGCACATCAACCAGATATTCGTCACCGCGGAACGTGAACACTTTATCCATGCGCACACCATCTGCCTCATGACGCAGCACAATGTCCCGCTCTTCGCCGGCACCAATTCTGACATTGGATTCCGCCGTGGTATAAACCGCACGACCCGGCGCAGCATCAGGGCCATCCGGACCAATCAGACCACTTTGTGCAATGTAGATTTGCGATGAGGAGTTATTCAGCAGCTGGAACGAGACATCCGGCTGATCAATCTCAATGGGAAATTCAGGCAGCTGCACACGGACGATGTCGCCACCCACCAGATCTATCCAGACATGCAGAGTAGGCGTCATGACTTCAAGCAGATTTGAAGTATCTGGTAACGTCGTTGTAGATCGTGCATTTGCGGTTTCGGTGTTACCTGGAGCCAGCAGAGAGACATCGGGTATATCACCGGCACCTGCTGCAGGTGTTGACTGTGTTTGCGGCAGGTCTCCCAGGGCAACGTCTGGCGTGTCGGCGCCGTTCACGGACCCTGCACCGCCTGCAGAAAGGGGCGCATCGTCATATTGCACCGGCGCTTTTGCCTTCTGCATGTCGTCGTTCCAGGCCAGAATCATTAAATAGCCCGTCGCCGCTAGCGCAACCAGCAGCACAATACGTTGGATTTCTGGAGGTAACATGATCTTTCCTAGTTAGCACTGCCTGAACGCGATGGTTTACCAATCGCCTCGGGCACGTGGTCAATACCACCTGGATGAAAAGGCTGGCATTTACTGATGCGTTTCACCGTCAGCCAGAGACCTTTGGCAAGGCCGTGCCTTTCGATGGCGTGTATTCCGTAATGTGAGCAGGTTGGATAAAACCGGCACTGATTACCCAGCCAGGGGCTCAGTGTTATCTGATAAAGACGAATCATCCCAACGCCAAGCCGAGCAGGCATTCTCAGCCGTGCAGCGGGCGATGCTGTATCGACGTTGTTTGCCTGGCAGTTATCTGACATGGCGCACTGGTGATGAGTATTTGTTCTCAAACCTATCCCAATTCACGAGCTATACGTAAAAACTGTTTATCCAACAAGGTAACAAGCTGTGCGTCGTCAATTTTCCCAAAGACCTGAACCACAATATCCACGTCGGGCAATTGAAGCCTTTGCGCTCGAAATCTCTCTCTAATTAAACGCTTCAAACGATTGCGTCGATTTGCTCTGGGATTACCTTTCTTGCTGACAACCAAGCCTAATCGAGCGCAGCGCATTCTATTTGAAATTGCACGAATACGTAACGGACCGGTAGAAAGATTTATCTCAGCGTTTCTGAATACTTCAGTGAATTCAGCTGCGTTCGACAGTCGCGACGATTTTGGGAACGTAGTCACCGCACCTACCTGCACAAGTTTGTGTCTGGTTACGTCAGTTTACGTGAGGAGCGGCTTATATTTTCAGCAAACACGATCTACAGGCTTGCTGTACCAAGAGCTCAGGCAGATTAAACCGTTAAGCGTTTACGGCCTTTGGCGCGTCGTGCATTCAGCACTTTACGGCCTGCTTTGGTAGCCATGCGTGAACGAAAGCCATGGGTACGTGCACGTTTCAGATTACTGGGCTGAAATGTTCTTTTCATGTCCTACTCAATTTGGCCATCGAAAATACGGGTGCGAGATTCTAGGGACACGTCTCTCCGGAGTCAAATAATAAGATAATTATATATTAAAGAATTGTTGTTGTTGTTTGTTAAGAGGCGCTCCGGCTGTGGTTAAGTGGTTTAAGCTGCTGAAACACAAAGCCTAACCTGCTGGTTTAGGCTGTGGAAAATAGGTACTTATGTCTGTGCGTAATGACACTTAACACTGTGTGTAAAACACCTGGTAAAAGTTATCCACAGGTTCTCCAGCAGGTTGCACACAAACATTGAATAAGCGCTGAGATTAGATGTTCAACAACTTTCGCTGTAAGCGTTTGAATTTACTGAGGTAGAAATTTTTTGCAGGCTTTTTGCACGCTATGCATAGCTATTTTGAGTCGCTTGAGCTTAAATAAATTCGTTCGCTGCCACATCAGTTCTTCCTGATGGTTCGCGCTTAGCTTCCCCGTTGGCTAACTTGTCAACCCAATTAAGGGCGGTGTTTGCGACTCTCAAGAAAGAGTGGTCCAGTTTAAGCTGGCAAGAGAGACAGCTGAAAAAAAGAAATAAAATATTTGTAGCGCTGAACATTGATTCGGTGCAAATGTCTTGGGGGCATGTTTAGTGGGACACAGCATTTGGCAACAGTGCTTAGGTAGGCTCGCCAGCGAAATTGCAGAAGATCAGTTTGATACATATATCAAACCCCTGCAGGTTCGCATTGATGATGGCTCGGTATCGCTGCTGGCACCGAACATCTACGTAGAAGATGAAGTACGGCAAACCTATCTGCAGCGTATCCAGGACCTGGTCAGTCAGGTCAGTGGTATAGACGAAGAATTAGAGATCATGTTGAGCGTTGGGCAACATCTGCCTGGTGCCCCGTTACGGGCGGATGGTGTGCGACAGACGCCTAAAGCCACGACCAACCTGAACGCTGAATTTACCTTCGATACATTTGTAGAAGGTAAATCTAATGAGTTGGCCAAAGCGGCATCACTGCAGGTCGCCAGCAACTCCGGCATCGCTTACAACCCGCTGCTTCTGTATGGGGGTGTGGGTCTGGGTAAAACTCACCTGATGCAGGCGGTTGGTAACGAAATCCTCAAAGTGAATCCTGATGCAAAGGTTGTCTACCTGCATTCGCAGAAATTTGTGCAGGATATGGTCAGAGCTCTGCAGCAGGGCACGATGCAGGATTTCATGCAGTACTACCGGTCGGTGGATGCACTTTTAATAGATGACATTCAGTTCTTTGCTAAAAAATTGCGTTCTCAGGAAGAATTCTTCCATGTATTTAATGCGCTGCTTGAGCGCGGTCATCAGATGGTGTTGACGTGTGATCGATATCCACGCGAGATTGATGGCCTCGAGGAACGCCTGAAGTCGCGTTTTGTATGGGGTTTAACGGTAGAGGTGGAACCGCCTGAACTCGAAACCCGCGTTGCTATTCTGATGAAGAAAGCTGAGGCAGAAAAGGTCCACCTGGATCCTGCAGTTGCATTCTTTATTGCGGAGCGCATTCGCTCTAATGTGCGTGAACTGGAAGGTGCGCTGCGGAGAGTTATCGCAAACGCCCGTTTCACTGGCGCACACATCAGTATTGAGCAGGTTAAACGCGCTCTGCGTGATCTGTTTGCTATCCAGGACCGGCAGATTTCGATTGATAATATTCAGCGCACCGTTGCGGACTATTACAATATAAAAATTGCAGACCTTTTATCTAAGCGACGTAATCGTACAATTGCTCGGCCACGGCAGATGGCGATGGCGCTGGCCAAAGAGTTAACCAACCATTCATTACCGGAAATTGGTGACGCTTTTGGCGGGCGAGACCATACAACAGTACTGCATGCTTGCCGTAAGGTTGCTGAATTACGTGAATCCAGCATGGACCTTGCGGAAGACCATAAAAACTTAACGCGACAACTATCGGGTTAGCCGAGGGCATCATGAAATTTACAATTCAGCGTGAACAACTACTGCGGCCTCTGCAGTTGGTCACCGGAGTGGTAGAACGCAGGCAGACTCTGCCGGTGTTAGCGAACCTGCTGTTCAGGGCAAAAGATAACCGTCTTGAAATCACCGGTACCGATCTGGAAGTTGAGTTGGTTGCACAATGTGATGCAGATATCCAGCAGGAGGGTGAGGCGACTTTGCCGGCGAGGAAGCTCGCTGATATCTGGCGTTCGCTGGGTGACGGTGCAGAAGTGACCGTAAGTGTTGAGGCCGACAGAGCAGTTGTGAGATCCGGGCGCAGCCGTTTTACCCTGGCTACGTTGCCCGCCGAAGACTTTCCCAAAGTGCCTGGTGGTGAGGCTGATGTTTCGTTGCAGCTGAAACAGGCTGACGTGCGTGGCTTGATTGATGAAGTTGGTTTTGCCATGGCCCAACAGGACGTCCGCTATTTCTTAAATGGTATGTTGTTTGAGGTGACCGGAGACCATATCCGCGCGGTGGCCACAGATGGCCATAGGTTAGCCATGAGCACCAAAGACTCAAGCAACCAAAATATTGCACAAAAAATACAAGCCATTGTGCCCAGAAAGGGTGTGCTTGAGTTGGCTCGTCTCTTGGATGGCGATGGTGAAACCATTGAGTTGCAGTTGGGTGGTAATCACCTGCGCGCCAAAACCGGTGAATATACACTGACGACCAAGTTAGTTGACGGTCAGTTTCCAGATTACGAAAAAGTGGTTCCAAAAGATGGCTCCCGGGCACTGGTTGGAGACAGAGAAACCCTGCGCCATGCGTTCCAGCGGGCAGCGATCCTGTCGAATGAAAAATATCGCGGCGTGAGGCTGATAGTTACACCGGAGTTGCTGACAATTCAGGCGAACAACCCTGAACAGGAAGAAGCGGAAGAAATTGTTGCCGTTGAATTTAACGGAGAAGAACTGGAAATCGGTTTTAACGTCAGTTATCTGCTCGACGTTCTTGGTGTGTTGCAGACGGATGCTGTGAGACTAAGCGTTTCGGATGCCAACAGCTCAGCCCTTATTGAGGGTATCGGTAACGATTCAGCAAATTACGTTGTCATGCCCATGAGGCTCTAAGGCCTGCCCCAGGTGCGCCTCCAGCGCTTGCACATCTTCAATTTTCGTAACTTTACGGACCAGGAAATAGAGCTCAGTCCCGGCTTCAATTATATTTCTGGAGATAATGGCGCGGGAAAGACCGCGCTGTTGGAAGCCATACACGTCCTGGCACGGGGGCGTTCTTTTAGAACCCACAGAATAAACCCCGTCGTTCAGCACAATCATAATGCGCTTGTTGTCACGGGTGAGGTGGTGTCCGATGAGGGCCTGCTGACAAAACTGGGCACTCAACGTTTTGCAAATGGCAAAACCGAGTTACGTCTGGGTGGGGAAAAGACGGCAAAGGCGTCTTCATTGGCACAAGTGTTACCCATACAAACCCTGCTCCCTGATGCTGCAGACCTGGTGCTGGGTTCACCGGGTGGTCGCCGGGCTTTTCTGGATTGGGGTTTGTTTCACGTGGAACAAACTTTTTTAAAAGACTCGAGCCACTATCGACGTGTTCTGAGTCAGCGTAATGCCTGGCTTAAACAGGAGGCGACGCCTCAATCGACCGTTGCAGATGATCCCTGGTTTCAACAGTACCGGGAATATGCGATCAAACTCAGTAAATCACGCGCGGTTTATGTGGAAGCGCTTGCAGGTGTATTCAAAACACTGATGACAGAACTGAACGCCAGCCTGGAGATTGAGTTGGCTTATGACTGGGGAGGCCTCGTTTCAGCTGATGACGCCGATAAAAAAGTGAGCGAATCTTATGCGCGCGATGTAAAATTCGGCACTACTCAGAGAGGGCCGCATCGAGGCGATTTGCTGTTTACCGTAAACGGTAATCCGGCAGTAGACGTGGTTTCCAGAGGGCAGGCAAAACTTATCGCAAGCGCGGCGCTTCTGGGCCAGGCAAAGCTTTTAAGTGACCGAATCGGCCAGCGGCTGGTTTTTCTGATCGACGATTTCGGTGCGGAACTGGACGAGAATAGGTGGCAGCAACTGGTTCGAACGTTGCTTACGTTAGATTGCCAGGTGATCGCTACTTCGACCGACGAGCTTGATTTAGATATAGATTGGGTCAAAAACCTGCCCGATCTGAAAGTGTTTCACGTGGAACAAGGCCGGATAGCCTCACTATCCAAACCCAGATAGGGCAAAGGACAATATGTCAGACGAAAACAGTTACGATTCCGGCAGTATCACCGTATTACGCGGCTTAGATGCTGTCCGTAAGCGGCCAGGCATGTATATCGGTGATACCGAAGACGGAACGGGTTTGCACCATATGGTGCAGGAGTTGGTTGATAACGCCATCGACGAAGCGCTGGCCGGCCATTGTGATGAAGTCCATGTGATCATGCACCCGGAAGAAGCCATCACGGTTAAAGATAACGGCCGCGGCATACCTGTAGATATTCACCCCGAAGAAAACGTCAGCGCCGCTGAAGTCATTATGACAACGCTCCATGCCGGCGGTAAGTTTGACGAAAACAGCTACAAAGTGTCCGGCGGACTGCATGGTGTGGGTGTTTCGGTGGTCAATGCTCTGTCTGAGCTGTTACGACTGACCGTTCGACGCGACGGCAAAGTTTACGAGCAGGAATATCGCGACGGCGTTCCCCAGGCTCCCGTCGCCGAAGTAGGGGAGACGACGGAGAAAGGCACGGAGTGTTATTTCAAACCTTCGCCCGAAACCTTTCCTAATCCGGTTTTTTCATACGAAATTCTGGCAAAGCGTCTCCGTGAACTTGCCTTCCTGAATTCAGGTGTCCGCATCCATCTGATAGATGAGCGCACGGGTAAAGAAGACCTGTTCTATTATGAAGGCGGCTTGAAAGCCTTTGTTGAGTATCTGAACCGAAACAAGTCTATCGTCAACGATGAGTTTCATTTTAACGTGCAGCGGGAAGATGGCATCGGCGTTGAAATAGCGATGCAGTGGAATGACTCTTTTCAGGAGCAGGTTTACGCATACACGAACAATATTCCGCAGGGCGACGGCGGTACCCACATGGCGGGTTTCCGGGCAGCTCTGACGCGAACATTGAATTCTTATATCGAACGAGAAGGCTTATTGAAAAAGGCCCAGGTAACCACAACCGGCGATGATGCACGAGAGGGGTTGACCGCCGTGGTATCCGTAAAGGTACCAGACCCCAAGTTTTCTTCACAAACGAAAGAAAAACTGGTTTCCAGTGAGGTCAAAACAGCGGTAGAGCAGGAATTGTACAAACACTTTGCTCAATACCTTGAAGAGCGACCCCAGGATGCGCGTGCCCTGGTGGGCAAAATGATTGACGCGGCGCGCGCCCGTGAAGCAGCGCGTAAAGCCCGTGAAATGACGCGACGCAAAGGCGCCCTGGATATTGCAGGGTTACCTGGCAAGCTTGCAGATTGTCAGGAGAAAGATCCTGCGCTGTCAGAGTTGTTCCTGGTGGAGGGCGACTCGGCGGGTGGGTCCGCGAAACAGGGTCGGGATCGGCGTACTCAGGCGATTCTGCCCTTGCGTGGCAAGATCCTGAATGTTGAAAAAGCACGCTTTGATAAAATGCTCGGTTCTCAGGAAGTCGGCACGTTAGTCACGGCGTTGGGCTGCGGTATCGGTCGGGACGAATTCAACATTGATAAGTTGCGCTATCACAGCATTGTTATCATGACAGATGCCGACGTGGATGGTTCCCATATTCGTACCTTGCTACTAACATTTTTCTTTCGTCAGATGCCTGAGTTGCTGGAAAGGGGCCACATATTTATTGCGCAGCCACCTTTGTACAAGGCGAAAAAGGGTAAACAGGAACGCTACGTCAAAGACGATGATGAGCTTACGGCCTATTTCCTGGAGCTTGCGTTGCAGGATGCGAAGTTGTTTGTTAACAGCGAAGCGCCACCGATACAGGGAGAGGCGCTGGAAACCTTGGTTGTGCAACTGCAGGGTGTACTGAAGCGTCTGACGCGAATGGAACGAAGGTTTCCTGAAGTGGTATCTCAGCTGTTGCTGCGGCTACCCAAAGTCACTCTTGAGATGATGCAGTCCGAGACTGAAATGCAGGCCTGGGCCAGCAGCTTTACCGAATTGTTGGAGAAAGGTGTTGGTAATAATGCCGGTGTTGAAGTCAATTTCGATAGTGAACATCAGGTGTATATTCCAACCGTAAATATACTTCTAAAAGGCGCGACGGAAAGCCTGGTTTTTAACTATGGCTTTTTCACAGGTGCAGACTACCGTGCAATAGCCGCTGTTTTGGACAACTTAGATGATTTGTTGGGAGACGGCGCCTACATTCAGCGCGGCGAAAAGACGCAGGCTGTAGATCATTTTCATGACGCCTATAACTGGCTCATCGCTGAGGCTCGGCG
>Ga0180435_10007018_pt1 | contig 10770 bp, 8 predicted proteins | sample SS_ome_3_FD_132467 | JGI IMG/M metagenome (GOLD analysis project Ga0180435, IMG submission 132467) | Hypersaline lake sediment archaeal communities from the Salton Sea, California, USA - SS_3_S_1 metaG | ecosystem: Environmental > Aquatic > Non-marine Saline and Alkaline > Hypersaline > Sediment... | reverse complement strand
GGCAAAGGCCGCAACAATCAGCTGAATCTCATCCGCGGCCAGTTCCCGCGGGGTCTCACGCGTCATACGCGACGGGATGGCGGAGGGCGCTACCGGTTGCTTGCCATCCAGGAAAAAGGAAAAATTATAGCGGCCCGCATGATTTAACTGCACGACCGACCTGGAGCCATTGTCCTTGATGGCATCGGCCAACCGCGTTAGCCCGGGAATAAAATCGTCTTTGTGCGCACCGATGTTCTGGGTATTGCCGGACAGTTCATCCACGGTGGCAAACCCCACACAGATCATCCCGGCCCCGCCCCGGGCCCGCTCGGTGTAAAAATCGACGATCTGATCGGTTACCTGAAAATCGACCGCCATGCCCAGATGCATGGCCGGCAGGTAGATGCGGTTTTTGACTTCCATGTTATTAATTTTGATTGGTTCAAACAGGGGATCGTACATTGCATACCTCGCTGGTGTTTGGTGTTTCGTGTTACGAGTCAAAGAAGCTGATAAGCTGTTGAGCTGTTGAGCTGTTAAGCTGTTAAGCAAATTTGCTCAATCATCTAGCAATTCACATGGTCACAGCTTTAGCCTCTGGTATTTAAATCCCCCTACCCCCCTTTTAGAAAAGGGGGAAAAGGCTAATAGATCTCTGAAAAAGCTTAAAATCACTCCTCCCTTTTGTAAAGGAAGGCCAGGAGGGATTATAAATAAAACCAAGTCGTTCTTTGCGTCGTTGCGCCTTTGCGCGATGATAATCTTTCGGTTCCTGCAATACTCCTATTTCGCATGTTTACTCAATAGCTTATGGGCTCAAGAGCATATCAGCTTGACATTGCACTATGCTATTTAGTGCCCATCCATAAATGGTCTTTTTCCGCGATATCGGCGTTGGACGCCACGATTTAACGCCTCAAAATAGCACGCTATTCCTCCGGGTTAAATCTGCCGCCCGCCTTGCCTGTTCCGAGCCTGTCGAGGGGATCTCACGGGAAAATCCCTATTTCTGGACGGACACTATTTAGTTGTTAAGAAAATTTTCAATCAACGCTGCCATCTTTTCAATATCATCTTTTTCCACCCACGCAATGTCCTTATCCGCCTGAAACCAGGTCAATTGTCGCTTGGCGTAGCGGCGGGTGTCTCTTTTCAAAGTCCGGACCGTTTCATCCCAGGACAATTGCCCCTGTAAATAGGCAACCATGTGCCGATAGCCCAATGACTGCATCGCCTTGAGGTCCGAGGCATAACCCTTTTCCAACAGCCCCCGGACTTCGTCGAGCAGACCCTGTCCAATCATCTGATCCACCCGCTGATCGATGCGCGCGTACAGGTCCTGGCGCTGCATATTGAGTCCGATCTGCAGGCAATCGTACTGCTTGGTTTTAAAGGCGTGCGCCTGCTGCCAGGACGAAATGGTCTGACCGCTTGACTCGAAAACCTCCAGTGCTCTGACCACCCGGTAGGTGTCATTGGGATGAATGCGTGCAGCGGCGTCCGGGTCGCATTGCACCAGGCGACGGTGCAGCGCCGGACTGCCCTGATCCGCCACTTCCTTGTGCAGCCGTTGGCGGACGTCCGGCTTCACGGGTGCGGCCTCGAAAAGCCCATAAATAAGCGCCTTGATATAAAAGCCTGTTCCGCCCACCACCAGGGGCACCCTGCCCCGGCCTGTCAACCCGGCAATCAGCGGTCGCGCTAGCGCGACATAGCGCTCGGCGTCAAAATCTTCATCCGGATCGACGACATCGATCAGGTGGTGGGGCACCCGGTCCTGCTCGCTACCGGTCGGTTTGGCTGTTCCGATCTCCATCTGGCGGTAGATCTGCATGGAATCAGCCCCGATAATCTCGCCCCTGAAACGGATCGCCAGGTTGATCGCCGCGGCTGTCTTACCGATCCCTGTCGGCCCGCACAGCACGATTATTTTGGTTTTTTGATTTTGGTTCATCGGATCGAAGCCGCGTAACGTATCACCCGTTGAAGAAAGCATTCATCTTTCCAAGTTTAGGATGGCCGCCCTGTTTGTTACTATACAACCGGCCCATGATCAAATCGTTTTGGTATTCGGGATTAGCATTGACAATTCCGGCCCTTTTTTATAAGGAAGGTTGAATCTTTTTCCCTGGCATCGACAAAACTGCCACGTGCGATCCATTATCCCGAACCGACTGTTTAGGAGACGATTTCATGGCCGAACAAAACACCATTACCATAAACGGGAACGCGTTCCCTATTGATGCGGGTGATACGATCCTGGATGTGGCCCGGCGCAATTCGATCGACATCCCAACCCTATGTTATCTCAAAGGAACAACACCGCATGGCGCCTGCCGGGTCTGTGTGGTCGAGGTCGAAGGGGCCGACAGGTTGCTGGCTGCCTGTGAAACGCCTGCCATGGGTGACATGGTCGTGGAGACCGAATCCCCCCGCGTGATCGAAGCCCGGCGCGCGATCATCCAGCTCATGCTTTCTTCCGGCAACCACAACTGCGCCATCAGCGGGTACAGCGGTCAAAGCTGGGAATCTTTTCAGCTCCAGGTGCAAAAAGATGACAATGCCGGAGAACTCTGTCCCGTGTGGGGCGATTGTCGGCTGCAAGACCTGGCCTATCGCTATCAAGTGGTCGGCAGCGAAGCCCTGGCGACCCAGTCACCCTACCCCATGGAAACCGTCAATCCTTTTATCATACGCGATTTTTCACGCTGCATTCAATGCGGGCGCTGCATCAAGGCCTGCCGGGAAGTTCAGGTCAACAATGCCATCGATTTCGGCTACCACTCGGCTGAAACCAAAATCGTGACTCCGGGTGATAAACCGCTCAAGGATTCCGATTGTGTCTTCTGTGGTGAATGCGTCCAGGTCTGCCCGGTCGGCGCCCTGGTTGAAAAGGATGCCCGCTACCAGGTCCGGCCCTGGGAAACGACCAAAGTCAAATCCACCTGCACCTACTGTGGTGTCGGCTGCCAGCTTTACCTGCATATCAAAGACAACAAGGTCGTCAAAGTAACCGGTGCGGAAGAATCTCCGCCCAACTATGGCAGCTTGTGCGTCAAGGGTCGCTTCGGCTTCGATTTCGTAAACGACCCCGATCGGTTGACCACACCGCTGATCAAGGAGAATGGGAGTTTCCGGGAAGCTTCCTGGGACGAAGCCCTGGACCTGGTGGCCCAGCGCCTCGGCCAAATCAAGGATCAATCCGGTCCCGACAGCATCGGCGTCTTGACATCCGCCCGTGTTTCCAACGAAGAAAATTACATTGCCAACAAGTTCACCCGGGCCGTGCTGAAAACCAACAACATCGATCATTGCGCCCGGCTCTGACATGCCTCCACCGTGGCCGGTCTGGCTGCAGCTTTTGGAAGTGGTGCAATGACCAATACCATCGGCGAAATCGAAAAGGCCGATGTGATCCTGATCACCGGATCGAACACCACTGAAAATCACCCGGTGCTGTCCAGTTTCGTCAAACGCGCCGTGGCCTACAACAACGCCAAATTAATCGTCATCGATCCGCGGCGAATCAAGGTTGCCGACTTTGCCCATCATTACCTGCGCCCCAACCTGGGAACCGATGTGGCCTGGATCAACGGCATGATGCATGTCATCCTCAAGGAAAACCTGCACGACCAGACCTTTGTGGATGGCCGCACCGAGGGTTTTGAGGCGCTTAAAAAAGTAGTAGAATCATATACACCCGAAAAGGTTGAAAAAATCAGCGGCATTCCGGCCGAAAAGCTGATTGCCGCAGCCCGCATGTATGCCGGGGCCAAGGCCGGCAGTATTCTTTACTGCATGGGCATTACCCAGCACACGACCGGTACCGACAATGTCAAATCCCTGGCCAACCTCGCCATATTGTGCCGCAACATGGGCGTCGAAGGCGGCGGTGTAAATCCCCTGAGGGGGCAAAACAACGTTCAGGGCGCCTGCGATTTTGGCGGGCTGCCGAATGTCTATTCCGCTTATCAGCCGGTTACCGATGCAGCGATCCGCCAGAAGATGGAAGCCGCCTGGGGCGTTACCGACCTGCCTGACAAAGTTGGCCTGACCGTCACGGCCATGATCCCCAAAGCCCATGACGGCGACCTGAAAGCCATGTATATAATCGGTGAAAATCCCCTGGTATCCGATCCGGATTTAAACCATGCTGAAAAAAGCTTTCGCAACCTCGATTTCCTGGTGGTCCAGGATATTTTCATGACCGAAACCGCAAAATTGGCCGACGTCGTATTTCCCTCGACCTGTTTTGCGGAAAAAGACGGTACTTTCTCCAACTCGGAACGACGCGTGCAACGGATTCGCAAGGCCGTCGATGCACCTGGGGATGCCCGCGACGACTGGCAAACCCTTTGTGACATCGGCACCCGCATGGGTTATCCCATGGCCTACGAATCCAGCCAGGATATCATGGAAGAAATCCGAACGGTTACCCCTTCCTATGCCGGCATTTCATATGACCGCATTGAAGTTGAGGGGATTCATTGGCCTTGTCCCAGCGAAGATCATCCGGGAACGCCCATTTTGCACACCCAGCAATTCACCCGCGGCAAAGGGTTGTTTCACAGCATTGAATTCATCCCTCCGGCTGAAACACCGGATGATGAATACCCGCTCTACCTGACCACCGGGCGGGTTTTGTACCAGTATCACACCGGCACCATGACCCGTAAAACCAAGGGCCTCAATGAGCGCGCTCCGGAAAACTTCATCGAAGTATCTCCTGAGGATGCCAAAACCTATGCGCTGACCGACGGTGCCAAAATAACGATTGCGTCCCGCCGGGGCCAAATTGAAGCGGTCGTCAAAATTTCGGAAAAGATGGTTGCCGGCACCATTTTCATGCCGTTTCATTTTGCTGAATCGGCAGCCAACAAACTGACCAACACTGCTTTGGACCCGGTTTGTAAAATACCTGAATTAAAAGTGTGCGCCGTTAAGTTATCCACAGCGGCATAGTGCTTGTCCTTCCCCAAATGGGTTTTTTGTACGATCTATGGATGGACACCGGAAAATAGAGCGGCGCAGCCGCGACGAATAGAATCGCGAGGCGATTCTATAAGGAGAAGAAATATGGTAGAAGCTGTTATGATGTTAGGCGGCCTGGGATTGGTGGTCGGTATCGGACTCGCTGCTGCATCCAAAATTTTCTACGTTTACGTTGATCCCTTGATCCTGGCGGTCGATGATATTTTGCCGGGCGCCAACTGCGGCGGTTGCGGCATGCCGGGCTGTACGGCCAATGCCGAAGCGATCGTGGCCGGCAAGGCCGCGCCCAACTCGTGTGTCGCCGCCGGTGAGGAAACAGCGGCAGAGATCGCTGCGATCATGGGCGTGGCCATCGAAGCCAAAGAGCCGGACATCGCCAGACCCGGCTGCACCTACGGCGTGCAGGATGCCGATCTGAAGTATGTTTACAGCGGCCTGAGCGACTGCCGTGCGGCAGCCTACCTGAGCGGTGGCATGAAAATCTGTTCGATCGGCTGTCTGGGACTTGGCAGTTGTGCCAAAGCGTGTCCCTTCAATGCCATTACCATGGGACCTGATGGACTGCCGGTGGTCGATGAAGAACGCTGCACCGGTTGTGGCACCTGCGAACGGGTCTGTCCCAAACACATCATCACCATGTCGTCCGTTACCCGGCGCATCATCCGCGAATATACCACGGATGATTGTACCACCCCCTGTCAACGTGCCTGCCCCGCCGGCATCGACATCTGCGAGTATATTCACCAGATCGCGGAGGGCAACTACGCCCAGGCGGTCCAGGTGATCAAGGAGCGCAATCCCTTCCCCACGGTTATCGGGCGCATTTGTCCGCGCCCCTGTGAAAATGACTGCCGGCGGCAATTCGTCGATGAACCGGTGGCAATCAACTTCCTGAAACGCTTTGCCGCGGATTACGAAAGAACCCAGGACAAACGCATCCAGCCTTACAAGGCACCTGACACCGGCCGCAAGGTGGCCGTCATCGGTGGCGGTGTCCAGGGGTTATCGGCCGCTTTCTTTGCCAGTCGCTTAGGCCATGAAACCACGGTGTTTGAGGCCACCGCTGAACCGGGTGGCCTGCTGCGCAGCGCCATTGCCTTTTATCGTCTGCCACGCTCGATCCTGGACTGGGATATCGATGGCATTCGCGACATGGGCGTTACCATTGAAACGGAAAAAGCACTGGGTCGGGATTTCGACATTGCCGGGCTGCTCAAAGACTATGAAACGGTCTTTCTGGCAACCGGGGGATGGGACAGCCGCATGGCACGCGGTGCCGACGCCTGGCAAGTCCAGCCGATCCCCAACACCCACCTGCTGATTGATTTAATCCAGCATTCGGAACACGTTGCCTGCGGACCAGAGGTCGTGATTGCCGGTGGCGGCAAACTAGCCCTGGATGCGGCCCGCACATGTAAAGCAAACGGTGCATCTAAAATTACACTGCTGTTCCGCGAAAGCCGCGATGCGTGCGATGTGGATGCCGATACAGTGGACGCCCTGAAACAGGAAGGGGTTGCAATCTATTTCAATACCGCCATCAGCCGCCTTTTTGGTGAGGAAAACGATCTGACCGAACTGGAATACATTCAACTCGACTCCCAGACCAAGGCAAACCTGCCGGTCAATACTCTCTTGCTGAGTTCCGGAAGGTTTCCCGAGCTTATCTTTTCCAAAGCGCAGCCTGAAAATCCCGAAGAAGACGCGGACGACCAAGCGGACACCGGTTCCTTGCAGTGGGTTGCCGTCGAGAAGTCTAAAAAGCCGGAAAACAAAGACACGCTCGGCCTGCTGGCCCAGGGCGATGACCTGACGGATTACACGGCTGCGATCAAGGCGATTGCCGCCGGGCGGCGGGCAGCTGCTGCCATGCATCAGGTGCTGTACGGCAACCCGATCGAACAGCCCGCCAATGTTGTCACGCCGCAAACCTGGATCCAGAATGTGGACCACGTCCACCATGTTACCCCCGCCCCCCGCCAGATCATGCCGCTGGGTGGAGCACGGGAAATGGTGACAGGTGAGGATATCGAAAAGGGCTACAGCAAAGAGATGGCCGATCAAGAGGCCCGACGCTGTCTGCAGTGCGGGCTGATCTGTTACCAAAAGGTCGAAAATTAAATTTTCTGCCTGATGCGCGCCTGCGGCGCTGGACCAAAACAAAACCCGGTCTTTTTGAGACCGGGTTTTTTGTTTGAATGACTTGAAGTGATAGCATTTGTCATATGAATGCTTTGATATTTAGGCGTGCTCGGATATTTTCGTATTTCTAGATCGGGTGACGTTCCCAACCAAACGCTATAGAAGTTTTTTTTCGAAAGGGGATATCGCTCACGGACGGCAATAAAGCGAATCTAAATTTGGGTGCAATGCACCTTTAGCATGCCTTTAAGCATACCCTCAAAGTATTAGGTTTTACCTATCACAAGCCCGTTTTTCCTCCCTTATTGCAGAATTCCTATGAGTAAGTATCTTTCTTGTAGACCAACAGAGGAAACGGAAATTATGATGATTTCGTTAAGCAATTTAAAAAATTTTATGAGAGATCTGCTAAAACAAGGCATGAGTCCCGACAAAATTGCATTAAGTGTTGCCCTGGGCGGGGTATTGGGAATTTTTCCGATACCCGGATTATCGACAGCGCTGTGCGCTTTGTTGGCCATGACATTACGTCTGAATCATGCTATGATCCAGGCGGTCAATTATGCGGTCTATCCATTGCAACTCTTGCTGGTGGGCGTTTACATCGCCATCGGCAATCAATGGTTCGGTGGCAGCGGATCAGTGGCGTCTTTCAATTCACTGGCGGGTTTGATGCGCCATGATTTGTGGAGCGGTTTGCTGGCATTAAAGCAGCTTGGCTTGTATGCTGTTGTGGTTTGGCTGGTGACCAGTCCTCTTCTGGCGATTGCTGTCTATTTCCTTTCGCGACTTGTTGCTGTGAAAATACAAGGCGCGCTCAATCATGCCAAAGAGACGGTTCTGGATCTTGGCACTTTCGAAAAAACACCGAACCCGCCGCCTGTGAAAAACAGTTCAGAACCCATTGGTCGGCCAAATCAAGCATGGCAGCCCGCTCGGAATTCAGGTTGCGAGACCTGCCTGGCATAACCCAATAACCAAACAACGGTGATCACCATGCGCTTAAAAATTCTGCTACTGGGCTTGACAACATTTTTACTTGCACAAGGATGTCAAACCATGCCACCCATTCAAACCGTTCAATCTGTTGACTTGGACCGGTTCATGGGATCCTGGTACGTCATCGCCAGTATCCCGACCTTTATAGAAAAGGACGTCTACAATGGTATCGAATCATATCGCCTGGCCGAAGACGGTACGGTTGAGACAACCTTTACTTTCAACAAGGGTGGTTTCGATGGTCCGGAGAAAATTTACCGGCCGCGAGGTTTTATACGTGATACCGAATCAAACGCCGTGTGGGGCATGCAGTTCGTCTGGCCATTTAAGGCTGAATACCGTATCATTTACCTGGACAAAAACTACACCCAAACGGTGATCGGGCGCACCAAGCGAGACTATGTCTGGATCATGGCACGCGAACCTTCAATACCCCAGGCTGACTACGGCCGAATCCTGCAGTTTATTGAAGAACAAGGCTATGATCTATCGAAGGTCCAGAAAATTCCCCAGCAACAAGGTGATCCAGAGGATTAAAAAGCTCATTGCAGCACAAAGCAACCGGTGTCGCGTCCCAGATCAACCTTACTTAAACAAGCCTTACATTTTCTGCCCCTTTAAATAGCTGAATAATCTCTCGCACATATGCGCATTCACATTCGACTGGACACGGTCTCAGCTCCTCCTTGTCCAAACAGTATTCCGGGCATGCCTCCGTTCCGGTTTTCGCTTCTTCAAAAATTGGCCCATCATACAGATCGGCAAAAGCACCTGCGCTGACAGCGATCGTATTCTTACAACTGTGGTTGAAGAACAACAGGCCGGTCTCTAAATCTTTGAAATTTACCTGGTAGCCAATGACACGAACACCAGGATCGTCAATAAATTCTTGGCAGGTTGCCCATACATGGTGGCAAACATTGCACTCTTTAAACATAGTTGATAATTACCTTGCGTTACGGGAGTATAGGGGCATCATTGCTTGATATCCGAGATAAACTGATTGGACGTTTCAATGGCGACATTCATTTTTTGAATCAGATCGCCGATTTCGCCTTTGAGCGTCGAAAACTCCGCCCGCAGAGAACCGATCGCCTGTGCATTGAGGTTGTGTTTGAGGAACAGCACGTTGTCTTGAAATGAACTCAAAACAGGTTCCATGCTTTTTTCGGCGCGATGCATGCTGGCCAGCATCTCGTTGTAGCGGGCTTTGGTGTCTTTCAGTTTGTGTTTGCTGGAGTTACGCAGCTTGGCGCTTTTATACATTTCCAGTTCTTTTTGCCACTCTTCGAACAGGGCCTCGGCAACAGATTCCACCTTGGCGATTCGCTCGGACACGGCTTCGGCGGCTTCTTTGCTGTCTTCATACTCGGCATTCAATTTTTCATAGGCATCCTTTAGATCTGTATTTTCAATCTGCACAATCGCGCCAAACTGTTCCAGGGCGGATTTAAACTGTTTTTGCGCGTCGGATTGGGAATCGCGGGCATCCTCCACCCGATCGACAAGGATATCGCGCTTGTGAATGCCCACCTTTTCCATGGCGCCATAATAAGCGCTGGAACATCCCCCGACGAACAGAGCGATCATTATCAACAGAACAGACATTCGGGTTGTATGTTTTTGCATGTATTCCTCCTTATGTGGTTCTTTGCAATCGCCATGCACTTGCATAAAAAATTATTCCGCAAAAACGTAATGACGCCAAGAATTTCATTTGATTAGGAAAAATCCCTCCCAGCCTCCCTTTACAAAAGGGAGGAGTTGTTTTTTACCCAGCCATAGGAGCAAGATTTCGTTACCCCCTTTTCTAAAGGGGGTTAGGGGGATTTGACATCAGGCATAGGCAGTCATTCCACGCTGCATGACTTCAACAAATATAGTCGAGATACAGCTGAAATTCAAACAAAAAACCCGGTCTTAATTCAAGACCGGGTTATTGTAATCTTAGGCAGTGTCCGTGCAATTCCGAACCCGCTACTCGTAACGCGCAACCCGTAACCAGTTTTTAGGTGGCAACCATGGCAACTCGATAGCACCTCAAGCACCGCGCCGCTTCACTGATGGCATCGGGGATTGAATAGCCCGCTTCAACCTCGTCGAAACTGAATTTGCGGGTATCAGGCGGCAGCATGGCCAGGTGTTTGCGCTTAAGCCCACCGCCGGCACCGATTTTTTCATCGGGATCGAACACTTTGACGGATTTGAAAAGCTTGTCAAAATAGTCGCCGACTTCGTATTCCAGGGGCAGGCCGTTGATCATCCGATCGATATTCATGGCCGCCAGGCGACCGCCGGCACAGGCGGTAATCAGGGCACCGGGGCCGGTTTCGCAGTCCCCGGCTGAAAATATCTTGGGCCGGTCGGTCTGTTTGGTCACCTCGTCGACCACAATGGAACTCCACCGGGTCGTTTTGATATCGTCGTAACCTTCTAGAATAGACAGGTCGATTCGCTGGCCGATGGCCGGAACAACCGTGTCACAATCAAAAACAAACTCCGAGCCCTCCACCGGAACAGGCCGGCGCCGTCCACTGGCATCCGGTTCGCCGAGTTCCATCTTGATACACTCGAGCCCGACCACCCGGTCGTTTTCAGCGATAATGCGCACCGGTGTGGTCAGGAAATGGAACTGTACCTGCTCTTCTTCGGCAT
>Ga0180435_10007017_pt1 | contig 10771 bp, 9 predicted proteins | sample SS_ome_3_FD_132467 | JGI IMG/M metagenome (GOLD analysis project Ga0180435, IMG submission 132467) | Hypersaline lake sediment archaeal communities from the Salton Sea, California, USA - SS_3_S_1 metaG | ecosystem: Environmental > Aquatic > Non-marine Saline and Alkaline > Hypersaline > Sediment... | reverse complement strand
AGCTGATTTCCCCATTAAGTCAGAAAGGATTGCAAAAATCGATTAAAGGGTGTGGGTTAAATCTTCTATCCCTACGGGTCTCAGGGTATGAAAGCCTTCCCCATAGGTAGCTCCAATGAATCTTCCCATAACTCGATCTTTTGCGATTACATTATCCAGAAAATCTTTTGAAGATATGGGTGAACTGGGCTCATTGGATTCCGGATCATAAAATTGTGATTTAAAGGCACGAATCATCTCCATTTTCCGTTCCTGATGGTCTGAAATATCTACGACTATATCAGGGGTACTGGTGTAGTCTTGAATATACTGGTAAACTGTTTTGGGTCTCCACCGCTCCTGCTCTTTCAAGGTATTTGGGTCTATCGTTTTGATTTTTAATAGACCGCTATAAAAACAAGCGTCATGGACAAGTTTTGATGCTCTGGCATGATCCGGATGTCGATCCCAACGTGCATTAATCAAAACTACATCAGGTTGTAATTGTCTCAGAAAAGGAATGATTCTTCGGATCGTAGATTCATTGTGTTCAAAAAATCCGTCTGCCAGGCCTACATTTCCGCGATAATCTAAATTTCCTATCGATGCAGACTCGGCAGCTTCCTGAAGCCGAATTTCATCAGTTCCCCTTGTTCCAAGTTCACCTTTTGTTAAATCAAGAATACCTACTCTATATCCAAGTGATTTATGGGCCAGTAGCGTCCCTGCAGCACATAATTCAATGTCATCAGGGTGGACGGAAACTGCAAGAAGATCAAGTTTGTTTCCTACCATCTCAAAAGCGCGCTTCCCCATGTGAAACCAGATCCAAATGCTGCAAGACAAACGAGATCACCTGGCTTGATCTTCCCTTCTTCCCATGCCTCAGATAACGCAATGGGAATCGAGGCTGCTGTTGTATTCCCATATCTTTGGATATTGTTGTACACCTGGCTATCCTCAAGTTTTAAAATTTTTTGTACAAATTGGGCTATCCTCAGATTGGCTTGATGAGGAATCAACATCTTTAGGTCCTTTGGCTGATATCCATTAGTCGTTAATGCCTCCATGATCACTTCAGGGAACTTCTTTACTGCAAATTTGAATACATACTGTCCATTCATGTAAGGATAAATCATACCCTCATCCAGCATTTTTTCCGTAATGAATAAACCTCCAAATTCATCATCACCAAAACCATAATCCACCTCATCGTGATACCCACTATGGGATCCGGGACTTATAAAAGATAATTCCTCTGCATGTCGCCCATCGGAATGTAAATGGGTACTCAACAACCCGCGATTTTCATCCTCTGTTGCTCCTACGACAGCTGCTCCTGCGCCATCTCCAAAAATGACCGTAACGCCCCTTCCTCTGGTGGAAAAGTCAAGCCCCATGGAATGGACCTCAGAGCCTACCACTAGAATATTCTGATACATACCTGATCGAATAAATTGATCAGCTACAGAGAGCGCATATACAAAACCTGAGCATTGATTTCGAACGTCCAAAGCACCTATTTCCGTTTTGGAAATTCCGAGCTCCCTTTGAAGAAGCACCCCACATCCAGGAAAAAAATAGTCGGGACTTAAGGTGGCAAAAATGATAAAGTCTATTTCTTCCTTATCTACTCCTGCCCTCTCCAGAGCTACCTCAGAGGCTTTCGCAGCAAGCGTTGTGGGCGTTTCTTCCTGTCGTCTTGCATACCGTCTTTCTTTGATTCCGGTGCGTTCCTGAATCCATTCATCTGATGTATCCATATGCCGAGCCAGATCGTCATTCGTAACGACCTGCTCCGGAACATAATGTCCGATACCCTTTATAATACTTCTCATATTTGCCATAGTTGAGTCAATGTGAAACTAAATTAATATTTATTTCATATTGTTCAACTCTTGCGGCAGTCTAGGTCTTTCTCTCTTTCTTTTTGGCGGCCGGGAATAAGATATTATTCAAAATCAGACGATAACCCGGTGATTTTGGGTGGAGATTAAGATCTGTTTCCGGATCATTGACTCTGTGTTTGTAGTCTTCGGGATCATGCCCTGCATAAAAAGTCCAGGTTCCCTCCCCTCTGGTTCCATGAATATAGCGTACCTCCGAGGCACTCTTATTTTCACCCAGCGTAATGACATTTGACTTCACAAACTGTCTTTGGAAGGCAGTGGTTTGCCCCATAAAGCCTTTCACGGTTCGTGTGTGATTTTGCGTAAGCATGGTGGGGACCGGATCCCATTTTGCTGAAAAGTCAAAAAGGGTAAAATAGTCTTGATCTTCTTTCACATTTCGACGCACATTATCCAAAGAACTATATTCATATTCTAATGGATTCTTCACAATAGTGAAATTTTCGAAAGCAATGCAATTCTCATAATTCAATTTAGGATCAGGGTTTGGATCTGCGGCATCGCCATCATACATTTCTGCACAAATATCTACCCCCTCCGCTGCTAAGGCCACATCATATGTGTCTGTTGCAGAGCACATAGCAAACATAAAACCACCCCCTGCAACATATTCATTGATTTTTTTCACGACCTCAAGTTTGAGTTGAGAAACTTTGGAAAAGCCTAAGCTCGCTGCCAATTGTTCCATTTTCTCCTGATTGGCCCGATACCAGGGGGTGCCTGCATAAGCACGATAAAATTTTCCATATTGACCTGTAAAGTCTTCATGGTGCAAATGCAACCAATCATATTGTGCCAGCTTATCGGAGAGCACCTCTCTGTCGTACACAGTTTCATAGGGGATTTCCGCATAAGTCAACACAAGGGTAACCGCGTCATCCCATGGTTGTATACGTTCTCCCCTCGCATTAAAATCCGGTGTATACACAGCTATTTTGGGGGCTACCTCCAACTTAATAGCTTCCATATTAACTTCCGGATTGGCAATTTCTTCACGAATCAAATTAAATTGAGCATCGGAGATAATTTCATAGGATACGCCCCGAGTCTGACATTCTTTTTCAAAACGTTCATTGTATGCGAACACAAAACTTCCTCCTCGATAATTTAACAACCACCATGCTTCAAGCCCATTATCTAATATCCAATAGGTAATACCATAGGCTTTGAGGTGGTTCTTTTGAACCTCATCCATCGGCAGCATAATCTGACTGGCTTGCAGCTTAATGTTTACACTGAAGACGATCAATATCAAAACGAAAGACCACTGAATTAGTCTAGTCATACATCAAATCTATTTTTGTAGTAACGATACAGATGCGTATCTATTATCAATAAATGTATTAGGAGAGTAGTTGTTGTCGGATCAAAAATTCAAGCTGTTGGTTGGATTGCGTCAATTCATCCAAAAGCTTCTTATTTTCCTCCCTCAATCTGTAAATCTCAAATGAGTTTCGGATAATATTTCTCAAATAACGTTCATCCCAGGGTTTCGTAATATAATGGTAAACCCGCCCTTTATTAATGGCTCCAATGACTGCATCAATATCCGAATAGCCGGTGAGTAAGATGCGTATAGGATCTGGATATTCCACAGTGAGTTTTTCAAAAAACTCAACACCCGTCATATTCGGCATCCTTTGGTCACTAATCACGATTTGAATATCCTTAGTCTTGACGATTTCAAAGCCCTCAGCAGCCGACTCAGCCAAAAAAATCCTGAATTCTCTGCGAAATGTCGCCTTGAAACTAGTGAGGTTGTTTACCTCATCATCAACATATAGAATTTTTATTTTATTCTCCTTTTCCATCTGTGATCATACCCTATCCTAAAACAAGTTACTACTTTTTATATATATCATCCGTGCTATCTAGGAAATTAATTAACTTTAATTGGAACACATAGTAACTTCATGAGCGACCATTCTCTTGCTATAAAACCTAACTTTTATAAGCTCCCCCAAGATCATTTACTCCTGGAAGAACTCAAATCGAAACATCCGGAGATGCAAATCTTTGATGCTTTTCAAAATCAGGTCAAGGAATTGATAAAATGTCGTCATCCCAGAGGGCTTCAGCCGACTCAGGTGGAAGAAGCTGTTCAAAGCTATGTAGCGGGACGGGCTTGGGAAGAATGTGGAAATTGGGTTTATTTCCCCTGGCGAAACAGCCTGGTCCATATCCTCGATGAGCAAGATTTCATAGAAGTCCGTACCAATCGCAACCAATATAAAATCGCGCGCAAATAAAGAGATCTGCTCCAAACCAAAACAATTGGAATTATAGGCTTAAGTGTAGGGCAAAGTATCGCCCTATCGCTTGCTATGGAAAGATCTTTTGGTGAACTCCGGATTGCAGATTTTGACCATTTAGAGTTGTCGAATTTGAATAGAATTCGGACGCCCTTGATCCATCTAGACCTGCCGAAAGGTTTAAAATAATGGATTAAGAGACTGATTTTCAAGTGGTTATTGCTGATCAACGTATGCCACAAATGACCGGTACAGAGTTCTTATCTCAAGTCAAAGATTTATACCCGGATACGGTCCGAATGCTACTGACCGGCTATAGTGATATTGAGGCAGTAGCTGATGCGATCAATAAAGGACAGGTGTACCGCTACATTGATAAACCATGGGATTATAAAAATATCCAGACGGCTATCGTCAATGCACGCGATATTTACGATACTAAAATGGAGCTCCGAGAAAAAAATGAAAGCCTTGAAAAGGCACTCAAGGAGCTAGACCATTTTGTTTACTCCGTTTCTCATGATTTGAGAGCCCCACTAGCCTCTATTCTGGGCATCGCAAATCTAGCCAAAATAGAAATCAAAGATGCGACCTCCCTCGAATACTTTGACATGATTAAAAGTATGGTAGATAAATTGGACACCTTTCTGCATCAAGTCATCGATTACTACTACGGCAATCGCAACAACACCTCAGAGGATGAAATCAATTTCAATCAACTGGTAGAGGGGATCACTGAAGGCTATTTATACGATCCGGCAACACCTGATGTTTCTCTTGACATTCAACTCGATTCTGATGGCAGTAAATTCATTAGCAATGAAGTGAAGCTGAAGATCATTCTGGGGAATCTCATTTCCAATGCAATTAAATACCAGAAAGAAAATAACGACCATCAGCAAGTAGATATTCATATCGATGTGAAAAATGGCGCTGCAGATATCACAATCAGGGATAATGGCGTAGGGATTTCAGACGAAATGAAAGAAAAAGTCTTTGAAATGTTCTACAGAGCCACTCATAAATCCTTGGGTTCCGGTCTTGGGCTTTACATTGTAAAAGAATCTGTAGAATCACTTGGGGGCACCATCAACTTGGACTCTGTGAAGGGTGAAGGCACCACCATCAGCATCCACCTTCCGGCCCTATCTTAGTTTTTGAACTTAATAAAAATCCTTTTATTTCGTTGTAGCATTTATATGCATATTTGCAGACGAAAAAATTAGTGTGTGGGGAATTTGCAACTTGAATATTCTACCGGTTTTATTATCCTTTGTGGCCTCTTTGCCTTGGGCCTCAGCCTGTTTCTTTACTTCAAGGATTCAAGGTGGAAAGATAAAGCTGCCTATATTCCCATCGTATTAGGATTGATAAGATTTGGGGCTACTTTTCTCCTTTCCTTTTTATTACTCTCCCCCTATCTCACCTATTTTGATCAGAGAACAGAAAGCCCTTTACTTTTATTGGCTGTAGATAATTCCGAATCAATTCAATCAACGCCTGACTCCACACTTCAACAGTTTAAAGTCGCCGTCGATCAGTGGGAATCAAGATTTTCAAATTATGAACTTGAAATCTTATCTCTCGGAGAAAGCGTCAAGTCTTTGGATAGCTTAAGCTTCGACGAGCAGCAAACAAATCTTTCCGCGCTGATAGATTATATAGACAATCAATATGCCGGAAGAACAGTAGGAGCATTGGTCATCGCTTCCGACGGGCTGTATAATCTGGGTCAAAATCCCATGTATAGTACAAGTCAATTTCCATATCCCATCTACACCTTGGGCTTAGGCGACACTACAAAAAGAAGCGATGCTCTGGTCAAACAGATATTTCACAATGACATCGTTTATTTAGGAGATCAGTTTTTCCTGCAGGTCGATATCGAGGCTGAACAGATGAACGGGCTCAGCAGCAAGGTCCAGCTTTTGCGGAAGCGTAATGATCAGTTTCAACTTGTAGAAGAAAAAACTATCACCTATGAGGGCGGACGCTTCTTTACGACTGTAGAATTCAATGTAGCCCCTAATCAAGAAGGCCTACAGCAATATAAAGTACAACTCAGTCAACAGAATGCAGAAGCCTCCTTTGAAAACAATTCCAAGGACTTCTATATAGAAGTGATTGATGGTCGCCAGAAAATCTTAATCGCCTCTGCTCAACCTCATCCGGATTTGACTGCCTTGCGGCAAATTTTAACCCAATATGGCAACTATGAGATCGAGTTGAAACTACTCCAACAATCAACACCCAATATTGTGCCTGAACAATATGACCTATTAATTTTACACCAATTACCTTCCCAAAGAGTCAATCAAAGGCTTCAAAAGATTTTATTGGAAAATCAGCAACCGAAATTATTCCTATTGGGCAAGCAAACAGATTTGACAAGCCTAAACAGAAATCAAAAATTATTGCAAATCACCCCCATGAATGGCAGTCCTAATCTGGTAGATGCGGCTTTCCATAATAATTTCAATGCCTTTCAAATCGACCCTTCAGAAGCTGTGCGATTTGAAAATTTTCCGCCTATGGAGGCGCCTTTCGGCAAATATACCCCTACCGGTAACCTTCAAGTACTCTTCCATCAAAGGATTGGAGACTTAACCACAGAATACCCTCTCTTTGCCATGGGTGAAGAAAGAGGTGTGCGCACAGGCTTCATCAATGGCGAAGGATTGTGGAGGTGGAGGCTTTTTGACTTCATGGATGACCAGGAACATAATAGTTTGAATACGCTTATCGATCAAATGATAAAATATCTGTCTATCAAAGAAGACAGAAGAAGATTCAAGCTTACCCCTTCCGCAAGATTGATCAATGAAAATGAATCTATTTCATTCAGGGCAGAATTGTATAATGAGAGTTTTGAACCGGTAACTGATGAGGACATCACCATGACTATCCGGGATGAGGACAATAAAGAGTATAACTTTCTTTTTTCAAGGGCTCAGGACTTTTATAGTCTGGATGCCGGTTTTTTAGCTCCTGGAAATTATACCTATGAGGCAAGTGTCAGCAGAAATGGCCAAAATTTTAAGGAGGAAGGTTCCTTTTCTGTAGAGAAAATCCAATTAGAACGATACCAAACTCAGGCGAATAGAGACCTGCTAAGAACCTTATCTGCTGCCTCCGGAGGCCGCTATTTCGAAATGGACGAGTTAGAGGCTTTAAGGAGCGAGATATCTGATCAACAAAGCCTTAAGGATGTACTCTACACAACAGCAAGAACACAGGGGTTCATTGACTTAAAATGGATTTTTTGGGTACTGTTCGCATTGCTGGCCTCTGAATGGATAGCCAGAAGACTTGCTGGTACTTATTAAGCTAGAAATGTCACGTTTTGAATTTGTCATACACTTAAAGAGTGTATGGCTAACAGAAAACTTTCTTGGCAACTCTTTCCCCTTGCCCGTCCCGCAATTTCCGTGCTTACGGGAGCATTATGCTATACCCTATGGGGCTTTGAAGGAAAAGGTCCCCTTTTCATTTGTATTCTGCTCATCACAGGCCTTTGCGCAAGCAGGAAAAACTCCTTGATATGGAGTATGGTATTCTACGCTACTTTCTTATGCATAGGATATGTTCATATGGGCACTTGTGACCGAAGTTTTCATAAAATTCCAAGACTAAACCCGGGTCTGGATTATGAAATGGTTCTGGAGGTCCGGAAAGCTCAGTACGACGAGCAGAACCTTCGATGGAAGATGTATGGAAACTGTTTTATATCCGGTCAGGCTGCAGCAATACCCGTTTATGCCTGGCTTGCCGACAACAGAGAGGTGCAAGTAGACGATATCTTGATCGTAAAGGCGAGACTTAATCTACTTAAAAAAGGACCATTCCCGGGCGGCTTCGATTTCTCCCAATATTTGCAAAAGAAGAAAGTCTGTTATTCTGTTTGGATAGAACCAAATCAGGTGTTGTATCACAAGACAAAGAAAACATTTTCCTTTTGGGAAAAATGGAGGCAGCAACGCATCGTAAATTTACAAGCTGCTTTCTCGCCCTCTTCCTTTGGAATCTATGCCGCTGTACTATTTGGAGATTCCAAAGAATTAAATCCTAGGGTACGAAGACAATTTTCTGACTTAGGTATCGCTCATATCCTTGCGGTTTCAGGCATGCACGTCGGGATTCTGATCAGCTGTGTCTCCGCAGCTTTGTCCCTATTAGGTAAATTCAAATATCAAAGATGGGCTCACTTTCTCATTCTCAGCACAGCTATTTATTTATATGTTATGATGTGCAACTTCGCACCTTCCGCCAGCCGAGCAGGTCTGATGGCCGTCGTATACTATCTGGCAAAGGCCTTGAAGGTGGGACAAACAGGTGTCAATAGTCTCTCTTTTAGTGCCATTCTTTTATTCCTGTTGGACCCCTATATAATCTTTGACTTGGGCGCTCAGTTATCTTTCATCGCTATGTTGGGTATCTTTTTGTTACACCCACCTTTGATGGAGTGGTTTCGGTGGAAGATTCCACTGCCTGAACAACTGAATTCATTGATTTGTATTTCCATCGCCGCACAAATCAGCCTTGCTCCTCTCCTTCTTTTCTATTTCGGAAAGCTGCCAGTATTGTTTTGGCTATTTGGGATACCTGCGGGATACTTTGCCATCTTTATCTTTTGCTCAGGTTGGATATGGGTTTTGGGAGAGCTGCTCCTCCCTATACCTGAATGGATTGATGGAGCATTGGATCAAATCATACTCCTGTGTATCTCAGGAGTCGATGCTGCAGCTCAGTCCGGCAATTGGGTTCTTCAAAAGTCCCATTTTGACCTAATGGATGCTTGTTTGGTGGCAAGTATCTCGATTGCCGCTACCACTTGGCTCTATCATCGAAAGATGAATAAACGGATACTTACTTTGAAGCTCATAAGTCTACTGGTCTGTGTCTTTCTGTGGTACAGCAACTCCAAAAGACTCAATACGACCATTAGGTCTTTCGAGTCCAGAAAGCAGTCATTTTTATTCATCAAAATTCATGATCAGTCTTGGTGTATCAGTCAAGATCCCCTTTCAGAATTTGACCAAACTGCCCTTAAGGCTTCCTATCCAATAGATAGCATGATCAGTATTTTAAAATAAAACCAAAAAAGTGGGAACGTTTTCAGTTTTGGTTACACATGATAGGAAAGGAAAAGTAAGATGAATCACTGGATGAGATTTACGAAAACCGAACAGCGCGGCCTGATTGCCTGGAGCATTTTCTTGTTCGTCTTAACGATGGGACACACCCTTCTGGTTAATTATCTGGAAAGAGAAGAAACCAAAAAAGCTTTAGAATTATTGGATCAATGGACAAAGGAAAGTCAGGTTTCCCCTGAAAACACTTATACCTCCAAAATTTATTCAAACTGGAATGACTTTTCCAAAGACTCCTCGACAAACAGCATCCAACATCAACCACATCAGGAGAAGGGGATACCCTCTACCCAAAAGATTGAATATGCGTCAGATCCCGGATCTGATTCAAAAATAAAAATTGCAGACTCTATTCCTACTCGTCGCGCTTCGGACCCTTCTCCTGAAAGGAAAGCAGCACCTTTAAATATCAATACGGCTTCTCAAAAAGATTTTGAAGCCTTAGGGTTTCCGGAATACATTGCACAAAGAGTATGCGCATTCCGTGAAAAAGTAAGAATGTTTGAATCCATTAATGACCTTAAAGAAATTTATGGGATCGATACCTTTATGGTGCGCGCTTTAGCTGACCAATTATTCGTCAACCTCAACGACCTCCCCAAACTAGAAATGAACAGCGCCGACGCATCCGAATGGATGTCTTTGAAAGGGATCGGCAAAACGTATGCAAAAAGAATTATAGAATACAGAAACCGGCTGGGCGGTTTTTCATCTGCTCATCAGCTATTGGAGGTGTATGGGATAGATAGCCTTTTGTATCAATCCATTTCCTTCCGTTTAAAAGTCAACCCGCAATTAATAAAAACCATCAATATAAATACTGCCAGCCTTCAGGAACTAGCGAGTCATCCCTATATTTCCTGGCGAGAAGCTGATTTAATTGAGAAATTCAGAAAGGAACATGGACCTATTATCCAATTGTCGGACTGTAAAGGCCTATCTGAAACATGGAGTCTGAAGGTAGCTCCCTATATTACATATTGAAATAAAAACAAACGATAGCTTCCCGTAAGAAAACCATTTCCCAAACAATTAATTTTAACAAAATGAGGGGAACGAACAAATAAAACACAACTATTTATTCAGGCCGTTCGAGAAGTACGTCAACTTATTATAGAAAAGCTGATGCTGGTTATAGAAAGATCATCGATGTCTCTCAATAATTTCACGAGCCTCATCCATCATCTTGGGAGAACCCATGATAATACCGGTTCGTTGATGCAAGTCATGAACAGGGATGTCCAAAATACGGCCCATATTCATATCCAGAGCTTTTCCTCCAGCCTGCTCGACGATCATGGACAAAGGATTACATTCATAAAGCAATCTCAATTTTCCCTCGGGATGATCATCGGTCTCGGGATAAGTGAAAATTCCACCATACACAAGTGTTATGTGCACATCAGCAACCATTGAACAAATATATCTTAAGAGTAATTTTTCTTCGTTACATTGGTTAATATAAGCTTGCACATCAGGT
>Ga0180435_10007016_pt1 | contig 10772 bp, 8 predicted proteins | sample SS_ome_3_FD_132467 | JGI IMG/M metagenome (GOLD analysis project Ga0180435, IMG submission 132467) | Hypersaline lake sediment archaeal communities from the Salton Sea, California, USA - SS_3_S_1 metaG | ecosystem: Environmental > Aquatic > Non-marine Saline and Alkaline > Hypersaline > Sediment... | reverse complement strand
TTCGACACGCTGCGGCGCGACGACTTCATCCGCTGCACGGTATGGAAGGAGGACAAACCGATATCAAAGGGCCTGGCGTGGCTAAAGAAGAATTACGACATTAGCGCAAATCCGGGCAAGGGCGTTCAGTGGCGGTATTACTGGCTGTTCGCACTGGCGCGAATCGGTCTGACGAGCGGAAGGAAGTTCGTCGGAGGGCGGAACTGGTTCACCGACGGGACGCGCCAACTGCTGGACGACCAGAACGCCGAAGGCAGTTGGGGCTACGGGACCGGCGGGCAGCTCGTTCCGCAGACGGCTTTCGCAACGCTCTTCCTGGCGCGCGGGCGCAGCGGCGTACTGGCGAACAAACTGCAATACGCCGGTAAGTGGAATTGCCGCCCTCACGACCTGGCCAATCTCGCCAGGCACGTGGGCGACACTTACGAGCGAAAAGTGACCTGGCAGATCGTCGGCGATCAATCAGAAGCGGCCGACTTCCTCGAGGCGCCGATCCTCTACATCTCCGGCGCCGGACCGTGCAGGATGACCGACGACCAGGTCGACAAGATACGCACGTTCGTACACCAGGGAGGAACGATCATCTCGGAAGCCGCCGGAAACAGCGGAACGTTCACCATTGACATGCAGGCGTTCTACAAGCGCCTGTTCCCCCACTACGCCCTCGATCGCCTCGACGACAGCCACCCGATCTATTCGCTGCAATACGCGCCCAAGGGTGTCTCGGGGCTCTCGGGCGTCTCAAACGGCGCCAGGCTGCTGGCGATTCACAGCCCTCGCGAACTGTCGCTGGCCCTGCAGCGCGCCACGGGCAAGAAAGCCGATATGCCCATATTCGAACTGCTCACAAACGTCTACCTCATGACGACCGACATGGGACGCCTGCCGAGGCGCGGTATGCGCAAAGTCCCGAAGGCCAAACCGTTCAAGCCACTGGCATCGCTCAACATCGCAAGGGTCAAGTACAAGGGCAACTACGATCCCGAACCGCTGGCGTGGAAGCATCTGGCAATATGGGCCGGGAACCGCCATCGCATAAAACTGAACGTCACCAACCCGATGGACATCACTCAGCTTGACGCGAAGAAGTGGCCTGTCGCGGCGATGACGGGCACCGGGAGCCTCGATCTGTCCGGCGAAGAACTGGCTGCACTGAAACGCTATTTCAAGACCGGCGGGAAGTTGATAGTCGATTCATGCGGTGGGGATCCGAAGTTCGCCCGGGCCATCGAGCAGATCATAGGCCCGCTGGTCGAATCCGGGCGCCGCAGACCGCTTGCCGCTCACGTCGCACTGAACGGTCCGGCGAAGATCCAGCGCGTCTACTATCGCAGGGCGCTGGCGAGGAAACTGGGACGGGAAAAGTCCCGCCCGCTCGTTTCGGGCATACTCCGCAACGGAAAGCCCGTGGTGATCTACAGCCCCTACGATCTGACGACAGGCCTGGCGGGATACGAGGGGTTCTCGATGAGCGGCTACAAGCCCCAAAGCGCCCTGCCCGTCATGACCAATCTCCTGTGCGACCTGGGCGGGATAAAGCTGGGAGCGCAGCGCCCATCTCCTGCGACAACACCCGCCGACAAGTAACTCGGATCCGGGGATAGCCAACTTACACGCTACGACCTTTCTGGCAGTGTGCCGAAACCAACCCTCTCTCTGCACAGACGGCTCCCAATCCGTCGCCACATGCCCAGCATACTTACAGACAGCCTGGAAGAATACGGAATTCCATCCAGGTGAAGCGACAGCGAATCGAGAAATGGATACCGGTTCCCGTTGGCTTGGGCCGGGTTTTGCCCATTGGGCAAGACCGGTGATCTGCACGTTCGCTCTAAAGAAATGATTGAAGTTCCATGCAATCCACTGTAACAGTGGAACGTGAAATACACGGTAGCATTAAAGCCAAGAGCAATAAAAGAATTACGCCGTGTCCAGAAACAGGATGCAACGCGTATCGCTGACGCTCTGGCACAACTTGAAGATGAGCTATCGGGCGATGTGAAGCGCCTGACGGATTTCACCCCGGAATATCGCCTGCGCGTCGGGTCTTAGCGTGTCTTATTTGAGATAGAAAATGAGAATGAGATTATTGTTTATCGAGTTGTGCATCGTCGCGATGCTTACCGATGAACAGGAGGAATCAAAATGCTGAGATTGCATCCAAATATACTGGAAAGCGATGGCCACAAGGCGTTTGCCGTCTTGCCATATGATGAGTTCCAAAAGATACAAGAGGTGCTCGACGAGTATGAAAATCTGAAAACTCTTCGAGAGGCAAAAGCAACTGAAGCAGATGCCCCTGTCATCCCCCTCGGCACAGTACGTCAAGAACTGGATATTTGAGCGAGCATTCATATCCAGTGGACACCCTGGCGTTACCGCCCGGTCCAGAGATACATGAAACGCGGCTGCGCCAGCGACATCAACGCTCCGGCATTTACGTTTACCAGGTTAAACTGGGCGCCGACACCGGGGACCATGCTGTAAGCGTTGGCGCGATAACCGGCCGGGCGACCGTACATCACCACCTTGATCCGCTCGGCGCCGCTCCGCTTCCTGGCCAACACCAGGGCCTCATCCATGTACCCCAGCGAATCAACCAGACCGCTGTTCAGCGCATCACCGGCCGTATAAACCCTGCCGTCAGCTAGTTTCCGGACCTGGGCGGCATCCAGTTTCGAACGACCGGAGGCAACCACCGACACGAACTTCCCGTAGAAATCGTCGACGATACCCTGGAGCACTTCGGCGTCGGCCTTGTCCAGAGGCTTCAGCGGGCTGCCCATATCCTTCATCTTGCCCGAAGTGATCGCCTCCGCCGTCACGCCGATCTTGTCCATCGTGCCCGCAAAACTTATGGTCTGGACTATCACGCCGATGGAACCGGTGATGGTGGTTCGATGCGCGACAATCACATCCGCGGCGCAGGCGATGTAGTACCCCCCGCTGGCGGCAACGTCCACGAGCACCGCGATTACGGGATTTCCGGTGGCCGACTTGTACTGCATCACGCGGTTATACATTATGTCCGACGCTGTCACCCCGCCGCCCGGAGAATTGATCCGAAGCACCAGCGCGCGAACGCTGCGGTCGGCCTGGGCCTTGTCAATCTTCTCGACAAACAGGCTCACCGGGTTCTCGCCCTCACCGAAGAAACCTCTGGACCGCTCGTTGAAGATGATCCCGCTGACATCGACGACGGCCACCTTGTCGCTGACCGACCACCCCCGATCGCGGTGGATCACCGTCTCTGTGAGGCGCTCATCGAGGCTCACCGGTGTGAGAAGCCATCCGGTGTTGCTCCCGCAGCCGCCGATAATGAAAACGCAGGTTGTCCACGCCAGTATGATAATTGCTGTCTTGTTCATGGCGACATGGTAGTCCCACCGGCGCCGCGGCGTCAACAGTGCTAACCGAACTTTCCGTCGACGAGTTGGCGGATGAATTCCGCCAAGCCCCCCGAAGCCGTGTGATCCGAAACTTCGATGACGCCGGGGGGCGCCTGCGGCATGGCCACGCCGAGACCGGCGCTGCCGATCATCGATATGTCGTTTACATCGTCGCCGACGACCGCGATCTCGCTCATCGGAGTACCGGTGGCCTGGGCGACGTATTGCAGGGCCTTGCGCTTGTCGGCCCCGGCGGCATGCGCCTCGACGATCCAGACATCGTAATTCGGCGCGAGAATCGAGCAGATATTGATCGCATCACCGAATTGCTCCTTCAGATCTCCCGCCAACACCGGACCGTCCTTCTCGTCCACGACCGCCGATATCCGCAGGACGTCAGGCCCGTCGGGGGCAAACAGCACATCACCCAACGACGCCACCGATTCCACACTGACGTCCATTCGCGAAAACCATCGCCTCTGCGCATCGGCCAGGTCTCCGCGAGCGGTCAGGTAGTACTCCACGTCATATCGCCACGCATCGACGATCGCCATCGCGCAATATCCCGCAGCGCCAAGGGCGTCGGCGAACCGCCGCGCCGTTTCGGAATCCATCGGCTTGTGATACAGCGTCCTGCCTGTATCGGCCTCGCTGACCAGCGCCCCTCCGATCAGGATCATCGGTTGGGGCCGACGCCCCAGGGAAAGCTGTCTCCATATATCGATCGTCTCGCTGTACGATCGCCCGGTGGCCAGGCAAATACCGATCCCCGCCCTCTCGGCAAGGGCGATCGCTTCGATAATATCGCCCGTAACCACGTTATCCGGGCCAACCAGCGTTCCGTCAACATCCAGAGCTAAGATACGATACTTCATTTGAATCACTGCAATACAGAAAGGTTATGTCGCTCTCTAACGACAGATGAGGATTACATGTAATCCCCATCTGGTTTTCGGGTTACACGTGCGTGAGAATCACTCCTTTCCGCAAACGTCCTACAAAGCCACCAGGCCCTTCAGATCGGCCATCCCCAGAAATCCCCCCGCTTCATCCACAACGGGTACTTCTCCGATTCGCTTGTCCTTAAGCATCGCCAGCACGTCGTCGACTCGCCGATCACCTGTTACCCGCGCGCAATTGGCGGTCATCACGTCGCTGACTTCGCGGACCAGGAAGTCGGGGTCCTGTTGGAGCCCGCGGCGCAGGTCGCCGTCGGCGAAAATGCCCAGGACCTTCTTGTCGGCGTCAATCACGACCGCCGCGCCGGTCTTGGCCTGTGTTATCGCGAGAATCACGTCCTGCACAAGGGTCTCGGGACTGACTGCCGCCACGGCGTGTCCGGTTCGCATAACCGCTTCTACCGGAAGTGACTTCTTGCCCAGCGCCCCGGCCGGGTGCAGCGACGCATAGTCCTGCACGTTGAATCCGCGCCGCTTCATCAGGCAAAGCGCCAGGGCGTCTCCCACCGCCAGCATCACTGTGGTGGTGGCCGTCGGCGCCATTCCCAGCGGACACGCCTCAGTCAGGTCACCGAGCAGAATATTGATATCGCAATGGGCCGCCAGAGACGAACGCCCCGAAGACGTAACGCCAATCAGCGTGACGCCCATCGTGCTGAGGAACGGAAGGAGTTCGGCGATTTCAGCACTCTCACCGGAATTGCTGAACATTATCACCACGTCCTCGGCGCGCACCATGCCCAGGTCGCCGTGCAGCGCCTCTGCCGGGTGCAGAAAGAATGACGGCGTGCCCGTACTGGCCAGCGTAGCCGATATCTTGGTGGCGATCTGACCGGCCTTGCCCATACCTGAAGTCACCACGCGACCGGTGCAGCGCTCCATGGCTTCGAGCGCATCGACAAACGCGCCGTCAAGCCGATCGCGAACCTGGCCCAGGGCCTTTATTTCGGCGTCCAGAACTTCTCGTGCGTATTCCAAACTCATTTGTATAATATCAGACATCCTCGGACGGACGATTGCAAGTGCGTTTCCGGCTGAAGGGACCTTTAAGGAATGCCGGATGACGTACATCGGCGAAATTGCAGCCTTGAGCACAGTGATCCTCTGGGCTGTCGGTACGCTGTCGTTCGAGGCCGCCAGTCGACGTGTCGGCTCGACTACGGTGAATTTTATTCGCCTGGTAATGGCCTGGGGAATGCTGGCGATATGGGGACTGGCGTCGTCAAGTTACGCGGGGCTTCCGATCGGCGCGTCGAGCGAGCAGTGGTTGTGGCTGGGCCTCTCGGGCCTGGTGGGCTTCTTCCTGGGCGACCTGTGCCTGTTTCGCTCATTTGTTTTGATCGGCCCGAGGCTAAGCACATTGGTGTTCACGCTGGCCCCTCCGATGACGGCGCTGCTGGGCTGGATGATTCTCGGCGAGCGATTGACCTGGATAAACGGTCTGGGAATGGCGATGACGCTGGGCGGAGTGGCGTGGGTGGTGGCCGAGAGAAAAGTCAATTCGTCAGTTAAACACTGGCTTCCGTCGGCATGGGGGGTATCGCTGGCGGCGCTCGGCGCCTTGGGGCAGGCCCTTGGAATGGTGCTGAGCAAGAAGGTGCTCGAGGGTATGGATCCTATCGCGGCGACGCATATCCGCATCACCGCTGCGCTGCCCGCATTTGCGATAATGTTCCTCGTTCTGCGCTGGTATCCGCGCGTGGTCCGCGGCCTGAAGAACCGCCGGGCCATGGCGCAAATGGCGCTGGGCTCATTTGTGGGTCCCGTTCTGGGCGTCTCGCTGCTGATGCTGTCCATGCAGTACCTGCCCGCCGCGGTATCGCAAACATTCGTAGCCGCCCTTCCGATAGTGATCCTTCCGTTTGTGATAGTGATTCACAAGGAGCGCGTATCGCCCCGCGCGGCGATTGGAGCGGTTCTGGCCGTGGCGGGGGTGGCGATCCTGTTTCTCAAGAGTTGATCTTTTCTGCGGACTCTGCCGCCGATGTCTGCTATTATTTTGACGCGTGGCGGCCGTTATCGTAGACGCGGCTGGAAGCCGCGTCTACGAACGGCATCGCATTCTTTGACTGACAAACGCGACAGGATTAGATTATGAGAGCGGCTTTTTTAACCGGAATCCGGGAGATGGAGATTCGCGACGCGCCCGATCCGCAAATCGCGGCGCCGAACGATGTGCTGGTTCGGATCGAAGCGGTCGGCGTGTGCGGGTCCGACGTGCATTACTACACGACCGGACGAATCGGCAGCCAGAAGGTCCAGTACCCCTGGACCGTCGGACACGAATGCGCGGGAGTGGTTGTGGAAGTTGGCGATAGCGTCAGCGATCTGGCGGCCGGACAGAGGGTGGCAATCGACCCGTTGAGTTCGTGCGGCCGGTGCGATCAGTGCCTGGCCGGGCGATCTCACACCTGTCGCAACCAGGCGTTTCTCGCCTGTCCGGGCCAACTGCCCGGGGCGCTGGCAGAGTATATCGTCATGCCCGCCGAATGCTGCTTCCCCGTCCCCGAGACCATGAACGACGATGAGGTTACCATCGTCGAACCGCTTTCGATAGGCCTATACGCAACAAAGCTGGCGCCGGAGAATCCCCCCAAACGCGCAGCCATCCTCGGTGTCGGTCCGATCGGATTGTCGGTGCTGCTGTGTCTGAAGGCGGCAGGGGCCGAAGAGATATTCGTAACCGACCTGCTGCCCCAGCGCCTTGAGACAGCCGCCGCCATGGGCGCCGACTGGACCGGGCGCCACGGAACTCAGGACGTGGTTTCCGAAATGCTCGACCTCGCCGAATTGGGTATGGACTGCGTCTTTGAATGCGCCGGCGAGCAGGAGACTCTCGACCAATGCGTCGAGCTTCTGCGCCCTGGCGGGACGATGCTTACCGTCGGCATACCTGAGATCGAGCGGGTCAGCTTCAACCCTGACCTCATGCGCCGAAAGGAGATCCGCCTGCAGAACGTCCGTCGGCAGAACGGGTGCGTTCAGGGCGCTATCGACCTGATAAGTTCCGGGCGGACCGACGTGATGCCGATGGTCACCCACCACTTCGACCTGTCCGAATCGCGGGACGCATTCGAAATGGTCGCCGACTACCGCGACGGCGTGATAAAGGCTGTCATAAAAGTCTCGGGCGGCTAAGCCACATGTCGGGTGACGGGCGTTTTGGATCTCGACACAGAGACTCAGAGGCTCAGAGCACGGCAAACCATTTTTTGTTTACGGCAACACCAATGGCAAGAGACACAGAGAACGGCGTGGAAGACAGTCTTGTAAAAACTTCCATCTTTTGCCGTCCTCTGTCTCTCCGCCACCGTTTCTTTGTCGTAACAAGAGAGCCTCGCCGTTCTCTGAGCCTCTGAGTCTCTGTGTGGCGATTATCGACCCGACAAGGCGTCTGGGACCACTAACTGACGCGGGTGTACTTGAATATGCAGTCTAACAACTCGCCGCCAAAACGTCTGGCGACCTGCGAGTCCTTAAGAATCGCCAGGTGGAGCGAATCGACGGAAAACGCGGTATTAAAATTACTCTCGATCCCGCGTCCCATGCCTTCCAGTATCACCAGGTCGGCGCCGGCGGCGGCGGTATCGAGGGCGTCGGAAATATCGGTCAAATCGATCAGCGGAAGAGCGTTACCGCTTGAAACCACTTCGAACGCACCGTCAGACACCAAGACGCCGAGGTCCGGATCGACGCGAACCAGTTCGTCGAGGCACATCTGAGTTTCCACCGCGGTCAGGTCGTTTAGGCTCGGCAGTTCGTTGGCGGCAAGAACGATCGACACACCGCTTGAGGCCAGTTCCTTAAGCAGCGGCATGAGACCGAGTATAAAATCGCTTCCGGCATTGTCGATGAAGACAACGGCCTTGTGCCAGGATCCGCCTGGTCTGGAGGCGTCTTCAACAAACGCATCGAAACCATCAATCAACCACGGACGCGGCTTGACCCTGTCGAGACTCCGGAAAAAATCCGGTGGTACGCCAGGCGCCTCCATACCGACCGTCGAACCCACGTCAAAAAGGTTCCCCGAAAAAACGCCCCTGGCCAGGGCCAACCACTTTTCCCGCCCGCTGAGTTCGCCGTAACTCTCGATAGTATTCGGATAGCATCCCAGGGCAATACGGTTTTCACCGGCCTTGAGGTTTGCAAACGGGTCGCCGATGTCGTGACCGCGCAGGACCATTTCCCGAAGGCGGCAGATATCGACCACGCCAAGCCTGCCGCCCGGAAGCGAATCGGGCTCCAGGCGAAGATGTTCGAGGATGCGGTCGAAATGTTCCCCGGCGGCATGAATTCTCTCCGGACCGTCAGCTTCGAGACCGTATCTGTCGCCTGCGCACTTGAGGGTCTGCCTGAACTGGGCGGCGAAATGCTCGAGCCAGTACGCGAGCGATTCGGTATCTTCGACCAGGTCCCAATCGTATAAAACGTAATTGTCAGGGTCTTTCAACAGGCGAAACCGGGCCATCTTCATCTCACAGAGTCACGGGAGGGAGTAATATAAATCTTGATATTACAGAGTTATAGCAGAGATGAAAGAACGTGGCAAGTCACATAAAAACCTCTTCGACAATCCACGGAGCAAAAACCGCGCGTATCGGCGCCTTAGAACGTAGAGGCAGCGGATCATGCTCCACCGGCGCGGTTTACTCCCGCCCACCGCGAAATTTTCTTCGTCTGGCGCACGCGGCGAAGCCAGCCAGCGCCAACAGTATAAACGAGGAGGGTTCCGGAGTGGGAGGGTGTCCAATCAGGTAAGATCCCATCTCAACCGAAAGAGGTCCGTCAACACCAGACCGGAATTCACCGTCGGGAGGAATAAGATCAAAAACGGCGAAAGGACCAATCCACCAGTCAACTTCAGTGTCGCCGAGCCAATCGCATCCCACTCGACCGAATGTCAATGATCCCTCCCCGTCATACCAATCCGCAAGGTCGCCCAGCAGAATGGCGTCAGGAGTTCCGGAGGAATCCAGAAACCGCCCGGGCGCTTTCTGGAGGATTTGAAAATTATCGAAGTATGCCTTGTCGTCGGATAATACTTCAAACTCCAAGATCCCTCCTTCGTTCCAGGTCTCTCCGGGAACCCACGAACTCGGTTTGGTGAATACCTGGTTGGTATACGTTTCTATGAGAACATTTCCGGTGTCGTTCAGTGCCCTGGCGTCTCGAACCAGCATGTCGTCGCCCGGCCCCAGGGGGGCGCCGCGAGTATAGACCCCGAAATCTCCTTCACCGCTCGCCGCGAATTTGTCGTTTCCCCATCCGATGGCGACATCGCCGGTGGGACCGGTATCGGCCCTGCCTGAGGTCGCTCCAGACTCCCCGTAAGTGAGAACGAGCGTGTTGGCCTCATTGGCCCAATTGCCCTCGCTTCCCGCAAGCGGCTGAAGTCTGACCTGGAGTTGATGCGGGCCTTCCTGCTGGATCTGTATTTCCCCGTTGTCCACCGAGTAAGCCAGTGCGCCCCCACCGTCGTCCACGAGCACCGTCTGGAAGGGATCGGTGCTGACCGTGAGATCGAAAACGGGGTATGGGGGCGATCCGGAGTCAATGGTGAAATTCACTTTGAACAAACCGTCACCGTCGTCTAGTGATTGCACGCCGGCGCCTAACCACCCGTCTCCAACGTCGATCGTCGCCTTGTCCTCGCTGATTGAGGCGAAGAAGTTCCCAGTACTGCTCGAGAAGACGTACGGGTGGTCCGTGGTCTCCTCGACGCTCTGAAAACTGATGCCCGAACCGGCGGGGTCCAGCGTCAACCGTGTCTGGTGGCTGGATATCGTGTTCGTTTCGTCAGTGGTGACAAAAACTTCGAAACTCCCGGTCGTGTTCCCGTCGGAAACCAGGATGTCAGGCGCTGTTATCGTCAGGCCCGCAAAGACCGGATGCGAGATAAACGCCGCGATTATCGCTGTCGTCAGTATGGTCCTCATAATTATCTCTCTTAGTGTCAATTGCGTCCGTTAAAGCACGGAACTGAAGACGTCGGATTCAGCCAGGATGTCAGCCAGCAAATCATCGCCCGGGACGCCCGCAACCAGATCGTCGCTCAGCGGTCTCAAGTCATATCCCGCCGTGGCTGCTAAATACAGCGCTGCTGCTGACGAACCGACTGATATCGGTTGAGGTTCGCTGTTGTAGTCGACCGCCGGCAGTGATTCCACAAGCCCGCTCGACAAACTCACGGCAAACAGATCGACATCGGGCTCAACCGTCGCAATCAGGTCGCCGGCATCCTGAGGCGCCAACGTCTGCACCGAAGTCTCCAATGGCGCCGCCGCAGGTGCGCCCGCGGCCATGGCCATGGCCATACTGTCGGATGGAGCAATCGGGGCGCCCGCGGGCAATGAAACGCCCAGGTTCGCCCGAACGATCGACCAGTCGATAAAATCACTCCTGCCGCTTCCGTTTATGTCGTGCA
>Ga0180435_10007014_pt1 | contig 10773 bp, 8 predicted proteins | sample SS_ome_3_FD_132467 | JGI IMG/M metagenome (GOLD analysis project Ga0180435, IMG submission 132467) | Hypersaline lake sediment archaeal communities from the Salton Sea, California, USA - SS_3_S_1 metaG | ecosystem: Environmental > Aquatic > Non-marine Saline and Alkaline > Hypersaline > Sediment... | reverse complement strand
CTGTACCCAGGTACGGGGAACATTATCGACGCCGGTGGCGGAGAACAGGCGCCAGCCCGGTGGCAGGTGCAGGGTGGCCTCGACCGACTGGAAGTCCAGGTTCCAGCCGTTGGCGGGCAGGTCCTTGAGGTCCTGTGTATAACGGCTGTCGGCCTGCAGGTTCAGGTTGCCACGACGTATTTCTATACCGTCCTGCGAGTCGCCCGGCAGGCGGGTAATAAACTGGGGCTGATTGTTGATCTTGACCTGGCCAAGTTTCAGATCACTTTGTGTCGACAGGCGCCAGGTATTGCGCACCTGCCCGTTGATATTGTCCTGCAGGGTGTAGCCCTCGCCATTGAAGTCGAGCCAGAGCTGACGCTGTAGTGAGAGCTGATCCTGGAAGGTCTTTTCGGCGCCACGGCGGATGAGCTTGAATCCCATGCCCTCGCCGGGTAGTACACGAAAGGCGGGCAGTTGCTGCCACTGGGGTGGCAGTCTTGTCTGGCGCGGATCTATGCGGGTCAGGCCGGTCAGTTCGACCTGGCGCAGGTCCTGTCTTGCCTGGAATACCCAGACTTCCTGCTCGGGCCAGGGTTCGGCATGCTCCTTTAACATAATCGGATTGATTTCCTGATCCGAACGCGCCTGGATGCTGATGGTCCAGCGGCCCGGGCGTAGCTGGACCTGCAGACTATCATCATCGTTGAGTTTGGCGGGTAGCTGGGAGGTCAGGCGCAATGCCGTAAAGCCCTCAGGTAGCACGTCTTCAAGACGTATTTCCCGGGTCTTGCCGGATATGGTGAGATCGATCTGGGTGGTGACCTTCTGTGGCAAACCATCCTCAACCAGCCGGAAGACCTGCACATCCAGGCTGTTGCTGTCTTCAGCACGCTCCTGTTGCTCCTGGCTCTGTAACCATATCTGGCCGCGTTGCGAGATGTTCGGGTTACTGATTGTCTTTCCATTGATCTGCAGGCTGATCAGACCGGTTTCCGGCGGGATACGTAACTGCTCCGGCATCCGGTCCCAGAGCAGTTTGCCACTGACCTGGTACTGGCCCTTTTTCAGATGAAGTGCGGGCAGTCCTTTACGGGAGACAACGCTAGCTGGCTGATCATTGACCATAACCTCCTGGGGCCAGTACCGACCTGAGCCTGGCAGCCTGATCCAGGAGTCGGAATATACCTCCCAGTTCTGTTCGAACTGGCCCTTTGTCTGACCCAGGTCCAGGCTGAGCTGGGTGGGCCAGGCACATATCCTGGGCTTGTTCGTATTATGTTCATGCAGGCAGTGAATATCTTCATGAGGGAAGAGTACCCAGCCCTGCCAGGGCGCCAGTGAGTCGGGGATGTCGAGTTCAGTGGCATGGGCAGGCAGGATCAGGCTGGCGAGTAAGAAGGCAATGGTCAAGAGGCGCATGCTGCAGCTCCCGGTGTTATAGATGGTGTACAGACAAAAAACCCCTGTCCGAGGACAGGGGTTTAGTAATCAGTTCAGCAGAGCCCTTGGGCCATAACGGCGAATTTGCTCCATGACGTATTTTCGGTAGTAGAGCACCGCGCTCTGACCATTGGACGAGACATCATAGACCTTCCATCCTTCCTTGCCGTTGGCAAAGCGGAACACCAGGCGCACCGGGTAGCCATTGGCAGGCAGGATGCGTGCAGCCACCTCGATCTCGTTGTAGCCACGCTGGCGAGGACGCATGAAATCGACACGGGGCTTGGGACTGGAATAGGCACCCAGGTTGCGACCCAGTGCCGAGAAGAACATGGTCTGCAGACGGCTCTTGAACAGGGCGCGTTCGGTAGGACCCAGTTGCTGGTAGTAACGACCACCTACCATCTGGGCCATGCGGTCAAAATCGAAGAAGGGTGCGATCTGTTCGTTGAGGAAGGCCGTCAGTATCTCGGGGTCGTTGATGCCCTTTTGCTCAATAAAGGCCTGCAGGCGTGCTATACCGTCTTCGAGCAGGTCCGCAGGGGTCTCCTGCTGATAGTTAGGCAATGAAGGATAGTGGCCTGGATTGCCGTAGTAATAAGGGGCTGCCTGAGCCTGGCTGACTGCCAGGGTGAGGAAAAGGGCAAGGAGCAGACGTGTCTTCATGGATCCTCCGGAGTCATTATCGTTGTGCGCTTACTATGCACCGATGCGTTGGTAATGCCAAGCCATTGCACCGGCTTTGATTTATCGTGCTGCCAGTAGCCGGTTGATCATGCCCGCAGCCTGCTGGCCATAGCCGCCACCAAACAGGTTGAAGTGGTTGAGTATGTGGTAGAGGTTGTAGAGTGTCCTGCGGGTTTCATAGCCCGAATCTATCGGGCGTATGCCGTGGTAAGCATCAAAGAAGCGGCTACCAAAGCCACCGAATAATTCGGTCATGGCCAGGTCGGTTTCAGGGTCGCCAAAATACACGGCCGGATCAAAAATCACCGGGTTGCCCGAGGCATCACCCGAGACATTGCCGCTCCAAAGATCGCCATGAAGCAGTGAGGCAGTGGGCCGGTAATCGGTGAAAAAATCATCCAGCACGGCAGATAGTTTCATGCCCTGATCGTAAACCGATGAACCTATGCCCTGGTCCCTCGCCAGCCTGAGCTGAAACTCCAGGCGCTGCTGGCGGAAGAAATCAATCCAGTCGGGTGTCCAGTCATTGTGCTGGAGCGTGCTGCCAATAGTGTTGTGGCGGTGCCAGCCGAAACGATCTGTATGCGTCAGGTGCAATCGAGCCAGTTGTTCACCCAGCAGGGCGGCGTCACAGCCTCCGCTTAGCTCCAGGGCCTCGAGCACGATATACGACTGCCTTCCCTGGATACCTGTGCATATGGGACGGGGTACGGTTATGGCCCCGGGCCTGCGTAGTTCCTCCAGGCCTTCATATTCGGCCTCGAACATATCGATAAGGCCAGCCTCGTTAAGCTTGACGAAATAGGCCTGTGTACCGTCTTTTATTTGGTAGGCCTGGTTGATGCAGCCACCACCCTGTGCAGAGATATCCTGCGCCTTAAAGGGGCGACCAGTAGCCTGGCTGATCTGTAGATTGATGTCGTCCCAGTTCATACGATTCACTCAAAGCTTCCCAGGAGGAGGGCAGCGGTCCCAGCTGCCGGGTGCCAGTCCGTCCAGGGTCCAGGAACCAATGCGATAACGAATCAGGCGCAGGGTAGGAAAACCGATGGCTGCTGTCATTCGCCTTACCTGGCGATTGCGGCCCTCGGATATGGTCAGCTCGATCCATCGGTCAGGGACGTTTTTGCGTTCCCGGATAGGTGGGTTTCTTGGCCAGAGGTTCGGCGGTTCATCCATCAGCCGTGCTCGGGCAGGGCGTGTCATACCGTCTTTGAGTTCAATGCCATCACGCAGGGGTTGCAGGTCTTCTTCGCCAGGTGCGCCTTCAACCTGGACCCAGTAGGTTTTGCTCATGGCATGTCTGGGATTGGCGATTCTGTGCTGCAGCTTGCCGTCATCCGTCAGCAACAACAGCCCTTCGCTGTCACGATCCAGGCGGCCGGCAGGGTAGACGTTGGGGATATCGATATAGCTGGCCAGGGTCTCACGGCCATCGCTGTCGCTGAATTGCGTCAGGACACCATAAGGTTTGTTAAAGCGTATCAGCACGATGGTGTTATTCAGTGACAGAGATATTTTCGAGTATAGTTTTTGCTGAGTCCGGACGGCCACAATGGTAACCCTGCATATATTCAATACCCAGCTTATCGATTGATTCAACAATTTCCTGCGATTCGACAAACTCGGCTATGGTTGCCACGTTCAGGACTTCGGCAATTTCGCGGATACCTTTAACAAGGGTGTGGTGAATTTTATTTTCATTAATATCCCGGACAAACTGGCCGTCAATCTTCAACAGGTCTACTGGTAGCTTGCTCAGATAAGAATATGAGCTGAAGCCGGAACCGAAGTCATCCAGCGCAAAGCGATAGTCCAGTGCACGAAGCCTGTTGATTAATTCAGTGGTCGCAGCGAGGCTGGTTATCGCCGAGGTTTCAGTGATTTCAAAATAAATGCGGGAAGGATCAACCGGGTAAGCCTCATTAGCCTGCAGAATCCGGGTAACCAGCATTGGGTCGGTCAGAGACTGGCCAGACAGGTTGATCGAGAAACAGACATTATCTGGCAGCCTGTAGGAATGAATCAGTTCAAAGCAGTGATGAATAACCCAGGTATCAATTTCACGCATCAGGTCATAGCGTTCAGCAGCGGGTAAAAAGCTTCCTGGAAGGCTGGGCGTGTTATCAGGGTGATTTAGCCTGATCAGGAATTCATATATCCGGGGCAGCTTGTTGCTGGAGATTGGGAGAATGGGTTGCAGGTTTAATGTGAAATGATTTTCTCTTAGGGCATCCTGGAGTATTGGTAGCCATTGCATCTGCCCATGCCTTTCAGAGATAGATTCATCATCACTCTGATAGGTATATATCTGATCTCTGCCGCGATCTTTAGCGGTGTAACAGGCAACATCGGCAGCAGATAACAGTTCAGTCATGCTTTCTGCGTTATCGGTGATGGGTACCAGGCCAATGCTTACACGAAGATCAAAAACTTTTTCTTCCCAGGGAAAACGAAAATCATGAATAGAGCATCTGATCCGTTCGGCGATTTCCTGGGCCTTATCAAGCGGACAGTTACTCAGAAGGATTCCGAACTCGTCACCGCCCAGCCTGGCAAACATGTCCTGTGATCTGAGCTGATTGTGTATCACGGAAGTAACCTGTTTAAGAACCTCATCTCCAGCCATGTGGCCACAGGTATCGTTAATTAGTTTGAACTGGTCAAGATCGAGATAGCACAGGACATGATGCGAACCATTGCGATGAGAAGACTTAAGTGCGGCCTGCAATTCCTGGTCAAAGGCATAACGGTTCATCAGGCCGGTAAGCAGGTCATGTGTAGCCTGATAACGAAGCTCCCTGCTGAGTTCTCTTTCTGTGCTGACATCCCGTAGAACAATAACCTGACCCATGTCTTCTTCGTGATTACCATGCAGGTTACGAATGTCGATTTCGACGGGAAGTTCGGAATTGCCTGAACGAGAGAGAATTATGTGGTTTCGAGAAATATCGTGCTCACGTGAACTAAAGAGGCCGAGGGGTTTGCCGCTTTGTTCATCGATGAGCTTGATAACACTGTTTGCCGGGGAACCGATCAGTTCTTCACTTGTTTTGCAGAGCAGTTTTTCTGCTGTTGAGTTGACGCTTCGAATAATCAGGTAAGAGTCCACGGTAATGACGCCATCCCCAATAGACTGAAGCGTGGTCTCGGCATGGCGCCGCATGTTCTGTAACTCGAGGGTTGCGGCCTGCTCATTTAGCTTGATTCTCCTGCGGCTAATAATAAGCTGCGAAAAAATCAGCCCGAGAGTTGTAGCGATTATGACTGCTAACGGAAGGGGTGAACGAGATAACTCCGATAATCCAAGCCCCTTTTCCATATGAATGCGAATGGGAAATGTTGGGACGTCGAGGCTCTCGTTGAGTCTTAATAATGAGGATTCCGAAGAGCCTGAATTTTCAATGGTAGTTAGCGTTAGCTCTGAGTCTTCATCTTCACAGTAATTGAGTGAAAGTTTTGTGTCCGGGGTCAGGTCCTGCTCCTGTGCCCATTGTTCGATACTGAACGTAAAGAGTAGCAGGCCCCTTGCGTGAAGCAGGCGCATATCTTTACTGGAAGGTAATGCCATGCCTGAATAAACAGGGTGTATCAGTGCAAGCTGGTTATCATGGTCCATCAGTGAGTTGACAAGTACTAGTCGGGATTCATTGCTCTCTATGGATTGAATGATGTCCTGTTGAATTTCTTTTCGGCCAAACAGATCTTCTCCCATGAATCGGGCACTTAATGGGTCAAATGGCTCAATAAACTGTAATGGCAGGAAATGCGCCTGGGCATGTGAATCTTTCTGGGTCAGTATGCTGAACGTAGGGAAGCCTTCATCACGTTGAGCTGTAACAAATGCCTGTTTACGATCGGCTGCCAGCCATGGTGAATAGGCGATTGTGCTGAGTGCCGTGTTCGCATCAAGAATATCGTTGGCAATAAAGCTAAATGATTAGGAATCGATATGTTCATGAGTGCGGTAGAGTGTGCCCATTGCGACACTCAGGCCACGAGCGGATTCCAGTGATTCAAGCAGGGAGGCCTGTATGCGCTGGGCATCTGACTGGAAGCTCTGGGTTCTTGCGTGAAGAGTAAGATGTCCCGAAACAATGGCACTAATAACAGCACAAAGCAGGGTGAACAGAATCGTGAGGCCCCACTCGGTTCGCGTCATGGGCTAGTAACACTCATGAATTTAGCTTTTTGCTGAAGCCTGGCCGGCAGGTCGATCCCGGTTGCTGAGATCAATTGTGAATTGATCCAGATATCCCATAGTCGATTGGCTACGACAGGGATATCAATGGGTTTGATATCCTGTTCAATAATAGCGAGGGCTGTTTTCCCGGCCCAGATGCCCTGTTCTTCAGGGATTTTGGTAAATCCTAAGACTGAGTAAGGCATCATCCATTGATGTACGGTAATGCTCAGGCGTTTTGTGTGTTCGGGCAGTGACTGGATAAGCGCTTCACTCTGCCAGTCATTGATGCCGGCGTTGCTGCCCATTATGACGAAGTCTGATTGCTGAGCATCGATATAATGCTGTTTCCATTCGGCACTGGTGGAAGCGAAGCGGGGTGTAATGTCGATGCCCATTTTTTCCCCAAGAACTTTGTACCGGTCATAGTTCTTCCTTTCTGTCAGCGTGTCCGCGCCAATATAGGTGGCTGTCCTTGCAGGAGGCGCAAGTCGTTGCGCCCATTCCATCAGAGGTTTGATAGGGGCAACCTCGATCATGCCGGTCACATTACTGGCGGGGAAGTCATAATTTTCTGCTGACCAGTTGATACCGCAAAAGACAAAGGGCGTTTCAGAATTGATGTAATAGGGCTGAATCAGGTACTTGGCGGCATTGTCATCTGCAGTAATCACTACATCCGGTCTTGAATACTCAATAAGGCGGCGAACAGCCGTAATTTTTTTCTCGATCTGTACGGGGTCCTTGATGCGCTTTGTGTCCAGATCAAATTGTTCCAGTTCACAACGACCGGCCAGAGTTTCACGCAGGCCCTTTTCTACACCATCTGACCAGGCGTATCCGGGATGATAAGAAGAAACGAATAGGCAACGGGGCAGGGGCTCAGCGAATACCGCATTCAGGGAAATGCCGATAAGAATGCATAGAGCGCCCAGGCTGAAAGTGCGAATGTGCATGTTCACTTCTTAACACTCCTTGTCTGAGGCGGCAGCACTGATATATCTCATATGTTACCGGCTTAACCCGTTATGAGCGTCTAGCTGCCCAGGGCGTATTTTTTCAGCCGGTAGAGCAGGGTGTCCCGGGTAATGCCGAGCAGGCGGGCGGCCTGACTCTTGTTGCCGCCGGTCATATCCAGTGCCTGGCTAATCGCGTCACGTTCCAGGGTCTCGAGCTGAATACCATTAGATGGGAGCCTGAAGCCAGTATCGGTTTCCGTCCTTTCTTCAGGAAGGCCCAGATTGGTTGGCTGAATGGTCTGTCCCGGCAACAGGATGCATAGACGCTCACAAAGGTTGCGCAGTTCCAGCACATTGCCGGGCCAGCGATACTGATTGAGTCTCTGCAGGGCCTTCTTACTGAATTCTGGTGTTTCGAGGCCATGTTGTGCGGACAGCTCGTCCATGAAATATTGGGCCAGCTGCACAATGTCTTTATTTCGTTCCCTGAGTGCGGGCAGTTCCAGCGGCACTACGGCAAGACGGTAATACAGGTCTTTACGGAAGCCGCCCTGTTTAACCAGCTCAAAAAGGTCTTTATGGCTGGAGGCGATGATTCGAACGTTTACTGTGGTCGGCTCACTACTGCCATGCATGACTTCGCCCTGCTCCAGCAGACGCAGCAGCTTGCCCTGGGCCTGGAGGGGTAGATCACTTATCTGGTCAATAAAAAGCGTGCCGCCCTCGGCGCGCTGCACCAGGCCTTCGCCCGTGGTTTCTCCAAACAGTTCGTTATCGGATTGCTCCTCGGTATAGCCGGCGCAGTTTACCGCAACATATGGCTGCTCTGACCTTGGGCTGCCAACGTGCAGAGCCCTGGCCAGTAATTTTTTGCCGGTACCGGTCTCACCGTTAATGAGCACGGTGACATCAGCACTGGAAACAATGCTGGCAGCGCGCAGGGTGGTCTGTAGTTCGGGAGAGTTGCCAATGAAGCTGGCAAACGGTGAGCTGGTTTCTTGTAGAGCCATAGTCTTAATGCACGTTTTCGGATGGTGAAGGTGGATTATGAAATCTTACGCGTTTCAAATCCTTGAGTTATATCAGTATTTGCCTGGCTGGCCGTCAGGTGGCGAATGGTTTCTGCCAGCTTGCGTAGCGATTCTCCGCCCATCAGCTCAGCCCGATTCAGGACTTCATCACGATAGATGGGTTCTTCGATCATCAGGCGAATCTGTGCGTGGATGCCGAGTTCGCCATGGAGGGCATCTGTGAACTTCAGCAGGACTCGGTTGAGTTGGTTTTGCATGGTGGTATCCAGTGACTTTGGTTCTAATTATCTGTTTTATTTGTATTTTCTTCAGCGGGCTGGGTCGGGTTTCTTAACAGCCAGTACGTTAGCACTATCGCTGGGGCACCGAGGATACCAGCATAGAGGAAAAACAGGAAATAGCCGTAGCCATCCACCACCACGCCGGCAAAACCACTAATAAATTTTGCCAGCAGGGTCATCAGCGAACTGAACAGGGCGTACTGGGTGGCGGTATAGGCGGTGTTGGTCAGGCTGGATAACCAGGCAATAAACGCCGCCGTGGCCAGGCCACCACTGAGATTGTCGGCACTGATGACGGCCGTCAGGATCAGGGTGCTGGGTTCGGTGGCGGCCATGTAGGCAAACAGCAGGTTGGTCGATGCCACCAGGATGGCGCCGGCCAGCAGCGGCCGGAACAGGCCGAAACGTATGACCAGCAGACCACCCAGGGCAGCGCCGGCAATGGTCATACCAAAACCGAAGACCTTGGTGATGCTGGCAATCTCCGATTTGCTAAAGCCCAGGTCCAGGTAGAAGGGATTGGCCATCACGCCCATAGTGATGTCACTGAGCTTGTAGACCCCAATCAGGAGCAGTATTAAAAGCGCGTGTTTGCCATTACGTTCAAAGAAGTCGACAAATGGCGCAACCATTGCCTCGGCGAACCAGCGGGCCAGACGCTGTGACTGGCCATGTAGATTTGTGATGCGTAGTTTTTCTTCGAGGCTCTCCTCCATCTCAAGGGTCGCCTGGCTAATATCCCTGTCAGGGTCTCTGATCAGCAGGGTCGTGAGTATACCGATACCCATGAGCACAGCCATGACCTGGTAACTGATATGCCAGTTATAGAAATCGGCCAGGTAGAAGGCGCCGGCACCTGCAACCAGCAGGGCCACGCGATATCCGCCCACATAGGCCGTTGCCATGGCGCCCTGGTAGGTGCTTTTTACAGACTCGATACGCCAGGCGTCGATGACGATGTCCTGGGTTGCCGAGGAAAAGGCCACCAGCAGGGCTAGCAGGGCCAGGGTGGTGGTCTGGGTCGCCGGATCAATGAGGGACATGGCGACCAGGCCAGATGCAATACCCAGCTGGGCCAGCAGCATCCAGCCACGACGTCTTCCAAGCAGCGACGTCAGGACAGGCAGCGGCAGGCGGTCAATGACCGGGGCCCAGAAAAACTTGATGGAATAGGTAATGCCGACCCAGCCAAAGAAGCCGATCACGCTGCGGCTGACACCGGCATCGGTCAGCCAGGCTGTCAGGGTGGAGAAGACCAGCAGGAAAGGCAGGCCGGCGGAGAAGCCGAGAAAGATCATCGCCAGGACCTGCGGCTTCGTATAGACGCTCAGGGCCTGGAGCCAGGGATGGTTGCGTATGTCCTGCAAGCCTAAAACTCGTAGTCGTAATCGATGATGAGCGGGGCGTGGTCGGAGAAGCGCTCATCCTTATAGATGTTGGTTGCCTGTACCTTGCTGCCAATGCCTGGCGTGACAACCTGGTAATCGATACGCCATCCGACGTTCTTGGCCCAGGCCTGTCCGCGGTTGGACCACCAGGTGTACTGGTCGGGTTCCTGCTCGATCTGCCTGAAGGCATCGACGAATCGTGCGGGCCCGAACAGTTCATCCATCCAGGCGCGTTCATGGGGCAGGAAGCCGGAATTCTTCTTGTTGCCCTTCCAGTTTTTCAGGTCGATCTCTTTGTGCGCGATATTCCAGTCGCCGCAGATAATATATTCGCGTCCTGACTTATGTAGCTCCTTGAGGTAGGGCATGAAAAAGTCGAGGAAACGGTCCTTGGAGGCCTGGCGGTCTTCGTTGGAGGAGCCGGAAGGCGCGTAAAGCGATACCACGGCAAGCTTACCAAAATGGGCCTCGATATAACGACCCTCGTTATCGAACTCTTCTGCGCCCATGCCGACGATGACATCATCGGGCTCGCGGCGGGCATAGATGGCGGTGCCGCTATAACCCTTTTTTACTGCATCGTTGTAGTAGCATCTATAGCCCTCGGGCCAGAAGATTTCATCTTCCAGCTGATGTTCCTGGGCCTTAGTTTCCTGGATGCAGATAACATCGGCGCTCTGTTTTGGCATCCATTCGAAGAAGCCCTTGCGGGCGGCTGCACGAATGCCGTTGGCGTTAAGACTGATAATGCGCATGTGATTCTTGTCGGTTTTGGGATGGGGCATTGTCTCTGTTAGCCGGCTTTGGGTAAAGTGAGCCGCT
>Ga0180435_10007013_pt1 | contig 10773 bp, 6 predicted proteins | sample SS_ome_3_FD_132467 | JGI IMG/M metagenome (GOLD analysis project Ga0180435, IMG submission 132467) | Hypersaline lake sediment archaeal communities from the Salton Sea, California, USA - SS_3_S_1 metaG | ecosystem: Environmental > Aquatic > Non-marine Saline and Alkaline > Hypersaline > Sediment... | reverse complement strand
TACGTAGTTCTCCACCACCTCCTTGCTGTACTTGCCGCCGTTCGCCAGCAGGGCCGGCGGCGTCATCTCCAGCACACCCATCTTCTGCCAGCCCGGCTGCATTTGGTTCTGCTGGATGGGATAGACAAGCGAGTTGGGGAAGAAACGCATGAGCCCGGCATCGGCTATCCCGCAGGAGACCAGTATCATTGCCAGGATCAGCGCAATCTCACGGCCGCGCAGGCGCCAGGCGCGGTGCAGCTTGCCCAGCAGGGGGTTGATAACCGTAACGAAGACGATCAGTGCTCCGAAGACCATAACGGGCAGATGACTGCGGACAACCTTTGTCCCGGGGACGTACTTATCCACATACTGCCCGCCGGCGCCCATCAGCACGGCGCCCAGCAAGCCCAGAATGACTGCTCGCGCGGTCACCGCCTATCCCAGGGATTCCGGCTCCCTTCGGAATATTCCGGAAATCCGCTCCATATCGAATTTCTCAGAGCGGTCATAGTTGTAGATCCCGTTCTGCTCCTGCTCGACGTCCGTCAATTGCGTGTAGCAGTAACCGCTCAGATCAGGAACGCCAAGGATTATTTCTACTTCAGCGTCGAGCAGAGAGTAGAATTCTTCCTCGCTCTGAAGTTCCGCGCCGTATCCCCAGGAATTGTCGGCATATGCCCGGCGCGATTCGGGAATCCACTTGATGCCCCCGAATTCGTCCACCATGTAGGGCTGTCCCTCGTATTTCGCCTCGTGCTCGGGCCAGCGGTGAAAAACGCCGTCTTCCGTGTCCGGCGCCAGCATGTCGGCCAGCTTGTCCGGCCGCTCGTAATGGTGGACGGTCCAGAGGTCCGTCCGGACGTGGATGTACCCGCTTGTTTCGTTGACGGGACGCGACGGGTCCAGCGCTTTTGTCAATTCGTAGGCATCGATATGCAGGCGATGGTGCTGCGCCCTGTCCGTCACGCGACCGGTCTCGTTGAAGGGCGTCCAGGCGATGATCGAGGGATGATTACGGTCGCGGGCGACGATCTCCCGCCACTCGCTGAGAAAATTGCGCGCGTCCTCGACCCGGTTCACGTCACAGCCCCAGCTTGCCGACTCGCCCCACGTCAGGTAACCGAGCCGGTCGGCCCAGTAGTGAAACCGCTCCTCGAAGACTTTCTGGTGCAGGCGAGCGCCGTTAAAGCCCGCCCGCATCGACAGCTCGATGTCCCGCTTAAGCGCCTCGTCGGAAGGCGCCGTCCAGATTCCGTCCGGATAGAACCCCTGATCCAGGACGAACCGCACGTACAACGGCTTGTTGTTCAAATACATACGGTTGCCTTCAATGTGTACTTTGCGCAACCCGGCATAGCTCTTGACCGAATCCGCAACCGTGCCGTCGGGAGCAATCACTTCGAGCAGTAGATCGTAGAGGAATGGGCTTCCCGGCTCCCAGGCTTTCGGGTTTTCCAGAGACACCGCCAGGGGGGTCTCATCGGCCGCCGGGGATTCCACAACCGTAGTTCGTTCTCCGTCTGCCACACTCACGCGCAGGCGGGCCCCCTGCACCACGCTCAGGTAGCGCGGCACGATCGTGAAGCGACCCTCATCGAGGTCGGGCAGGATCCGGCAGTCTGCCAGACCGAGCGGGTGCACCGCCTCCATCCAGACCGTCTGCCAGATACCCGTCGTGCGGGTGTATGAACAACCGCGCGACTTGAACACAGAGCACTGCTTGCCGCGCGGCTGCGGGGCCGTGCGCTGCTCGTCAAGCACGCGGACCACAAGGTCATGCGTCCGGCCCGGCCGCACCAGCCGGGTGATGTCGAAACAGAAAGATACGCTCCCGCCGAAATGCGTGCCCGCCGAAACTCCGTCGACGAAAACCTCCGCCTCGTAATCCACAGCGCCGAAATGTAGACGGACCTTCTTGCCTTCCCACTCAGCCGGAATTTCGATCCTGCGGTGGTACCACATGGCCTCGATGAAATCGACGTGCGCGACGCCCGACAGTTTGCTCTCCGGGCAGAAAGGCGCCATGATCGTCTTATCAAAGCCGCGGCTCTTGAAAAGCTCCCTGCCCTCGTGCATCCCCGACTTGCCGAAGTCGAAGCAATAAGTCCAGGGGCCGTTGAGGTTGATCCAGTCTTCGCGTTGAAACTGAGGCTTCGGGTGTTCAGGTCGTGGTATTCGTTTTGCGCTCGTCATCATGTTCCCTCCGTTGAGTGATGCAGGGGCCGATACTAAGCAATTTTCCGTCGCAATGTCAGGTAGAAAATCTGGAGTACTGGAGTATTGTAGTAATAAGTCATGTGACTTCAGCTGTTACGCGGCAACAAGACCTCCGCTTCCAACGCTCCATTACTCCAACACTCCGGAGATACAGGCATACGCGATGACAGCGGGCATCCAATCCGGGCGCCTCACAAATCTCAACAATATTGTACGTTGCCAATCCTTCGGTCAACGCCGTGTACACAAAAAGCCACTTGTTATTTCTGCAATACTCCCAGTGATCGCATCGGTTACTAATGCGCGTCATTCGTTACGACATGGTTCGCATGGAACCGACCACACCGCGGGAAAGGGTCCGGCAAAGAGTGCAGGAAAAAGCTCTTACAATTGAGGGAAGAAGAGACGCATGGATCGCCTCGCTGCGTACGATACGTTCGGCGCCTCTGGAGTTGATACCGGACTTTCCGGAAGTCGCCCGAAGGTGGATCGACTGGTGGGCTTTCAATGCCGACAGGCCGCTGATCGTCGGGCAGACCGTCCAAGACCGCAACTGGCGCTGGGACAAGGCCTTTGACCTGCTGGACAAGCCGTTTGAGTGGCTGGAAGTGCGCCGCGGACAGGTCGAGCGTACGCGCCACGCGGGCGAATCCCTGCCGTTCGTCAGGGTTGATATCGGCCCCGTCGCCATGGGTCCCTTTCTTGGCGCCCCGCTGCACCTTGCCGAAAAGGAACAAACGTCCTGGCAGACCCCCACGATCGAATCGTGGGACGAAGAACCGTTGCTGAAGGTGGACCCGGCCAACGAATGGTTGGTCAAGGTGCTGTCTCTGATGGAGCTGCTGGCGGAAGATGCCCGCGGCAGGTACCTCGTCTGCCTCCCGGATCTCACCGGCGCTCTCGACCTGCTGGCCAATATGCGTTCTACGGAGAAGTTGTGTTTCGATCTATGGGAGCACCGCGGTGAAGTGTTGCGGGCGGCTCAGCGCGCCGTGGATGCCTGGGAAGACGTGTTCGTGCGCATGTACGACCTGGTCCTATCAAAGGGCGCCGGGATAACGCAATGGGTCTCCTGCTGGGCCGATTCCCCCTTCACGGTTCCCACGTGCGACTTCAACGCACTGATCGGACCCGACGATTTCCGGGAAGTCTGCATGCCGTCCCTCAAGGAACAGGCGCGCCGCGCAGGCCTTTGCGTGTTTCACCTCGACGGGCCGGACGCCGCGCGTCACGCGGAAATACTTGCGGACGATCCCGACATTACCGCCGTTCAATTTACGCCCGGCGCCGGAACGCCTTCGGCCCTGGCACAACTGCCGCTGCTGAAGATGATCCAGGAGCGACGCGTGCCTCTCTTCATCGAGACCGAGTACCATGAGGTAAAAGAACTTGCGCAAGAACTGGACCCGCGCGGCACGGCCATTCGGGTAAGGGAATTAGAGGGTCCGAAACAGGCAGACGAGCTGATTGCATGGCGGGATCGTACTTTTGCGTAGGGTCGACTTTCTCCGGCGAGAACGCCCCAACCGGCTCAGCCAGTCCGAGCTGGACTCAAGTTGTTCCACCGTTGTGCTTTACGACCACATCACCCGCCGCCGTACGCCGCAGCATTGACCGCGGCAACGACTGCATCGAAACACCCGGTCCCTCAACCTGCACTTCCAGGCACTGGTCGCCTCCGGCCTGGAAGTAGCCGATTTCGAGCGGATAAAGACCGGCCTTGAGCCGCACCCTCCCGGTAACTCCCACGCAGCCGTGCAGGCCGTCGTTGTTCACCACGCGAGCTCCCGCGATAGAAAGCATGCTCCCGTCATCGCTGGATGTCTGGAACGTCCACGCGCCATCGGTGGGCACCTTAATATATCCGCTGAAATGCAACGCGTAGTGGAAATCACGTGTACGCGGATCTATATCCACCCGCTCTACGACAGCGGTCTTCGACACGTCCGCAGTGCCGGCGGGCGGCACCGCGCTGAACTCCCCTTCGATGCAGGCTACCCTCAGTCCAGGTTCAAGTTCGCCTGGAGCCTGGACCGGGAAAAACGGTCTGCAATCGACTTCCGCGATTTCGCTGCGCGTGCCTTGCGCGGTAATGTAGCGCGCCTTCACGGTCATTGCTCGGTCCGCGACGATCGGCGACTCGTAGACCGGCGACCATTCGTCCGGCTCGGTTCCGTCGTCGGTCCAGTGCAATAACCAGCCCTGGGGTATCGAAGCCGGGTCGAAGCGCACTTCCCCACGATCTTTGAACACTACGGCGCTGAAATCGGGCATGGGCGCCGGTATGTGGTAATGCAGTTGCATGAGGTCCAGACGGTCGTAGTACGTGACCAGCCGCCGGACAAAATCGTCGTAGTCGCGGCCCTCCTGCGCTGTCCACAGGACCTCAGCCATGGCGATTGCGCGCGGCATGCACATGTACTCCACACGCTCGAAATCGTTCATCCATTCGGTCCACACGTTGGCTTGGGCCCCCAGTACGCGGGGGCGTTCGGCTTCGTCGAGAGCCACCGCGACAGGCTCAAAGCTGTAAACCTTTTCGGTCGTGGTATTTGCGTAGGAGGCATCGAAGTAGCAATGTGAACCGGGGGTCATGATAACGTCGTGGCCGGCGCGCGCGGCGGCGATGCCGCCGTCCATGCCGCGCCAGCTCATCACCGTGGCGTTGGGCGCCAGTCCGCCCTCCAGTATCTCGTCCCAGCCGATCAGCCGACGTCCCTTGCCGTTGAGATACCGCTCGACACGCCTGACGAAGTAGCTCTGCAGCTCGCCGGTGTCCCGCAAACCTTCCTCCCGCATGCGGAGTCCGCAGTCGGGACACCTCTTCCAGAAGAACTTGCTGACTTCGTCGGCTCCGATATGAACATATTCATCGGGAAACAGGTCTATGGCTTCTTCAAGCACGTTCCACAGGAATTCGAAAGTCTCCTCCTTACCGGCGCAGAACATGTTCTGGTGATAGTATCCCCACTCGCAGTTTTCGGGCGAGACGCCGCGGCAGCATAGCTCGGGATAAGCGACCAGCGCAGGCAGACAATGCCCGGGCATTTCGATCTCGGGAACGACCCGCACGGATCGACGGCGCGCGTAGTCGACGACCTCGCGCACCTCCTCCTGCGTGTACCAACCGCCGTAGACCTCGCGCGAATCGCGATCCGCGGCCGAGACAGGAAAACGGATCGCTGTATGATCCCAGTCCCCCAGGCAGCCGTAACGCCACGCGCCGAGCTCCGTCAGCCTGGGGTAACACCTGATTTCGAGCCGCCAGCCGCCGTCGTCGATCAGGTGCCAGTGGAAGGTATTCATCTTATGCAGCGCGCAGAGGTCGACAAAGCGCTTTACCGAGTCAATACCGAAGAAATGACGCGAAACGTCCAAGTGCATTCCGCGCCAAGGGAAACGCGGGGAATCCTCGATCCGGAGCGCGGGCAGAAGCCAACGCACCCCTTCCGCCTTGTCCCGCAACTCCACCTGCGGCGGCAGAAGCTGGCGTAAAGTCATGACTCCGCGCGCTGCTCCGGCCGGCCGCGGCGCGCGCAGGACCACCCCCCGCGGCGTGACCTCCAGCGCATAAGCCTCCTCTCCCGCCGTCAGGTTGGCGCCCGCGGTGGAAAGCAGAACCGTGTTGGTGCGCGGCTCTGCCGTGGCGGCCGGACGCACCGGCAACGGCAGGCCGCTGGGCGGGCGAAGAATCTCAGCGAGAAGTTCCGCACTTTCCCGCAGCTCCACGTTGCCGCATTGGAATTCGACGGCCGTTTCCTCGTTGAACCTGAATGCCCCGGGAAAGGCATCCAAACTGGCCGGACGGGGAAGAACGCTGTTCATGCCCTGCTGCCTTCCCGCTCAAATGAGTTCGCTGACCCCGTTAAGGCAATCGAATGCCGTGTCGCGCAGGATGGAGAGCTGTTCCTTCTTCTTGATCTCCGGATGGATATAGGGATTGCGCGCGTATTGCAGTGCGATCAGACGGGCCGCGAGATCAATGAGATCCTCCTCGTCCTTCAGCCCTTTTATGTTCAGAGGATTGTTCACTTCTATCTGCTGCCCCAGCTTGTTGAAGCTGTAATGCCTTCCGAAGCAGATCATGATAAGCCCCACGTCCTTGAGGCCGTCCGCCTTGAACCTGCTATCGCGCTTCATCATTCGCTGGAGCAGCTGTTGAACGTTGTCCATGGTAAAATGAATGCCTCTGTTGCGCGTTGCCAGCAGAAGGTTCTGCTGAAAATACATGTCTACCTGCCGCGTTCTTCGATCAAAGCAGGCCTCAAGTATCCGGTGGTTGGCCGCGTTGGATGCCAGACGGGTTATTCTGCCCTTCAACTTGGCTCGCAGTTCGTTCTCCACGGCGAAGCAATACGAGAACGCGATGGTTCGGGAGAAATTGAGCATATCGCTTTCGCCCTGTGCCTCGTACAGGTATTCGGCCGTCGTGAGGGCCTGTCTGGATTCCTCTTTCATCGCGCCGAAAGTCGGCAGACGTTCGTGCAACGTGCGCATGGCAATGTCGCATATCTCCTCGTGCCGATCGGACTCCGACACGTACCGCATATTCGCTTCGGATTCGCGAAGCAGCTCGCGTTCGGTGACTGAAGCAATAAAGTCATAAGCTTCGCCCTTGACATAGGGATCCACATTCGGGTCCGCCAGCAAGCGCCTGACCGCCTTGACTTTGTCGTCATCCTCCTTGATCTGCTCTTCCTGCTTCGCCGAAATGACCAGATCGAGATTCTTACGGCTCTTCCGCGACTCCTGGCAGGACCGGCGAATCGTGGCAAAGAAGTTCTCCATCTCCTCCTCTATGCGGCTCTTGTGGATAACATGGGCCGCCCCCATCCTCGTAGCCAGGGCTCCTTCTTCAAAGGATCCGACGGCGGAAATCATGATGACCGGCATAAGCGGATCGGAGGCCTTGATCGTCTCGATCAGATCAAGCCCCTCCCGCTGCGTCCGCATCTGAAGATCGGTAACAACGATGTCGGGAGAATGCTTCTGCATGACTTTGACGGCTTCGTCGGCTTCAGCCGCTTCGCACACTTCGTACTTCTCGAGCCGCAGGGTTCGCATGAACGCGTCGCGGTACTTGGCGTTGTCATCTACAATAAGGACTTTTATCGGTTTCTTCTTGGCCATCGGTGCTCCACCATCTCCTTGCCTTATGCGGGTGTCGCGTCGGCTTTCTCCACACCTCCGCTACCATCCGGCTGAGCGGTTTCCGGCCTGATAAAGAGGCTGAACTCCGCTCCGCCGTCCGGGTTGTTCCTCGCGCGTATTCTGCCGTTATGAAATTCCTCTATGATCGTCCACACCCAGCTCAAACCGAGACCTCCGCCGGCGTCCTCCACCTTTGTCGTGAAGCCGTGACGGAAGATCCTGTCTATCTCGGCATCGCTCGCCGCCCGCCCTTCCTCGTTAAGAATTCCCGTGCCGTTGTCGCGGACCGACATCCAAACTTCGCCGTTTGCGGCATCCGTGCCCGCGGACACGGTAATGACACCGCTGGAAGGGGCCTGTTCAGTGCGCCGGTTAATGGCTTCCACCGCGTTGGTCAGCAGGTTGAACAGCGCCAGCTTGAGGAGACGGGGCTCGACCGTGCATGCGGGCAAGTCGCGGGCATAGCCCTTGCGCAGAACGATTCCGGCCGGCAGCGAAAGAGAGAAAAAATCCACAATCTCATCGAGCAAACCATCGATCCGCACCTCCTCCAGGCGCGGACGATTGATGTAGCTGAAGGACCGGTAGATGTTCACGATTTCCTGGAGAAGCCGCGCGTTGTTGAGCAGACTGCGCGACGTTTCCAGCAGCACCGCGTCCCTGTCTTCGGCCTGCTCCTCACCAACCCGCGCTTCTTCCAACAGCTTTATGAGCGTCAGGATGTCAAGTTTGGACGTTGCAATGATGTTCGTAAGATCGTGTCCGAGGTTTCTTGCCAGGTTGATATTCGCCTTGCTTCTCTCCCTCAGAATATAACGCTTGTTCAGGTCGAATGCCACGATAATGTCGCGGATCCCGTCCACGAGCTGGTCGATTGTTCTCAGGTGCCACATTCTTGTTGCGGCATCGAGCTTCCGCATACGCTTCTGCGGGAAGACGACCAGAAAGTCCAGGTAGGGACGATCCGGCGGTTGCGTGATGTCCGCCACGAAACATTCAGCGAGGTCCACACGGCTCGCGCCGATAATTCGCTGCATGTTTTCTCGCCGAAAAACGTTCTCGATACAGTAACGCTTGTAGTCGCTTGCGCGGCTGTCATTCACTGATTCAAAGCAAGCTGAAATTGACGGCTCCCCGGACTCCTTCAACGACAGCTCGCACACAAGGACCGCGCGGTAGTCCAGCATTTCCGTCAGCAGACGCGGAATGCGAGCGATAAGGACGGACCGGTCTACCCTGGGATCCTCAGCCATCATCTTGCGGATCGATTGTCCCAACCGCAAGAGTATGGCATCTCGCGCCAGGCTGTTGTATGCCTTTTCAAGGGGCGACAACGGATTCAGCATGGTTTTCGGCGTCGACGCTGAAGCGTCGTCAATCCTGTCGACCACCCGTTTCATTGGGAGAATCAGACTGCCCACGACGTACCCGTAGCATGCGGTTACGGCGCCGAAGAGCAGGAGGGCCCACAGCCTGTAACGATTGGTCAACGAAACAATCGGATGGTAGTTAAGGGGTGTGGTATAGTGGAAGGAAAGCAGGCCGATCCACGGATTCCCGGCGGCGTCCGGGATTTCGTAAGACACAACGTTCTGAAAATTCCTGTAGAAGAGGGTGTTGGCAAACGAGTTCAGCCGCTTGAACTTCTTGTCATCCCTTTGCTCGATGACCTGTTCGCCGTTTCTCGGGACGATTCTTATCCGGAAGACGCAGCCCTCGCCCCCGATCATCGATTGGGCGATCGCCCGCCACCTCGCTTTCAAGTCGGCATCAACGTACCCCTGCGAGCCGTACTGAATCAGGATTCTCTTGGAGATGTCCTGCAGGCCGGCCGTGTCGTAGGCGAACAACTCCCTGAAGTTAAACTTGATTATGCTTTCTTTTTCGACCTGGTAGTACTGCCTGTCCACCTCGCTCAAAAGCAGGAGCAGCGTTACCAGGTAGACCGCAAAGGAAAGCAGAAGCAACCCGCTTTTCCTGATCTTTCGCAGAAAAAACACTGTATTGAGTTCCTGAGAGCCCCTTACCGGTGACAATAACGCACCCCTGCCCGTTTTCATGCCCGGTTTGGAGGGCAAGTGCGCATCGGCCGCGGCACAGGCAAAGCTTGTAACCGCTTCAGAATATACATACTCTTGCCCCGCCGTTCAACCAGAGACAGCGTCGACGGATGACACCTGGCAGGTTGATCTCAATGTCCTGCGAAGAGAAACAGAAGATGCGCTTGCATGTTGTCTGCCGGGTGTGGGTTTACGGGTCCTGGTTTCCGGTACCGCGTTGGAGGGCAATACAGTGACGCCTCGTGAGAGGGTCTTGCGGGCCGTGCGGCATCAGGAGCCTGATCGCGTTCCGCTATTCTATCGTGATGTTCCCGAGGTTGAAGCCAGGCTGCTTCGCGATCTGGATCTTCGCAGCCGTGAGGAATTGCTCGACCTTTTGGAGATCGATTTTCGCTGGGTCGGACCGGACTATGTCGGCCCTCCGCTGGAAGAGGCGAGCGGACGCCGTCGCGACATCTGGGGGGTGGAATACCGGTGGATCGAGGCCGGCCACGGAGGACAGTACGAACCGGTCGCCTTCCCTCTGGAGGGCGTGGAAGACGCCGGTGCGCTGGACGACTATCCCTGGCCCCAACTGGAATGGTTCGACTTCGAAACCGTTGACGCGCAGCTTCAGCGCCACCGTGGCTTTGCGATCATGACCGCCCCCGGGGCGGCATCGCCGGGCGTCCTTAATACCATCCAGTCATTGCTGGGTATGGAACGTACTCTAACCGACATGCTGCTTTCCCCGGCCTTCTTCCGCTCCCTGGCGGAGCGGATCATGGATTTCAATCTCAGATTCATCGAAAGGCTGTACGACGTGGCTGGCGACCGCATCGATTTCTTTCGCATCGGCGAGGATTACGGCACGCAGCGCGGTTTGCTTTTCGGGAGACCTGAGTGGCATGAATTCATTCGTCCTTCACTGGTCGCCATGAGCGGCATCGCAAAATCGCACGGATCTTATTATTATCAGCATACTTGCGGCGCCGTGCGGGAACTGATACCCGACCTGATAGACGTCGGGGTCGACGTACTCGATCCGCTGCAGGTCAAAGCCGCGGGTATGGCGCCTGCCGAGCTGAAGGTCGAATTCGGCGACAAACTCTGCTTCTCCGGCGGCGTGGATGAGCAGGAACTGCTGCCTCGCGGCACGCCCGACCAGGTGGCGCGCGCCGTCCGGGACTTGATCGATGTCCTGGCGCCCGGCGGCGGCTTCTTCCTGGGCCCCACTCACAACTTCCAGGCCGACATACCAACCGAGAACATAGTTGCCATGTACCGGGCGGCCCGGGAATACCGCCGTTGACACTCGGCATCGCCGCGGTCTTCGGCCAACGCCGGTCTCCGTGCCAAGAAAAAGTCTGTCCGGGAATCATCC
>Ga0180435_10007012_pt1 | contig 10775 bp, 10 predicted proteins | sample SS_ome_3_FD_132467 | JGI IMG/M metagenome (GOLD analysis project Ga0180435, IMG submission 132467) | Hypersaline lake sediment archaeal communities from the Salton Sea, California, USA - SS_3_S_1 metaG | ecosystem: Environmental > Aquatic > Non-marine Saline and Alkaline > Hypersaline >... | reverse complement strand
GTCACAATCCAGTATGGCCTGTTCATGCTCCAGCGACAGGTTAGCCAGGGACGCAATACGATACATCTGGATGACGGGATCTTTCAGATGCCCCACCAGTTGCTGATACATCTGCGCGCCGTTTTCACTGTCGTACAGATTGGCGATGCGCTGGGCAAGCTCGCGATTTACGCGCAGCAGGGCGTCTATTTCCATGCTGTCGCTGTCGTTGGCCGTATGTTGCAGGTCGACCTGGTATTCGACGGAGGCCATCAGATAATCCTGCCGATCAAGCAGAGAAATCAGACGGACCCGCCGATCGCCCTGCACGATGACCTGAGCGCCGTCATCTCGATGTTCAACCCGGGTGATTTTGGCGATGGTGCCAATCTGGTAAAGGTCTTCCAGTTTGGGGTTTTCAACGTCGGGGTTGCGTTGGGCCACGGCAATGAATTCGCGATTGTCTTTCATCGCAGCTTCAATGGCCGCCAGAGAGCGGGTGCGACCAACCGCGAGGGGAACAACAATGTTGGGATATACCACCGTGTCTTTCAACGGCAAAACAGGCAAAGACTGGAACATAGATCCTACTGCAAAATGTCAGTCACAGATTGTGAACGGCAAAAGGGCTGGTCACAAGGCGTTAGCGCGCTTAACCGTTTTTCGCAGGGTTGGCTGAGGCCAGGTCCCGCAGTCCGACATCGCTGGATAACGCGGCATGGTTGAAGATGTTCCGCGCCATGGAGGCAGTTTGCATGGCGCTGCGGGCACGGTAAATAGAGGCTCTGGCTGCGTGTACCGCAGCATTATCCGGCTCCGCGTGAAAAGCAGTTTCGATCAAATGTGAGGCGATTGCAGGGTTGTGTTCAAGGCTGTTGAGTGCGCGCGTAATGATCGCGTCGATACCACCAGCAAGCTCTACCCAGACGGTGGCCTGGTCGGCCCTGCTGGCGGGTAACAATGTGTCGTATTCGCCGTCCCACCAACCCCCGTAACGGCGCCAGATCATCCGTATGAGGAAGTGTGCGTCATCGTAAATGGGTTGCAGGTAGGGTTTCTGCATCATCTCGAGGGGCAGCTTAACCTGCTGGTAAAGCGCATCCAGCGTCAGGCCCTGATTCATACCCTCGATCACCTGGTCTTCGATGTGCTGCAGTAGATCTGCAGTATCGGTTAGTGCCTGGCGTACCCGCTGCTGTCCGAATATTGGAAAACCGTGTCCGGGCAATAACAGTTCTGGTTCCAGGCTGGCCATGTGCCGCAAGGCGGCTGCCCAGTCTGAAACGTATCGTTGTACTTTTTGCGGGTTGCCGGCATTAGGCAGCGCCCAGATGAACAAATCTCCGGTCATCACCAGCTTATGTTGAGGGATGTAGGTCCAGGTGTGGTCGTCTGTTTCGCCCTTGGCATGATGCAGGTGGATGTCCAGGTCTCCCAGATGGCACTGATAGTTCTCATCATAGGTGATGTCGGGGTAGTGGTATTTATCAGGCCAGTGAAAATTCGGTGCGTGGATAGCAAACTGGCGACGGTTGATGGCGGTGTTCCAGCCATTGGTTTTAACATAGCGGTCGAAGTGATCCGGGGTTAAGCGATGCGCTATGACCTCCGGCACGGCCCAGTTGCGAGTTTTTGCCTCAGCGACAAAAGGCTCAACGGAAAAAATATGATCAACGTGGTGGTGCGAAAAAACGACTAGCTTAAGTGGTGTGGCGGGGCGCCACTTGCGAACTTCTGTGAAAGTCCGTTCGGTATCAAGCTGTGAGCCTGCGTCCAGCATCAGCAAACCGTCACCGCTGTCGATGATGTAGATGCAGGCGATGCCTTTAAGCATCAGGACGCCAGGCAGAATTTCCGATGCGCCATCGTAAGCCGAATGCACCGGGTGGTGCTCAAACATCATGTCGAGCTGACCCTGCCAGGCACGTTCTGCCAGGGTCAGAAAATCACTCATGCCAGGCCCTGCAGAACCGCTGCCTCCTCGCGAACCAGCTCGGGCGCGCCCAGCCACTGTCGATTTGCACCACAGCGTTTGAACCAGTAGTGCAATCCCAGAAGATCGGTGAACCCCATGCCGCCGTGAACTTCAGTTGAGGTTTTTGCGACAAACTTGCCCACTTCAGCAAGGTGCGCCTTGGTATGGCAGGCTGTCAGCCGCGCCTCGTCGGGTAACTCGTTTAATGCATGCGCGGCAAACCAGACCATGGCGCGACAGGGTTCCAGGTGTGCTGCCATTTCGGCACACATGTGTTTTACCGCCTGAAAGCTGCCGATGGGCCGGTTGAACTGTTCTCGCTGTTTGGCGTATTCAACAGCCTGGTCAATCATATTCTGCGCAGCACCCAGGGTGTCTGCAGCCAGCATCACGCGACCGATGTCCATGGCCTGAGCGAACACCTCGGGGTCATCACTGATCAGCGTTGCTGGCGTGTTGCTGTAAGTCAGTTCGACGGTGCGTCTGGTTTTATCCACCGTGGTCAACGGTTTACGCGATAAACCCTGGGCGTCCGCTGCAACCAGATAAATGTGTTTGTTCTGATCAGCAACCAGATAACTGTCTGCCGCCTGATCGAAGGCGAATATTGATTTGCCGCTGAGCGTGTTACCCGCTGCTTTGATGCCCGCATCGTTACGCGCACCAAAACCTTCCGCAACGGCGATCCCCACGCGCAGTTCACCGGCTGCAAGGGCGGCCAGCTTATCGCTCTGGCCACCTGCAGCAGCAAATACGGTTGGCGCCATAACGGCGCTGGTCAGAAACGGCCCCGGCGCAGTGTGATAACCCATGGATTCCGCAACAATGGCTGCATCTAAAGGTGCCAGACCGATACCGCCGTGTTCTTCATCAATCAACAGGGCCGGAATGCCTAATTCCGTCAGCCCCTGCCAGATGGCATCGTCTTCACCACCCGCGGCGTAGGCTCTGACGGCATCCAGCGAAACATGGTCGTTGAGAAACCGATTAACGTTGTCCTGTAACAGCACCTGTTCTTCTGAAAGTCCGAATTGCATGGGTGTCTCCTACTTGTGCTTTTCGATTTTCGGCTCGCGGGGCATATCCAGGCCTCGCTCACTGATGATGTTTTTCTGTATCTGCGAGGTGCCACCACCAATGATCAGGCCGAGGTAATACATATATTGATTCTGCCAGCTGCCCCCCGCTCGGGTGTAGGGGTTGTCTTCGTAAGACAGGCCGATTTCGCCCATGATGTCGATGGCCATGCCTTCCAGATCGTGTCGCAGCTCGGTGCCCTGCAGTTTCACGATCATGCGCGCAAGGCTGGCATCCTGCCCTTTGTTGAGCCGGGAGGAGAGCACTCTCAGGTCGTTAAAGCGCATAGCCATCACACGCCCCTGCAATTGCATCAACCGGTCGCGGTACACAGGGTTGTCGATGAGGCGCTCGCCGTTCAGAGTTTCGGTTTTCATCAATTCCATCAGCGCATTCAAACGCGTGAGGGTGATGTTCGGATTGCCCAGCGAGTCTCTTTCGTGGCCGAGAATAGCGTTGGCCACCATCCATCCTTCTCCACGTTCACCAACAATCTGATGTTTGGGGACGCGCACGTCAGTGAAAAACACCTCGTTGAAGTTTGCCGCACCGGTCATATCAACCAGAGGCCGGATTTCAATGCCGGGGGTATCCATTTTGAACAGCAGGAACGAAATACCTTTGTGTTTGGGCGCGTCGGGTTCCGTTCTGACCAGGCAGAATATCCAATCCGCCAGCTGTGCTGTGCTGGTCCAGATTTTCTGCCCGTTAACCACCCATTCATCACCGTCAAGGGTTGCACTGGTGGTCAATGAAGCAAGATCCGATCCCGCGCCGGGTTCGGAATAGCCCTGACACCACACCATTTCGCCATGGATAGTGGGTTTGATGAACTGTTCTTTCTGTTCCTGGGTGCCCATTTCCAGCAGCGTGGGCACCAGCATGGAAATGCCCTGGCCACCAAGACCGGCATTTGCCCGGGCAGCTGAAAACTCTTCGCCGATGATGCGGCTCTGAATAATGTTGGGCGTGCCGCCGTAGCCGCCATATTCTTTGGGAATGGTGCGCGCGGCGTAGCCGTTTTCAATCAGCAGTTTCTGCCAGGCCAGCATTTCCGGGCTACGCATGCTCGCGTTGTGCGGCGCCTGATCTTCGTGGGTGCGCAGAAACTCGCGTACCTCATTGCGAAAGACCTCGTATTCGGGTCCAAAAGACAGATCCATAACTCCCCCCTGTGAATGCCGGAACAAACCTGCTCGGCGATAAAACCTTCAGGCAATTTACAGCCTGACTCGGGAAGCGGCAAGCGGTCGCTGTGTCTGGTAGACCAAAACTCGTTCAGCCAAACCGGTGTTGGCAATGTTGCTACTATCTAAATGCTGTACTGCTACGAACCCATTCGCTATAGGTCGTCATTGGACACGCAACTGCTGGAGAACTTATCCGTGGGATGCGAGCCGAAACATCTATAAGATCAATGCCGTGCGGAACCTGAGCCGTTTACCTGACACTGCTTTGTCTAGCCCGTTTGGTCCGTGCAAACTTAGTCAGGCACCTAATTGAGGCTATCGAGAAACAACCATGGAAGCGTTTGATCAACTGGAACTGATTACCGAGGTATCGGCAACATTGCTCGGTTTTGTTGCGGTTTTTTTAGCGCTTTCAAACAACAAAGGAAGATTCGACGAATCAGACAGGCACTTCGTACAAGCGCTTGTACTTTGCAGCACTTGCTGCATTGTTGCCGGATTAACCCCACGAGCACTCAGCCTCTTTCTAGTTGATAACCTATGGACCTATGGGCTAATTGTTTTCCTCATAAGCGGCGTGCTCACAATGTCGATCATGGCCTGGACTCAACTATCAATGCCCCCTGAAGAGAATGCGAAAGTACACGCATTGTGGCATGTCCCCGCATGGTCACTGGGTGTTATTGCTACGGTCCTGGTGATTATTGGGCTCTTCCAAACACATCAGGCACATGCGTTTTATGTGGCTGCGGCCTCGCTTCTTGTTGGCATCGCGGTATGGAGTTTTATTTCCATCGTGTTTAGGCGTTTCTTTTAGCGTTCGAGGAATCAACAACGCAAAATGAGTGATGCCGCGGCTAACGTGAAGCTGGTGCGGCGACGGAAAAGTATGAGCGTCCTTTGTTGGCCGAAGAGCGACCGTTGATGAACGGCTACTTTCAAGGCTAGATTTCTGTTTGCTCAGCCAATTCAAGCGCGACATCAACTTCGACGCCGAGGTAGCGCACAGTGCTTTCGAGCTTGGTGTGGCCAAGTAGCAGCTGAACAGCTCGAAGATTCTTTGTTCTTCTGTAGATCAGCGTTGCCTTTGTCCGACGCATCGAGTGGGTGCCGTACATTGATGGATCGAGCCCGATACTCTCAAACCAGTTATGAGCAATTCGCGCGTACTGTCGGGTTGATAGGTGCGCGGATTTGCGAATTCGGCTTGTAAAAAGATAGTGACTGGCATTGTCTGCGGCTTCCGAAAGCCAGGCAGAAACCGATACTTGAGTTTCTTCAGTAATCTCAAATTGAACGGGTTGTCCGGTCTTTCGCTGCATTACGTCAGCCCGAGACATCAGCCGGCTAGAATGAGTGACGTCAGATACTTTGAGACGAACCAGATCGCATCCGCGCAGCTTGCTATCAATGGCGAAATTGAAAAGTGCCAGATCGCGCACGCTGTTGTTTATTTGGAGCCGAATTCTGATGCCCCAGATTCCTTTGAGCTTAAGCGATCTCCGTTGACCAACGAGCTTGCCTTTGTTCCAGGGCTCTCGAGGCTTTGCTTCTTCTAGTAGTTGAAAAGTAAACATGGTCGATTCCTCTTATCAATAAGTGGAATCAGATTCTGTAACCTCAATCTAAAGCAGACGGTGACGGGTGGCAAAAAAAGGGGCTCTTGCCGACCCTAAGAAGACATTGCTTTGAGCGCGGGAGCGCACCCTATCAACATTGACAGGTATGTTATTCGCAATAGATCCTACGATTCGCATACGGTCGAGGTTGCAACCAGTTCGCTACGAGGAATTAGGCGCAGCGAGAACTAATTTTTCGTCCGGTTATGGCCTAGAGTGTGTGCGAAGTTGCCTTGGAGGTTTGGAGGTTTGGAGGAGGAGGCTTATCAAACAGATGGAATTTGTGAACACACTCAAGCGAACTCGTGGCTTGTGGGCGACGCTAGCAATCATAGTGATAGCGTGTCTTCTCGGGGATTGGCTTGGTTGTGCGCGGGGAGAAGCTCGATGGCAACGGCTCCCATATTCAGGACTTCTACTTGAATGGCTGGGTGTACTTGCTGCCGCTTACGGAGTGGCAACAAAGATCGAGATAATCACGGGAAAGGGGTTCTTTGAGCATTTGTTAGTCAGTCTTGGATTCCGCGGCGTCAACCTGATCGTCGGTTCTGGGAATCTGAAAATGGAAGGTATGGACGTTGAATTGCAGGGCAAAGTAACGCTGCCCAAAGACGCCACGTTTGAAGATCGTATTGAGCGCCTCGAACGTATGTTGGACGATGCGATCAACGGGCTCAGTAACCTCCGGAAGGATTTCCGGAAAGAAAATAAGGCTCTGGAGAAGAAGCTACTGAGCGAGATCGACAACGTTAAGAACGAGCTGCAGGAAGTCAAAAGAGATTCGGAAGATGCCCACACAAGAGGAGCAGGGCTAGAGTTAGCTGCTGTAGTCTGGATTCTTTTTGGCCTCACACTCGCTACTGTTCCCGAGTTGGTGAACGACTATTTTGGATGGTTACCGCAAATGCTCGGGATTTGGGAGTGCAGCGCCTAGCGTTGCAGATTTTTGTGTGGTTCGTGCAGCGTAAGCAGACATTCGTGGGAGCGAGGCGAATGCCTAAAAAGTGCCCATTGCTGTCGTTCCAGATACATCGTTAAGATGATCTGCATTGATAGGGGAAGGCTTGATCTAGATGGCCAACATACGACGACAGCTGAGTCTTTTTCTTCCTGAACCGGAACGATCTATGGTTGATGTAGTTCGAGCGAAACACGACTCGAAACAGCACAGTATCATTCCTGCTCACGCCACTCTGTGTCGCGATGAGGAAGTTGATCAGTGGGATATTATTAGCCCGCGAATCAATGCTATCGAGCAGATCGAGGTCGATTTCACGCTTGGTGACCCTGAACTCGATGACGGAGGGGTTATCTTCCTACCCATACTGGACGGGAAACAGGCGTTCGACGATCTGCGCACTGAGTTGCTCGGTCCAATCTACAAGCAGGGATTCCCTCATATCACGATTGTGCATCCACGAAATGTCGTCGCGACCCCAGATATGCTGGCGGAGATTCGTGCCTCTGCACTGCCGGATCGTGTGGTACTCACGGAAGTTGTCCTCATCGAGCAGATTGATGGCGGCGTGTGGAACACGCTGGAAAGCTTTCCAAGCTGACTGAATGCCCGCTTCTGGCCGATTCTTGCCCTCTGAGGCTCCATTGCGAGCGTCCGCTATGGAGCGAATGTTGGTAGATTTGTGATCTACTTCGGGTTACTAAGCAAAGCAGACGCTCCAAGAGCCAGGCTGAGTCGATTCACGCTTAAGGCATCCCGACAAATCCGGCAAGTTCTACTTGCAGAAATTCTTGCAGTGCGACGACAGGTGCTCTAAAGCCGCTTCTTCGAGGCATCATCAAACTTAACTTGGCTTGGCCTGCGTGCCAATCAGGTAGTACTTTGACTAATGCTCCCGATGCCAACTCATTCCGGCATGTGTAGGCGGGTAGTGCAACGATGCCTAGACGCTCTTCTGTAGCTTCTTTTAGAGTGGCCATATCGTCACTCTTCAATCGAGGCACAATTCGAATTTGCTCTCTCTTCCCGGACGTGTGTTCCAGCCCCCAATGATCATTGGGCGATTGCCAGCCGAGCGAGAGCGTTGGGTGGTTTGTGAGATCGGCGGGTTTTGTAATTTCATCAATCGGATAGTCAGGAGAGGCGAAAAGATTCCATTCAACGACGGCCAGCAGTCGCTGGATCAGTGTTGAATCAGGTAACGGATCTGTATGTCCGCGGATGGACATGTCCACGCCTGATGCGATTAGATCAATGTTTTGGTTGGTCACTTGTTGCAAAACTGTGACCTGCGGGTTCTCAGTCATAAATTGAGCAAGTAGCTCTTTCAGGGCGTACTGCGCCACCCCTACCGAACAGCTTAAGGTGACCTGTCCGGAGAGAGTGTTCTTCTTTCGCTTTAACTCCGCTTCAGCAAGTTCCACTTGGTCAATCGCTGCACGCGCGCGCTGGTAGAACACCTCGCCGAGTTCGGTAACCTTGGATTGGCGCGTTGTTCGTTGGATAAGAACGGTATCTAAACGCGCCTCTAGCGCCGCGATGTGCCTGCTCAAACGGGATTTTGGAATACCAAGAGATTCTGAGGCGCGGCTAAACCCACCTTTCTCAACAACGTGTACGAAATAGAAGTAGTCGTTCAGATCAACGGTCGCCACGAGCACCTCTTTTGTTCCATATTTAGAATTAAGTATTCGATTTTAGACGGTTCTAGCCCTTAATGTCCCGTATTTATACTTATTCGCACCTAATCGAACAAGGCAAAGCGAGCAGAAATGAATGCAATCAACGTAGCGAATGACCTATCACAAACGGTCTACATGAGCGGTGGAACCATCGTAACCGCACCCTTGAGGGGTGCTGATCTCACCATTGGCAGTGGTTTTAAGGCAGAGAGCTTTCGGGCTCAAGACATCGGCAATGCAATGGATCCCTTGGTCATGGTCGATCACTACGTAATGACCGAGCCGACGTTCGGTGCGCATCCGCACGCTGGCATGTCTGCCGTGTCTCTGTTGTTTGAGGACAGTGAAGGGCTCTTGCACAACAGAGATTCACTGGGCAACGATTTCGATCTCAAACCCGGCGATCTGTATTGGCTCAGTGCAGGTCGTGGTGCTGTTCACGATGAGTCGCCCCGGACAAATTCGCGTATCCACGGACTACAGGTATTCGTCAATGTTCCACAGGCCCAGCGTTTTGATTCGCCTAAGTCGCGTCTTGTGAGATCTGAGGATATGCCGCTGATCCAGTCAGCGAGTTCTTGCGTCAAGATCGCGATGGGGGAATCAAACGGTTACCGCGGCATGGCTTCCCCATCAACACCCATGACCATATTGGATGGGACGATCCAAGCGGGTGGCTCCTTCGTTCATTCATCAGCGGCTAACCAAGGCGTATGGCTGCAAAGCATCAAGGGAGATATCGACGTCACCGTCCACGAAACCAACCGCCATCTGGCCCCCGTTCAAGCGATTGCGATGACTAGTGACGACCACTTTGAAATCACAATAAGCAATCCATCCCATGAGTCTGCGCACTTTGTCTTATTCGAATGCGCGTCGATCGGTGAAACCTACGTGCAGGACGGTCCTTTCGTCATGGGCTCACAAAAGCAAATCGTCGAAATTAGAGCGGCGTACAAAGCCGGACAATTAGGCACGCTCCAGGATTAGACGTTGAACGACATTTACATACGCCAAAGGAGAGAGATATGAACGTACATTCCCACAATCCAGAACCTTTAACAGCTGACAATGCGGCAGTCGTTTTTGTGGATAACCAGGTTGGCTTGATGACCGGCATACGGGACTACTCGATCGCCGACCTGAAGCACAACATCGTTGGTTTAGCCAAAGCAGCACTGACTCTCGATCTTCCTATTGTGACAACGACGACTTCGTCAGAAACACTTTGGGGTCCTGCGATTCCGGAATTGCAAGCTGCGCTTCCTGGACAAACCTTCATTGATCGAACCACTGTGAATGCCTGGGATGATCCGCGAGTGGAAGCTGCGATTCGTGCAACCGGCCGTAGCAAACTCATTTTTGCCGGTCTTTCTTTAGAGGTGTGTGCCGCATTTCCTGCGATGCGTGCGGTAAGAGATGGTTTTGACGCTTACGTGGCCGTAGACGCTTGCGGAACGTTCGATCGTACAAAACGAGAAACCGGCATCGCGAGATTGATTCAAAGCGGTGTCGTTGCAGCCGACACTTCTAGTCTGATCGTAGAGATTCTTGCGGACAACGCATCGCCCAAGGCAGAAGCGGTGTATTCGGCTCTTGGAATGGACTGGTCAATTTTGGTCAGCCAGGTACGTGCGAGTGCAGCACATGCGCATGGGTGAGAATTCAACGGTGCAACCGAAACGGCATAAACTGGCATTGGTGACCTTCGCTGGATTGCTTGCCCCTGTATATTTCATCCCACCAACGGTAGCGGCAAGAGTAAGCCAATCGCTTTTGTGCTACTCAGCTCTGTTGTGGCTGCATTCCGCGAACGCTGCCTGGAGTGACGCGAAACGTTCGCTTAAATGCTCTGCTAAACGCGGCTTCAGAGTGATAGCCGTATTTTTCGGATAGGGCAGCAATCGTTTGCCCGGTTTCCGTAAGCTCCTCCCTTGCGAGTTGCATGCGCCACTCAGTCAGGTATTGCTTCACCGACAGCCCAACGAGATCACTAAATCGCGCCGACAGCGCGGAGCGTGACATACCGATTTCACTTGCGAGCATGGCTACCGTCCAATCACGCGATGGGTCGCGATGCAGATTTGCCAGCGCCTTGCCGATCTGACGATCGCGGAGTGCCGCAAGCCAGCCATGCTGACCCTCAGCGTTCGAGAACCACGCGCGAATGGTCTGCACTACCACGATATCCGCCAATCGTGTCACGATGGCTTCACTGCCTGGGTAAGTGGCGTCTGCTTCCATGGTGATGAAACGAGAAGTTTGTAAAAGCCAGTCGTTCTCCTGTTTGTGCAT
>Ga0180435_10007011_pt1 | contig 10776 bp, 10 predicted proteins | sample SS_ome_3_FD_132467 | JGI IMG/M metagenome (GOLD analysis project Ga0180435, IMG submission 132467) | Hypersaline lake sediment archaeal communities from the Salton Sea, California, USA - SS_3_S_1 metaG | ecosystem: Environmental > Aquatic > Non-marine Saline and Alkaline > Hypersaline >... | reverse complement strand
TGTTTTTGTAGCCGTATTCATTTTTTGTCTTTCTAAGGGATACGCCGGTGGACCAGAAGAGTCGTCAGCAGTAATCCCTTTGCGCTAGGCATTCTACCCAGTAATCCCCATGCTGCAAGCGGTTGCAGGATTGTTTTTCACTTGAATCAGTAAAAAGAAGATGCTGATTTATTTAGCATTTTAGCGCGTTTTAATATGCTGTCGCGGTGCGCACAGACGATACTCAGGTCATATCCAAGATGTCGCCGCTGAATCCCTGAACATCGCCTGGACACAAGCGTCCAAGCCGCTGGAGAACACGATTCAGCGCCTCCGGAACCCCTCGGAAGTCTTGGTCGCCAACCTTGCTCCCGCGTCCAGGTCAGGTTTGATTACTGATCCATACGGCCTGGTAAGGCGACAGGCTGACAGCGTCGTTCAGGTTTTCCAGCTTCTGCCCGCTGATGAGATCCAGCCACTGATCGGTGATCACCAGGTTGATGTCGGACAGTTTCAGGGTCTGTTCCTGGTCGGTGACGTTATAGATGCAGAAGACGCTGTGGCGACGGTCGATGCTCTGGCGCCAGAAGCCGAACAGCGATTCGCCGAGGTGAAGGGTGAACTGGATCGCGTTGGGATGAAAGGCCGGCTGGCGTCGGCGGATCGCGATCAGGGCCTTGAGACGCTTTAGAACCAGGTGATGGGGCGAGTCCGGCTTTTCCAGTGCCGCCTTGAGTTCGGGGTAGTTCCACTGGTGCCGGTTGATCGCGCGGTTGTGACCGCTGTGCTGCATGCGTTGATAGTCATTGCGTGTGCCGACCAGGCTATGAATGTAGAAGGCGGGGATGCCTTCCAGCCCCAGCATGATTGCGTGCGCGCAGATGAAGCGCTCCAGGTTCCAGCGATCGGGTCCACCGGTGGTTCCCTGCAGCGCATCGAACAGACTGATGTTGACCTCGTAGGCCTTGCGCGTGCCGCCGCTGCCGGCGCGCCAGGAGACCTGTCCACCGAACATCAGCATGGTGTCGATGAAGGCATCGATCTCCTCGTCGTTCAACAGGCCCTCGGCCGGTCGTAGGCCGATACCGTCGTGCGAGGCGATGAAGTTGAAATAGGTGGTACCGTTCTGCGCCGGCGGCATGCTCATGATCCAGTGACTGAGATAGCGGCAGCTGCCCGTAATCAGGGTGTTCACCAGCAGCGGAGGCAGCGAGAAGTTATAGATCGCATGCGCCTCGTTGGCATTGCCGAAGTAGGCCAGGTTCTCGCGGTTGGGGATGTTGGTCTCGGTGATCAGCATCGCGCTCGGCTCGGCATGTTCGATCAGGGTGCGCAGCAGGCGCACCACCTCGTGGGTCTGTTCGAGGTTGATGCAGGGGGTGCCGATCTGCTTCCACAGGAAGGCGACCGCATCCAGGCGAAAGATGTTCACCCCCATATCGAGGTAGAGCCGGATGATGCGCAGGAACTCTTCCAGGACTCTGGGGTTGCCGAAATCGAAATCCACCTGGTCGTGACTGAAGGTGCACCACACCTGGCGTGTCCCGGATGACGTCTCGGTCTCGCGCAACAGCGGGCTGGTACGCGGACGGACCACCGCGCTCAGATCGTCATCTGGCGAGGCGGTCATGAAGTAGTCGCGGCCGGGGTCGATCCCCTGGCGGAAATTCTCGAACCACTGGCTGCGGCTGGAGCAGTGATTGATGACCAGGTCCGCCATGAGGCGGTATTTCGACGACAGCTCGCGGATATCGTTCCAGTCGCCCAGTGCCTCGTTGACCGCGGCATAGTTGATCACGGCAAAGCCGTCGTCCGAACTCCAGGGGAAGAAGGGCAGTACGTGTACGCTGCTGACGGCATCGGTCAGTTGTTCATCGAGGAAACGCCGGAGGGTCACCAGCGGCCGTTCACTGTCGCATTTGACGCTATCACCATAGGTGATCATGGCGATTTCGGACTGGTCCCACAGGTTTCTGTGCGGCATGGTCGGCGTGGTGTCGGGTGACAGCCGCATCAGTCCCAGCAGGTCGGCGGCGATGTCCTCGATCGGCCGGCTCAGCACCATCCCCGCATAGATCACTTCGAGATGATGGATCACCCGCAGAAGCAGGTCGTCAGCGTGTTCTTGCATGCGTGCTATCCCCGGCTGCTGCCGAATTCCTCCTGGTCTTCGCGCACGGCTTTCTCCAGGCGTTCGAAGATGTCCGGTACGGCGCTGACGACCCTGTTCCAGCTTGGGATGAACGGTGTTTCCATCGGTTTGTCGAGGAAGATCTTGCCGGCATCCACGATGTTGCGGGCAAACAGTTCGACCGCTTCCTCTTCCTGGTGGATGTCGAACTTGAGTCCGTTCATGAGGGCGTCGTTGCGGTAGGTCTCGACGAAATCGAGGGCGATCCGGAAGTAGGTCGCCTTGAGCGTGCGGAAGGTCTCCTGTTGAAACACGACCCCCTGGGTGGCCAGTTTGCGGAACATGGCCTTGGCGATATCAATCGACATCTTTGACAGGCCTTTGCGTTGGTCGTCCAGGGACAGGTCCTGGTGCTTGTGATCGTAATGATCGGCGATGTCCACCTGGCACAGGCGGTTGTTGGCATAGTTGCGGTGCATCTCGGAGAGCACACCGATCTCCAGCCCCCAATCGCTGGGTATGCGGATGTCATTGAGTACGTCCCGCCGGAATGAGAATTCGCCCGCGAGCACGTAGCGGAAGCTGTCCATGTAGTTGAGGTACTGGCTTTCGCCCAGGACCTGCTTGAGGGCCCGGATCAGTGGCGTGACCAGTAGCCGGGAAACACGCCCCTTGATGCTGCCCTTGGACACGCGCGCATAGTAGCCCTTGCAGAACTCGTAGTTGAACAGCGGGTTGGCGACCGGGTAGATCAGGCGCGCGAGCATGTCGCGGCGGTAGGTGGTGATGTCGCAGTCATGCAGTGCGACCGACTCCACTTTGCCAGAGGCCAGGGTGAAGCCCATGCAGTACCACACGTTGCGGCCCTTGCCGGCCTCGCGCGGAGCCAGGCCGAGTGACTGCAGCTCGGCGTCGATCGCGCGCAGGCGTGGTCCGTCGTTCCACAACACGCAGTGTTTCTGCGGCAGTTCGTCGAAGAAGTCGAGTGCGTGCTGGTACTCCGATTTGCTCGCGCGGTCGAGCCCGATGACGATCTGCGACAGGTAGGGGACCTTCTGCAGTTCGTTGACGATGTTGGGCAGTGCCGGGGTCTGCAACTCGGAATACAGCGAAGGCAGGATCAAGGCCATCGGGCGCTGGACGCTGAACGCGATCAGCTCCCGCTCGAGCTCCTCGAGCGGGCGATCGGTGAGTTTGTGCAGGGTGGTGATGATGCCGTTCTGATGAAAATCCGCCATGGGGTACCTTCGGGAGTAATTTATGGTTTTGTAAGAAAATGGCGTATGCCCTCGACCCAACCATCGGGTCCGCAGGCATTGCTGTGATAGGTGTTCTCTTCTCTGTTCAAACGCGGCGCCGGATGGGCAGGGGAGCGGATGACCAGCGCGAGATCAGCGGCCTCGAGCATGGCGACGTCGTTGTCACTGTCTCCGGCCGCGATGCTCACCGGCACCTGGCCATCGCCGAGCTGGGCATACTGCCGGTTCAGCCAGCGCAGGGCCCGACCCTTGTCGCAGCGCCCCGAGACGTGGATAAAGCGCCCGCCGCGCAGCACCACCGCGCCGGCTTTTCGCAGCCGTTCGATAAAGTCCTGCAGTCGCTCGGGACTGCCTCGCCAGTGGATCGGCTCGCCGTATTCGCGCGTGCGGGCCAGCTTCGCCTGTTGAGGTGAGAGGCCGGTCAGGCGCACGATGTCCGCATCATCCATCTCGGAGAAGCCCGCGAATTCTTCCTGGAAATCGGACGCGGCGTTGCGAATCAGTGACAGCCAGTGATCGCGCGGCAGGGTGAAGGCGCGGACCCAGAAGTCGCCTTTGCTGCGCGCCTGCTCGGGTTTGCGTGCGAAGTAATCGTGCGGTATCGCGACCGCCGCCCCGTTCTCGAAGATGAAGGGGTGACGGTTGTGCAACTCGGTGCGCAGGGGGAGGATCTCGGCGCGGGTCTTGCTGGTACAGGGGACGACCGGGACCCCGCTCTGCTCGAGTTCCTGCAGCAGCGGGTCGGCCGCGGCGTGTGAATAGTCATCGTGATCCAGGAGAGAGCCGTCCAGGTCGGTGTAGATGACGTATCGATTCATACGCTGGGGAGTTCCCGGGGTGTCGCTGCGGACCGGATATTACGCTCTGCATCCAACTCGAACAGGAAATGCACGTTTTCCGGGAGCGTGCGCAGGGTATGTGAGGTCAGCCGCTGGTAGTGTTCGATGAAGCGGGCTATTTCATCCGGGGACATGATCCGCTTGGGTGAGTTGTCCTGCTGCACGCGCTCGGCCAGCTTTTTCTCCTGCTCGAGGCGCCATTGGAAGACGCTGTCGAAGGACGGCGCCTTGAGCATCACCCAGGCGTCCACCTGTTGGTACATGGGCTGGTAGTGCTCGTGAATCTGGCGGTTGACGTACTGTCGCCAGCGTCCGTCCGGGTCCTCGTTGGCCTCCAGCAGGTTGACCGGCAGCTGCAGGTCCTGCTCGTCCTGCGGTGGGGTGCCGAGGCACCAGCCTTCGACGATCACCATGTCCACGGGCGCCTCCACCTGCTGCCAGCGAGCCTTGGGGACACGGTCATCGATGGCCTTGTCGAAGCGCGGAATGGCGACCGGCCCGCGCCCGGCCGTGAGCGCGCGCAGGGTATGGCGCATCAGTGGAATGTCATGGGTACCGGGCACCCCGCGGGTGATGAGCAGCGGGTGGACCTCGTCGGCAAGTTGTCGCCGGCGATTGCGCGGCAGGTAGAAGTCGTCGATCGAGAGGTCGATTGCAGTCAGGCCATGGCGTGCCGGGAACCACAGGTGCAGCAATGCCGCGAGGGTGCTCTTGCCCGATCCCTGGCTGCCGTTGATGCCGATGACCAGCGGTCTTCCGATGGCGGCCCGGAAATCGGCCAGGGTGTCTGCCAGTGGCAGAAACCACTGCACGGCAATTTCGGCGTATTTCGGGGGGAGGCGTTGCGCGGCCAGGAAATCTTTCAGACCGGCGCCGGGGTCCTGCATGTCGTCTGTCTGGGATTCGGCCACTGGGTTACCTTCCGACTCAGTTCGGGAGATCAGTCAGCAATTAACGCGCCAGTCGGGCGAGGCGAGGGGCGGCAACGGCCTCAGGAGGCGTGTCGCCATGTTTGCACAATAATCATGCGGAAGCATGCACTAGATTGGTGCTTAGTGTTCAGTGCGCGCGCTTGCTGCAGTCCTGGCACAGCCCGAGCAGCTCGATGATGGGTCTGCGAAGGAGATAGCCGCCCGGATGGCCGAAGAAACCGGCCTTCAGCCGCGACCTCGGGCGACCGGCTTGTTATTCACTTGGACCACCCGCGGTCGCCTCGACCGCCCTGGGCCAGTTGCTCGAGCGCCTCGGCGAGGATCTGGCCAGGGCGGCGGCATAGGCCGCATGCTCGGGCTGAGTCACAGCTTCGCGGTAGCTCGCGCGCTGCACATCCAGGACCGCAGCGCTGCGATCATCGATCAGCGACCAGGCGACATCGAGCTGCACCGTGCCATCCAGGTTGCCGTCGAAGGCGCGGATATCCAGGGCGATACGGTAGTCGCTATTGGCTACGATGCGGCTGGGATAGCCATAGATGCGCTGCGTGCCGAGTTGCGCCGCGAGCCGGCCGGCCAGGACGCGTTCGATCTCCTGGTCCAGCGCCCCGCCCCAGCGGTGGAACTCGTCGAACAGCAAGCGGTTGTTGCCATCGCGCAGGACCATCTGGGGACGATCGAGAAATTCCGGCAGGTCGATCGGACCAATCGCCAGGGTCAGGGTCGAGCTGGCCTTCTCGAGCGCGGGGGCTGTGCTTTCGAGGGTGTAGAACTGGGTTTGGGGCACTGTGGTGCAGCCACTCAGCAGCAACAGTGCGCCACACAGCAGGGTCCAGACCGTTTTCATCGCTGGTTGTCTCCTTTGCCGCGCAACAGCGCCTCCGGGTGACGTTCGAGGTAGTCGCTCATGATCCGCAGCGAGCGCGCCGCGTTACCCAGCTCACGCAGCACGCGGTGGGCCTCTGACTGCAGCGGAGAGTTCGGCGCCAGGGTTTTTTCCAGGGTGGCGAGCGTGGTGCGTGTCTGTGCCAGGGTCGCGTTCAGCTCGGTGGTGGTTTCGCGGTCGAGTCTGGCGAGCAGCTTGTTGGTGGCACGCGTGCTGTCTCGCAGCGCTCGCAGGCTGTCGGCGAGATCGGTGCTCATACGCTCGAGCGGCAGGCGTGCCAGCTTGGCTGCCAGCGCGGTCAATTCGTCGAACGCCGTCGGCATACTGGGGAGGCGCGGCGGCTCGCCATCCCAGTCGATGCTCCGGGTGTCCTCATCCGGGTAAAAATCGAAATCCACGTAACGCCCCGCGGTGATCAGATTGCCGGTCTTCAGCTGCGCCCGCAGGCCCTTGGCGACCAGATCGTCCCAAAAGCGGCGACGTTCGCCTGGACCTCCAATTGCAGCGTCGGTCTGTCCCAGGCGTGCGGGTTCTATCGCTATCGTGACCGGCAGCTCCGCGCTGCGCTGTTCGATGTCGAGGCTCAGCTCCACGCCGGTCACCTCACCGATCGGGATGCCCCGGAACTCGACCGGCGCGCCCGGGACCAGGCCCCGCACCGAACCGTCGAAGGTCAGCTGCCAGGTTTCGCGGTAATCATAGCGATCCGCGAGTGCGGCCTGCTGGTTGTCGAAGAGCTCGAACTCGCTGCCCTGGAGTGCCTGCTCGGCAGGCGCATTCGCGTCCGGATTGGCAAACGCGATCCCGCCGCGCAGCAGCGAGGCCAGGGATTCGGTGTCCAGCCGCAGGCCACTGGCGTCGAGCGAGAGACCCACACCGGAGACGTTCCAGAAGCGTGTCTGTTCGCCGATCGCGGCATCGTGTGGTGCCCGCACGAATACCTGCATGGCGATGCGCTGGTCCGCACGCAGGCTGTAGGCGACCACCCGGCCAACCTCGATGCCGCGGTAGAACACCGGCGAACCCTCGCCGAGCGAACCCAGGGTGTCGGTCAGCAGGGTGTAGGCGGCCCCGGATTCCGCGGCGGTGACGATCGGCGGCATTTCCAGACCTTCGAACCGGCTGCGACGCCCTTCGCCTGTCGCCAGGTCGGCGCCGATGTAGGCTCCCCCGACCAGGGTGCTCAGGCCGGATACCTGTCCCTGGCTCAGGCGCGGACGCACCACCCAGAAGCGTGCCCGGTCGTTGAGAAAGCGCGCCATCGGCTGGCTCAGGCGCGCACGCACCAGCACACGGTCGAGTTCCGGGCTCAGGTCGATGGCCTCGACCAGGCCGATGTCGACATCCTTGAAACGGACCCGGGTCTTGCCGGCCTCCAGTCCTTCCGCGGTCTGGAAGGTGATGGTCACCAGCGGTCCCTGCTCGATGTAGGCGCGGTAGCCCAGCCACAAGGCGGCCAGCAGCGCCACCAATGGGATCAGCCATACCAGCGAGATGCGGCGCTGGCTGTCCAGCCTGGCCTCCGGCAGGTCAGCCAGTGATGCTTCCTCATTGCCAGGCATGTCATTCATCCTGCTTGCCTACGTTGTCCCAGATCAGGCGCGGGTCGAAGGTGAAGGTGGCGAGCATAGTGAGGATCACCACTGCGGCGAAATACAGGGCCCCCGAGCCCGCCCTGACGTCGGCGACTGCACCCATCTGCAGAAGCGCAACCAGCACCGTCACGACAAAGATATCCACCATCGACCAGCGCCCGACGAATTCGGTGAATCGGTATAGCCGGGTACGATCCAGGGGCCTTGCGGGCGAGCGCCGCTGAACCGAGATCAGGAGATAGCCGATGATCACCATCTTCACGATCGGAACCAGGATGCTGGCAACGAATACGATCAGTGCGAGCGGCCACATGCCGTGGATCAGCAGGAACTCCGCACCACTCAGAATGGTATCCGATCGGACCTGGCCGAGTGAGGTGACATGCATGATCGGCAGCAGATTGGCTGGCAGGTAAAGCATCACTGCGGCCGTCAGGAAGGCCCAGCTGCGCGACAGGCTGCGCGGGATGCGCCGGGTCAGCGGCGCATTGCAGCGGGCACAACGCACCCGCGTAAGTCCCGCCGGCCAACGGTTGACCAGGCCGCAGCTGTTGCAGCCGACCAGGTCATGCACGATCGGATTGTCCACCGGCGCGCTCACGCGACCCGGTCCCACAGGCGCCCGGGATGGACCTGGGTTGCGGCACCCGCCAGCACGAACACCAGGATGGCGAGCGACCATGCAGCCGGCCCGGCAACGATGGTTGCCTGCTCGGCCAGTTTGACCGCCGCGATGATCACCCCGAGCAGGAAAATCTCGAGCATGCTCCACGGCAGCACCCACTGCATGATGCGCAGTGCTGCGACGAAGCCGGGCGGGCGCCGTCCGAGGGTCAGCGGCAGGTAGACATAGATCAGCAGACTGATGTGCAGCAATGGCGCGATCACGGTTGTGAACAGCACGACCCCGGCCAACAGAATCGCGCCCTGGAGGTACAACTGGCGGATGCCGGCCAGCAGGTAGGTGCTGGCGTGCTGCCCCCCGAGAGAGAAGTCGAGCAGTGGGAAGCTGGTGCTGATGACGAACAGGATGAGTGCCGTGATGCCGAGCGCGAGCGGCGGGGTGAACGGGTCGCGACCGGCATGATGCAGTACGCTGCCACAGCGTCGGCAGCGCACAAGAGCCCGCGCTTGCGCTGCCGGCAGGCGTTGCAGCAGATCACATTCGTGACAGGCGATGAGATCGTGCTGATGTGGGGCTGGCGGATTCATTGGGCACTGGAGATCGGCAGTGCGACCGGGACTGATGGCCGCGCGACCGGGTTCATCCGCCGAAAGCGGGCCCACCTTCGTCCCAGCGGGCAGCCTTGGCCAGCACCTTCTGCTCGAGCCCGGACTTGAAGGCGCGCATCCGTTGCGCCAGGGCGTGATCGGATATGGCCAGCATCTGCGCCGCCAGAATGCCGGCATTGCGCGCGCCGTTGATCGCGACTGCCGCTACCGGCACGCCCGGCGGCATCTGAACGATCGAGAGCAGCGAATCCTCGCCGCTCAGCGTAGACGATTTGACCGGCACCCCGATCACCGGCAGCAGCGAGATCGCCGCTGCCATCCCCGGCAGGTGGGCGGCGCCACCGGCGCCGGCGATGATCACCTTGAGGCCGCGTTCCTCGGCGGAGGATGCGTACTCATACAGGCGCTTGGGTGTGCGATGGGCCGAGACGATGGTCATCTCGAACGGCACCTGCAGCTCATCCAGCACATCCGCAGCGGCCTGCATGACCGGAAGATCCGAATCGCTGCCCATGATGATTCCAACCGTAATGTCTTTCATTGCTCTTTCTCCGCTCCGATTTCGATCGTGTTGCGAACCTGGTTTGCCTTGGCCCGCGCCGATGCGATGTCGTGATCCAGTATGGTGATATGCCCCATCTTGCGGAAGGGTGCGGTTACCGCTTTACCATATAAATGCAGACAGACCCCGGGGATCGCCAGGACCTCCTCGAGACCGCGCAGTACTGGTCGTCCCTGTTCGTTCGGGGCCCCGAGCAGGTTGACCATGGCGGCCGGGCTGAGCGCTTCCGTGCTGCCCAGTGGCAGCCCGAGGATGGCCCGCAGGTGCTGCTCGAACTGGTCGGTGACGTTGGCCTCGATGGTGTGGTGTCCCGAGTTGTGCGTGCGTGGCGCGATTTCGTTCACCAGGATTTCGCCGTCACGGCGGACGAACATCTCGACGCCGAAAATGCCGACGCCGGCGAGCGCCTGCACCGTCTGGACTGCGACCTCCTTGGCGCGTGCCTGGATATGAGGCGGGATGTCGGCGGGTGCCAGCAGCAGGTCCAGGACGTTCTCCCCGGCGCGGAAACACATCTCCACCGCGGGATAGGTGACCACTTGGCCGCGGGTGCTGCGCGCCACCAGAACCGCGATTTCCTTCTCGGCATCGACGAACTCCTCGATCAGCGACGGCACCGGCAGGTGCTGCCCGAAGTCCGCCGCTGAGCGCATGATCGAAACACCACGCCCGTCATAGCCGCCGCGCCGGGCTTTTTGCACCAGGGGATAGCCGAACTCGGCGAACTGGCGCTCGCCCGGGCTTTCAACGGGTGCGAAACGCGAGGTCGGAATGCCGTTGTCCAGCAGGCATTGCTTCTGGGTGAGCTTGTCCTGAACGGTCTTGAGCACCGCGGCCGAGGGGTGTACCGCATGTCCCTGCAGCTCGAGTTGCGCAAGGGTATCCGCGTCGATGTTTTCGAGTTCGAAGGTAAGCACGTCCGAGACTTGGGCGAGCTCCCTGATTTTCTCCGCATCATGGTACCCGGCGACGATCTGGTGGGTGGCGATCTGCCCCGCCGGGGAGTCCGGCACCAGGTCGAGCACCGTGGTGGTGCAACCGAGTTGCTTGGCTGCCCTGACCAACATGCGCCCGAGCTGTCCACCGCCGATGAGCCCGATGCGGGCGATGGGGTAGGGGTAATCTTTACTCATGCCGTGGAGAAGCGCCCGTAAACGGGAAAACCGCGCATTATACGGTAAACCGGGTTGGCAAGAAGATCTCAGGGTACGGCGGCGCGACGAGCGCTTGAGCTTGCCCCGGGGCGGGCTTAATGTTCCCCGCCAAGGCCCGTCTCCCCGAGGAATTGAAAAGTGCCAGCCAAGATCTATCAAGGTATCGACAAGGACCCCAAGGGTGCGATGAACACCACCGGCAACAT
>Ga0180435_10007009_pt1 | contig 10777 bp, 8 predicted proteins | sample SS_ome_3_FD_132467 | JGI IMG/M metagenome (GOLD analysis project Ga0180435, IMG submission 132467) | Hypersaline lake sediment archaeal communities from the Salton Sea, California, USA - SS_3_S_1 metaG | ecosystem: Environmental > Aquatic > Non-marine Saline and Alkaline > Hypersaline > Sediment... | reverse complement strand
AGGTCGTCTCGTCAAGAAGCTCACGAGCCTCGCGACACGCGACGAGCGGTTCGTCGTCGGACTCATGTCCGGGACATCGGCCGATGGGATCGATGCGGCGCTTGTGAAATGCCACGGGTGGGGCCACTGGCTCGAGGCTGAACTCGTCAACTTCATCTGTGTTCGCTACGAGCCGACACTCGCGGAGCGGCTCGGACACGCGGCGCATGCCGGTGTCGCGGAGCTCGCTCGCCTCAACTTCGATGTAGGCGAGGCGTTCGCGGCCGCGGCGCTGACGCTGCTCCGCAAGTCGGGCATGCGCCCGACCGACGTGCACCTCATCGGTTCGCACGGGCAGACCGTGTATCACGAACCGCCCCAGGGCGACCGTGGAGGAGTGACGCTCCAGATCGGCGAGGGAGACGTCATAGCGCGCCAGACCGGGGTGGTGACCGTCTCCGACTTCCGAACCGCCGATGTCGCCGCAGGCGGTTCCGGCGCGCCGCTCATCCCGCTGGTCGATTGGCTCCTCTTCCGGAAGCCCGGCGCGGCGAGGCTCATGCTCAACATCGGCGGCATCGCGAACGTGACCTGGCTGGTGGATGACCTTGCCGGCGTCCGCGCGTTCGATACCGGTCCCGGAAACGCGCTCTGTGATGAGATCGCGCGCCGCGCTTCGCACGGTCGCGAGGGCTACGACGCCGACGGAGCCGCAGCGGGGCGCGGGACCGTGCACGAGGAGGCCGCGTCGTCGTTCCTCGCGAAGCAGTACTTCGCGGCTCAGCCGCCGAAGTCGACGGGGAAGGAGCTCTTCGGCCGCGACGCGGCGCGTGAGCTCGCGGAACTCATCCATGGGGAGAAGGGCGGCGAGTGGTTCAAGGGCGCCGACACGCTCTCCGAGTCGGACGTCGATGATCTTCAGGCGACAGCGGTCGCGGTCACGGCCCGCTCGATTTGCGACGCGGTCCGCTTCCTGCCGCGGACACCGGATCTTGCCGAAGTGCTCGTCAGCGGGGGCGGTGTGCGGAATCAGCCGATGATGACAACCCTCGCTGAACTCTTCGCGCCTGTCCCCGTTCGGAGCCTGGCGGAGATCGGGATCGACCCCGACGCCAAGGAGGCGATGGGATTCGCGATCCTCGCCAACGAGACGCTCGGCGGCGGACCCGGCAACGTTCCGGCCGCCACGGGCGCAGGGGCCGGCGCCGTGCTCGGGAAGATCAGCGTCGGGTTCTAGGGCGGTGCTGCATCGGCCGTCCTGCACGTCTCAATGAAAAAAAGGGGTTCACTGTGGGAATCAGACAGAAGGCCGCGCGTCTCATCATGACCCACGTCTCGGACCGCGCGTGGGACGACTTCGGCGACGAGTGCCGGAGGCTCGAGCGTGATGTCGAGGAGCTAGGCGTCGGCGGATTCTGTCTCTTCGGCGGCAATGTCGATCGGACACCCGGACTCATCGCCTCTATGCGCGAGCTCGCCCCGCACCGTCTGCTCGTCGCATCCGACCTCGAACGCGGCGCCGGACAACAGCTTGAGGGCGCGACCGTGTTCCCATCGCTCATGATGTGCGGGGCAACGGGGGACTCGAAGCTCGCGTTCGCGCAGGGCTGTGTGACCGCCGTCGAGGCACGGGCGGCCGGCATCAATCTCGTGTTCGCCCCCGTCGCCGACGTGCACACCGAGGATACGAACCCGATCATCGGCGTCCGCGCCTTCGGCAGTGAGCCGGACATGGTCGCGGAGTTCGTCACGGCGTTCGTGCGGGGGCTCCAGAGGGCGGGTGTCGCGGGAACCGTCAAACACTTCCCGGGTCACGGTGACACGCGTCGGGACTCGCACATCGAGCTCCCCGTGGTCGACGTCGACCGAGCGATGCTCGAGTCCAGAGAATACGTCCCGTTCCGCGCCGCGTTCGGTGAGGGTGTGCAGGCCGTGATGACCGCGCACGTGGAGTACCCGGCGCTTGACGAAGGTCCCGCGACGCTCTCGCGAACCGTCATGACCGACCTGCTGCGGACCGAGCTCGGCTTCAACGGTCTCGTGGTCACCGATGCGCTCCTGATGGGCGGTATCGCCGAACTCCACGGACCGGGTGAGGCCGCAGTTCGCGCGCTCGAGGCGGGCGTCGACGTTCTTCTCATGCCTGCCGATGCCGAGGCGGCGATCCAGGGCATCGTCGATGCCGTAGACTCCGGGCGACTTGCCGAGGATCGCCTCGACGACTCCGTCGCGCGGATCGAGAAGCTCCTCGACTGGTCGGAGGCGTGTCCGATGCCCGCGCCACCGTACGATGTGCTTCCGCGCGAACTCGCTGATACGCTCCGCTGTCACCTCGACGGGACCGAGGACGATCTCTGGGGTGAGAGCCGGAGCCGTGTCGCTGGCGAGATCGCGAGACTGGGCGTGACGTGGCTCCGCGGCGACCCTCCCGCGGCGGCGGCCGGACTGACTTCCAGCGATCCTGCGTCGGTGGCACTCGTGGCTATCCACGAGGTGGGGGAGTTCGATAACTTCATCTGGCTCAGGAGCGAGTTCGAGGCGGCGTTCCCAGGCGGACGGTTCGCCTCCGCGTGTGTGCCGGTGGAGTCAGGCGGCAAGGAGAACGGGGAGGAGGGTTCGCGCGAGAGCGAACTCTGCACCGCAGACGCTGATGGTCAGATGGAGGAGATCCTCGCCATCGCAGCTGCCTCTTCACACTGCATCATTGCACTCTTCGATGAGGTGACGGCCTGGAAGGGACACGCGGGGTTCGCGGACCCGGCGCGACGGCTCGTCGCGTCCATCGTTGAGGTCGCACCACGCGCTACAGCACTTCTCTTTGCAGCCCCGTGGCACGCCGATGCCGCCGCCGGTTCAGATGCCGTGCTTTGCTGCTGGGACGGTTCACGACCCGCGCAGCTTGCAGCGCTCGGTGCGTTGCTGGGCGGACGGCTGGACCGATCCTAGCGGTAGCGAGCCTTCAGTCGGCCCCAGGTCAGGTGTTGGACGTTTGAGGAAGAGCACTCGCTGTCCAAGCACCAGGGCGAGAAGTTGACGCAGGGACGCGACGCGTCGTCATGGCAATCGACAATCAGCGTCTGAATCGCCAGTGAGTCAACGGTACCCCACCAGTTCATCTGCGCATCAATCCCGTCGCGCTGGCTGCATGCCATCGCAGCCTCAAGAGCGACCGTGTTGCCGGAGAGGATGTTGCCTCGAAGTGTGCCGCCGCACATCTTGATTGCGGTTGCCTTGCCGGTCACGGAGTTCCCGACGATCTTGACGAGTTCCGGATCGCAGGGGCCGACCGACACGCCAGCGGCGGAGCCACTCGGGTCCGTACCCTGCACCGAGTTGGCGTGCACTCGCAGAGTGTCAGTGAGAGGTAGGCTGGTTGACACTCCGATGCCTGCGCCGAAGAGCACATTGTCCGAAATCGTTCCTGCGCTTCCATCGGACAGGTACACGTAGCCCTCTGGCATGGCCGGATCATCCACGCCGATGACATTCTCGGCAATCGTCGGAGTCGCTGCCCCTCGGCAGTAGATGTCTGGATAGTAGAGGTGCAACTGATTGCCAACGATTCTCGGAGCGCCTCCATACACGAAGACGCCGGTTCTGACTCCCCACCCCACTCCCGAACCGCAAATGCGGAACCCACTCACAACCGTCTCCGGTCCGCAATCCCCGAAGTACACCACCCCTTGTGTGCTGTACCCGTGAATCGTCGTTTCCTCGGGACCTGCCCCGCTGATGAGCGCGACCCCGTCTCGCATCACGACCGCCGCAGTGTTCATGCTCATGGGGTCGTGCATGTCGGCGCCCAACCACTCCGAGTACTCGCCAGGCATCACAAGCACCGTGTCCCCGTAGGCTGCTTGGTCCATCGCGGAGCTGATGAGGGCATAGGGATGCTCGGCCGACCCGTCCTCGATTCCGGAGACGTTGTCGCCGTCCACGTGCCAGGTGTGGGCAGATCCTGCTGCGGTGATGAGGAGCGTCGCGGCGGCAGCGAGACAGACAGGGAAACCGCGTGTCAGAGTGCTGCTGGTGAGGTGTATCCGAGACCTCCCACGGAGTGAGGGTTGTCCGAATGACGCACCACTATACCACACGCTACAATGGAAGTCCACAGATCGCCGCTCGCGTACCGCCTGCTGAGGAGGCGACGGCCTCCAATACTATCCGTGCGTCCTAGGACGTGCAGGAATCTCCGTAGTTGAGCCGACACCCATCGACAGGATATGCTACGCGAACGCGCATTGGACTCACAGCTCGCTCGGAGCTGGGGTCCGCGTGACCACCACGTGCGGATGGGAGAGCCAGGTAAGTGGCCGACGACACTAGGCGCACAGAATCCGACGACCGCGTGATTGACCACGACGGTGCCGCACCCGAACTTGGCGAGGTCGACCCAGATCTCACCGAGGCCGCGCTTGAGCGTGCCCCGAAGATAGACATCACCAAGGGGAATGTGCTCAGGAACGTTCTCTACATGGGCATCCCGTCGATGATCGGGTTCGGCGCGATGACCATCTACAGCCTGACCGACATCTACTGGGTCAGCAGACTCGGCACGGCGCCCGTCGCGGCGATCACGCTCTTCGCCGCTATCGCGTGGGTCTTCGGCTCGGCCAACCAGATCATCGGGACCGGCTCGGTCGCGCTCATCTCGCGCCGCTTCGGCGAGAAGCGGATCGAGGACACGCGCGACGTCATCCGTCAGACGCTGCTCCTTAAGTTCGGTATCGCCATCGTCATGGGGCTGCTCGGTCTGCTCATCGCGCCGCACGTGCTCAAGATCATGACGGACGATCCCGAGGTACATCGTCTCGCGATGGCGTACGGCAGGATCCGGTTCGCGTTCCTCCCGTTCATGTTCACGTCGTACTCGATCTACACCGCCTTCCGCGGCGTCGGTGACGCCCCGAAGGCGATGTACATCATGTTGATGTCGACCGCGCTCAACGTCGGTCTCGATCCGCTCTTCATCTTCGGGTTCAACATGGGGATAGCGGGAGCCGCGTGGGCAACGGCGGTCTCGGCTGCTGCTGCGGTGTTCGTCGGAATCTGGCTCCTCTCGTCGGGGAAGGGCAACATCACCGTCCCCATCTGGACGCGCTTCCACCCGCGAGTCCGCGTGATGGTCGAGATCCTCAAGATCGGTCTCCCGGCCGGATTGAACGGTTTCCTGCGGAGTCTCGCGCACTGGTACGTTGCGACGCTCGTCGCTACGTTCGGGACGATCGTCGTCGCAGCGTATGGTGTCAGCCTGCGTATCATGGAACTCGGTATCCTCTTCGCCGTCGGTCTCGAACTTGGCTGCGGGGCCATCGTCGGACAGAATCTCGGGGCGAACCAGAAAGACCGTGCACACGAAGCCGTCGTCAGAGCGACGCTCCTGGTACTTCTTCTTACCGGCATTCTGGGCGCCATCGAGATCGTGTTCGCCCGAGGCATCCTCGGCGTGTTCGCCGATGACCCGGCGGTCCTTGCCGCGGGCGTCCCGCTCATCAAGCTCATGGCCATCGCGCAGATCATGATCGCGATGCACATCGTCATGTCATCGGCGTTCTATGGCTCCGGCAACACGTGGCCGCCGACCGTCATCGCCGCTATCATCGAGTGGGGTGTTCAGGTCCCGCTCATCCTCGGCGCCATCCATGTGCTCCACACATCGGAGCTTGGCGTCTGGTGGTCGATGTTCATCGCAGCGAGCATCGAGGTGATTCTCACGTACTTCTGGTTCCGTCGCGGGAAGTGGAAAGACAGGAAGGTCTAGCGCTTGGCGCTGCGGGGTCCCGCTGTCCCGCGCGAGGAGTGTCCGTGAACTTCGAAATCACCATACCCGCGACAGCGCCGTTCGATGTCGTCGGCTTCGGCCTCAACGCCGTCGATCACCTGTGCATCGTTCCGCGCGAGGCGGAGCGGGGCGAGAAGCTCAAGCTCGTCGGGTTCCAGCGTTCGCCCGGTGGCCAGGCCGCCAGCGCGATGGTCCAGTGCGCGCGGCTCGGCCTCCGGACGAAGTACGTCGGCAAGGTCGGCGGAGACGCCATCGGCGACTACTCGCTCGAGACCATCCGCTCGGAGGGCGTTGACGTCAGTGACGTCCCGGCGGTGCCCGGTGCGACGAACCAGCTCGCGATGATCATCGTCGATGAGACGACGGGGGAGAGGACCATCTTCTGGGACCGTCCCGACGGTATCGCAACGCAGCCCGACGAGGTCACCCCCGAGAAGATAGCGGTCGGACGTGCGCTCCTCGTCGACGGGCACGATGCCCCGGCCGCCGCGAAGGCGGCGCGCATCGCGCAGGAACGCGGCATCCCGGTCGTCATGGACGCCGAGACTGTGAAGGAAGGGACGCACGACTGCGTCGCACACACCGACCTCCTCGTGGCCTCGTCGAGGTTCCCGAACCTCTACGCCGGGTGCGCCGATGACGAGGAAGCGCTCTCGCGGATCCTCGAACAGGGGCCATCGCTCGCCGTCATGACCAGGGGCGAGCGCGGGGCTGTCGCCCTGGCGAAGGACGGCACGAAGCTCGAGTCGCCCGGATTCAAGGTGAACGTCGTCGATACGACCGGCGCCGGTGACATCTTCCACGGCGCGTTCATCTACGGGCTGCTCGCGGGCTGGACGGTCGAACGGACGCTCGACTTCAGCAACGCCGCGGCCGCGCTCAACTGCACGGCGGTCGGCGCGCGCGGCGGCGCGGCCGGCCTGGAGGAGATCGAGGCCCTCATGCGCGAGCAGGGACGATAGGAACCAGCACGTCCGGCGATTACACCGTACTTCAGACATCGGAGCCACCATTGGACAAGAACACGCACGCGCTCGACCTCGTTATTCTCGATCTCGACGGCACCATCTACTCATCGACCGCGACAACCGTCGGTGCGGTCGAGATGGCCGTCCGCGATATCAACGAGCGCCATGACCTGGACATCCCGCGACCGACGCCCGAGCGGATCATGAGCGGCGTTGGAAACACACGCGAGCACTACGTCACGACCGTCCTTCCGACGCTCCCCGAGGAGCACATCGCCGAGATGAGTGATCTCATCTGGCACTGGGAGCACGAACTCATCGCGGGGGGGAAGGGTTCGCTCTTTCCGGGCGTTCTCGAGGGACTCGTCCGGCTGCGCGAGGCAGGCTACCTTCTGGCCATCGCGACGAACGCGGGGACTGGCTACATGCACTTCGTACTGGACACGTTCGATCTGAGGTCGTACTTCTCGGAGACGTGGTGCGCCGGCGAGCGCGGCACGCTCAACAAGGCCGACCTGATCCTCGGTATCCTCACAACCCTCGATGTCTGGCCGAAACGTGCGGTCATGGTGGGCGACCGAAGCTCGGACATCGCTGCTGCGAAGAGCGCCGGGACATGGTCGATCGGGTGCGACTGGGGGTTTGCCGCGGGCAACGAGTTCGACGGCGCCGAGCGCATCATCCACTCGTTCACCGAGCTGGCGCCGCTCGTCGAGAGTTGGGAGACGTAGCCGGGCTGGGAGGAGTAGATGCACTGGCTTCACAACATCATAGGCGCACTGCCCGTCAACGGTGAGGCCGAGACTCGTGATCCCGACGGCATCGACACGGTCGTGCTCCACTGCACCGCGATGCCCGGGTGGAACGTGTGGGAGACGGCGCGGTACCACACCGGTCCGAATCACATCTGCGACACGGGCTGTCCGACCATCGCCTACGCCTTCTTCATCGAGCCGGACGGTCTGATGTATCGGTGTCTGCCGCCGGGCATCCGTTCGTGGCACGTCGGTCCGTGGAACGACCGTTCGATCGGTGTCTGCATGGCGTACGAGGCTTGCGAGGAACCACCGCCCCGAAGACAGCTGATAGCGGCGGCCGAGCTCTGCGCCCGGCTCATCGGCGAGCTCGGGCTTACGCCGGACCGCGTCCTGGGGCATCGCGAGCTTGAGGGGACCGGGTACATCATCGAGCACGGCGAGTGCGTCCAGCGCAAGGAATGTCCGGGGCTTGCGGTCGACATGGACGAATTCCGCGAGACCGTCGCATCGATCCTCAAGCGCGCCGATGGCCCCGCGGTCCGCGACGCGTGATTCTGAAGGGACGGAAACCCGCATGAGACGTCTGACAAGCATCCCGACTCTCAGCATCTGTGTCATCGCCCTGCTCGTGGCGGTCAGCCCGTGCGTTCGGGCGGCCGACGAGACGGCGGCCACGACCGAGGCACAGGCATCTCTCGAGAGCCTCGACTGGGTCGTCGACTCACTGCTGGCCAAGCCGGACGTTCGCGGGACCGAGGTCTCCATTCTGGTCGAGTCGCTCGATACGGGCGTCACGCTCTACGAGCGGAATGCCGATGCCCTGATGATCCCCGCTTCGAACATGAAGATCATCACTTCCGCCGCCGCGCTCGCACAGCTCGGGGCGGACTACCAGTTCGACACGGTCTTCTCGACCGATGCGTCAACGATCACACCTGTTCTGCAGGGCGATGTCTTCATCAGGGGCAGCGGGGACCCGGCCATCGTATCGGAGGAGCTCTGGAAGGTCGCCGAACGCTTCCGCACCCTCGGGATCGAGCGGATCGAGGGCGACCTCGTGTTCGACACCTCGTACTTCGATGCCGAGTGGACCACTTCGAAGGACGTCGCCGACGGCGACCGTGCCTACCACGCGCGCACGGGCGCTCTCTCGTCCAACTTCAACACCGTTCGCATCCACGTCCTGCCCGGTAAGGGAATCGGCGAGTCGGCGAACGTCATTGTTTCACCGGATATCGGGTTCGCCGATATCAACAACAAGGCGACGACCTGTTCGTCGAACAGGACCTCGACGATCGAGGTGCGGAGGATGTCCGTGCCCGTCGGGAGCGCTCGTGCCGATGAGTGGCCTTCGATGCGGAACCTCATCACTGTCAGCGGACGCATCCCGGAAGGCAGCACCGGGAAGGTCGTCTACCGCAGCATCGACGACCCGCTCTGGAATTTCGTGGCGTCGATCGAGACCTTCCTGGCACGCGCCGGCGTAGAGTTCGCCGGCGGCCTCAGGCCCGGTGACGCGCCGGCTGAGGCGCGGGAGCTTTTCGTCCATACGTCGAAGCCGCTGTCGCTCATCGTTCGCGACATGGGGAAGTACAGCAGCAACTTCGTGGCCGAGCAGCTCGTGAAGGTACTCGGTGCAGAGACCGCCGGTGCGCCGGGTACGACCGCAGCGGGATGCGAGGCGCTCGCGGGCTTCATCGCGGCGACCGGCGTCGACACGGTGGGGATCAGGATCAAGGACGGCTCCGGGCTCTCGCGTGAGAACCGTCTGACGACCCGGGCCATTGCGGCCGTGATCCGCAACGTCGCAAATGCGTTCTCAACCTCTCCGGAGTTTCTGGCGTCTCTCAGTGTGAGCGGAACCGACGGCACGCTCTCCGACCGGATGGGGTACGGAGGACTTACGGGCGTCATCCGCGCGAAGACGGGGCTTCTCGACGGCGTGACGGCCATCTCGGGTATCATGGAGACGGTCTCGGGCGAGCGCGTCGTGTTCTCTATCATCACGAACGGATCGACGTGCGAGGCATGGAAAGTGCGCGACGTGGAGCACGCGATCCTGATGCACATCCACCAGAACCAGTAGGGAGCCGATGACTCAGAGATCGACAGGAGCTCAGACCGGACGGCTCACCGTCATCGGTCTCATACGATGGGCTGTGGGCTTCACGGTCGCCGGTGCTCTCATCGGTCTCGCCATCGGGTTCTTCTCCGGAAACCTCACGGCGATACCCAATTCGGTCCGTCTGAGTATCCTCTTTGCGAACGCGGTCGGTTTCGCGACGGTTCTCTCCGCGCGATTCGTTCTCCCTCGCTACGCGGCGTTCCCGAAGTTCATCAACATCCCGCTGGCGGTGATCACGCTGCTGGCCGGCGGCGCCTTCGGGTCGGGTCTCGTCATCTTCGCGGATCCCGTGTTCATTCTATACCAGGGCAAGATGGCCGCCATCGTCATCGTGGTCGACAGCTTCTGCGCCGTGGTCCTCGGGCTCATCGTCTACTACTACGAGCGGATGCGTGACGAGATCGAGCAGACCTACGCGGAACTCGCCGCGAACCGAGTGCGCGAGGAGCGACTGCGCGAGCTCGCCGCACGGTCGGAGCTCAAGGCGCTCAAGGCACAGATCAACCCGCACTTCCTCTTCAACGCGCTCAATTCGATCTCAGCACTGACGACCATCGATCCCGAGGCTGCTCAGGGAACGCTCGAGCGGCTTGCGAGCATCTTCCGCAAGACGCTGCTTGCGTCGGAGAAAGGGAGCGTACCGCTCTCGAGCGAGCTTGAGCTCGTCGATGCGTACCTCGACGTCGAGCGCGCTCGGTTCGGTGACCGGCTCCGCGTGGAGCAGGAGGTCGGGCCCGGCGCGGGGGAGATCAGCGTACCTCCGCTCATCCTCCAGCCGCTCGTGGAGAACGCGGTCCGCCATGGCATATCGCCTAAGGTTGAAGGCGGGCTGGTTCGTATCGAGGCAGCCGTCGGGAATGGCCGACTGACAGTGCTCATCTCCGACGACGGTGTCGGTGCGGAGGAGTTCGATCTCTCAGAGTTGCCTCTGGAGAGCTACGGGCTTCGGAACGTCCGCGACCGTCTCCGGACGAACTTCGGCGCGGGGGACTGGCTGACCGTTGAGAGCAGACAGGGCGAGGGCACCACGGCACGCCTGATTATCCCTCTGGCGCATGGAGAACGGAGCGACTCGTGAGCGAGGACAGGATCAGAGTGCTGATCGTCGACGACGAGGAACTCGCGCGCGCGCGTGTGAAGGACCTGCTCGCCGGGCACGAGGAGT
>Ga0180435_10007007_pt1 | contig 10778 bp, 8 predicted proteins | sample SS_ome_3_FD_132467 | JGI IMG/M metagenome (GOLD analysis project Ga0180435, IMG submission 132467) | Hypersaline lake sediment archaeal communities from the Salton Sea, California, USA - SS_3_S_1 metaG | ecosystem: Environmental > Aquatic > Non-marine Saline and Alkaline > Hypersaline > Sediment... | reverse complement strand
CGGCGTCCCGTTGCTGCACCTGCACGCGGCCGAGCCAGACGATCTCCTGCTCACCACGGCCCTCGACCTCGCGCGCCTGCTCGCGGGCTTCCCGCGCGTCGACGGCGTCGCGGTCCACCGCCGTGACCTCGACGCCTGGCGCGACACCATCTGGGTCGACTGCATGGCCCTGGACGCGCCCTTCCTGACGGCCCTCGGCCGCGCCACCGACGACCCCGGCTGGACCGCCTTCGGCGTCGACCAGCTGCTGGCCTACGCGCGGGTCCTACGCGACCCCGAGACGGGGCTCTTCCACCACGGCTACGACATCGCGAGCCGGCGGCGCAGCGCCTGCCGCTGGGCCCGCGGCAACGGCTGGGCCCTGCACGGCCTGTTGGACACGCTCGAGGCGCTCCCGTCCGCGCATCCCGCGCGGGCCGAGGTCGCGGACCTCGCCAACGGCTTGCTGGGCGCGCTGGTCCCGTTGCAGGACGCGTCGGGCCTGTGGCGCACCGTCCTCGACGATCCGACCACCCCGCTGGAGAACTCGACGGCGGCGTTGTTCGCGTCGGCGGGCCTGAAGGCGCGACGCCTCGGCCAAGTCGCCCCCGAGCTGCAGGTAGCGATCGACTCCATGAACGCGCGGGCGGCCGCTGCGCTGGCGGCCCACGTCGACGCGGACGGCGGCCTGCGCGTCTCCGCCGCCACGCCCGTCGGCGACCGCGCCACCTACGCCGAGCGCGACCTCGGCGTGTTCCCGTGGGGCCAGGGCCCCCTGATCCTCACCCTGCTCGAACGCCACCGCGCGTCCTCACCGGAGGCACCCGCATGAAGATCGCCCACATCGAGGCCATGGTCCTCAAGGCACCCGTGCCCGGCATCGACACCTGGAAGGCCGCGAGCTTCGCGGTCCCCTTCGCGTTCGCCGAGACGACGCTGGTCAAGATCACCGCCGACGACGGGACCGTCGGCTGGGGCGAGGTGCACGCCCCCGTGGCGCCGGAGGTCACCAAGACGGTCATCGACGTCCTCATTGCCCCGGCCCTCGTGGGCGCGGACCCGCTCGACACGGCGCCCGCCTGGGACCGCATGTACGCGCTCATGCGCCCTCGCGGACACGCGCTCGGCTTCATGCAGGAGGCCATCAGCGGGGTGGACATCGCCCTGCACGACCTTGCCGGCAAAGCGCTCGGCGTGCCGTGCTTCACCCTGCTTGGCGGCCTGCATCAGGCGCGGGTGCGTACCTACGCCTCCGTGCTGCAGTGGCTCCCGCCCGCCGACCTGGCCGAGGCCGCCCGGCGCTACAGCGACGCCGGCTTCACCGCCATGAAGCTCAAGGTCGGACAGGACCCTGGCGTCGACCGCGCGAAGGTCGCCCAGGCGCGTGCGGCGGTCGGCGACGGCATGGACCTCATGGCCGACGCGAACTGCCGCTACACGGTGGCCGAGGCCGCGGCCATGGCGCGCGTGCTGGAGGCGCACGGCTTCACCTGGTTCGAGGAACCGGTCCCGCCCGAGGACGTCGAGGGCTACGTCGCGCTGCGCCGCAAGGTCGACGTCGCCATCGCCGGCGGCGAGTGCGAGTGCACCCACTACCGCTTCGCCGACCTCTTCGCCCGCGGGGCGTACGACGTGGCGCAGCCCGACATCTGCCGCGCCGGCGGCCTCACCGCGTGCCACCGCATCGGCGTCCTGGCCAGCGCCCACGACGTCCGCATCGCACCGCACGTCAGCATCGGCGCCGCCCTCCACATCGCGGCGTCGCTCCACTGGGCCGCCAGCGAGCGGCACGTGTGGATCCACGAGTACCCCGTGTTCGAGAATCCCCTGGTGGACGACCTGCTGGCCGAGCCGCTCGACTGGCGCGACGGGTACCTGCACGTCGCGACCGACCGCCCCGGCCTGGGCGTCGAGGTGCGCGAGGACGTGGTCGCGCGGTACCGGGTCCTCTGACCCCACCGCGCTCGGAGGGAACCCCATGAGGATTGTCGACGTCGAGGCCATCGCGATCTCCGCCCCCAACCCCGCGGGGACCTACTGGGGCAAGGCGACGTGGGGCGGCGCGGCCGACCGCGGGCCGCTCGCCCACTGGCGTCCGCTGCGTTTCCCGCATCCCGGCCGCATGCGGCCGTCGTACGCCCGCGGCTTCGAGACCACCCTGGTGCGCCTCGAGACCGACACCGGCCTGGTCGGCTGGGGCGAGGCCAAGGCGCCCGTCGCGCCGCGCGTCGCCAAGGCCGTCGTTGACGACCTTCTGCGCGACCTGCTGCTGGGCGCCGATCCGCGCCGCGTCGAGCCGCTGTGGGAGACCCTGTACGCCTCGATGCGGCTCCGCGGCCATGCCAGCGGCTTCCTGCTCGAGGCCATCAGCGGCGTCGACATCGCGCTGTGGGACCTGGCCGGCAAGGCCGTCGGGGCGCCGGTCCACCAGCTGCTGGGCGGCGCCTACCGCGACCGCATCCCCGTCTACGCGTCTGGCGTCCCGGCGACGCTGGATCCGCCCGGTGCACCCGACCACGAGCGCATGCTCGCAGCCGCCAGCGGCGCGCGCGAGCGCGGTTTCCACGGGCTGAAGATGGCGATCGGGCTCGACCCGCGGGCCGACGTCGCCTCCGTGGCGGACGTGCGTGTGCACCTCGGCGAGGGCTTCGAGCTCTTCGCCGACGCGGCCGGGAACTACGATGTCGACACCGCCGTGCGCGTCGGCCGCGAGCTCGAGCGCCTTGGGGTGGGCTTCTTCGAGGCCCCGCTGCCCCACGAGTTCATCGACGGTTACGCCGAGGTGGCCCGGGCCGTGGCGATCCCGCTCGCCAACGACGTGATCACGCAGCGCTTCCAGGTCCTCGACTACCTCAAGCGCGGCGCCCTCCAGGTCGTGCAGCCCGACGTGTGCCGCGCGGGCGGCATCACCGAGCTGCGGCGCATCGGCGTGCTGGCCGACGCGTTCGGCGTGGCCTGCACGCCGCACGTGAGCATCGGCTCGGCAATCCATTTCGTGGCCAGCTTCCACGTCGCCTCCGCCCTGCCGAACCTCGTGCGGCACGAGTTCTGGTTCGGCGAGAACCCACTCGGCGACGTGCTCCTGAAGCGCCCCGCGCTCGCGCTCGTCGATGGTGCCGTGGCGGTCCCGGACGGGCCCGGCCTCGGGATCGAGGTCGACGAGGCCAAGGTGCGCGCCCTCGCGCTTCCGACGGGAGACGGCGCGTGAGCGCCACCTACGCGGTCGTCGACTCGGGCACGACCCGCACGCGCGTCCGCGTGTGGCAGGGCGGCGCCGTGACTTGGACGGGCGACCGGGAGGCGGGCGCGCGCGACACCGCCATCGAGGGGCACACGGGCCGCATCCGCGCGGCCCTGCGCGAGCTGCTCGCCGAGGCCCGGTCGGCCACCGGCGCGACGCCTCGCGCGGCGATCTGCTCGGGCATGATCACCTCCAACCTCGGCCTGCACGAGGTGCCCCACCTGCCCGCGCCGGCCGGACCCGACGAGCTCGCCGCCGGCATCGTCGAGGTCCGCTTCGACGACGTCGCCGACGTGCCCTTCGCGTTCGTCCCCGGGGTGAAGACACCCCCGGCCGCGCGCGACGTGGCGGGCCTCGAAACCGGCGACGTGCTCCGCGGCGAGGAGGCCGAGGTCGTGGGGCTGCGCGACCGCCTCGGCATCGCGACCGCCGCCACCTACCTGCACTTCGGCTCGCACCACAAGGCGGTGGAGGTCGACGCCGACGGGCGCATCACCGCGTCGCGCACCGCCATCACCGGCGAGCTCCTGGCCGCCATCACCGAGCACACGATCCTCAAGAGCAGCACGGTCCCCCTCGCCGGTCTCGACCCGGATCCCGCCGCCGTAACGGCGGGCGCCCGGGCGGCCCGCGAGCACGGCGTCGGGCGCGCGGCCTTCCTCGTGCGCGTGGGCGAGCACCTCGCCGGGATCCCCCGCGAGCACATGACCGCCTACCTGATCGGCGCCCTCGCGGCCCTCGACCTCCCGCTGCTCGCCGGTGGCGACACCGCCGCCCCCATCGTCCTGTACGGGCACGGCGTCTTCCCTGGCGTGCTGACGCAGCTCCTAGCAGACGGCACGCGGCCCATCGTGCGGGTCGACGGCGCCACGGCCGACCTGGCCGCCGTGGTCGGGGCGGTGGCACTGTACGAGCGCCGCGCCGGTGGTTCCGCATGACCTCCGGTCGCGACGCCTTCGCGGCGGCCCTGCGTCGGCACGGCATCGTCGCCATCCTGCGTGGCGTCGCCGGCGCCACGCTGGCGGCCCGGGTGCAGGCGCTGCACGCCGCCGGCATCAGGCTCATCGAGCTCGCCCTGTCCGAGCCGGTCGCGCTGCCGCTCGTCGCGCAGCTGGCCCGGGTGGCGCCACCCGACATGCTCGTGGGGGCCGGCACGGTGACGTCGCGCGCGCTCGCCGAGGCCGCGCACGCCGCCGGCGCGCGCTTCCTGGTGACCCCGCACGTCGCACCCGACGTCGTGGCGTACGCCGATACCCACGACCTGGGCGTCCTCTGCGGCGCGCTGACGCCCAGCGAGATCGCCGCCGTACACGCCGCCGGCGGTCGCTTCGTCAAGCTCTTCCCCGCCAGCGCGCTGGGACCGGCCTACCTCCGGGCGCTGCGCGGGCCCTACCCCACGCTGGAGGTGGTCGCGGTGGGGGGCGTTGGCAGCGCCAACCTGGCCGCGTACCTCGAGGCCGGGGCCGTCGGAGCGGGCGTCGGCGGCGCGCTGTCGGGCGGCTCGGCCGCCGACGGTTTCGCGGCCGCGTCCGCCGAGGCCGCCGCGCTCGTCGCCACCTACGAGCGCCACCTCCGCACCGGACACCCGTGATCCGCACACCCGCCCCCGCGCGGGTGCTGCGCGGTCGCGGTGCCCTCGAGGCGGTGGCCGGCGAGATCACGTGGCTCGGCCGCCGCCCGCTCCTCGTGCACGGCAGCGTCGGGGAGGCGCGCGTCCGGACGAGGCTCGGGCCCGCCCTCGCCGCGGCCGGGGTGACGCCTGAACGGCACCGCCACGAGGGCCCCACGACCGTGACGGCCATCGGGCGCGCGGCGACCGCCGCGCGCGCCGCCGGCTGCAACGTCGTGATCGGCGTCGGCGGCGGCCGCGTGCTGGACGTTGCGAAGGCGGCGGCTTGGCGCGCCGGGCTGCCGGCGGTCGTCGTCCCGACGAGCCCGGCAACGTGCGCGGCGGTCACGGCGATCGCCGTCGCCTACGACAACGCCGGCGCGTGGGCCGGTCCCGTGGCCGGCGCGACAGCGCCAGAGCTCTGCGTGCTCGACGCCGACGCCCTCGCGGAGGCGCCGGACCGCCTGCTCGCGGCGGGCGTCCTCGACGCGGTGGTCAAGGTGCGCGAGGTGCGGCTGGCGGCGCGCCGGCTTCCCCAAGCGGACGCCTGGTCGACGACGGCCCAGGCGGCGTGCGCCGTGTTAGCGGGCCTCGTCGACCCCGCTGCCGGAGGCGGCGCGCTGAGCTGGCCGCCCGCCCCTCCCGAGCGAGCGGCGCTCGCCGAGGCCGTCGTGTGGCTACCGGGCCTCATCGCCGGCCTCGCCGGCGAGGCGAACAAGCTCGCGGCCGCCCACGCCGTCCACAACGCGCTCACCCTCCTCCCGGGGCACGAGCGGTCCCTACACGGCGAGCTCGTCGCCCTGGGCCTGCTCGTCCAGGAGGCGCTCGACGGCGCCGATGACGCGGCGCTCGCGGAGCTGGTCGCCTGGATGCGGCGGCTGGGTGTCGATCCCTCGCTCGAGGGGCTGGGCTGCGGCGCGCTGTGGGACGACCCGGACCCGGTGCTGGCCCACGCGCTCTCGCACGCCGGGATGCGGGCGGCGTTCCCCGACGTCACCGCCGAGGGGCTCGCGGCGGCGCTGCGGCGGGTGGACGCCCTGGCGGGTCGGGGCTAGGCGCGTCCGCGGCCGGGGCGTAAGGTACGGGGACCGCCGGAACGCCTGACCGCAGCCCACCGTCTCCCTACGCTTCAGCGCAACGCCTCCTGCCCCACGAACGCCCGCTGCGGGGCCCAGGCCGCGAGCGTCTCGGCGTCCTCGGGCGTCGTTTCCCGCCGGACCATCCGCGCCACCAGCGAGCCGACGCCGGGCCCCAGCATGAAGCCCTGCCCGCACATGCCCGCCGCGTGCAGCAGGCCCTCGGTCCGCTCCGACCAGCCGACCAACGGCGAGCCATCCGGGGTCATCGGGTAGATGCCGCGCCAGGTGCGCCGCACCCGCAGGTGGCGCAGGCGCGGCATGAGCGCGACCAGGCGCTGGGCCACCTGCGGCAGGAAGACGCTGGTCTCGCGCAGGTCGTCGCCCCAGATGGGCGGCGAGGGGGTGAGGCAAAACACGAGCTGCCCCCCCTTGGATTGGTAGAAGTACACGTTCGCAGAACCGGGACCGGGGCGCACGTCGACCACCAGTGGCGTCAGGAACGGCGCGACCGGCTCGCTGATGGCGGCCTCGTGCAGGTCGGCGCGCACCGCGAGCTCGTCGCCGGCCAGTGCGGCGACCTGGGCCGCGGCGCCGCCGGCGGCGTTGACGACCACCGACGCGGTGTAGCTACCGCGGTCGCTGCGCACCCCGCGGATGCGCCCACCTTCGACGAACAGCTCCGTCACCCGCTCGCCGAAGCGGAACTCGGCGCCCGCGCGCCGCGCGGCCTCCGCCAGCGCGTGGCTCGCCAGCAGCGTCGAGCAGTGACCGTCGCCGGGCGAGAAGGTGCCGCCGCGCAAGGCGTCGCCCTCGGGGCTCTCGCGTGCCAGGTCGGGAACGCGCGCCAGCATGGCGTCGCGGTCGAGCCAGCCGATGTCGAGGCCGCTCCGCTGCTGCGTCTGGAGCAGCGTGCGGAAGGTGGCCTCCTCCTGCTCGCGGTAGGCCACGAAGGCGTAGCCACCGGTCATCCACTCGATGTCGTCGCCGTGCTCGGCCTCCCAGGTGGCGAAGACGCGCAGGCTCTCGCGGCCGGTACGGATCTTGGCGGGGTCGGCGTGGGTGGCGCGGACGCCACCGATGGCGGCCTTGTTGGCGCCCTGGCCGGCGCTGGCGCCGCCGTCGAACACCAGCGTGCGCACGCCCGCGCGCGCGAGCGACCAGGCGACGGGCACGCCCACGCTGCCGGCGCCGATCACGATGACGTCCGCGTGGCTCACGCGAACTCCTCGACGCCGGCGAAGACGCCGAGAGGCACCTCGACGAACAGCGGCCGCCGTACGGACGGCGTGACCTCGGCGAGCGGCACGCCCTCCTCGCGGAACAGCCGCTCGAGCAGGGGACCGCAGGTCTTGGCGCCGCAGGCCCCCATGCCCACGCGGACGATCGTCTTGAGCTCGTTGACGTCGCGGTGACCGGCCCGGATCAGCGCGCGCAACTCGCCCGCGGTCACGCGCTCGCAGCGGCAGATGATCTCGTCGTCGGAAAGCTCGCTGGGATCGGGCACCCAGCCGTCCCCGTGCCAGGTGCGCGGCGGCCGCACCCCGGCGATCCTGGGCGCGACGTCGGCCGGGGCGCGCACCTTGACCAGCAGCGTGCCGTCGCGACCGCCGCTGGGCCCGCCCGCGGCCGCCCTGCGGGGCACCCCGCGGACCTGGACGACCTCCACGTTCCCCAGGACCTCGCCGGCCCTGTCGAGCACGGTCACCACGTCGCCCTCGTGCAGGGCGTCGGCGTCGAACTCGAAGGGGATGGTGACCACGGGATGCTCGGCGTCGTCGCGGGGATCGACGAGCGTGATCGCCAGGCCCGGGCAGATGCGCACGCAGCGCTCGCAGCCGATGCAGGCGTCGCCCAACGCCTCCCCGAGGTACTCCGGCACGTGGCGGATGTCGTTCGGGTCGATGTGGATCAGACCCTGCGGGCACACCGACGTGCACGGGTTGCAGGGGATCTCCTGGGTGCAGTGGAAAACGGGATGAACACCCAGTGCGTCGGGTGCGAGGCGTTCTGGCCCCACCGGCCCCGGCTTGGAGCGCAGCACCTCGGCGGTGCGCAGCCAGTCGGGCGGCACCTCTCCGACGTCGGCGCCGAGTTCGCGCGCGATCTCGCGCCCGCGGATCTTGCCGGCGAAGATCGCGGCGGACGCTTCGGCGATCTCGTCGCAGTCGCCGGCGGCGAACACGGTCATGCCGGCGGCCCGCGCCTGGGCGGTGAACTCGTCGACCGGATCGAGCCCGACCGCGACGAGCACGGTGTCGCAGGCGAAATGCCGCTCGGTGCCGGCGATGGGCCGGAAGCGCGCGTCGACGCGGGCGACGGTCGCACCGTGCACCGAGCTTCGCTCGGTGCCGAGCAGTTCGCTTCGCGAGCGGCCTTCGACATGCGCACATCCTCTGGCCGCCACGATCGTGTGCCCCGTCATGATCGGCACGCCCAGCCGCGCGAGCTTGTCGCGGTGGACGCGGTAGCCGCCGCACTCGGGGGCGGCCTCGACCAGACCGACGACCTCGACACCCGCCTGCAGTGCGTGGTAGGCGGTGATGAGCCCGACGTTGCCGCCGCCGACGACCAACAGCCGCTCGGCAGCCTTGACGAGGTCGCGGTTGAGGAGCGTCTGGAAGGCGCCCGCACCGAGCACGCCGGGGAGCGTGTTGCCGCGGAAGGGCAGCGCCCGCTCGCGTGAGCCGGCCGCGACGAGCAACACCTGCGGCCTGACGAGCGCGTAGCGCGCTCCATCCCGCCACACCCCGACCCAACCATCGCTGAACACGGCCAGGACGGTCGACGAGGTCCACACCTCGGTGGTGTCGCACGCGCGCGCCTCGCTCTCGAGGCGCCGGCCGATGTCGATCCCGCGGGTGCCCGCGTGCACGGCGTTGATCGAGCCGAAGAAGCGGTGCGTCTGGAGGACGAGCTTGCCGCCGAGACGGTCCTTGTCGTCGACCAGGAGCACCGGGATCCCATGGCGTCCGAGCTCGGTGGCAGCGGAGAGCCCGGCCGGGCCGCCGCCGATGATCATCACCGGCACCTCACGCCGCTCGGCGTCGCGCAGTTCGGGGATCCGCCCGTCGACGACGCGCGCGTCGACGGGCACCTCGGGCAGGCCGTCGAGGGGGGCGACCACCATGCCCGGGGTGACGGCCGTCATGCAGGCCTTCACCGGGCGCCCGTCGGCCAGCACCAGGCACTGGGCGCACTGGCCGTTGGCGCAGTAGAGGCCCTGCGCGCTGCCGTCCTTGGGGTGGTGGCCGAAGACCTGCTCGCCGTGGGCGATCGCCGCGGACGAGATCACCTCGCCGGCCTTGGCAGTGCGCGGCTTCCCGTCCCAGACGAACGGCACGTCGTCGCGTGGCTCGATCCCCAGGATCGGATGCTGCTCGAGGCGGCTCGTCCCCATCGTCCCTCCGTGGCCCGTGCCCCCATGCTAGGTGAGCGGGGACGGGACTTGAGGGAAGCCGACCTAGACGCCGAGGCGCGACAGGGGTGGCGCGTCCGCGGCGAGGAAGCGGTCGAGGAACACGCGCGTCGCGCCCAACGCCGCAGCGTCCGGCGTGACCGCACGCGCGCATCGCACGACGAGGTTGTTGTCGAGCAGCGTGGGCAGGTGCCGCCGCGCGACACCGTCGATCGCGGCCAGCAAGCGGTCGGAGGCCCCGGCGAGGGCCCCGCCGAGGACGAGCAGCTCGGGCTGGAGCAGCAGCACGAAGGCGGCGATCTGGGTGCCGAGCATCTCGGTCATCCAGCCGACGAGCTCCTCGGCGTCGGGGTCCCCCGATTCGGCGAGGTCGAGCACCGCCAGGAAGCGTTCGCGGGCTTCACCAAGGGCGCGTACGCGGCGGGCGCCGGCGGGCCGAGCTCGCTCGAGGTACCGCTCGGCGAGCCCGTGGACGGTCAGCAGGTCGGGCGTAGCGGCGCGGTCGCCGCAGGCGGCCAAGAGGCGCGGGTCGACGAGCCCCGCGTTACCGAAGCGACCGACGTAGGGCCGGCCGTCGAGGAACACGCTGAACTTGACGCCCTCGCTGAAGCCGACGTAGGCGTAGGTGCCCGCCACGCCATTGGCCGCGAACTCGACGGCGGCCATGGCATCGACGTCGTTGCCGATCGTGACCGGCAGGCCGCTGGCGTCCCCGAGCCGTTGGGCCAGGGGAAGGTGGTTCCAGTTCGGCACGCGCCCGATGGTGAGGACCGCGCCGCTCTGAGGGTCGATGAACCCCGGGCTGGCAAGCCCCAACCCGAGCAACGCGCGACCGGCGAGGCGAACGCGCAGGGAGGCCAGGTAGTCGAGCACGATCGCGTGGACCGCGTCGGGCTCGAGTGACTCCACCCCCTCGGGCACCCGCTCGTCGAGCACCTCGCCGGTGAGGTCGGCCGCCACCAGGCGCATGCCGGGGTGCTCCAGGTGGACGCCGATGAGCACGTGCCGCGTCGGGTCGATGCCGAAGAGGTTGGCCGGCCGTCCGCCGGTGGCCTGCGCCCGCCCCACGATGCGCAACCAACGCGCCTCCACCAAGTCGTGGACGGCGCGGCGCAGGGTGGGCAGGCTGACGCCGGTCGCGGCGCCGAGTTCGGCGAGCGACATCGGGCGGGCGAGCAAGTGGGTGACGATCGATCTCGGCGTGTCCATGGCGGGCGTCGCGTCCGCCACCATACCCAACGGCGTCGGGGACGGCGGCCAGGGAGGCGCGCTTGACATCCTTTAGGTAATCGTATTACAAAAGAGTATCGCTTAGTAGGGGGCGCGTTGCGCGCGCCGGGTACCAGGCCGCGCCCGCGGTCCCGGCGCCCCAGGAGGTCGGCACGGTCATGATCGCGGGGTACGAGGGCCTCACGCCGCGCTTCGGCGACCTGCACAACCACTGCGACCTCAGCT
>Ga0180435_10007006_pt1 | contig 10778 bp, 9 predicted proteins | sample SS_ome_3_FD_132467 | JGI IMG/M metagenome (GOLD analysis project Ga0180435, IMG submission 132467) | Hypersaline lake sediment archaeal communities from the Salton Sea, California, USA - SS_3_S_1 metaG | ecosystem: Environmental > Aquatic > Non-marine Saline and Alkaline > Hypersaline > Sediment... | reverse complement strand
CCGCGTGCGATCCGCCGGGTGAACTGCGAGGTCCGGCATGTGACCGTCTCGTCGCGGGATCGTCGGGATCAGCACAATCTGCTGTGGGAGATCAACCGTCTCGATCGGATGATCCGTCACAGCCAGGCGGGACATGCACGAGAGACGCTGGCGGCGCCGAAGCGTCGGCAGCGTGCGGCCGAGCGTCTGGCCATCTTCGCTAGCTGGTGGAACTACATGCGGGCGCGTTGGGTGCGAGGGACAAGGGCGAGTCCGGGGATGCTGCGGGGGTTGACGCGACGGTTGATGTCGGTGAAGGATATCCTTGGTGGGCGGATCTTCAGAACCCGTGCGGAGTTGCCGCCTCGTTGGGAGCAGTACTACGACGGGTCCGTGCGGACGCGCGTGATGGCAGTGAATCGGGGGCACGAATTGACGTACGCATACTAGGATCGCTCAGAGAAGAGGCGACCCAGTGGGTCGCCTCGAAGAAACACAATCTAGATGGCATAACCTATAGCTTCTCGACCTCGGCCTCGAGCCGCGAGACCAGCTCGTCGAGCTGCTCCACGACGGCCTCGAAGGGCGCGGGCGTGCTCAGGTCGACGCCGGCCTTCTTGAGCTGCTCCATGGGATAGTCGTTGCCGCCCGAGCGCAGCAGCTCGAGGTAGCGGCTGAGCGCGGCCTCGCGGGAGGCGGGATCGCCCGTGGTCAGTTCCTTGTGGATCTGGGCCGAGGACGCGTAGCAGGTGGCGTACTGGTACACGTAGAACGGCACCGAGTAGAAGTGGTTGATGCGCGTCCAGACGAAGCGGTACAGCTCGTCGGGCGTGACCGCGGGGCCGAGCTGGGCGCTCTGCAGCCCGCTGTAGAGCTCCGCGAGCACCTCCTTGGTGATGGGCAGGCCCTCCTCGACCATGCGGTGGGCGCGCAGCTCGTATTCGGCGAACATGACCTGGGCGTAGAAGGTGCCGATGATCTCCTCGATGGTGTGGGTCAGCAGGGCCGCCCGCTCCAGGGGGTCGTCCGTGTTCTCGAGCATGTAGTCCAGCAGCAGGGCCTCGTTGAGCGTCGAGGCCACCTCGGCCACGAAGATCGTGTAGTCGGAGGTGCAGTAGGGCTGGGTCTCGTCCGCGAGCATGGTGTGCAGCGTGTGGCCCATCTCGTGGGCGGTGGTGAAGAAGCTGCCCAGGGTCTCGTTGTAGTTCAGGAGCATGAAGGGGTGCACGCCGTAGACGCCGGACGAGAAGGCGCCGCTGCGCTTGCCCTCGTTCTCGTAGACGTCGACCCAGCCGCTCGAGAAGGCCCGGTCCATCTTCTCCTGGTACTCGGTGCCCAGAGGCGCCACCGAGGCCACGATGCTCTCCTTGATGCTGTCGAAGGGGTACGACTTGTCGAAGTCCACCAGCGGGATCGAACTGTCGTAGTTGTGGTACTCCTCGAGTCCCAGCACCTTCTTGCGCAGAGCGTTGAAGCGGTGGACCGGCTCGGCGCCCTCGCGCACCACCTCGACGAGGTTCTCGTAGACCGACACCGGGATGTTGTTGCCGTCGAGGGCGGCCTGGACGCAGGAGTCGTAGTTGCGGGCCTGGGCCCCGGCCCAGTTTGACTGCAGGATGCCGTTGTAGATGGCCGCGTAGGTGCCGGCGTTCTGCTCGAAGACGCCGTAGAAGGCCTCGAAGGCCGCCCGGCGGTCCTCCTGGCTGCGGTTGTTCTCGAGGATGCCGTAGTAGGTGCCCGGCGTCATGGTGACGGTCTCGCCCGAGGGCAGCGTCACCTCGGGGAACTCGATGTCAGAGGTGGTCAGCTCCGAATACACCTTGGCGGGGGTTCCGTTGACCGCGCTGAAGTACGAGAGCAGCTGCTCCTTGTCCTCGGTCAGCACGTGCGCCTGCTGCCGGTAGAGGTCCTCGATGCCGAAACGGTAGATCTCCAGCTCCGGCGTCTCGTCGATCCAGCCGATGACGGTCTCCTCGGGGATCTGGAGCATCTCGGGGCTGTACCAGGACATGGCCGTGCCGAAGCGCTGGAGCATGATCTGCACGCGCTGCAGCCTGGCGGCCACGTCGGTGTTGCGCGCGTCGATCGTCATCATCAGGCCGGGATACTTGTAGACCTTGTTGACCAGCATGCCCAGTTCGTCGCCCATGCTGGCGGCCTTGAGCAGCTGCCGGGGGCCCTGGGAGAGGGTGCCCTTGAGCCGGGGGAACTCGTCCATGAGAACCTCGACCCGCTCGACATCCGCCTCCCAGGCGTCCCAGTCGGCGTAGATGTCCGTGAAGTCCCACTTGTACTCGTCCGGGATCTCGTCGCGGTCCAGGGTGTCGGGAAGCTCGGCGACGGCGAGGCCGGCGGAGAGGGTGAGCGTCAGGACGAGAGCCGCGAATGCGGCCCGGAAGATCGGTTTCAGGGAAAACATGGAGAACCCCTTTGCGAGCGATGGGTACAAGGACACGGCACGCCGGAGCGTCCGGAATGAACGGGCATTGTTACGACGATGATTCCGGCTGAAAGTTGCTGGAAATAATTGCCCGGAGGTCCGGTCCGTGCTTGATTGAACCTAGAGGCCGAACGGAACGCCCGCGAGCAGGAGTACCGATGCAGATCCGACAGGAAACGACCGCCGACATCCCCGCCGTGCGCCGGCTCAACGAGCAGGCCTTCGCGCGGGCCGAGGAGGCGGACCTCGTCGATCGGCTTCGCCGGACCTGCCCCGAGGCCTACGCCCTGGTGGCCGAGGACGACGGCGAGATCGTCGGACACATCCTCTTCACGCCCGCGAAGATCGAGAGCGACGAGCGCTCCGTCGTCGGCATGGGGCTGGCGCCCATGGCCGTGGCGCCCGCGCGCCAGCGGCAGGGCATCGGCTCGAGGCTGGTCGAGCGCGGTCTCTCCGACCTGAAGTCGCGCGGCTGTCCGTTCGTGATCGTGCTCGGCCACCCCGACTTCTACCCGCGCTTCGGCTTCGAGATCGCCGGGCGGCTGGGGCTGACCTGCCAGTGGGAGGACGTGCCGGGGGAGGCCTTCATGGCCATCGTCTACGACCAGGAGGCCATGTCGGGCGTCGAGGGCACCGTGAAATATCGCGCCGAATTCGACGCGGCCATGTGATCACTCGACCGCGATCACCTGACGAGTGAAAGCGTGCCCGTCCGGACCCGCCCGGCGTGCTCCAGCCGCATCACGTAGGCTCCCGAGGCCGCACCGCGACCGGCCTCGTCCAGGCCGTTCCACGTCAGGCCGTGATCGCCGGCCGGCAGGACTCCGTCGACGAGCGTGCGCACCAGGCGTCCCCGCTGATCGAGGATCTCGAGGCGCGTGTGCCCGTCCCGCTCCAGCCTGAAGCGCAGGGTGGTCGACGGGTTGCAGGGATTGGGCCAGGCGCGCGGGGCGGAGACCCGGGCCGCGGAAGGCGTCTCGACCCCCGTGGCGACCACGAACTCGTAGCAGCCCATGTCCACCTCGTCGCCCTCGCGGCGGGGAAAACCGTCCAGATCCTCATCGGGCAGCATGTCTTCCACCAGCAGGTACCGACCGGCGTTGCGGCAGGGCGATCGTCCCGGCAGCCGCCCCTTGCCGTTGATGATGAAGAAGGGATTGCTGTCCAGGCCGCCGATGCCGCCGCCGAAGCCGCCCACGTCGCAGTAGCGGGTGTAGTGGGCCTTGGGCTCGAGGATCTCGTTGTGCTCGTGGTGGTTGGTGTGGTTGCCGTAGACGATGCAGCCCGTGTAGGCGGGCTTGGCGTGGAAGTGATCGATCGCGCCGGCCGTGCGGTCGAAGATCTCCGGGTTGACGCAGCGGTTGTCGGTCAACGTGTCGTGCATGAAGACGGGATAGGCGTAGCTGACGAAGACCGCGCCGGCGCGGCTCCAGGCCACGTTGTCCATCATCAGCGAATTCATGACGTAGGGCGCGGCGCCGTAGTGGGCGGCCAGCGCGCCGCCGCGGTCGGCGCAGTTGCGGCGGAAGATGCAGCTGACCACCTCGAGCGGCCCGTTGCCGACGACGCGCACCGCGCCGCCCGCGCCGTCGAAGGCCCGTCCGCCGACGCGCGTCCCGGCGGTGTCGAGCCCCAGGCCGGGGACGGCCTTGGCGTACTCGAAGGTGCAGTGCTCCAGGTACGATTCCGGCGCGTCGGCGGGCACGTTCAGGAAGGTGATCCCGTTCCAGCTGCCGGCGATGGACTGGCTCTCGTCGAAGAGTTCCGGGATGGCCGTGGTCCAGGTGATGCGGTTGTCCGACTTGCCCGCCGCCTGGAGGGCGCCGTCGGCGACCAGGAGGCCGTAGTAGCCCGCGAATTCGACCCTGACGCCGGGCACCACGGTGAGGGTCGCGCCACCGGAGATCGTGATGTCGTCGGTGACGGTGACGACGGCCGCATCCCACACGGTGTCGACGGCGATGGTGCCGCCGGCGAAGGCGACGGCGTCGGCGCGGGCGGGCGGCAACGGACGTTTCGGGGCCTGCGCGACTGTGTCGCGCACGTAGGCGGCCGGCGGATCGGGAATGACGCGCGAACCGTAGCCGACCGCGCGCACGGGCTGGTAATCGCCGTGCTCGGGATCCGCGAGTTCGGGGTTTTCGCCGACGACGTTGTTGTACGGGGCCGAACCGGCCTCGTCCCAGGGGGCGGGGGTCGTTCAGCCGTACTCGCAGAGCAGGCAGTAGTGGCGCAGCAGCTCCGCGTTGATCGACGTCTCGCGGAACCAGGTCCAGTTGTCGTTGATGTCCGGCGTCCCGTAGGTGCCGACCTGCACCGAGATCCCGAAGGCCAGACCGGTGGGCAGGTTGTCCGAGGTGATCCCGTTCCAGACCTGTCCGTCGGGTCCCGTGTCGACGGCGCTCACCACGATGTTGCGCTCGCAGAGCACGCCGGCGCCGGCGCCATCCAGCCGTACCGCGTAGTCGTGGGGCTCGAAGAAGGTGCAGTAGGTCACCGAACCCTCGGGGATGCGAACGACGGCCTGGTCCAGTTCCCCCCTGTAGCGCACGCCGCCGTTGAGGATGATGCAGTCCACCAGGTCGAGGCGGTTCCCGCAGTAGGAGATGCAGATCTGCTGGCCCTGCAGGTCCAGGATCGCACCGTTGCCCTCGATCATGACGTCGAGACCCATCTCGTCGTCGACGAACATCGTGCGGTCCTCGTCCCAGGTGGGGCCGATCAGCAGACCGCCCGTGTAGACCTGTCCGGTCTGCAGCACCAGGTAGCGGTCGTAGCCGCCCAGGGAACCGGCCGCCTCGAAGGCGGCCTGCAGGGTCGTGGGGGCGGGAGCCGCGTGGGTCGAGAGGGCCGTCCAGACGAGCAGGGCGGCGATCGGAAGGGCGGTCTTGCGCAAGGTGGTCCTCCGGGGGTGCGTATTCCTCCACCGGTAATGATAACACACCTCGCGGGCACCGGTCCACGTCCTCAGCGGGGGACCCTGTAGCAGACGACCTCCATCTCGTCCGTCGCGGCCTCCTCGTCGTCGCCGGCCGCGCCGTCGGCCATGCTGGCGAACATGGCCGAGATGGCGCCCTTGACCAGCACCACCATGTCGTCGCGCGTCCAGAAGAGCCGGTCGTCCAGGGGGTCGCCCTCGCAGACCAGGGCCACCTGCCTGCGGAGATGCCCGTCCGGATCGAAGACGTCGAAGGTGAGGAAGGCCTCGGCGGGACCGGTCCCGCCGCTGCGGCTGTTCTCGACCCACAGGTTGTTGTCGTCGTCCACGTGGAGATTGGCGATGGAGGCGGCGTGGGGCTCGACGTGGGTCTCCACGCCCGGGTTGCGGCTCGCCCAAACGTCGAAGACCGCCTGGATGCGGCCCGTCTCGCGGTCCTCCCGGTCGCGCGGCGTGAACTCACGCTCGATCACGTGGGACAGGGCGCCGTCGAGGCCGTAGACGTTGATGGCGTAGCGGTCGTGGTCGGCCGCCAGGTAGATGCGTCCGTCGGGGCCGACGGTGGAGCCGAAGATGCAGGGATCGAGGATGTCCAGCTCGTTGATCACGGGATTCGTGAAGTCGATGACGCTGTCGCGCGTCCACAGACGGTCCAGTTCCCGTCCCTCGGCGTCGAAGCGCGACACGAACCAGGTCCGGTCCTGGCGGCCCTCGCCCATGGTCGCATCCTGTCCGACCATCATCAGGTGCTCGCCCTTGCAACGCGCCGTGTACAGGGCGTGGAAGCCGCCCTCGGTCGCCTCGCCCACCCGGTACTTGCCCTGCGGCGTGCCGTCCAGGTCGATCTTGACGATGGTGCCGGGGAAGCGCTGCAGGATGCCCAGATTGCCGTCGGGCAGCATGGACAGGCCGGCCGGCCCGCGCGATTCGCCGGGACCCTCGCCCTCGCGGCTGAGGGTCTTGACGTGCTCGCCGTCGGGCGAGAACACGGGCACCTCGCTGAGCTGGGTGTCCAGCAGGTAGACGTTGCCGTCGGCGTCGCCCTCGGCGCGGAAGACGTGGCCGAAGAAGATCTCGTCGTCCTCTCCGCCGGCGCGCCACATCTCCTCCAGATGGACGACTTCCAGGCCGTCGGGCGCCTCTGCATCGCTGTGGACCACGGGCGCGGCCGGTTCAGCGGCCTGGCGCGCGAGGGCGGGCGTGGCGGCGAGAACGGACATGACGAGCAGCGAGATCAGGATCGGGGCGGGGTGCTTCATGATACACGCTCCGGGAGTTGGATATGGTGGCGCCGGTCTTCGGGGTGGGCCGGTGCGTCGATGTGGATTACGCTCGGGGCCGGCCGGAGTTACATGTTCATGCGAGGACCGGGCCTCCGGGGCCGTGTCGAGGGGAGAGATGATGGTCAAGGTGGAGAAGAAGGATGTCAAGCCGGTCTGCCCGTTCTGCGAGGCCAAGCTGGAGCGGCTGATCCTGGTGGACAGCGGGTGGTTCTCGACGCATCGGGTCTACTGCTGTCCCAAGTGCATCAAGGTGCTGGGCATGGGCTACAACATGTGAGCGGCGGGCCGGGCGCTCGAGCCGCCCGGCCCGCGCCGTCTCAGCGAGATCCGTACAGGGCCTTCACGGCGCCCCAGGTGGCGTCGTCCCGGGCCACGTCGGAATCGTCCAGGGCCACGATGCTGGCCACGAAGGGCATGGGGCCCCACGAGAAATTCTCCGCCAGGGGGATGAGGCCCGATGCCATCACCCACGCGACCCGCGTCGCGCCCTCGGCCTGGGCCAGCGGGACCACCACGTCGTCCACGTAGGCGTTGCCCGTCGCCGTCCCGAAATCCTCGTCCTCGATCACCCAGGCCTGGCCCACGATCTTCATGTTCAGGGCGGTGTCCGGCGTGCCGCCGAGATCGGCGGCGAAGTCGACGTTGAGCGTCAGGCCGCGGGTCGGGACGTCGTAGGCGCCGGTGACGTTGGTGAATTCGGCCGTGAAGGGCCCGTGGCCGGGGAAGGGTTCGGTGCCGGAGGTCACGCTGAGCGCCGTGACGACCGGCAGCTCGGCCGAGCCGTTCGCGGCCACGTCGAGGTCGATCTCGACGCTGCCGGCGATGAAGGTGATGGCGTTGAAGCCGTCGGGCAGGCCGTCTTCGGTCACACCGCTGCCGAAATCGAAGGCGTTGTAGGAATAGGAGCCGGGGTTGGGCGCGGAATCTTCGATGGGCGACGGGGTCGAGCCGATCAGGTCGTCGGCGTTGCCCACCATGCCGTCGAGGCCGGGCCAGTGATCGACGACGGCCGCGTTGTCGGCGGTGAACTCGAAACTGGCCGTGGCCGCCGCGGCGAGGGCCGGCAGGGCCGCCAGCATCAGGATCGTCGTTATTCTCGCTGTCATGCAATACCTCCTCGTTTCCCCTTCGCCCGGGCGGGACGGCCGCGAGCGGTTGCTGAATCCCCACCAGTCTAGTCCATATTGACGATCGTCATCAAGGACTCCTTCCCGGATCCTGGCCGCCAGTTCTCAGCGCGTGAGCGTGCGCCAGTCCCGCAGGAGCGTGCCCAGGCCGGAGGCGGCGGCCCAGGCGAAGCCCGACCAGCCGTCCCGCCAGCAGCCCCGCCGCACGTACTGGCGCCAGAAGGTGGCGACGACGGCCACCGGCAGGTGGAGCAGGGCGTAGGCGCGGGAGCGGGAGCCGGCGGCGAGCCGCGCGTAGAGGGCCGTCTTGCGCAGATATCCGCGCCAGGACGTCATGGTGTGATGGAGGATCCGGCCGTCCAGGTCGCCGACGGCGGCTCCTGGGGCCGGCACCAGGCCTTCGTGGACGGCCGACGGCGAGAGCGCGGCGGCGCCGGCGCGGAACAGCCGCGCGTGCCGCTGGCCGGCCAGTTCGCGGCAGCGCATGCGCCGGCCGAGCACGTAGGTGTCGAAGGGGATCCGCCACAGGTCCGCGGCGGCGAGGCCGTCGCCCGCGAGGCGGCGAGCCAGCTCCTCCCGCAGCCCGGGGGAGAGGCGCTCGTCGGCGTCGATCCACAGGATCCAGGCGGTGCGCGCCGCGGCGAAGGAGCGGCGGCGGGCCACTCCGAAATTCACGAATTCCTCGCGTAGGATCTCGATCCGCGCGAAGCGTTCCGCGGCGGCTTCCCGCGCCAGGAGCGCCGGCGTGCCGTCCTCGCTGCCGGTGTCGACCACCACGAGTTCGTCCGCCACGCCGTCCAGGCTGTCCAGGCAGGCCGGCAACGCGTCTTCCTCGTTGCGGACGATCAGGGCTGCCGTTAGCTTTCGCACGTGGATCCTTCCCGCGCGGCCGACCGCGCAGCGTTCAACATACAACGGAGGCACGCCCGTGTCCGATCACAATCTCAGTCCCGATAGCGTCCGCGAGGCCCTGCGCGAGGTGATCGTGCCCGGCACGAAGGTGGACATCGTCAAGATCGATCTCGTCGAGGACATCCGCGTCGAGGGCGGCGACGTGAAGGTCGTCATCAAGCACACCTCGGAGAAGCAGGAGACCATCGACGCCGTGGCCCAGCTCGTCGGCGAGCGGCTCTCGGAGCTGCCCGGCGTGACGGAGGTCAGCGTGGGAGTGCACGAGCACAAGCCCCAGGCGGAGGCCCCCGCCCACGGACCGGCCAATCCCGACCCCTGGCAGGACCGGGAGAGCCTGCCCGGCGTCAAGCGCATCGTCGCCGTGGCCAGCGGCAAGGGCGGCGTGGGCAAGTCCACCGTCGCGGTGAACCTGGCGCTGGCGCTCAAGTCCCGTGGCCACCGGGTCGGCCTGATGGACGCGGACATCTACGGGCCGTCCCTGCCCACGATGCTCGGCACGGACGGCGCGCCCGAGATCGTCAAGGGCGAGGGCATCGTGCCCATGGAGTCCCACGGCCTGCAGTGCGTGTCGATGGGCATGCTGGTGCCCGAGGGGCAGGCCGTGATCTGGCGCGGTCCCATGGTGATGGCCGCCGTGCGCCAGTTCCTCAAGGACGTGATGTGGACCGACCTCGACTACCTGGTGGTGGACATGCCCCCCGGCACGGGCGACGCCCAGCTCACCCTGGTGCAGCAGGTGCCCGTCGACGGCGTCGTGATGGTGACCACGCCCCAGGAGCTGGCCCTGTCCGACGTGCGCCGCGGCATCCAGATGTTCGGTCACGTGGAGACGCCCGTGGTGGGCGTGGTCGAGAACATGAGCTACTTCCACTGTCCGGACAACGACAAGGCCTACCACATCTTCGGCGAGGGGGGCGGCGCGGCGGTCGCCGAGCAGTTCGGCCTGCCCCTGCTGGCGGAGATCCCGCTGGATCCGGCGACACGTGCGGGCGGGGACAGCGGCACGCCCGTGCTCGAGGCCGGCGACAGCCCGTCCCGCGAGGCGTTCCTGGGGCTGGCCGACAAGTTGGTCGCCGCCGTCGCCCTGTGAGCCGGACGTCATAAATGGTTGCCCGCAGGGCGGGGAGGGATCACTCTGACGCGAGTGATCCCTTTCTTCAGGAGGCGGACGTGACGGTTTGGCGCGACATGGCCAGGGATGACGGACCGGTCTGCGTCTTCCTGGCGCTGATGGCGCTGGCGTCCCACCTGTCGGTGGCCGCGAGCCAGATCCTGCTGGGCGCGGCCCTGCTGACGGCGCTGGTCCGGTGGCTGCGGGGGCGGGACCGCCCCGAGGCCCTGGCCGTGGAACTGCCGGCGGTGCTGCTGCTGGTCTGGGCCCTGGCGATGATCCCCCTGTCCCCGCGGCCGGAGGAGAGCCTGCTCTTCGCGCGCCGGTTCTACCTCTTCACCGCTCTCTGGCTGTGCGCCACGTTCGTGCGCGGAGAGGGCCGGCGGGGCGTCCTGCTCGCCCTCGCGCTCGCGGGCGCCGTCGTCAACTGCGTCTATTCCATCGTGACCGAGGCCTGGCTGCCCGGCGACTTCTCGCGCCGCATCTCCCTGATCCAGCACAGCACCATGACCGGCAGCTGGCTGGTCATGTGCGCCGCCCTGACGGCCGTGTCCTACGTGATCCACGGCCGCGGCCTCTGGTTGCGCGTTCTCGCCGCGGCATCGACGGCGCCCCTGCTGGCGGCGCTCGTGCTGACCCAGAGCCGCAGCGCCTGGCTGGGCTTCGCGACGGGCGCGGCCGTGACGGTCGCCCTGCGCCGCAAGCGGCTTGTGCTGCTGCTGCTGGCGCTGGTCGTCGGCGTGTTCGCCCTGGGACCCGACACCTACCGCGACCGCCTGCGCACCATCGTCGATCCGACCTACCGCACCAACGTCCAGCGCTTCGCCATGTGGGAGGCGGGCTGGGACCTGGTCAAGGCCCATCCCCTGACCGGCGTCGGCGACCGCAACCTCTCCGAATACTCGCCCGTGTTCCAGACCGGCGGCCGCGACGCCACGCTGCCGCACCTCCACTCGAATCCCCTGATGCTGGCGGTGATCTGGGGCCT
>Ga0180435_10007005_pt1 | contig 10779 bp, 8 predicted proteins | sample SS_ome_3_FD_132467 | JGI IMG/M metagenome (GOLD analysis project Ga0180435, IMG submission 132467) | Hypersaline lake sediment archaeal communities from the Salton Sea, California, USA - SS_3_S_1 metaG | ecosystem: Environmental > Aquatic > Non-marine Saline and Alkaline > Hypersaline > Sediment... | reverse complement strand
GACGAACATCTTCGCCAGGCCGCCGAGCAGTTTACCGAACTGCCTGATCTGGTCACCCGCAAGGCCGAGACCGAAAGCGAGCTCACGAGACTGGAACGGCATCAGGCCGGTCATGGGATTGAGCGTGACCCTGAGTATCTTTTCAGGTGTCTCCGCTGCCACCTTCTCGATCTCCATACCGCCCTCGGTCGATGCCATGATGACGACACGTTGCGAGCCGCGGTCGATGACTGCACCCAGGTACAGTTCGCGTGCGATATCGCAGATCTCTTCGATCAGCACCTTGTTGACCGGCTGCCCCTCGGCATCCGTCTGGTAGGTGACCAGCCTGGAACCGAGCATCTCGCTGACGGCACTCTCGACGTCCGCAGCCGAGTCCAGCAGTTTGACGCCGCCGGCCTTGCCGCGACCACCGGCATGCACCTGGGCCTTCACCACCCAGCGGTCGCCATCGAGACCTTCCAGGGCGCTGCTGACCTCAGCGGCCTCGCTGACCACGACGTTGTTCGGCACGGGCATCTGGAAGTCGGCAAAGACCTGCTTTGCCTGATATTCATGTAGATTCATAGTGGATCCTTAAAGATACTTGTCAGTATTGCCGATTTTATCTGATTAGGCACCCGACGCTAATTCTTTATATGGATAGCGCGTTTCGATACCGCCAGTGCCGCTTCATGTATCGATTCCGACAGCGTCGGGTGCGCGAATATGGTCATGGCGATATCTTCCGATGTCGCCTGCATCTCCATCATCAACACTGCTGAAGCGATGAGTTCGGAGGCATGCGCTGAGAATATATGCACGCCGACCACCTCGTCGGTCTCGACATCACAGATGATCTTGACCTGCCCCTCGGTGTTACCCATAGCGCGCGCACGTCCGCTGGCGGCTATCGGGAAGGTACCGCCTTTTATCTCGATACCATGTTTCATACATTCCTGCTCGGTCTTGCCCGCCCATGCCACTTCCGGATGGGTATAGATCACCGAGGGGATCAACTCGTAGTTGACCTGGGCATGCTTATTACCCGCGATATGTTCGGCGACCATGATGCCTTCTTCCGAGCCCTTGTGCGCGAGCATAGGTCCGCGCACGACGTCACCGATAGCATAGATATGCGGCACACTGGTACGGCACTTGTCATCGACCAGGATGAAACGGCGCTCATCATGTTCGATACCCAGCTCCTCACCGAACACCCTGTCACTGTTCGGTTTGCGCCCGACGGCGACAATCAGCTTGTCTACCGTTTCATTATGCTGCCCGTCGGTGTCTTCGTAGACCACCCGGACTTCGCCATCCACCACTTCAGCCGATACCAGTCGCGCATTGAGCCGGATATCCATACCCTGTGCTGTCAGGCTGCGTTTTACCAGGTTCGCGATCCTTGCATCCGCGATCGGCAGGAAATCCTTCATGGCTTCGAACAACACCACGTCTGACCCGAGCCGGCTCCATACGCTACCCAGCTCCAGCCCTATGGCGCCGGCACCGATAATACCGAGACGCTCGGGCACTTCTTCCATCTCGAGCGCGCCGGCTGAATCGATGATGTAACCATCATGCAACGGCGCCTGCTCCAGCCTCACCGGTGACGAACCGGTCGCGATGATAATGTTATCAGCCGTCACACGGGCCAGCTGTTGCAGCGTACCTCTTTCATAGACCTCGATATCATGCATATCCATGATATGCGCCCGGCCATGCATCACCTCTACGCCATTGGCCTTGAACAGGCTGTCGATGCCGCTGGTGAGTTCTGCCACGACCTTGTTTTTACGTTGCATCATGACAGCAAGATCCATCGACACATCGGATGTGCTGATACCATGTTGCGCAAGCTCATTATGTGCCTGCGCATAGAGGTGAGATGACTCGAGCAGGGCCTTGGACGGGATACAGCCGACATTGAGACAGGTACCGCCCAACGACGACTGGCCTTCGTGGTTCAGCCATTCATCGATACACACGGTATCAAGTCCCAGCTGCGCGCAACGGATAGCAGCGACATAGCCCGCCGGGCCCGCGCCGATGACGGCAACATCGTAATGTTTCTTCTGTACGGGAGCTGCTTTCTTCACGCTTTTCTTCTTCAGACTTTTCTTCTTTACGCTTTGCTTCTTCAGGCTTTTCTTTTTCACCGGGCTGATCTTTACCGACTTGCTCTTTACCGGCTTGTTCTTTACTGACTTCTTCTCTACCGTCTTTTTCTTGACTGCCATGATTACACCCCCAACAGCATACGTGACGGGTCTTCCAGCAACTGCTTGATAGTGACCAGGAACTGTACCGCGCTCTTGCCGTCGATGAGTCTGTGATCATACGACAATGCCAGGTACATCATCGGTAATACCACGACCTCACCATCGACGACCATGGCACGCTCGGTGATATTGTGCATACCGAGGATAGCGCTCTGCGGAGGATTGATGATGGGTGTCGACAACATGGAGCCGAACACGCCACCATTGGAGATAGTGAAAGTACCTCCAGTGATATCTTCGATTGTCAGCGAGTTGCTCTGCGCCTTCTGCGCGAAGGCGATTATGTCCTGCTCGATATCAGAAATGGACATGATATCCGCATCACGCAATATCGGCACCACCAGCCCGTTCGGACCGGACACCGCCACGCCGATGTCATAGAATCCGTGATACACGATATCGTTACCGTCTATAGAAGCATTTACCTCCGGGAAACGTTTCAACGCCTCGACACAGGCCTGAACGAAGAAGGACATGAATCCGAGGCGGACACCGAACTTTTTCTCGAACGAATCCTTGTAACGCTTGCGTATATCCATCACCGGTTTCATATTCACTTCATTGAAGGTGGTGAGGATAGCCGCTTCCTGTTGCGACTGTGTGAGACGTTCTGCGATACGTGCACGCAGGCGTGTCATCGGTACGCGCCGTTCCAGCCGCTCACCTTCCGCGGGCGTCTGCGGTTTGATCTTTACTTCAGTTTCAGTATGTTTCTCGTCGTCTTCGTCATTACCAGCCTGTGCCGCCAGGTACGCCTCGACATCGCGGCGCAGAATACGGCCGTTTTTACCCGTGCCGCTTATCAGCGCGGGGTCGACATCATTTTCCGCGATCAGCTTCCTGACCGAGGGACTCATCTGCACCCGCCTGTCGACACCATCATCTGCCGGTTGCTCTGTCTGGCGAGCTACCTGTTTACTCACCTGCCTGGCCGCCGGTTTTTCACTCGACTTGTCAGCCGGTTTATCTGCTTCGAGCTCGCCTTCCTCGATGGTGGCCAGCAACTGCCCGGCGGTGACCGTATCTCCGACATCGAAATGGATGGCGCTAACCACGCCCGCCTTCACCGAAGGCACCTCGAGTATCACCTTGTCTGTCTCCAGGTCGACCAGCACCTCGTCGGCAGCGATGCTGTCTCCGACTACCTTGTACCAGTTAGCGATGACAGCATCGGCTACCGATTCAGGCAGCGCGGGCACTTTGATTTCTATGCTCATTTTTCCTGCTTCTCTCAGACTCTACATCTACCTGCCACTCAGGCAGCGCGTAAGTCACGTTCAGATTTTTTCATCGACATCGATCCTCAGGGCCTGATCGATGATTGCCTGTTGTTCCTGCGCATGCAACTTGGCCGAACCGACTGCCGGGGCCGATGACGGCTCCCTGCCGATATAGCACAGCTGCCAGCGTTTGTTGATCATCGCAGGGATCCTCAATTTACAGAAATCCCAGCCACCCTGGTTCTTCGGTTCTTCCTGGCACCAGGTCAGCTCATTGGTCTTGTTGTATCGCCTGATCTCTTCATCGAGCTTGTCACCCGGGAACGGGTATAACTGCTCGATGCGCAATATCGCGACATTATGGATACGGTTGACACGGCGCGCTTCCAGCAACTCGTAATAAAGCTTGCCATAACAGATGATGACGCGTGTGACATTCTTCGGCTCGATATCCTCATCGACCTCCGGTATCACCCAGCGGTAGGCACCATGAGTCAGGTCTTCCAGCGTACTGACACATAGCTTGTGACGCAACAGGCTCTTCGGCGTCATGATGATCAGTGGCTTGCGACATTTACGCACCATCTGCCTGCGCAACAGGTGGAACATCTGCGCGGGTGTACTGGGAACACAGACCTGCATATTGTGCACCGAACATAACTGCAGGTAGCGCTCCAGCCTGGCAGATGAGTGCTCAGCACCCTGACCTTCGTAACCATGAGGCAGCAACATCACCAGACCGCTGACACGCCCCCACTTGTGCTCGCCGGAAGAGATAAACTGATCGATGACCACCTGTGCACCGTTGGCGAAATCGCCGAACTGCGCCTCCCACAACACCAGGGTCTCGGGTTCCGAAGTCGAAAAACCGTATTCGAAACCGAGCACTGCAAGCTCGGACAGCAGCGAATCGAATACCCGGAAATTAGCCTGATCGCCACCGAGTTCACGCAGCGGCGTATAGGATGTCCCGTCCAGCTGGTTATGCAATACAGCATGACGATGGAAGAAAGTACCGCGGCCACTGTCCTGACCGGATAACCGTACCGAATAACCTTCCAGCAGCAAGGTGCCATAGGCCATCAGTTCCGCATAACCCCAGTCGAGCTGCCTGGCTCCGGCGGTCATGCGCAGGCGATCGGCGATGATCTTCTCGACACGTGGATGAATCTCGAAATCGAATGGCAGCCGCTCGAAAGTCTGACCAACTTTTCTGACCGCATCGAGGTCGACCGCGGTGTCGCCATCATCGAGGATGGAGTCGGTGACAAAGCTGCTCCAGTCGACATGGGTCGACTGGTCCGCCCTGCTATCCGGCAACCTGTGCGGAACCACACACTCTCCTGACTCGAGTATGTCGCGCACACCTTTCGCCATGGTGTCGCACTGTTCTTCGGTGAGCACCCCTTCTGCGGTGATCTGACCGGCATACAGGTCACGTGTCGTCGGCAAGGCACGTATCTTGCCGTACATCATCGGCTGGGTTGCGGAGGGCTCATCGGCCTCGTTATGCCCATGACGGCGATAACAGACCATATCGATGACCACATCTTTCTTATACTTGTTGCGGTAGTCGAGGGCGATACGTGTCACCATTACCACCGCCTCGGGATCATCGCCGTTGACATGGAAGATGGGGGCTCCGACCATCTTGGCCACATCGGTACAGTAGTAGGTGGAACGTGCGTCCTGCTGGGCACTGGTGGTAAAACCGATCTGATTGTTGACGATGATATGTACGGTACCGTGTGTCATATAGCCGCGTGACTGCGACATCTGCAAGGTCTCCATCACCACACCCTGACCGGAGAATGCCGCATCGCCATGGATCTGTACCGGTACTACCTCGTTGCCTTCGCGATCCCCCCGGCGCCACTGGCGCGCACGCACCGCCCCCTCGACTACCGGCGCGACGACCTCGAGGTGAGACGGGTTGAATGCCAGCGCGAGATGCACCGGCCCGCCCGGCGTATCCATATCGGACGAGAAGCCCAGGTGATATTTCACATCACCGGTCAATTCGGTAATCTCCTTGGTCCCTTCGAATTCGCTGAACAACTCGCCGGGCGTCTTGCCCATGATGTTGACCAGCACATTCAGTCGCCCGCGGTGTGCCATACCGATGGCGACCTCCTTGATTCCGGTCTTACCGGCATGCTGCACCAGTTCGTCGAGCAACGGGATGAGCGATTCACCACCTTCGAGTGAAAATCGCTTCTGGCCGACGTACCTGGAATGCAGGTATCGCTCGAGTCCCTCGGCATCGGTTAGCTGCTGCAGGATGTTTATCTTCTCTATCTCGTTGAGATTCGACCTGCCACGCGCCGTCTCCAGCCGCCGCTGTATCCAGCGCTTCTCACTGGTCTCGAGTATGTGCATGTACTCGACCCCGACAGAGCCGCAATAGGTCTGCAACAATAACTTGTGGATATCACGAAAACGCATGCTGCTCGGACCCGCGAGGGAGCCGGTCTCGAACACCGTATCAAGATCAGCCGCTGACAGATCGTGGAACTGCGGCTTGAGCTCATCTACATCGCAATTCTGGATAACCTCGAGCGCATCAGCCGGTTTACCGCACACGCTGCCGAGCGGATTGATGTCGGCAACCTGGTGGCCACGGAAACGGTAGGCATTGATAAGCTGCAGCACCTGCACCTGCTTGCGCTCATGATCGAAAGCGGTTTCAGCATAGAACCCGCGCGTATGTTTCTGCCGGGCATAGTCCAGGAAGTAATCATGGATCTCTTTCGGTGAAACCTCGCCGGTGGCATCGAGCACACCCGCTGTCGCGCCATCACCTTTCACTGCCGTGCCAGCGCCGCCATTGGTCTTGCTACGACGAGGCAGTGAATCGAAATAGTCGCGCCAGTGAGCTTCGAGCTTGTCGGGGCTGCTCAGGTATGTTTCGTACATCGACTCGAGCCAGGCCGCACTCTCCCCGTAGAACGTCGAACTGTCCCACAGATCGTTCATCGCGGTCTTTTTTTTATGAGCCATTTCACACCTTTATTATTATTTTCAGCGAGCCGGTGCCGATTCACGACACAGTTCACAGAAGCAACCGGAGCCACAACATATTATTAGCTCAAACGATACAAAATAACAGTTCAACGGCTGATTTGATGCAACGAATCGGCAGGCCATGCTCTGAAATCGTCAGGTTAAGCAAGACGGCATGAACAACAGGAGGGTTTTACATCTTGTTATACGAAATCACACACGTCAGGCAATCGCGCCGGCCACAGAACAAACGCTGGTTCACCAGCCTCGATATGGATCTTTTTGTCTGGGCCCGTGACGGCATGCCCGTGCATTTCCAGTTGTATATCGACAAGGCGGGTGCAGAGAAAGTTATCTGCTGGAATATCCATCAGGGCTTTACCAGTTACCAGGTCAATAACGGCGAGACAAATCCCGACAGATACAAACAGACACCTCTGCTCAGGACATCATTCATGAAGCTCAATCCGAGAGTGATCGCGCGTAATTTCCTCGCGGCCTGTGAACACATCGACACAGGCATAAGCGACTTCGTCTATGCACGGCTCATGGAGATCCCGATCCGCCAGCATCACGATGACACAGATCGTAGAGATCTACATGCTCCGCGTTAAGCTGCTCCAGCAGTATCGTTACAGGCTCGAACAATGGCGATGGCAGCCGATCATAATGAAACCATTTCCAGCCCCTGCACTTGTCCGGCTCACGATTTTCCGCATCGACACCCTCAGGGCACTGGCCGCTGACGAACAATGTGATGTATCGACGACCGGAAACATGGAACGGTTTGTCGGTGAATGCGATCTGAGCAGGCGACCACATCTCGATTCCTGTTTCTTCGCACAATTCCCGCAGCGCACACCGGGTAATCGATTCATCCGGCTCGATATGACCGCCGGGAAACTGCCAGCGGTGGCTGCCATCGGGCATCATGCGCTCACCGAGCAGAAGCTGCCTGTCACGCCATAACAGGACGCCGACACCGATGTATGGCCGTTCGGACGATGAATGATGCGCCATGGCGGTAAAAATACAGAGTCAGGATATTAGAGAGCGGTATTCGAGAGGAGCTCTACTGATCGACAGGGACATTGGCCGCGACTTCGACACGGTTTTTGCCGTTACGCTTGGCATGGTACATAGCGACATCGGCAGCCGCTATCATCATATCCAGCGTATAGCCGGGCAGACGGCCGGCGATACCCAGCGAGATCGTCACCTTGGGCAACACTTTACCGTCCAGTTCACCCGGGTCAGCCCGGCTGACATGTTTACGCAAACGCTCTGCGATGATCTTCGCATTTTTCAGCGTTGTCTCAGGCAGCAGTACGGCAAACTCCTCGCCACCGAAACGCGCCACCAGGTCGTTCGGACGCAACGGGGTACGGATGGCATTGGCCACGGTGATAAGCACCTGGTCACCGGCGAGATGTCCAAAGTCATCATTGTATTTCTTGAAGTTGTCGACATCGAGCATCAGTAGTGACAGCGGCAGCTCATCCCGTTCGCTGCGCTTTAACTCCCGATCGAAGGCATCATCCAGCCAGCCGCGGTTGTGCAGGCCGGTCAATGCATCGGTGGTTGCAAAGCGCTGGTACTTGCGCTGCATATCGAGACTGTCAGCGATGACGAGATTACTGTAACGCACCCTCTCCGACATGATATAGAGCAGGTTGCGCGCGATCTCGTGTGACACACTGACCATACGCCACAGTATCTCCTGGTCTATCACCAGCACGGTGGTATCTTCTGAAGCGCTCACCTGGGCAGACGGAACGCGACTGTCGATGATCGACATCTCCCCGACACACTCGCCGGGCTCTACGGTCGCAAGGGGAATATCATCATGTGCGGCTAACTGGATAACCAGGCGGCCCTTGAGCAGGATATAGAGGTAGTGATTCTCCTCTTCCGTAGACAGTATGACTTCGCCTTTGGCAAGCTGCCGGTAGGAACACAGGTCGAGCAGGTCCTGCATCGCAGGCTCCTCCAGCCGAACATTCCTGAACAGCTGCAGCCGCGATAGCATCAGGCTGTCATGTTGTTTCGCCCCTGTCTCCACAACCGCCTCCACGATCGTTGCCACACTCTAATAGGTATCTATTGATATGTTTACACAGCCATCACCTATCCTTGTGCCTGTACCGGGGCCGGCCCCGGCAGCAGCGATGAAGCCGGGCTGCATGACAAGCTGTTGTCTGGCGGACATCTAGCAATGCACAGAAGCCGGAAAGTCGCCGGTACGAAAACAGCCCGAATCAGAACACTGATTATAACCACGTTTTATGCCATGATACAAAACCCGGGTCAGCCGCCTGTCCAGTATGTGAACGAGCACACAATACAGCTGATAGACAACGCCTGACCAGGTCAGTCTATCGCGCAGCATCGAGAGGTCATCCATGAGCAATACATCGTCACACCGTATCTACAGCAAGGAACTTGGACCGATGGAGAACTTCGTCTACCTGATCCATGATCTGGCCAGTGATACAGCCGCGCTGGTCGATCCGGCCTGGGAGATCGAAGAGATGCTGGACATGGCTGATCAGAGAGGCATAAAGATCACGGACATCCTGTTGACGCACAGTCATCACGATCATATCAACGGCCTGAGACAGGCGCTGGAGCACAGTGATGCCGAAGTTCATCTGCTCAAGCCCGAGGCACAGTTCTGGGGGGCGGAACTTGAGCGGCCATCACTACATCATGGTGGTGACCGCATCAAGGTCGGTGACACCAGTATCGATATTCTGCACACACCGGGGCACACTCCCGGTTCGGCCTGTTACCATGTTGGCGATGACCTGGTCGCAGGCGACACCTTGTTCGTTTTCGGCTGCGGTCGTTGTGACCTCGCTGGCGGCGATCCGGAAGAGATGTTCCAGACACTGAAAAAGATCCGCACCGAACTGCCGTCCAGCACCATACTGCTACCCGGCCATAATTATTCACCGGCACACCCGACTTCGACCATGCACGAACAATGCGAGGGCAACCCTTTCCTGCATATCGACGAACCTGAGAATTTCGTCAAATACCGCATGCAGATCCATGACCGGATCAGGCAAACACCCTATGAAGCGGTCAGCAAGGAACAGGTATACAGGGACATCGAGTAAGTCTTTCGTTCATAATTAACGAACATTGAAATAGCATCAATACCCCAGATACCGGCGATGTGCAAGACCCTAGTGTTCAAGTTATACACAAGACACAAGATATAGTGAACAGAATGTCAAACAGGGCCTTAGTGCCATACATGTAAATACCGGCTTTAACTAACACCGTCAATTGACTGATTTATATAAATATTTACATAGACCACCATCTTGCCAAATGAAATCGGTCGTTTTCATCAGGCGACACAGGTCTACCCACCAGGCTTTTCTTCCACAGTTTTATCCACAGGCATAGTCAGGCCTGAGACTAACCTGTGGATAAACAGCTTATCCAGCTAAGGTGCGCAAAACACGGGCAGAAAAAAGCCGGCAGCTCCTGCTGCCGGCATACACAGTAGTATGATCAGGAATCACGCTTTTGACGTCGGCGCCGGCCTTCAAATTGCACGACTGACTTCATTATCTCACTGAATGGCAGGTCTTCAATGGCTCCGTACTTGTCCTGTGCGGCGCTGACGAGGCTGTGCACATCGCCCACCAGGGCGCCGGGCTCAGGGCCAGGTTCAGGTTCAGATCCAGGGCCTTCTGCCTGCAGGCGCGCCAGGCCGCGCAAACCGCCAACCTGGACACGGATATCCATATTATGCGGCAAAGGACCACCCAGTTCCCGCAGTTTTAATACAAATAACGACTTTTCGCGTAGCTTTGTTAACAGTTCGGAGCATGTTTGCGAACAATCATCGCACTTGCAAGCATAACCTTCACGATCTGCCAGCCAGAAGTGGCTCGACTGGCTACAGCGCGCATGATTATTGGTCAGCGCTTTTTCGAATACACAGCGGACCTCGGTGAGTTCGTTATAGGTCGCCCTGTACTGATCTTCTTCCACCCACAGACCCTCTGCCCCGCAGACCGCTAAATGGTTCTGGCGATTACTTCTCGTGTTCCATGACCACCGGCTTTTCCCGGTGCGCAAGCAATTGCTCCTCGGCCATCAACTGGTTGTCGGCGAACATCACCTTGACGATGGTGTTATCACCCTCTACCTGCAAGGCACGCTGTTCTTTGGCATAGTTCTTGGCATCCCTGAACGATTCGAACTCGGAAAGAAGCTCCAGGTTCTTCACCAGCTCCATGCCTTCCATCGAAGTCATTTTGAATACGTAATAT
>Ga0180435_10007004_pt1 | contig 10779 bp, 6 predicted proteins | sample SS_ome_3_FD_132467 | JGI IMG/M metagenome (GOLD analysis project Ga0180435, IMG submission 132467) | Hypersaline lake sediment archaeal communities from the Salton Sea, California, USA - SS_3_S_1 metaG | ecosystem: Environmental > Aquatic > Non-marine Saline and Alkaline > Hypersaline > Sediment... | reverse complement strand
CAGTCCGCCGCGAAACGCCCACGCGCCGGCCAATCTCAGTTTGCGAAACGTCACCGCGAGCAATCAGTTCGACAAGAAGATCTTCATCGTAAATCATTTCAAGTTCCTTGAAACTGGCAACTGGCAACTGGGAACTGGCAACTGGGAACTGGCAACTGGCAACGGCGATAGGCAACGACAACGAAAACGGCCAACGGCGCAAAACCTGACGACGGGTATCGAACAGTTTGAACCTGCGAGCGTGTGGTTTTTCGCCGTTGCCAGTTGCCAGTTCCCAGCCGTTCTCCCTCCATATACATACATACTGGCGAATGGGAGGCGAATTTGACCACCCCCCAAAAAGATTTTTTGTCAACAGGAAATGTGAATCTTGTAACGATATATGTGTCAGTGTGTTATGAGAAAACGGCGGCTTGGAAAATCTTCGACATTGGGCAACAAAATTTTCAAAAAAATGATCGACCCTCGTTGAAAGACGAAAAACAGGTGACTGTCCCCTGTTTTTATGTGCGATGAAACGGGGCGGGATGTCAATTGGATATAAGAGAAAAGTGTTTCTGGTTTCGCGGTTGCCCGAATTGTCGGCGCGGTCGATTGTCAGCCTTTCGTGTGAACCATATGTGACGCTGGAGATTATCGTTGTACGTCGATCGCGATCCACTGCGTATTTATAAACTATGATGGTCAGAGGGTTTTCGTATTTCCGTCGATGGCGTTTTTTGGGCCGGCGGCGCCGGTGCGCTATTGGACAGGATCAGAGCAATGGAAACGACGCCAGGGGCGTCTCTGAGATGCGCGAAGATGTACAAGTCACGACTCGTTGTCTCGCACGTTTTTGGTTACCGGGCCAGGAGTGTTTTTCGTGTTTTTCGGGGGTATGCGACGACTGTAATCCAATCACCGGCGTTCGACAACATATCGCGGGAGCGGACGACGCGGACCGATTTGTGACATGTGACGCCCAATTCCGATGCGCCTCGGCACAAAGTGTATCTTAGACTATAGATAGACGGATGCGCAGGTATTCCCGCAATGGTTATTAACAGATATAATTTTAGGGGGAGAAGGCCTTTACGCCGCGGGATCGTCTACGTGCTCGCGCTGGTCGTATTGGCGCTTTGCACGACGATGGCCGTGGCGATGGCGTCCGGAACGAACGTTAATATCGCTCGCAACGATAATATGCATAAGGCTTTCAACGCCCAGTTGGCCGCTGAGAGCGGACTGGGATTCATGCTGCAGAACCTCTCGAGCGCCAGGCTGTCCAAGGATACTGATTACGGCACGCTGATGGGCAATCTGGCTGTGGAGCTTGGCGATATCCTGAACGATACGCCGAATCTCGGAGACTCGGTGGTCTCGGGCACGGACTCTGCTGTGACGATACCGGCGATTACGGTGGAGGGCGCCGTTTTCACGTGCGTACTTACTCGCCTGAGCCCCGACGGACAGGGCAATCAGCGATGCCGCCTTTCGGTCACCGGTTCGGCAGGCGGGATGTCGCGCCGGGTTTCGGTCGATCTGCACCTCAAGATGGCATCACCGGGATTGTTCGACTACGGGGTGGCGTCCAGGGGCACCATCGAGATCCGGGGCAACGCGAAGGTCCTCTCGCTGAGCGAGTCCTCCGACGCGAGCATTTTCTCGGCCGCCGATGATGCTACCGTGATTCAGGCCTGCGGTAACGCCAAGGTTGCCGGGGACCTCTACGCCTGCAGCGACGATATCAGCACGATCAGCCTGACGGGCAATGTAGAAGTGGGCGGTAAGACCGACACCGATGAGATATTCGCCAATCACACCCACCTCGATCAGGACGACCCGGAATTCCCCGAGCTGGACCTTACCCCGTTTGACGGGCTGACTACCACTGTCATCGACTCTTCGACGCCGACCAGCGGGACCAGGACGTTTGAAAACGTGCGTGTCCTTCCGAATGTGAACCCGACGTTCAATGGTAATGTGACGATCAACGGTATTATCTACGTCGAAGCGCCGAACAAAGTGAAATTCAACGGGAACCTCGTGATCAACGGCTTCATTGTAACTTCCGACGGCGGTTCGCTGCCTTTGTCGGGCAACCAGCTCACGTTCTGCGGTAACGTCACCGTCCCGGGCGTCGATGCGCTTCCGGACACCGCGGAGTTCAGCGCCGTCAAGGAACTGACAGGAACCGCGATCCTGGCGCCCGGGTTCGGCGTGACTTTCGCGGGTAACAACAGCGGTATCAACGGTATGATCGCCGCCGATCAGTTTACGTTTCGGGGCAACACCAGCCTCGGTGGGGAGCTTACGGGGATGATACTGGGGCTCGCGGACCTGCCGATGTCGCTGCGAGGGAACACCAGGATCACGATCAACCGCGAAGAAGACGACTACACGCCGGTGGGATTCAAGTACGCCTCGATCTTCGAGGTAATACGCGACAGTTACGCCGAAGCCATTCCCTGATACCACAGTACCCACGGACGCCCGAAAAACCGATCAAGACCCGCATCTCCGCATCCATTCGCCCTCGCCCTGTGGAATGCTTTTCAGGATATCTGTCACACATCTTGCGTCGGTTGGCCTGACCGGTTAGTATTCCCCAAGTTTCGCTATCGATCGGCTGGCGATACGGTAGCCTCAAGTTCCAAACCGACAGAGCCAGGGAGAAACGAGCATTGAAACTGATACTGCTGGACATAGACGCCGAAGCGAGACGCAACTTCGACCCGGTGGGCCTGAGCAGACCGCTGTTCGAGCTGCGATGCGGTATAACCAACCTAGCCGAAAAACTCATTGCCCGCACCCGGGCCGATGACGTCGCCTGCTTCGTACCGGACTACCTCGCGGGAGTTTACAGCGCCGAATCCACCTGGCCTGTCAACGACATGGGCGCCCTGTCCGGTGACGACCTGCTCCTGGTCAACGCCCGCGTCAAGGCCGACTCGCTGACGATCGAAACCGCCGGGCCCAGCGAGGTGTGCCTGTCCGAAGACGGCGAACTGCTGTATGCTCGCGTCAGGGCCGACGACGTCGAAAAGATCGAAGGCGCCTGCATCAACAGTTGGATCGACAACGCCCGCCAGACCCTCCCGACAGTACGGGCGAAACTGCCCACGTGGAATTACGCGTGGGACCTGATGCTCGCCAATCCGGAGGGGTTGACCGCGGACTTCGCGGCGCTGGGCCGAAGCGGAATCGAAGGTTCCGTCGAGCAGCCCAACGCGATCCGCGGAAGCGAAAAGGACGTCTTCATAGCACCCGGCGCGGTGATCCACCCGATGGTCGTCCTGGACGCCACCGGCGGTCCGATCTACCTCGACGAAGGCGTGGAGGTCTATCCCTTCACCCGCATCGAGGGTCCGTGCTATGTGGGCGCCGGTTCCATCCTGCTCGGCGCCAACTGCCGCGAAGGCAACTCCATCGGACCGGTCTGCCGAATCGGTGGTGAGCTCGAAGAGTCCATCATCCAGGGATACTCCAACAAGTACCACGACGGTTTCCTCGGACACGCGTACGTGGGCCAGTGGGTGAACCTCGGCGCCCAGACGAGCAACAGCGACCTGAAAAACGATTACTCGGCGGTCTCGGTGATACTCGACGGAAAGCGACCCCTCGACACCGGTTCGACGAAGGTCGGAGCGTTGATCGGCGATCATACCAAGACGTCGATCGGAACGCTGATGAACACCGGATCGGTCGTCGGCGCGATGGCGTTGATTATGGCCACCGGCGAACCGCTGCCGAAGTTCATCCCGTCCTTCGCGTGGTTCCTGAAGGGCGTGAGCACGAAAGGGTTCGGTAAGAAGAAGCTCTACGAGACGGCCCGGATGGCGATGAGCCGGCGTGGAAAGGAATTCACCGGCGCCCACGAGGCGATGTTCGATGCGATCTTCGAACTGACCGCCGAACCGCGCGTCGCGGCGATAAAGAAAGGCCGCAAACAAATGGCCGCAAGGCAGCACCCCTGAAATCATCGATAAACGCACAAAGTGCACAAACCTGGGAGACGGAACCTTGGCAACATTGGAAGAAAGAGTCAAAGCAGTAACGGGCAAAACGCTAAACATAGACCCGGGCGAGATTCAGACCGAGCACAGCTTCACCTTCGACCTGGGCGCCGAAAGCGTCCAGTCGGTCGAGCTGGTGGCGATGTTCGAGGAAGAGTTCGGTATCGAGATGGACGAAGACGCCGCCCTGGCAGTCGAGACGATCGGTTCGGCCTGCGAGTTTATCGCCAGGGTCTGCGCCGAGCAGGGCGTCGCTGTCGACACCGACTAGAAGCGCCGGCAGTCAACTTGTCGCAGAGGCGCAGTGACGTCTGGAGCTGCGCGCCGAGATCGCCATGTAAAACAAAACGGGAAGGATATCCGATGCCAGACCAGACCGGTAAAACCGAATCGCATCCTTTGGACAGCATCTTCTATCCCAAAAGCATCGCCGTACTCGGTGTGACGCCCACACCCGACACCGTGCCCAACGATATATTCCGCAATATCCTCACCAGCGGATACACCGGCGTGCTCTATCCCGTGGCGCCGTTCAAGCGCAGCATCTACGCGGTCAAGGCCTACCGATACGTGCTGGACATCCCCGACGAGGTCGACCAGGCGGTTATCGTCTACCCGTCCAACGTCTGCCACAAGGCCGTCGAACAATGCGGTCAAAAGGGCGTCAAGTCCGTCATCATGATCTCCGCGGGTTTTCGCGAGGTCGGGCCCGAGGGCGCCAAACGAGAAACCAGGATCAAAAAAATCTGCGACGACTGCGGTATGAAGCTCATCGGACCGAACTGCCTCGGCGTTATCAACACCGATCCGATCTCGATGCTCAATGCTTCTTTCGCCCGGAAAATGCCAGCACGCGGACGCATCGCCTTCCTCAGTCAGTCCGGCGCGTTATGCACCGCCGTCCTGGACTACGCGCTTGGAAAGGGAATCGGGTTCTCGAAGTTCGTCAGTTTCGGAAACAAGGCCGGAGTGACCGAAATCGACCTGATACGGTATCTTCACAAGGACCCACAGACCGACGTTATCCTGCTCTACCTCGAGGAGTTGCGGGACGGGAGGGGGCTTGTCGAGACCGCGCGCCAGATCACTCGGGGCCCGGGCGCCAAGCCCATCCTGCTGATCAAGTCCGGGCGCACCGTTCAGGGCGCCGATGCCGCGGCCAGCCACACCGGTTCGCTGGCTGGCGAAGACGTCATCTCCGACGCGGTGCTTAGGGAGGCGGGCATCATCCGGGTCGACACTATCGACAAGCTCTTCAATTCGGCGATCATGATGACTTACCAGCCTCCCCCGCGCGGGCGGAGGCTCGCCATAGTCACCAATGCCGGCGGACCGGGTGTGATGGCCACCGACGCCGCGGTCAACATGGGCCTGGAGATCCCCCGCTTCGAAGCCGAAACGACCGGAAGGCTCAAGACCGCTCTCCCCGCGGCGGCCAACATCAAAAACCCCGTAGACGTTATCGGCGACGCCCGCGCAGACCGTTATTCGGCGGCATTGCGGGCCGTTCTCGACGACGATAACGTCGATGAGGCGCTGGTCATTCTCACGCCGCAGTCCATGACCGATATAGAAGCCATCGCCGAATGCGTCGTCGCCGGGAGCCAGAGCACCGACAAACCTCTGGCGTGCTCGTTCATGGGCGGGCGCGACGTGCAGACAGGTATCGATATTCTCCAGGCAGCCAGGATCCCACACTATATTCTGCCAGAATGGGCCTGCAGCGCGCTGGTCGACAGCAACGCCTTCAACGAGTGGAAGAATTCACCGGCGCCTGAGTTCGAACCCCTGGACGTTGACGCGGCCGCGGCGCGGGCGGTCATGGATTCCGCCGACGAGGGATACATGCGCGAAGACCAGTGCCTCGACGTCCTGCGGGCGTACGGTTTCCCCGTGCCCCGCTACAAGCTTTGCACTTCTGCCGATGACGCGGCCGAATTCGCCGCCGAACTTAGCTGCCCCGTCGTCCTGCGAGTGGTCAGTCCGGATATCCTCCACAAGTTCGACGTCAAGGGCGTGGCGCTCGACCTGGACGGCCCCGAGGCGGTCCGAGGCGCCTGGAACGACATGATGACCCACATCGCCGAGGTCATGCCCCAGGCCCGGATCATAGGCGCGATAGTTCGCGGTATGATCCCGCACGGCAGGGAGGTCATCCTCGGCGCCAAGCGGGACAGCGTCTTCGGTCCGACCGTCATGTTCGGGCTGGGCGGTCTGTTTGTCGAGGTGTTCAAGGACGTTACGTTCGCCCTGGCGCCGGTAAGCGCCCGGCGGGCCGCTTCGATGGTGCGCAGCGTGAAGGCGTATGAACTCCTGACCGGAGCGCGCGGTACGAAAACCGCGGACGTCTCCGGTATCGAAGAGTGCATCCGACGCCTCGGGCAACTCGTATCCGACCATCAGCGTATCACTGAACTCGACATCAACCCGATGCTGGTCGGGTCGTCCGACGCGGGAAACCTGGTCGCTGACGTGCGAATCCGCCTGGCGCCCGCGGACTCTGACTGATTTGTCAGCCCGGCGCAAAGTAAACGCATGGGCATTCGCATCTGACATTGTCGGTTGTCGGACGGTTTGGATTTCGACACAGAGACTCAGAGAACGGCGAACGAAAAAACCTTTTTTTGGTTACGGCAACACCAACGGCCTGAGAGACAGAGCACGGCGAAAAACACAGGTTCCATGTGAGTCCCGTCTTTCAGCGTTGGTTGAGGTTCGGTTTCGCAAACGAACCTGACGAAATCGCCCGGACACAACAGGTATTGGATGCGTTCGCCCCTGGTTATACGCCGGTTCCTCTTGCGTCCGAAGTAGCGGTCCATTAGCATCTTGCGGTACTTTCAACTTCCTTAATCCTGGTGGAGAACGTTAGAAGATGTGGATTTTGAGCGTGTTTGTGCTCTACCTGGTGGTCTTGGCGGCCATTGGCGTTTACTGCATGCGTTTCAATCGCACTCTGGCGGATTTCGTTCTTGGCGGGAGGCGGATGGGCGTGTGGGTCACCGGTATAAGCGCCCAGGCCAGCGACATGAGCGCCTGGTTACTCATTGGCCTGCCCGCGTATGCCTACGCGACCGGGTTGAGCGCCATATGGATGCTGGTGGGATGCAGTGCGGGGATCGTCTTTAACTGGATCGTTATCGCCCCGCGTCTCCGCCGTGATTCCGCGCGGTACGGATCGCTCACGATACCTGACTATTTATCGAGCCGATACTCCGGTGGTCGGATGCATCTGGTTCGCATCGTGTCGGTCGTGATAATCCTGTTGGGATACGCCACGTATATCGCCTCCCAGTTCATCGCCGCGGGCAAGGTCTTCGCGACCACTTTCGGACACGTCGATACTCCGTGGGGCGTGTTGAGCGTTACTTACCACTGGGGCATGCTCATCGGTATCGGGATAATCATGCTCTACACGATCATGGGCGGATTCCTCGCCGTTTCGTGGACTGACCTGGCGCAGGGAATACTGATGGTGTTGACCGTCGTGGTCCTCCCGATAATCGGCGTGATCGCCGTGGGCTCGCTGGCGGTGGTGGGCGAAAAACTATACGCTTTCGACCCGGATATCCTCAGCGTGACCGGTAAGTTCGTGAAAGGCCAGGGCATCGTTTCCACCGGCGGAGCGGCTTTCTGGATAGGCCTGGTATTGGGAAATATGTCGTATGGTCCGGGGTATCCGGGCCAACCGCACATCCTGGTGCGATTCATGGCGCTGAAAGATCCCCGGAAGATGCGCCGGGCGGCGGTTATCGGTATCGTCTGGTCTGTTCTGGCGATGGCCGGCGCGATCGCCGTGGGACTGATAGCGCGCGTGATGCTCGTGGAGCTGGGAGACAAGGATCACGCCATGCCTTCGCTGGCGTTGAGGTTGATGCATCCCGGAATCGCCGGGGTGATGATCGCCGGCGCAGTGGCGGCAATGATGAGCACCGTCGACTCGCAGTTGCTGGTGGCCGCCTCGGCGGTCGAGCAGGATATCTATATCCGCCTGCTGGGGGGCGGGGCACGCGGGAAGTCGGCTGTCTGGATCGGGCGGATAACCATTCTGATTCTGGGGGCGGCCGCCCTCCCGATTGCATGGGGCGGTCAGAGCGTTCTGGCCAAGGTTCTTGACGCCTGGGGACTGCTGGGGGCGGGGCTTGGACCGGTAGTCACATTGGGCCTGCTGACCAGACGCGCCAACCGCCATGGCGCCCTTGCAGGCATGATTGCAGGCGTCTGTACCGTCTATTTCTGGGGCGAGATCGCCCCGATCTTCCATGCGGGGGAACTGTTCGCCACGGGCCTGATCCCCGGGTTCGTGCTGAACCTCGCGCTGGTGTGGGTGGTGTCTCTGGCGACGGGCCGATCGTGCGGTCAGCCCGCCTCGACGCCCGCATCCGTCGGCGGTTCGTAAGGCTCGCCTTTCAGAAAGCCCCTGGTCAACGTCACCACAACGCCGGTCAGCGCAAACAGCGCTATCAGGTTCGGTATCGCCATCAGCGCGTTGAGCGTGTCGGAGACATCCCAGATCGTCTTCAATTGCCCCAGTGCCCCGAACATGATAAACGGCAGCCAGACAACGCGGTAAATTATGCGAACGACGTGACTATGCCCGAAGATAAACGCGCAGCACGTCTCGCCGTAAAAACACCACGCCAGGATGGTATCGTAGGCCGTAAGGATCATGCAAAACGTGACCATCGCGGTCCCGAACGCCCCTCCAAACGGTACGCAAAATGCGCTGATAGTGAGGTCCGCGCCGTCCTGACCGGTGGTCCAGACGCCCGTCAGCAATATCACAAGCGCGGTGGCTGTACACATCACAATCGTGTCGAAGAAAACTTCAAACACCCCCCACAATCCCTGGCGCGCGGGATGATCGGTCTGCGCCGTCGCGTGGGCGATCGGGGCGCTTCCCAGACCCGCTTCGTTGCTGAACACGCCGCGGGCTATCCCCTGGCGTATCGCCATCATCACCATCGAACCGGCGAAACCTCCAACCGCCGCCGTCGGCGTGAATGCCTTCTCGACGATCGTCCACAACACGCGCGGAACTTCGGTGATGTACATCGCGATAACCACAAAAGCCGCCACCATGTACAGCGTACACATAAACGGAACGCAGAACATGGCGACGTGTGCGATCCGCTTGATCCCGCCCAGCGTCACCAGAGCGACGGTCAGGACAAGTATCCCACCGGTCCACCACCGAACGTGCAGCAGCGTATCGGCGTCGGTAACACCGCCGGTGTCCCGAAAGATGCGCACCACGCCGGCGGCGACGGCCTGGCACTGGGTCATGTTGCCGATCCCCACTCCCGCCAGGGCGCCAAATATACAAAAGAGCACTGCCAGCGGTTTCCAGCGCCTGCCCAAACCGCGAGTTATGTACATCATCGGACCGCCCATCATCGGTCCGTCAGCGTCACGCTTGCGGTAATGAACCCCGAGTACGACTTCGGCGAACTTGGTGGCCATTCCGACGAGACCGGAAACGAGCATCCAGAAGACCGCCCCGGGACCGCCCGCTGCGATTGCAGTGGCCACTCCGGCGATATTGCCCACACCCACCGTACCGCCCATCGCCACCGACATCGCCTGGAACGGAGTGACGTCGCCCTCGGCGCCGGAACCGCGGCGGAATATCTTCGCCATAGTCTCGGCGCACATCAACCTGAACCGGGTAAACTGCAGGAACTTCGTCCGAACCGAAATGTACACACCGGCGCCAACCAGCAGAACCAGCATGTAAGGTCCCCAAACGATGCTGTTGATTCGCGAGTTGAGATCTAAAAACCATTGAGCCATGTGTGTATTGTAAGCAACAGCAAGGATTTGACAAGCATGTCACTGGCGACAGTGCCAACGACGGGGCCTGAAGATCAGTCGCCGTATCCCTCGGGATGTCCCTCATGCCACGCCCAGGCGTCCGTCACGATGGTCTTGAGATCCGGGCGCTTGGGCTTCCACCCCAACTCGTCGATCGCCTTTTGGGATGACGCCACCAGCCTGGGCGGGTCTCCCGGTCGCCGCCGAGCGATTTGTGCCGGTATTTCATGGCCCGTGACTTCGCGGCAGGTTTCTATGACTTGTCTTACGCTGAAGCCCTCTCCGTTTCCGAGGTTGTAGGCTTTGATCTGTCCGGGTTCGATGGCGTCGGCGGCAAGCACGTGAGCGTCGGCGAGGTCGCAGACGTGTATGTAGTCTCGGATGCACGTACCGTCGGGCGTGTCGTAATCGTCGCCGAATATTTTGATGTCGGACCGCTTGCCGAGGGGAACCTGCAGCACCAGCGGGATCAGGTGCGTTTCGGGCGTGTGGTCTTCGCCGATCTCGCCTGACGGGTGGGCGCCGGCGACGTTGAAGTACCGCAGCGAGACACCGCCGATCCCGTGGGCGCGGGCGTAAGCCTCCAGCATATACTCGACGCACAGCTTGCTCGCCCCGTAGGGGTTTATCGGCGCCGGCGGGTCGGTCTCCTCGACAGGTATTCGCTCGGGCGTTCCGTAAACGGCCGCCGTCGAAGAAAATACGATCCGCTTCACGCCCGCGGCGCGCATGGTTTCCAGGAGTTCGAGGCTCTTTGCGGTGTTGTTGCGGAAGTATTTTTCGGGTTTTTCGACTGACTCTCCGGCCTCTATGAACGCCGCGAAGTGGATAACCGTATCGATGGCGCATTCGTCGAGCACGCGCCCGAGTGTTTTCGGGTCGCCCGCGTCGCCGAGCACGAGCATGGCGCCGGTCGGGTCGACGCAACGGGCGTGTCCCTTGATAAGCGAATCGTATACCACGCAGTTGT
>Ga0180435_10007000_pt1 | contig 10784 bp, 9 predicted proteins | sample SS_ome_3_FD_132467 | JGI IMG/M metagenome (GOLD analysis project Ga0180435, IMG submission 132467) | Hypersaline lake sediment archaeal communities from the Salton Sea, California, USA - SS_3_S_1 metaG | ecosystem: Environmental > Aquatic > Non-marine Saline and Alkaline > Hypersaline > Sediment... | reverse complement strand
GGCTTCAATCCCCGCCAGGTTGGGTGGATTGTGCAGCGGCGCCAGGGCAATACAATCCTGGATGATATTTTTTATGGAATCATCAATGATGACGGATTGATGGATTTGATTGCCACCGTGCACCACCCGGTGACCAATGCCGGCCAGGGCTTTTCTGTTGGGGATGATGCCCTGGTTGGCATCGGTCAATTGCCGAATGATCAACAAGACAGCCTCGCGGGCATTGTTCACCGCGGCTGCCCGGGTTCGCTTTTCATCTTTATGGCCGGTGTAGACCAGCCGGGTTGCGGATAACCCGATGCGCTCCACCATGCCGGTGGCCAAGACGGCTTCGTCTTCGATTCGAAAAAGGGTAAACTTAACCGAGGAACTGCCGGCATTGACCACCAGCACAGTAGATCTATCCGCTATAGGCATCGGCGACCTCCAGGGCTTGATCCATTATTTTTATATCGCCCTATCAAGCGAGTTTTTGTTCGCGCATATCGGCCTTGTCAATGCCCGCAACCGGCACCGGTGTTGTCATGGCATCACGGCGGAAGGGCTCGCCCAGTTCCTGGTTGGTCATCACTTCGATGAAGGTGGTCTTACCCTCTTCCATCTGGGCTTTGACCGCCTGGTTGAGTTTCTCGGTCAGATCTTCCATGGAGGTTGCCTGAACACCGTCGACATCGCAGGCCTTGGCGATATCCGCATAAGAGACATTGGGATTCAACTCGGTCCCCACGAAGTTATCGTGGTACCAAAGGGTGGTATTCCGCTTTTCAGCACCCCATTGATAGTTCCGGAAGATGATCATGGTGATGGCCGGCCATTCGTCACGGCCACAGGCTGTCATTTCATTCATGGAGATACCAAAGGCCCCGTCACCGGCAAAGCCAACCACCGGGACATCGGGCTGGGCTATTTTCGCGCCTAGTATGGATGGAAACCCGTAGCCACAACATCCGAACAAGCCGGGAGCGAGATATTTGCGGCCCTCTTCAAAGCTGGGATAAGCATTGCCCACAGCACAGTTGTTGCCAATATCCGAAGAAATGATGGCTTCCCTGGGCAGCGCCGCAATAATGGCACGCCAGGCCATACGCGCGGTTATTTTTTCGGGTTCCCGTTTTTGGCAGCGTTCGTTCCAGGTGGTACCCATATCGTCAATTTCATGATCCATGGTGGCCAGCTCATTGTCCCAGTCTGCTTTGGCTTTAGCCACGGCGGCCTTACGTTCTTCGCGGCCGTTGTCGCCGGCGGTATCGGAGAGTTGATTCAGGATGGCACGGGCCACCTTCCCGGCATCGCCGACAATACCCAGACTAATCGGGTGAGTCAGACCGATGCGATCCGGATTGATGTCTACCTGAATGATTTTAGCGTCCTTGGGCCAGTATTCGATGCCATAGCAGGGCAGGGTTGAGAATGGATTCAGCCGGTTGCCCAGGGCCAAGACCACATCTGCCTGAGAAATGATATTCATTCCGGCTTTGGATCCATTGTAACCCAAGGGACCTGCAAACAGCGGATGGCTGCCGGGAAAGGCGTCATTGTGCTGATAATTGCAGCATACGGGGGCATCCAAGCGTTCGGCCAAGGCCAAGGAATCCTGGATGGCGCCGCCGATCACAACGCCGCCGCCGTTTAGGAATACCGGGAATTTGGCATTGGACAGGAGCTCGGCTGCCTGGGCGATGGCCTTTTCGCCACCGGCCGGCCGCTCAAACTCCAGTATCGGGGGCAGCTCAATTTCAATCACTTGCGTCCAGAAGTCGCGCGGGATATTGATTTGGGCCGGGGCCGAGGCGCGTTTGGCCCGCATGATCACCCGGTTGAGCACTTCGGCCACCCGGGCTGGATGACGGACTTCTTCCTGGTAGGCAACCATGTCTTCAAACATGGCCATTTGGGGCACCTCCTGAAAACCGCCTTGTCCCATGGTCATGTTGGCTGCCTGGGCCGTTATCACCAAGAGGGGCGTGTGGTTCCAGTAGGCCACTTTTGCCGGGGTAACGAAATTGGCGATGCCCGGACCGTTTTGACCCACCAGCATGCTCATTTTGCCGGAAGCCCGGGTGAAGCCGTCTGCCATCATACCGGCACTGAATTCATGCCCGCAATCCCAGAAGGTAATCCCGGCTTTGGGGAAGAGATCGGTAACCGGCATCAGGGCCGAGCCAATAATGCCGAAAGCGTTGTCGATGCCGTGCATCTGCAGAACTTTGATAAAGGCCTCTTCGGTGGTCATCTTAATTTTTTGCATCATTTGCCTCCTAAAAATAGTTATGAGTCAGGTTACAATTTTATGAATATGCCTGTTAGCTATCTATTGGTTCCTCCCTGAATGAAATTTTCAGGGTAATTAAATTGCCAATGTACCTCTTTTAAAAAGGTGATTGCATTGTCTTTTTGGCCGGTTCGCAACATATCGATAAACATATCGTGTTCCAGTACAATCGCCTCTTTGAAACGTTTGCGATAGCGCTTGACCGCGAACCCGAATAATCGCAGCTTTAAATTGCTGACTGTAGTTTTAAGTACCGCATTTTTTGAAAGATTTAGAAATAGATTGTGAAGATGGATATTTTTTTCGTGAAATTGTTTGTTCTGTTCTTTTCTTATCGCATGGGCCATTTCCCGATTACATCTCTCCATGGCCCTGATGATGTCGTTGCTGATGTGATCAAATACGGATGCCAGGGCTTGGGATTCCAAAGCACCCAGTATTTCAAATATGTCGATGAGTTCCTCATAGGTCAGGGCGTTGATGATGACGCCCCGTTGGGGGCGGATGGTCACCAGACCCTGAATCTCCAATTGGGCCAGGGCTTCCCTCAGCGGCGTTCGGCTTACATTGAGCTCCTGGGTCAATTGTTTGACGTTGATGGTGGATCCTGGTGCCAGGGTGCCTTTTTCGATCTGGGTATACAGAAAGTCGAAAATTTGTTGACGCAGGCGAAAGCGGTTTGAAATGTCGGGTACATTCATAACGATAAATATATAAGACTGGATTCAAATAATAATATTAATTACATGTGGTTGCAGAACCCAATGATTTCTTCAAAAAATATGAACTGCAAACATGGATACTAGGATCCCAGTTGGATGTCAATATAAATGTTGATTCCATAGAAAAATTTTAATAGCAGATGCAGCGGAATTATTCTGTTAGAGCTGGCAGAGCTTACCGTAGCACAATATGCGTCTCCAATATTAAAGCAGACAAGTATTTCCGGTCGCCATGAGAACTTGATCCATATAGGCTCCAGTGAAACGCCCTGGACAATTGATTCCGGCCGTCTGGAGACATCCATTCAGAGATCAATTGAATTAAAAATTAAGCGCAACCGTGTTAAGGCTGACTATTTGTTCCATTGGCTGCTGATATTCAGCTCCTCTGCCTATCCACAGGTCGAAACTTGTGCACGCGGCATCAGTAAATCCAGCCCGGCCCTAACCACAGCCCGGGACTATCTCAGTTCCCTGGATCACGTTATTTTTGATCGTATATGGTATGCAAATCCGATGACACGACCGGTTCAGGTCTGGCCATATCGTCCGGGTGCAGCGTTGTGTTAAACCTAATTTTCGGAATCTATTGCCGTGCTTGAAAAATAAGTTAAACCTGTATATGATTAAAGCAGTTTTTCTCTCTGGATCTGAGTCGAAATTAATTCTGAAACAGTTTTTACCTTCCTTAACATATCACAAGCGTTTGCGTTTAAGACGATATTAGCATTTCAAGCTCTTTGCGGTGATAGAATTTTGTAGGTGATTGCCTGGTTCGTTGTATTCATATGACGGCGATAAATGGTGCCGACATTGGTATCTGCATCAGAATTGAAAAACCCTATGCCTGCATTGTACCAGTGGTTGAGATTCGATATCGATAACGATCCCGACCCCGAGATTTTTGGCATTGAGCGTAAAACAATGGCTTTGGTCTACTGAAAGAAGCATTGCCATAACCATATTACTAAAGGAGGTAGGTATGAGTGTCAAAGTTTTGATCACACGGACAGTACCCCGGGAAAAAGGCAGAGACATGTTAAACCTATTCAGGGAGATGCGGTCGTTGGCAACGGCTCAGGACGGATATATTTCCGGCGAAACCCTCAAAAGTGCGGACAGACCCGACGTTTATTTGGTCATCAGCACCTGGGAATCTGCTCAGGATTGGGAAAGCTGGCTTAAAAACAGAGCGCGCCAGGAGATTCAGGGCAAAATTGACGACCTCCTGGGCGGCAACACATCTTATGAAATGTTTCAATATAGTTTAAGAGAAGAATAAAAGAAAATGAAACTAAGCAGAACCGAAATTGAAACTGCACTCAGGAAATGGAATCAGGCATGGGACAACCATGACCTGGATGGTGTTGTGGATCTTTTTCATGACGCCATCCAATTTGATAATTGGACCGGCGGCAGGGTGCGCGGGAAAGAGAACCTTCGCAAGGCCTGGATGCCATGGTTTGAAAATCACGGCGGTTTTAAGTTCATAGAGGAAGAAACGTTTATAGATGTTGAGTCACAAAAAGTTCTCTACCGTTGGCTACTCGAATGGCCCGCGATGGAACCCGGTCAAGAGGGTAGGCGGGAGAAACGACGGGGGGTCGATGTTCTTCATTTTAAAGACGGCAAAATCATCAACAAGTTCACCTATTCCAAAACCACCATTGAGATTGATGGTCAGCGGCATTCGATGCACATTTAAACTCGCGGTTATATGCGAGCACATATCGGTTAATACTATTCACAGTTAGGCGGTCATGTTTAAATAGAGATTATGTAGAAACCGCTTTAGTATTTGTTGATAAGCATAGAAATGGAAAGAACAAATGATTAAGGACTTGATTTATCGAAACAGAAGCTACCGCCGATTTTACCAAGACAAACAAATCAGCATGGAAACGCTCGAAGAATTGGCAGACCTGGCCCGCCATTCTGCCTGTGGGGCGAATCTGCAATCACTGAAGTACATTCTCTCCTGCGCGGCGAACACCAATGAGCTTATTTTTAAAAGGCTGGGCTGGGCTGCCTATCTCAAAGAGTGGAACGGGCCGAAGACGGGAGAACGTCCGGCTGCGTACATCGTCTTACTGGGGGACACAAAGATTCATAATAATTTCTTTTGTGATCATGGTATTGCCTGTCAAAGTATGTTGCTGGGGGCGGTTGAAAAAGGCTTCGGGGGCTGCATCCTCGCATCAGTTAATAGAAAAGGATTGCAAAAGGACCTGGCCATCGCCGAGCACCTGGAGATATTACTGGTTTTAGCGCTTGGCTATCCCAAAGAAGCCGTTCAATTGGAATATATCGAGACGGGCGGCGATATCAAATACTGGCGTGATGATCAAGGCGTACATCACGTGCCCAAACGGCCTTTGGATGAAATCATTGTTCGTAAATATGAGTAGTTGGGGCAATTACAAATACAATTCTGATTCTTTTTGTGTATGTTGCCTTTTGAGAAACTTGTCGAGAGGTCTGATTTTTTACCAGAACAGATATGTTTTTGCTAGGCTCCTGTATTCTGTCAATTTTTTGTTAATGAAATATACAAAGACATCTGTTTTCGTCAATTTGAATATGTTATTGAAAATTGTATTTTAGAAAAGAAACTTGTAGACGAAATAAGACGACTAGCGACATGATTATCTTTGCTCGCAGAAGGTAATAGATATTGATATTTTAAGTCACAAATGGGAGCAACAATTCCACTTCAAGTGAATTTTACTGCCAACTATAAATCGTAAGGCGTGAGACTTTCCCAGCCGTCTTCGGTTACGAGAATGGTCTGTTCGAACTGGGCGGACAGGGAGCCGTCTTTGGTTACGGCGGTCCATTTGTCGGCCAGTATGCGCAGGGCGGCGGCGCCTAAGTTAATCATGGGCTCGATGGTAAAGACCATGCCGGGCACCAGCTCGATGCCATCCCCCTTTTTGCCAAAATGAGGGATTTGGGGTTGCTCGTGGAAATCCAATCCAACGCCATGGCCCACAAAATCTCTCACCACCGAGCATCCCTGGCCCTCGGCATATTGCTGGATGGCGTAACCGATATCCCCGACCGTATTTCCGGGTTTGACCGCGGCAATACCTCGTTTGAGGCTTTGACGGGATACATTTACAATCTTTTGGGCATCCGGGCTGGGCGAACCCACAAAATAGGTTTTACTGGCATCGGCATAGTAGCCGTCCAGGATCGAGGTGACGTCGATGTTGACGATATCGCCCTCGGCAAGTTCGCGCTCTCCGGGGATGCCGTGGCAGATGACTTCATTTACGGAGACGCAGACACTCTTGGGGTAGGTGCCGCGATAATTCAAGGGTGCCGGTGTGGCCTTGTTTTGGATGGTGAAATCGTGGACGACGGTGTTGATCTCATCGGTCTTTAAACCCGGTTTGATAATGGATGCGGCCAGATCGAGGGTTTTTAAAACCAATTTACCAGCCCGGCGGATGCCTTCGATGTCACGATCAGATTTTAGCTTGATCTGGTAGTCGCGCTTATAGCGTTGGGCCAGATTTACTTGTGGAACTTGATCCTTGCCGATGCAGCAACGTTTGTATTTTCGTCCACTGCCGCAGGGGCAGGGATCGTTGCGTCCGATTTTCAGCGGTTTTTGTTTCATGCGTCCTTCTGTTTGGTCATTTCTTCGTCTCTCAATACCCGCCGCAGTACTTTACCAACATTGGAAACCGGTACTTCATCGCGAAATTCGATCAAGCGCGGTCGCTTGTATCCGGCCATATTCTCTTTGCAGAATTCCCGAATCTCCTCTTCGGTGGCGGTTTCACCCGGCTTGAGTTGAATGTAGGCTTTAACGGTTTCGCCGCTCTTGGCATCGGGTACACCCACGACGGCTGCAAGGGCGACTTTGGGATGCGTAAACAGAATGTCTTCCACGTCTCGGGGGTATACGTTAAATCCACCCACAATAATCAAGTCTTTCTTACGGTCGGTGATTAAAATGTAACCATCTTCATCTATATGGCCGATATCACCGGTGAGAAAATAACGCCGACCATCGATTTCCCGAAAAACGGCTTTGTTTTCCTCTGGTTTATTCCAGTAGCCCTGCATAACCTGGGGGCCGCTGATGGCGATTTCGCCGTCTTCACCTTGGGAAAGTTCTGTCAGGCCTGTATCCAAATCCACAATTTTGATATCCGTACCCGGAAGTGGAAAACCGATGGAACCGATTTTGCGATTTTCTCTATTGGTCGGATTGGCTGTGGCCGCAGGGGCGGTCTCGCTGAGCCCATAACCTTCGAAAATAACCGCACCGGTTTTTTCCTCAAACTGCTTACAGACTTCCGGTGGCAAGGGTGCCCCGCCGGAAAAGCAGCCGATCAAAGACGACAGGTCAAATTGATCCAGCAAAGCATGATTGGTAAAGGCTACAAAAATAGTCGGTACAGCCGGCATTATCGTCGGACGATGTTTTTGAACAGTTTTTAGAACCTCGGTAAACGGCGGATCCCCGGCGCGGGGATCAGGAATACAGATGATCTTGCTGCCCGTACCGCAAGAATGCAGCAGGGCGATCGTCAGACCAAAGCTGTGATACCAGGGTAGGACACCCAGATAGGTGTGGAAGCCGCCCCGGCGAAGTTTTTCGGGAGCACTGCCTGGTTCGTGACGAAATCGGCCCCACTCATCCAGTGCCATCATGTCATAAACAAAGTTTGCATGCGTCAGGGCGGCACCTTTGGGTCGGCCGGTGGTCCCACCGGTATAGATGATCAAAGCCAGATCATTCAATGGGTCAATATCCACAGCGGGCGGTTCTGGTGCCGCGGATGCAACGATATCATCGAAAAAAAGATGACCGTCCTGATAGCTTTCGGCTTTTGGTATTTTACCCAGCAAACCACCCAGAAAGCCTTTAAGCCAGGGCAGGTAGGACTTGACACCGCAAATAACCACGTTTTCAACATCCGTACCCTTAATGGCCTCTACCGTGGTGGGATAGAACTGGGGATGATCCATACAGAATACCATTTTAGCACCCGCATCTCCCAGTTGATAATTGAGTTCGCCGGCGGTGTAAATGGGGTTGCAGGTAACACAGACTGCACCGGCTTTTAGAATGCCAAAAAAGATGGCCGGATAATGGGGTAAATTGGGGAGAAAGATGGCAACCCGGTCACCCTTTTTAATGCCCTTGGATACCAGAAAATTGGCAATGCGATCGGCAGCCTCCTTAACCTGAGCATAGGTCCGGGTGGCATCGTTGAATATGGTATAGACCTGGTTGGGATACGCCTGCGCCGATTCATCTAAAATTGTATGGAGCGCTCTGTCGTAACCGGTAACCTCATGGGCTACGCCTTCGGGCCAATATTTTCCGTGCCAGGGTTTTGATGCCATCGTAACCTCCTTTAGAGAAACCATCTCAAAATCCAGATTTTGGGATGGTTTTTGATCCCAATTAATTTGTTTTGGATGCCAATTGTTATACTATCTGCGTAAAATTTCATGCCCTGACGCACACAACAAAGCATGAAACATCTATTATTACCAGATAGTTGATATTTTCATTATGTTGAAAACCGCTATAAATCTGGGTGAGTATAGTGAAATCGTCGGGGCCTGTCAAACGAGAAAAGCGAGGGCATTGCACCTTTGTCTCTAATCATAAGCCACCGACAAGGTCGGTGGTCGTTGACCATTAGCTTTTAGCCCTTAGCTGCCACAAGCTAATTGTTAGCAGCCAAATGTTGACAATCTTCAGATTGTCATATGGGAATCGGAGCGATCACCTGGGAGGAGGCAAACATCCAGGCGACGATAGCCGCGCTGGTGATAGCGCCTAAATATATTTTGCCCGTCAACTGGAACAGCCAGGTAGACAGTGGTATCACCACAATAAGCACGCCGATGATATGGAAGAGATTGATGATAAAGTTGACAAACATCCCGCCGGGTCCCACCAGGGGAATGAATCCATTTATTAACAGGGGCACATACTGGATGGCCAGGAAGGCTACCAGGGGCAGGACCAACGTGAGGATATTGATACCCGACCAATGCAGCCAGGTTTTAACCGGCGAGCTATTTGCTGCCGGTCGAATCTGACCATGCAGGAATACACCGGTCTGGAGAAAACCGACCACAAGAAAGGGAAAATATAAAAATAGCATTTTGAGTCGATAAGCGGTTAGGTCGCTGGCAAATGGGAATATAAAGCGGTAATCCACTATAAAATATTGCTCTAAAAGATGTTCGCACAAATAGGCGCTGGCAAAAAGAAGCAGGCCCAGCAGCGCTGTTTTCCCGATAGTTTCCTTGGGCAGATTAAACTTATGAGCTGAAAGGGAAATGCCCATATCTGCGAGCGTCAAGCCTCGGGGAATACCGACTTTGCGAAACCAAATTTGGAATATAATGAATCCGATGATATTGATCCATAAAAACCACCATACGATGGCATTGACCAGCATCATGGGAAAGGCTCTATCAATGGGGACCACATAGAGATGGATGCCGAACAAAACGAAAATGAGGGGTAAATAGAGCCACATGATCACGCCGTTGATCAAGCCATACCGCCAGCGTGCGTCTGGTTTACAGGCGTACGTGCTGGTTGGTTGTCCCTGAATACTCTGGAAAAAAGGTATCCTCACCAGAAGGGATGCCAGCGGCATTATCATCCATATACCCGCCAGCATGGCCACCAAAGTGGCCCATTCTTTGAGGTGCCAAATCTGTCGTTGCGGAGCCATCCAGAAAACCTCCGGTGGTGAAAGTGCCTGTTTAATCCAAAGCAGGGTTTCAGCGATGGCCTGTTGGTTGTGGGATTCCTGTATGTGAATACTGGCGGGTACCACCACCCGTCGCGCTGTGCCGGCCTTGAAATCGCCATAGGTAATACCAATTTGGGGATGGGGATCGCTGATAACCCGGCGGGTTGCAGCGGTTTGCATCCATTCGGTTTCGATATCGCGGGTATGGGTCATACGATCCCGGAATTCATCCCATCTGCCGATTATCATGAGCATGTTGCGGGGTTTGTTTAGGTCGGCCGCGAGGGTATAGGCGAAACCGGTAATAACCAGGGCGTTTACGGATGGATCCTGCAGGGCAACCTTATAAGCCATTTCAGCCCCCAGGCTATGTCCCAGCATGCCAAGCGCCTGAGAGTCTACATTGGGGAGCGACCGCAGATAATTGAGCGCGGATCGGCCGCCGTAGGTTTGATCAAAGCCGGCATCGGTGGGTGCGTTGGGGATGCCGGAGTTACCGCGGCCGATGGCATCGATATTTAAGACAACCACACCTCTGCGGGCTAATTCGATGCAGTAGGCATCACCGGTTTCGCGATTGTTTTGATAGCCGTGAATGTAAACCACACCCGGAAAGCGACGGTCAGCGCGATCTGCCAGCGGCTGCAACAGTTTAGCTCGTACCGCGATGCCGTTATCGTTTTTGAGCGTTACATTCGAGACCTGCACACGACCGAAATCACGTTGCACCGCAGAAGCCAATGCCATACTGCCCACGAGGATAAGCAGACATATTATGAGCAGAACTGCGGTCGGCAATTTTGCCTTAGCATCATACTGGGTGTTTTTTTTCACCGTCCAATCCCCGTGGTTGTTGACATTGAGCCGTAAGCAGCTAAGAGCGAAAAGCCAATGGCTAACGCCTACCGGCGCAGCCGGTCATAATCCTGCGTCCGAATTAATCAAAATTATTTTGATGCGGCCCTTCGGAAATGATTTTTCCGTAATGGTCCATGAATTGCAAATGCGTTGGGGGCTGTCGCAATCATGGCAGTAGGCTGTTTTGGC
>Ga0180435_10006998_pt1 | contig 10787 bp, 8 predicted proteins | sample SS_ome_3_FD_132467 | JGI IMG/M metagenome (GOLD analysis project Ga0180435, IMG submission 132467) | Hypersaline lake sediment archaeal communities from the Salton Sea, California, USA - SS_3_S_1 metaG | ecosystem: Environmental > Aquatic > Non-marine Saline and Alkaline > Hypersaline > Sediment... | reverse complement strand
GGTGCCATGCCGGCTCCGCCTCCCACGTAAATCATCTCGTTCTTGGTTTCCTTGATGAAGAATTCCCCGTAGGGACCGGATACAGTCACCTTATCGCCGGGTTTCAATGAGAAGATATAGGATGAACAAATCCCGGGATTCACAGACTTGAAACGTCCATGACTCACATCCCAGGGTGGTGTGGCAATACGGATGTTCAGCATCACAATGTTCCCTTCGGCAGGGTGATTGGCCATGGAGTAGGCGCGGTAGGTCTCTTCGGGATTTTTCATATAGAGATCCCACATCTTATACTTGTCCCACTCGTCGCGGTATTCCTCTTCCACTTCCACATCCTTGGAGAAATCCACCTCCAGCTTTGGTACATCAATCTGGATATAGCCCCCCGACTTGAAGTTGAGCTTTTCACCTTCCGGCAGTCTTACCACAAATTCCTTGATGAAGGTGGCCACGTTGTGATTGCTGACCACCTCGCACTCCCATTTTTTGATGCCCATCACCTCTTCGGGGATCTGGATGGTCATGTCCTCACGGATTTTTACCTGGCAACCCAGTCTCCACTGCTGCTGCTGCTCCTTCCGGGTGAAAAAGCCCGTTTCGGTGGGTAAAATGGTTCCGCCCCCTTCAAATACCTGGGCCTTGCACATTCCGCAGGTCCCGCCACCCCCGCAGGCCGAGGGAAGAAAGATATCATTTCCCGAAAGGGTATTCAGCAAGGTGGTTCCGGGAGATGCCGTATATTCTTTGTCATTGACCTTCAGCTTTACGTCTCCCTGGGGGATCAGCTTGTACCTTGCATAAAGCAGCACAGCTACCAGCAAGAGGATCACCATAAGAAAGACAGCGATGCTGATTAAAATCACTGTAAGTGTTGAAGTGAGAAATATCATAGTCCTATAAATTTATACCCATAAAACTCATAAAAGCTATTCCCATCAAGCCTGTTATAATAAAGGTGATGCCCAGTCCGCGCAGCGGTGCGGGGATATTGGAATATTTGATCTTTTCCCGAATGGCAGCAATGCCCACAATGGCCAGGAAAAAGCCTACGCCGGAGCCAAGCCCGAAAACAGTGGCTTCGCCTATATTGGCATATTCACGCTCTTGCATAAACAGCGAACCTCCCAGGATGGCACAGTTCACAGCGATCAGGGGCAGGAAGATACCCAGTGAATTATAAAGCGTAGGTGCAAATTTTTCGATCACCATTTCTACCAGCTGCACCATGGAAGCGATGACAGCGATGAACATGATAAAGGTGAGGAAGCTCAGATCCACATCGGCCAGGGAGGGACTGATCCAGGTCAGCGCTCCGGCTTTGAGGATGAACTTCTCCAGCAGAAAGTTGATCGGTACGGTAAATCCAAGTACAAAGACTACAGCAATACCCAATCCTGTGGAGGTCTTAACCGTCTTTGAAACAGCCAGGTAAGAACACATGCCCAGGAAATAGGCAAAAACCATGTTATCGATGAAGATGGACTTGACAAATATGTTAACCAGGTTTTCCATGGAATTATATTTTCTAGTTTTTTATGCTTAGTCTTCCACCAGGCTTTTGTTCCTGGCACGTTGTATCCAAATGATGATGCCCACCACAACCAATGCCATGGGGGGAAGGATCATCATCCCGTTGTTCACATATCCGGCCTCATAAAATGACTGAGGAATCACCTGGATGTCCAGCAGGGTTCCGGAACCCAGCAGCTCCCTGAAGAAAGCCACAGCAATCAGGATCCAGCCATAACCGGCTGCATTTCCCAGTCCGTCCAGGAAGGAAGGCCAGGGTTTGTTGCCCAGGGCAAAAGCCTCCAGGCGTCCCATGATGATACAGTTGGTAATGATCAGTCCCACAAATACCGAAAGCTGTTTGCTAACATCGTAGGCGTAAGCCTTCAACACCTGGTCAACCAGGATCACCATGGAGGCAATCACTACCAGCTGTACGATGATGCGGATCCTCGGGGGAACCGACTTCCTCAGAAGAGAGATCACCACGTTGGATACTGCCATAACCACCATTACGGAGATGGCCAGTACGATGGAAGGCTTCAGTTTTACAGTCACAGCCAGTGCCGAACATATACCCAGCACCTGGATGGTAATGGGATTGCTCTGCCCAAGCGGCTCGCTCAGGAGCTTCAGGTTCTTCGGGGAGAATAAAGGTTCCTTCTCTGTGCTCATATCTATACTTTTATTTCGTTGCTATTTCCTTAAAGTGGGCCACATAGCCTGTGAGGCAATCGACAAGCATGGCTTCCAGGGCTTTGGAAGTGATTGTTCCTCCTGATATGCCATCCACCTGATGCTGGCTGGAGGGATCGGCCTGGCCTTTCACAACCTCAATGGAAACAAATTCTCCAGCTTCGTTGAAAAGTGTTTTCCCGGTGAAAGGTGCCTGGAACCAGTCTGTATTGATTTCTGCACCCAGACCCGGGGTTTCCTTGTCATGGTCAAAAACCGCTCCGCTTATGGAATTTAAATCTTCCTCCAGGGCAACATAACCCCAGATGGGACCCCAGAGTCCTTTGCCTCGTACCGGGACCACGTATTTTTTGGGTCCCCCGTTCTCACTGTAAATAAATACGGGGTAGTTGCGATCCTCACGGTCTTTGCGAATTTCCGCATTGAGTCCCAGCATCACCTCAAAGGCATCGGTCTCCACTTTATTTCCCTGGAAATCCACCACATAGGACTCGGTGATGTACTTCTCGAATTCTTCGTCGATGTAGGTGTTCTTATCCTCAGCCTCACCAGCTAATTCTGCTTTGCCCACAGAGCGAAGAACATCCTGTTTCTTTTCAATCTGAACATTCATCAGCTGTAAGGGCTTCAACTGCATAGAAACGAATGAAAGCAGCACGGCCACAATCGTCACCATGATCAGTGAAAAGACAAAAATGTATGTATTGCTAAAACTTCTCATGTCCGTTTCTCTATTTTAGTTGGCATTTACTTTGACTCGTTTCAGTCGCTTCTTAATGTTCGCCTCCACGATGTAATGATCGATCAGTGGTGCAAAGACGTTCATAAACAGGATGGCCATCATCACCCCTTCCGGATAGGCCGGATTCAGTACCCTGATCAAAATGGCCAGGAAGCCAATGAGGAAGCCATAAATCCATTTTCCTTTTTCGGTCTGAGTGGCTGTCACAGGATCGGTGGCCATATAGACGGCACCGAAGGCAAAACCACCGAGGAGCAGATGCTCCCAGAAAGGAATGGCCATAAATTCGTTCACTGCAAAAATATTCAGCAGCAGTCCCATAACAGCACCACCGGCAAATACAGATACAATCACTTTCCAGCTACCCACACCGGTGAGGATCAGAATGAGTGCACCGATCAGTATGGCCAGGGTGGAAGTCTCCCCGATGGATCCCGGTATGGTCCCCAGGAACATGTCAAAGGAAGTGTAGGCTTCGCCCAGTCCGTTCACAAAATTGGAGGTGCCCGAAGCCGCCTGTCCGAGGATGGTAGAACCCGAATAGCCATCCACTACACCTGTACCTTCGGTCAGTCCGGCAATCCAAACCTTATCTCCAGACATCTGACTGGGGTAGGCAAAAAACAGAAAAGCTCTGGCCACAAGGGCAGGATTCAGAATATTCATTCCCGTTCCCCCGAATACCTCTTTCCCGATTACTACCGCAAACACAGTAGCCACAGCCACCATCCATAAGGGTACATCGGCAGGCATCACCAGTGGGATAAGCATTCCGGATACGAAGTAACCTTCTGCTACTTCCTCGTCGCGCATCTGAGCAAAGGCAATTTCGATGCCCAGCCCCACTACGTAGGACACAATAATGATCGGTAAGATCTTCAGGAAGCCGAACCAGACCATCTGCCAGAATGCAGCGTCGATTCCCAATGCCTGGAAGTGATGATACCCGGTGTTCCAGATCCCGAACAAAAGGGCCGGAACCATGGCAATGATCACAATGATCAGGGCTCGCTTCATATCGTTGGCGTCCCGGACATGAACAGGTCCTTTGGTGGTTGTGTTCGGCACAAAGAGAAAGGTCTCAATGGCTTCAAACCCTGCCAGGAAAATATGAAGCTTGCCTCCCTTTTCAAACGGAGGTTTGATCTTATCTACAAATCGTCGTAAAGAACTCATGTGTATAGTTGCTATAAATTTAATCTTCCATTTCTTTCCGCAGTGCCCTCAAACCATCTCGCACAATCTTGGTAACGGGAGTTTTGGAGGTACAGACAAATTCGCACAGGGCAAGGTCTTCTTCATCAATCTCATAAATACCCAGCTGCTCCATTTTATCGATGTCGTTCACCAGGATGGATTTTAGCAGTTGCATGGGATAAATGTCCATGGGCAGTACCTTTTCGTATTCGCCTGTCATCACAAATGCCCTTTCACCTCCGTGGAGATTGGTGTCCATATCAAACTTTTTGTTTGGCATCAACCAGGTGGAAGCAAAGGACCTTGCCACTGACATCTTTTTAAATCCAGGCACGATCCAGCCGAACATCTCATGATAGTTTCCTTCGCGGATTACGGTGACCTGAGAATTAAAGAAACCTACATATCCATTTTCGGCATCGATCTGCTTTCCGTTCAGCACACTTCCGCTGATCACCCTGTTTTCTCCTTCCATTAATTGATTCTCCAGCAGGGCGGATACTTCGGCACCCCGAATAGTCTTATAATACTGCGGCTTTTTCACACGTGCCCCAGTGAGGGCCACCACTACCGAAGGATCATATTTTCCGGTGCGGAAAAGTCGTCCAATGGCCACCACATCCTGTGGCTGCACCACCCAAACCACATCTCCCTTATTGATGGGATCAAGTTTATGGATCTGGATGCCTACATTTCCTGCAGGGTGTGGGCCCTTGAAACGGTTGATCTCTACACCCTTAATATTATTCAAGGTACGCACTGAAGGGAAACGCCCGTCCAGATTCAGATGAACCTTGCCCTCGGTAAGTTGCTTCAGGGCATTGACACCCCATTGGAAATCCTCTTCAGAATCCTTGAGCAGGAAATCAAAATCGGGTGCCAGGGGAGCCGTATCAAAGGCGGAAATAAAGATGGATTTAGGGACTTCATCTGCCCGGGCAATCACTGTATAGGGACGACGTCTGATAGTTGGCCAGAGTCCGCTATTCAGCAGGTTCTCCACTACCTGCTCCCGTTTGAGGCTTTCAGGATCGGCCTGGAGGAAAGTTTCGCAGGTATCCTTTCCATCATCTTCAACAACCACCTCGATGATTCTTCTGCGTGATCCCCGGTTGATGGACGACAAAATACCACTCACCGGTGAACAGAATTTCACCTCCGGATGGTATTTGTCATAAAAAATGGGGGTACCCACCTTCACTTCATCACAAAGTTTGGGGATAATCTTGGGCGTAAGCCCATGCCAGTCGCCCGGCTTGATTGCATATGTTTTCGCCCTTGGGGCTTTCACATAGATAAGCTCGGCCTGTCCATTCATTTTGATGTCCAGTCCCTTTTTAATCTTGATTACCTCAGCCATGGAATATTTAGTAAGGGTATTATAATCTTGATAATGATCACTCAAAAATAGCTATTTTTACGGAGTTGCAAGCCCTCTTCCGAATTTTAACAGGCATGGTTCTTGCATACACAATTCTGCCCATAAATCTGTCTGCGATATTATGAAAATAGCCTCCGTCCTCATAACATATTTACTACTGACCCAGGTCAGTTTTACACCTGCCCTCGGTCAGAGCCCCTACGAAGATGACAGGGGTTTGCTTCGTGAGCTGGTGCTGGATCCCCAGGTGAAAAGCGTGCAACTCTTCCGTCAGGGATGGCGTCTGAGCTATCCTGTGATCAAATGGAAAGAAGATGTACCCCTGGTGCTGGAATTTGATGATTTATCCAGAGAGCAGCCAAGCTTTATGTACAAGATTCTTCATTGCAATGCAGACTGGAGCCTGAGCGATCTGTCTGAGATGGAGTACCTGGAAGGCTACCCTGAGAATGAGATCCGGAACAGTACTCCGTCATTCTCCACCTATTATAATTACCTGCACTATAGTCTGGAGATCCCCAATGAAAACACCCGTTTGTTGTTATCCGGGAATTATTTGCTAGTGGTTTACAAAGACGGCAATCAGGACGATGTGGCCTTCACCAGGAGATTTATGCTTACCGAAAATGCAGTAAACATTCAGGCCAGTGTAAAAATCCCGACCCTGAATCACTACAAGGCCTGCTGCCAGGAAGTGGATTTTACCGTAAACCATTCAGGCATTAGCATTGACGATCCCTATAACGAAACGAGCACCTTTGTATTCCAGAACGGACTCTGGGACCTGGGCATCAGCGGGCTTCAACCCTACATGGTGAATCAGGGCCAGTTGATTTACGATTACCAGGAAGAAAATATATTCCCGGGCGGTAACGAATTCAGGTTTTTCGACACCAAAAATACCCGTACTCCCACATTCTATGTCCAGAAGATCGATTATGTGAATTCCTATTTCCATTTTGTTTTAAAACCCGACCAGGCCCGTCCTCCACACAACTATTTCTCCAAAGAGGACATAAATGGCAGGTATGCCATTGAAGCGGAAGGAAGCCACGATCCGGGTGTGGATGCCGACTATGTATTTGTGCACTTCCGGCTGGATATGCCACTGCCCCTAGATGGCAATGTGTATCTTACCGGTGCTCTAACCAACTGGCAATTTGACGATCAGAGTCTCATGGACTATAATCCGGAAGAACAGGCCTACATGAAAAGTCTGCTTTTGAAGCAGGGTGTGTACAACTACCGCTACCTTTTCCTGCCCGCCTATTCGCAGGAATTTGTCATGGATGAAATTGAAGGGAGTCACGACGAGACCAGCAACGAATACCTGATCCTCTTCTACCATCGTCCGCCGGGTGGCCGCTACGACCACCTGCTGGGACACCAGGTGGTTCATAGCAATCAATAGCATATAGGTGAATTAGAGGCCGATTTCCTCAGAAACTTCTTTCATGGCATCCACTGAGAGCTGAATAAACTCATCCAGGGGAATTCCGATCTTTTCACATTCCAGGATGTGTTCGCGATTTACGCTGGCGGCAAAGGCCTTCTCTTTCATTCTTTTTCGCACCGATTTGTACTTGATACTGGCTATTTTCTTGTCGGGGTAGACCAGGGCAGTTGCATAAATCAGCCCGGTTATGGTTTCACCGGCTGCCAGAGCGTGCTGGAAAGTGGTGGAGCGTGGCTTACCGGTGGCCTCGTCGTTATGCATGCGAATAGCATCGATCATTTCATCGTCCAGAGAAAAATCGGCCAGCAATTCTTCGACTTTGAGTGCATGCACTTTGGGGTCTGCATTGGTGAACTCCACATCCACATCGTGCAGCAGACCGGTTAGTCCCCAGCGATCTTCATCTTCCCCCAGCCTTCGGGCCAGGGCCCTCATAACAGCTTCCGAAGCAAGACAGTGGACGATGGTTTTTTCATTTGTGATGTGTTTTCTCAGGCTGGATAATGCCTGGTCCCTGTTGATTTGCATTCCTATTTACTTAAAATTATTCTATGTACCTGAGTTTCATTTTGGGAATAAGCCCTTAGGAAGTAGGCTCCCGCTTTTTGTTCAGTAAGATCGATTTCCAGGATCCGATCCCCCGGCTCGGGAAGCAGGGTCAGAACTCTGGCACCCACCAGGGAATATATCTCTATTTTATCCAGATCCAGCTTTCCTGCATCCAGATAAAACTTTCCCTTTGTGGGATTCGGATAAAGCACCACACGGCCGGAAAGCTCCTGATCTGGAGAGCCTGTTACCTCATCAATGGTCAGAGCAAAATTGCTGCTAACATCCGAACCATCCTGGGCGTGAGCTTTCACAAGGACCGTACCCCTGGTCAAAGCGCTGAGCAGACCATTCTGGGTAATACTGGCAGTACCTGTACTCTGTTCCACACTCCAGGAAACGGATTTATTGGTGGCATCCACGGGTAGCACAGAAACTGAAAATTGCAAACTTTCTCCTTCGTGAATCAGTCTGGCGCCGCCATCCGAAGAAATATAAATATCAGACACCAGAACCGATGTCGATGTTATCGTAATGGCCAGGGTTTGACTCACTCCTGAACCATCCAGGGCACTGGCCATTACCGTTATGGTTCCGCTTGCCATGGGCATAAGCAATCCGTCCTCACTAATGGTAGCCGTACCACTGCCATTGATCACGCTCCATTGTACCGCAGGATTGGAAGCATCTGCCGGTAATACGGAGGCTGAGCACTGCAGATTTGTTCCGCCTTCCACTTCTGTTACGCCCCCTTCTGTGGTGATGCTAATGCTAGTAACCGGAATCAGCAGGTCCACAATGGTCAGATCCAGGGTATCTCCTTTACCGGAAGCATCTGCAGCCATAGCCACCACCTGCACATCACCGGTCAGACCTGCAGTGAGCAGGCCCTGAGGGTTTATGCTGGCCGTTCCGCTGCCCGGGATAATACTCCAGACCACCGACGGATCGCTTGCCTGTATGGGAAGTACGGTAGCACTGAGCTGCAAGTCCTCACCCGTAAGTACTTCACTTTGACCTCCGGGCGAAACAATCTCCACACTACTTACCAGTATAACCGAACCCATAATGGTCATGTCCAGGGTATCGGCTACACCGCTTCCATCGCTTGCGCTTCCAAGCACTTTCACGGATCCGGGCTGGCCTCCTCTCAGCATTCCAAGGGCACTTATACTTGCCGTCCCACTACCGTTGATCACACTCCATAACACATCCGGATAGGTGGCATCCACAGGCGTAACCACAGCAGAAATCTGCAGTTCAAGTCCCGTTTCCAACTCACTGACCCCTCCGGCTGCAGCAATATCAATGTTGGTGATATATACTACCGTATCAGAAATGGTCAGCTCCAGGGTATCGGCTACTCCGGTTCCATCGCCTGCGGTGGCAATCAACTCAACCATTCCCGGTGTGAGGGCAGTCAGCAGGCCGCTCTGGTTTACGGTGGCTGTTCCCGTGGTATTGAGAAGACTCCAGCTAAGTTCGGCATTGGTGGCATCAACTGGCAGCACGGAAGCTGTGCATTGCAAAAGACTACCCATATCCACCTCACTCACTCCACCGGCAGTGGTAATATCTATGCTGTTGACAGGAATCAATGGATCTTCCACAATCAGTGAGAGGGTATCGGCCACTCCTGAACCGTCGTTGGCCGTGGCTACCACCTCAATCATCCCCGGCAAGCCTCCTTTGAGCAAACCTGTGGAAGTAATACTGGCCGACCCGCTTCCATCGATTACACTCCAGCTAACGGTGGTGTCTGTGGCTATCAGGGGCGTTTTGGCAGCGTAAAACTGCAAATAGCTTCCCGTCATTACCCAGGTACTATCCCCTTCCGAGGAAACTTCCACTTCCCTCAGTGGGATGTTCCCATCCCAGCCAGCCATTCTGGCCAGCATCCACCATAGTGCTTTTCCCAGACGAAGGGCTCCGACTTCTCCGATATGATCGCCATCTTCGGTGTGTGGGATCATAGCCCAGGAACTGGTATAATCCATCATATTTTCAGGATGGATATGGGCATGGGGGCGAAGGCTGTCTCCGTCATGCCATACCTCCATTTGCTGTTCCCCCTGGTTGCTCCAGCAAAGGATATCGGCATAATCAAACAGAATGCGTGAAGTATCCTCAGCCACAAAATCCCTTATATAATCGTGTTTGATCTCGCGTTGAAAACCGTTTTCGGTGGCTGCCAGCTGATACCTGTCCACCGGACCGGTCGTATAAATCCAACGGGTGGGATAGGAATTATCCTCGCAATACTGATCCCATTCATCAATGGTCTCCAGGTAGGTATCCATGTGCACCCTGTTCCCGGTCAGAGCAGAATCGCCCTTGTCCAGTCCCCAACGCATGTTCCCATCGGGACCTTCTACCGATCTGCCTGCCCAGTGGACCTGGTAAACCGGATCCAGAACTCCTCCGGGATCGTTATCGTGAGTCATGTCCCAACACCATCCGAAGCCCATCACGTGGAAGGGATTTTCAGTGGAATTCTGAGCATCCATATCGCCTTTTATTTCTTCGACCCTGGCCTCTGAAAAGAACAGATATTCACCGCCGAATCTGTGCATACCCATTCTCAAACGCTGATCCGTTACAGGAAGTGTAGTGCCCACATAGGTCTGGACCTGAAAAGTGCCGTCCAGTTGTTCCAGCAGGTCCGGACCGATTCGGTAGGCCCCGGAATGTGATTCCCCGGGAATGGAAATCAACATCTTCTTCACAGAATCTAAATATACCTGGGGTATCTCTGTATAGTGGTCCACAATCCTATGATCCGCCACAATCTGCCCATCCGCCAAAGCAAATACATACACCAGTAAGGATGTTACAAAAATTCTCTTCATAGCCTAGGGTAAAATATGCACTTTTCTGCTTTCCCTGTGTTGATCCTTGGATACCATGATCACATAGGAACCTGGGGTGAGCGCTGATGTATCTATGACTGATCGATTCGCTTCGATGCTCAGGGTTTCAAGTAACCTGCCTCCCATATCAAAGAGGCGCAGATCCCCTTGCAGGTAAATATCCGGAGTGTCGACCCGCAATTGGTGATCCACATGATGAAGGGATATTTGTGAGTCAGTTTCAACTTCCGGTTCCATGGAAGTGACTCCGGGATCCCATCCGGCCATCCTGGCCAGTAACCACCAGAGAGCTTTGGCCAAACGTACGGTACCCACTTCTCCAATATGATCTCCATCCTCCACATGAGCTACAAGATTCCACGATGCATCATAATCCATCATATTATC
>Ga0180435_10006995_pt1 | contig 10790 bp, 7 predicted proteins | sample SS_ome_3_FD_132467 | JGI IMG/M metagenome (GOLD analysis project Ga0180435, IMG submission 132467) | Hypersaline lake sediment archaeal communities from the Salton Sea, California, USA - SS_3_S_1 metaG | ecosystem: Environmental > Aquatic > Non-marine Saline and Alkaline > Hypersaline > Sediment... | reverse complement strand
CGGCCTGGTCTTTTTCGGCCAGGACCTGACAGTCAGGAAAACATCCGGGGATTCCTGGTGTGTTACCCTGGCTGATCACAGCCATCGCGAAGCAATCCAGACCAGTGGGCCGAATGATTTCAATACTGCCCGCCAACATCACTCCCATGAGCATCAGTCCGATGGTGTCCATATATGCATCGAACAACACAAAGTACTCGGGGCTTCTGACACCTCGGTACTCGACATGGATCATCCTGAATTCAGCAAGACCCCCGAAACCGAATCCGGCTGTAGAATCATTGCAATGGAACTCTCTCACCTGCCCGGATTTTTCCAGGGTTCTGACCCGGGGCCTCCTCTTCCCGATTCCCCTTACTCTTCAATACTGCTGCTCTGAGTTCTCGAAAGGCCATACCAGGGGCCCCTTCGGGGAGGAGTCTGTAGACCAAACACCTGCGCTAGTGGGCCGCTGGCAGATCCCGATTCTCCACCGAACCGGTTATCCCTGAAATGGCCAGGCCTCACGAACTGTTGCCTATGGGCTAGAACGATTTCCAATTGCTACGGATTTTTATCCATGAAAAAAACAAAACTTATCATTCCTTTACTTCTATTTATCACGGCAGGCGTTAGCATTTATGGCGACGACATAGCCTCCTCCCCTCGGGCCGGCGGATCCCTTTCCGGGGAAATCACCCTGGAGGATGCCCTGCAGGCTGCTTACGAAAGTGAGCCTGAGCTTGCGGCCTTCGTCTTTGAGGTTGAAAGAAACCGGGCCCTTGAAGACCAGGCCGGGAAACTTCCCAATCCCCGCCTCAGCCTGGAATCAGAGGAATTTGCCGGTAGCGGATTTTTCGAAGGAACCGCAGCCATGAAGTCACGCTATGGAATAAGCCAGGAAATCGAACTGGGAGGAAAAAGAAAAAAAAGGATCAAGGCGGCCAGGCAGAGAACAGCTATCTCACAGGCTCAGATGGAGGGTAAACGAAGGGAAGTGGCCATACTCGTCAAATCCCGTTTCGCTGCAGTATACGCCTCCCAGCAGTCGCTTCTGATACAACGGGAAAACCTGGATTTGGTTCGCGATTCGTTCTCGGTAATTTCAGAGCTTGTACGTGCTGGGGAGGTATCCCCTCTTCTTGCAGACAGGGCCGCCGTGGAGCTGGCCACCGCCGAAACCCTCTATCTCAGGTCAGAGCAGCAGCTTGAAACCACGCGGCTTGAACTTGCCGCCACCTGGAACAGTTTTCATCCTGAATTCACCTCTGTCCGGGGTGATTTCAACGAGATCTCAAAGGTTCCCACCCTTGAAAACCTGCTCGAAAGACTGGAAGATCACCCCTTGGCCAAAAGGTGGGCAGCTGAGCAACTGCATAGCCAGGCTGAACTTGACCTGGCCCAATCCCACATCTGGCCTGACCTTGAAGTCGGAGGTGGTTACCAGAAGTTCCAGGAGAACCGGCAGCACGCCTATTATGTTGAGATGAGCATTCCCCTGCCCCTATTCGAAAGGAACCAGGGTAATATCAGGGCTGCCCGGGCAGCTGTCGGGATCGCCGAAAAAAGAAGACAATCCTCCTTGCTGCAGCTCAAAACTAGGGCGGCAAAGGTTTACAGGGACCTGACAGCGATTAGAGCAGAGCTTGAATCCCATAATGTAACCCTGGTCCCGGCAGCAAAAAGGGCCTATGAAGCGGTTTCCGAAGCATTCAGGCTCGGGGAGGAGGAGTATATCTCGGTCATAGACTCCCAGAGAATGCTTCTGGAGGCCACTCGCCGTCAAGCCGAACTGGGTGCAGATTTTTTCAAATTGAAAGCTGAACTGGAAGGACTCGTAGGAATACCGCTTGAGAATTTCTTACCACCCGAGAGGACAAACCAATGATTGATACGATACTCAAAAAACAGTTGGCCTGTGGAGCGATTACTCTCGTGATGTCAGTTGCCTTCTTCGCGGGATGTGACAGAAGCGGGCCGGAAGAAGAGCATGCCCACAACGCTGGCCACATCGAGGATGACGGCCACATGCACTCGGGACAGACCGACCATCCTGAAGTCGGGGAAGACCATTCTACCTCATCACACACCGATCCTGCCGGAGAGAGGGACCACGCATCTTCCGGGCTGCAGCTCACCCCTGAGCAGTTGCAGAGAATCGACCTGCGCCTGGCGACAGCTTCTCCCGGTTCGCTGCATAGGAGGATAAGTTTTCCAGGGGAGATTACCCTGGACCAGGACAGTTTCATCCAGCTGGTCCCCAGGATTTCAGGGATCATTACCGAAGTAAAAGTTACCACTGGTGATAAGGTTTCCGCCGGGCAAGTGCTGGCTGTGCTGGAAAGCCCCGAGATAGGCAAGGTCAAAGCTGAATTCCTGGAGGCCTCCAGGGAAAGCCGTTTCCAGGAAGCTGAACTGGAGCGGTTCAGAAATATCCGCAAAAATACCAACAACCTGATCATTATCCTCGATTCCGAACCGGAGATAACTGAACTCGACCAGGGGCTGCTGGGAGACATGGCAGGCTATGGAAACCGGCTGATCTCCTCATATGCCGAATATTCAGTCGCCCGCAAAGCTTTCGAACGCAAACAGGCCCTGTTTGAAAAACGCATTTCCAGTGAAAAGGACTTCCTGGCCGCCCGGGGAGCATATGAGGGTCGAAGAGCGGAATACCTGTCCCTGTTGTCCGACATCAGGTATTCACTGGAACAGGAGTGGCTCAACTCCAGTAAGGCCCGGCAGGCCGGAGAACTCCGGCAGGAATCGGCGGCATCCCGATTGAGTACCATCGGAATGACCGAAGAAGAGATTTCCCGGCTGGCGGCAACAATCGACCAGCCGGATCCAGCCACGAACAGGTCCAACCTGACCAGTGTCAATCTCCGCGCTCCCCGAAGCGGCACCATCCTGGAACGCTCCGCCGGCGTCGGTGCAAGGGCGGAATCCGACACAATCCTCTTCACCCTGGCCGAACTGGATCATGTCTGGGCCAATCTCAAGGCCCCGGCCAGAGATCTTGCCCACGTCAAAACCGGTCAACTGGCAGAAATATCGGCCGAGTCAGGCACAACCGCGACCGGCCGAATTGCGGTGGTCGGGCCCCTGGTCAGTGAAGACACGCGTACCGCCGATGTCAGGGTGGTCCTCGACAACCATTCCGGCGACTGGACACCCGGCCTTTTCGTGCGGGGCTTTATCAATCTGCCTGGAACCGAATCTACGCTGGTCGTTCCGAAGAAGGCCCTCCAGAACATCAACGGAGAGGATTTCGTCTTCGTCCCCAGCGGGGAGGACACCTTCATTACAGCGCCTGTCGTAAAAGGCCGGGAAGACAGCACCAGCGTGGAAATCGTCTCCGGGCTGCAGCCTGGTGCGAAATATGTCGCCGAAGGATCCTTTGAGCTGAAAGCTATCATCATAACCGGCGCAATGGATCCCCATGCCGGGCACGGACACTGAGGGCAGGATTGAAACATGATTACCAGAATCACCGAAACATCGCTTAAATTCCCGGGAGTGGTTATCCTGTTGCTGGCGGCAGTTATCGGAACAGGCATCTACCAGTACAACAGAATGCCGGTTGACGCCTTCCCCGACATTTCACCCGTCAGGGTCCAGGTTTTCACCGAAGCCCATGGGATGGCCCCGGAGGAGATCGAGCGGCTGATCACTTATCCCATCGAAGCCACCATGAGCGGGCTGCCCGGAATCACCCAGATAAAATCGACCTCCGCCTTCGGCCTCTCAGTTGTATATGTCTACTTCGAGGATGACACCGATATCTATTTCGCCCGCCAGCTCGTTGCCGAACGGTTGAGCAGCGCTCTTCCTCTGCTCCCTGAACTGCAGGAGCCTCCGGTCCTGGGACCGATATCAACCGGGCTGGGGCAGATATTCATCTACTACCTGGATGCGGACCCGGCGATAGTCGATACCGAAGGCAAGGAGCTGAATACCTGGCTCAGGGAACTGAACGACTGGGTGGTGAAGCTGCAGCTCCAGACAGTTCCGGGCGTCACCAAGGTCCTCTCCATGGGAGGCCATGTTCTCCAGTACCAGATCAGGATCAATCCCGATGCCCTTCACAAGTACAGCCTCACCCTGGAACATATCGTCCATGCCGTCCAGAACAACAACAGGAACACCGGCGGACAATACCTGGAAATCGGTCCCGAGGAACACCTGGTGAGGGGAATCGGCCTGCTCAGGACCCTCGATGATATCCGCAATATCCCGGTCAAGGTCGCAGGCAGCACCCCGGTTCTCCTTTCGGAACTGGCTGAAGTCTCCTTCGGAAACGAAATCCGCCGCGGAGTAGTGTCGCTCAATGGAGAGCGGGAAGTTGTCGCGGGAATCGTCCTGAAGCTCTACGGAGAAAACACTTCCGATGTGATCGACCGCCTCTACCAAAAGGTTGCGGAGGTTCAGGAGGCGCTGCCTGAAGGTGTCAGCCTACACACCTACTACGAGCAGTCGGAACTGGTTGAAAACGCGACCGGGACCGTTAAAAAGGCTCTCATGATAGGAGCCGTCCTGGTGATCGCCGTGCTGCTCCTGTTCCTCTGCAACTGGAGGAGTGCCCTGATCGTTTCACTCTCTCTGCCGGTTTGCGCCCTGACGGCCATCATCCTTATGGATGCCTTTTCGATATCGGCCAACCTTATGTCCCTGGGAGGCATTGCCATTGCCATCGGCATGCTGGGCGACGGCGCTATCGTGATGGTGGAGAACATAGTCCGGCACTTGGGCCTAGAACGCGACGAGCCGTTGTCAACAACCGTTAAAGAGGCTGCGGGAGAAGTGGTCAGGCCGATCGTCTTCTCGATCATTATTATCATGGCCGTCCTGCTTCCCCTCTTCAGCCTGCAGGGAACCGAAGGAAAAATGTTTTCGCCCCTGGCCTTCACCGTGACCTTCACCCTGCTGGGATCCCTGCTCTATGCGATCATCGCCGCCCCGGTCCTTTCTTCACTGTTGATGAAAGGACAGTCCTTCCGGGAGCCTCCTTTCATTAACTACATCAGGCATTTCTATGCCCCACTGCTTGCCAGGACCTGCAACGCGCGGAAAATCATCCCCGTGATTGCCCTGGGAGTACTGATCCTGAGCCTGGTAATTCTTCCTTTCATAGGGACTGAATTCATACCGACACTGGAAGAAGGATCCGTTTTCATGGGGGTCTCCATGGCTCCCTCGATCTCCCTGAAGGAGTCGACCAGGATCGTGACTGAGATTGAGAAGGTCATCATGAAACATCCCGAAGTCCGGGAAGTCCTGAGCCGGATCGGCCGGGCTGAAGCGGGAAGTCATCCTCACCCGGTCAATTTCGCGGCTGTCCATATCGAGTTCAAGGAAGACGCCTGGGGAGGCGGATACGGCGGCAAACAGGAATTCATCGAGGAACTGAATCAGGAGTTGGCTTCCCTGCCCGGGGTCCAGCTCAACTTCATGCAGCCCATTCAGCACTATTTCGAAGAGTTGCTTTCAGGTGTGAAAGCCCAGCTGGCAATAAAGCTCTTCGGAGAGGACCTGGATGTCCTGCAGGACAAATCGGCAGAGATCAGGAACGCGCTTTCAGATATCCCGGGGCTTGTCGACCTGTCAATCGAGCAGAACCTGGGCCAGCCCCAGGTCCAGGTCATCGTCGACCGGGAAGCCTGTGCCCGACTGGGAATCCCTGTGAATCGGATCATGGAAATGGTGGAAATGGCCGTCGGCGGAGAGGTGATCGACCAGCTGTTCCTCGAAAGCAGGCGCTTCGGGATTCACCTGCGTTACCAGGAAGAATTCAGGAACGACCCGGAAGCCATCCGCAACATGCTGCTGGCCACTCACTTAAACGGACATATACCGCTGGGGCAGCTGGCCGAGGTGAAGATGGTAACCGGTCCGCTCCAGATAAACCGGGAAAAGAACCAGCGCAAATGGAGTATCCAGGGCAACGTGAGAGGAAGAGATATGGGAGGAGTCGTTTCCGATATCAAGGATGCCATCAGTGACAGGGTGGAACTTCCTCCCGGCTATATTGTGGAGATCGGGGGACAGTACGAAAACCAGGAAAGGGCAATGACAAGGCTGATGATTATTGTCCCCATAGTCATAGTGATCGTGCTTATGATGCTCTGGATTGCTTTCAGGTCGTCCAGGCAGGCTTTAGTGATCATTGCCAACATTCCCCTGGCTTTGATCGGAGGCGTCCTGGGCCTTGTCATTACCGGGGAGTACCTGTCGGTACCCGCCTCGGTCGGTTTCATCGCTCTCTTCGGTATCGCGGTCCAGAACGGAATGGTGATGGTCAGCTACTTCAACGGACTGAAGGAAAAGGGATACCCGATCGAAGAGGCCGTCCGGCAGGGAGCCCTCCTGAGGCTCAGGCCGGTCCTGATGACCGCCCTTACCACGGTCCTCGGACTGTTGCCGCTCCTGCTTTCCACGGGAATCGGGTCAGAGGTGCAGCGCCCCCTGGCAGTTGTTGTGGTCTTTGGACTGACTACTTCGACAGTCCTGACCCTGTTCGTCCTGCCGGCCATTTACCAATGGGCCGAGGAGGATTGACGATTTGTGGTGGGGTCCGATCCTCGGACCCCGCGAGCGAAAGCGAGCCGCACTCGCCAGGCGTGACGGGTGGACACAGTGGACGGGAGATCTGCGCTACCGGGGCAGACCTGGAACATCAATCGTAAAACCGCGATTGACTGCGTGACTTTTTCAGCAGGCCGCGTTTTTTCTTGTCCTCCAGCCTGGCTTCCCGGGCGGCCTTCGGCACCCGGGTTTTCCGGCGCTTTTTTCTCTTCTGGAGAGCCCCGGAGAGTAGCAGCGCGAAGCGATGGATGGCATCCTCCCGGTTGGAAGCCTGGTGCCGACTCTTCTGGGAGGAAACCTGGAGGATCCCCTCTCCCGAAATCCTGTTGCGCAGCCGTTTCCTTATCATCGCCTTCTGCTCGTCAGTCAGGCTCGGAGAATTCTCCAGGTCAAACTCAATTCGGACCTTGGTACTGACCTTGTTGACATTCTGCCCCCCGGGGCCGCCGCTTCGGACCGCAGAAAAGGAAAGCTCGCTCACGGGAATAGACAGGTTCTGATTTATCTCGACGCTTTCCATGTTCCCTCTCTTCCTGAAAACAGAAGAGGCCGCCGGGCTCAGCCCGGAAACGGCCTCTCCAGAACCAGGTTCGGCTATGATTACCTATCAATAATAGCGGCTCACTTCTGGTAGACCTTTTCACCCGACGTGAAGGTCGCATCCACCATCAATTCATCTGTCAGCAAGACCATATCGGCCTGGGCTCCGGCCTCCAGGGATCCGATCTTGCCTTCCAGTCCCAGCCTCTTTGCCGGGGTCGTGGTCATGGTTTCCAGGGCTTCTCCCAGTGAACAGCCGGTGAATTCAACCAGGTTCCGCAAACCGCGGTCCAGGGAAATCACCGCGCCTGAAATAGTGCCGTCCTCGAGGGTACATACCTTTTCCGTGACTATTACGTCGTAGTCCCCCAACTGACACTTGGATCCGGGAGGCAGCCCCATGGCGGCCAGGGCATCGGTTACCGAATTCATCCGCTTGGGACCGATGGCATTCCAGACAACCTTGACCAGCGACGGGTGCACATGGACACCGTCCACAATGATGCCGACCGTTACCCTCTCATCGTAAAGCAGGGCACCGGGAAGCCCGGGCTTGCGGTGATGAAGCGGGGGCATGGCATTGAAAAGATGGGTTCCGTAGGTGATTCCGGCATCGAATCCGGCCATCGCTTCCTCGTAGGTGGCCTGGGTGTGTCCGGCACTGACAACTACACCGCGGTCAGACAAAGTCTTGATGGCATCCAGGGCATCCGGCATCTCGGGAGCCAGGGTTACCAGCCTCACTCCGCCGTCCGGAGACCATCCTTCGATATTGGCGGATTCCGCCGTGCAAATGTAATCTTCGTTGTGGGCACCCTTCTTTTCCGGATTCAGAAAAGGCCCCTCGAGGTGCAGCCCCAGGGGATTGCACCCCTTGTATCCGGCGGGCTTGCCCTCCGTAATCACCTTCCGCGCCTTGGCGGTATTGGGAATCGTCGAGGTAATAACGGTCGGCAGAAAAGTGGTTACACCGAACTGGGCCAGGTCGGCGGAAACTTCCCAGATCGTGGCAGGATCAGCAGTGAAATCCTTGCCGAAGCCGCCGTTGAGCTGCATCTCGATCAATCCCGGAACCAGGTATTTGCCGCCGGCATCGATCTTTTCGGCTCCCTCAGGACAAGGTACCTGCTGATCCGGACCGACAGCCTTGATCTTGTCCCCTTCCATAAGCAGAGCACCATTTTCAATAGTCTCAATGGGGCTGACTATCGTGGCGTTGTGGATATAAATCATAATTCTTCACCTCTTCAAGCTTTATAAAATTTACTGACCAAATTATTACCGTTGCTGTTTAAAACCAGCCGACAATAAATATATCACCTGGCGCAATTCAGTGCGAGAGACAGGGGTCCCGAATTCGTTGGGGAAATTCGAAATCCCAAGCCCGAATTCCGAAATCCGGTGAGCAGTTCCTCTCCCGGGACAATTCGTTAATTATTCCAACACGCCCAAAAGGCCTTCGGTCAAAAACGGGCTGAAAGCCCGGCATTTAAAAGCCTGGGGTGATCCCGGACCGAAGGTTCGGGAGAGCCCCAGGGAAAGAACGCCCCTAAAACCAAAGGCGAGCGCTGAAAGTGCGAGCCCAGGCCCGGTTAAACGAAGTGATGATGAACGACAACGAAAGCCGCTTCGCTGACTACGATAGCGAGGTGAGGGGGGGCCATCCTGGCAACCTTATCCCGTAACTGCTCTTTCTTCCGTTCCTGATATGCCAATGGCTCGCATTCGCTCGCAGGAAACCAAGGATGTTTCCTGCCACAAACCCTACAGGCTGGAAGCCTGTAGTCGCTGGAAGAGGGCGGGAAGAGGCTCTTTACACCGTGGATATGACCGCGAAGTAGTGGCAGACGCTGCCGCCCAGGACAAAGATGTGCCAGATGGCGTGGTTGTACTTGAGGCGGTCCCACCTGTAGAAAAGGGTTCCCGCGGTGTAAAAGAAGCCTCCCACAAAAAGCATGACCAGGCTGAAAAGCGGAAGGAGCTTCACTACCTGGAAAAAGACCAGGATGATCAGCCAACCCATCACCAGGTAGAGGATCAGCCCTATCCGGTGAGTCTTCTCGAAGTGGAAGACCTTCAGGGTGATGCCGACTAAGGCAGTTCCCCAGACAATCCCCAGGATGGTCCAGCCCAGTGCGCTGCGCATTACAGTCAGCATGAAGGGGGTGTAGGTCCCGGCGATCAACAGGAAAATGGCGGAATGGTCGATAGCCTGCATGACCCTCACCGCCCTGGTCCTGGTCAGGCTGTGATAGAGGGTCGAAGCCAGGTAGAGCAGGATCAGGGTAGAGCCGAAGATCGAAAAACCCACTACGTGCCAGGCGTCTCCATAGGAAACAGCGAACAGAGTCAGGAACACAAGTCCCACGATGCTGGCAACAAATCCCAACCCGTGGCTCACGCTGTTGAAAATCTCCTCCACCAGTGTGTACTCATGTTCAGTTGCTTCGAGGAGGGGGTTATCTTTCATCCTGTATTTATTATTCCTTTGTCCAGTTGCGTTACGGAGGCGGGCTCCGAATAGAGAAACGGAATTCCGCCGGCAGACATAATTATACTCCAGTTCCGATTCAGTCGGCTCAAAGTCGTCCAGCGGCAATAGGCTCGCCGGATTACTCTCACCGTGCTTCCAGCGCCCGCTTCAGAGCTTCCTCAACCCCGGCGTCAAAGCAGGAAAAGATCACCTTCAGCTTCTTCTCCCGGAAGGAGCATACCGCGTCAACCGCTATCGCGGCGGCCCTTTCGACCGGAAAACCGTAAACGCCGCAGCTGATCGCCGGGAAGGCGATTGAATCTATCTCGTGGCTCAAGGTGAAGGCCAGGGATTCAAGGTAGCAGGACCTGAGAAGCTCATCCTCATCATTGTTCCCTCCCCTCCAGACCGGTCCGGGAGTGTGGATCACGTATTCAGCCGGCAGGTTGAAACCTTTGGTTATCTTCGCCTTGCCGGTCTCGCATCCGCCCAGGGTCCGGCATTCTTCCAGGAGCTCGGGTCCGGCAGCCCGGTGGATGGCGCCGTCGACCCCGCCGCCGCCCAGCAGGCGCCGATTGGCGGCATTGACGACGGCATCGATTTCCAGCTTCGTTATGTCACATTTCTTAATAGTAATGTCATGGATGGTCATGGGGCGATCCTGTTCCTGTATAGTCGCCACTCGTCACCTGCGACATGCTGCTATCCTGGTGCCGCTTGCGCGGCACAGGTCCGAGGATCGGACCTGCCACGCTACCGATGGAAGCTTTCGGCGATGAAGCGCAGGCCGTCACGAATGCCGGTCCTCCAGTAGATCCAGCTGTGGGCGCCGTCCCGGACCCGGTATTCGTGGTTGATCTCCCGGTCCCTCATAATCATGTGCAGGGTTGAGTTCCCGGCATAAAGGAAATCATCGTCACCGCAGTCAATATACCAGCGGACCTCGTTCAGATCCTCCACCGGGAGGGTTTCAGCCAGCCTGACCGGGTTGTTGTCCCAGAAGTGCTCCGACAATTCCGGGGGTTCTCCCTGCAGCGGGCCGAAAGGAACCCGCAAATAGCGGTCATACTGCTCGGGGGTCTGCTCGAGCAGCTGCTCATCCGACCAGATACCGGCGCTGAAAGCCACGCAGGCGGCAAACATATCCGGATGGCGCATCGCCAGGCCCAAAGATCCGTATCCACCCATCGACAGGCCGGAAATCGCCCGAAAT